>WNFP01006664.1_pt1 | contig 13179 bp, 13 predicted proteins | sample 5400201 | NCBI WGS metagenome assembly WNFP01 (sample SAMN13153355, study PRJNA577476) | soil metagenome | isolation source: 115 cm saprolite under Madrone tree | place: USA:California | collected 2016-06-14
CGCGAGTCCGGCTTGCTCTGGCCGCATTTGGAGCGCGCGTGCGGCTTGCCAGCCATTCACGGCGCCCTTTATTTCGGTGGCTTCGACCAGTTTGCGGTACATCCAGGCCATCGCGCCCAGCATTTGCAATGGTTCTTCACCGTCACGCAAGAGCCTATCCAAAACATCCAGCGCGCGTTTTGGCTGACGCGATGCCAGCATATCCGCCATTTCCCAAACGGTCGCGCCCCGCTCCGAAATCACCATGAGCGTAACGTCTTCGCGACGGATCAATTTTCGATCGGCGGCAAATGTGCTGAGCTTTTCAATTTCGGTCTTTAATCGTTGCAGGTCGGCGGCGACGCACTCGGCCAAATCTTCGGCGGCGCCTCTTTCGAATTCGACGCCTTGCTCTTTTGCGAGCGAGCGTGCAAGAGCAACTGCAGTGGCGCTGCGCTGATTGGGGTCTTCGCCCAAGCCAACTTCTACGACCAGCGATTTTTCAACGAGCAACTTAGAGAGCCTCATGCGCTGATCGAGATGCGTTGCTTCCATCACCAAAACTGTGAAGGGCGCGGGATCAGCAAGATATAATTCCAGTTGTTTCACCACTTGGTCGCGGTTTTTTTCGGCAAACTCCTCGATCGCTTCCGCTTCTTCGAGAAAAACAACTTGCTGCGGTGAAAGCATGGGCAGAGTTTGCGCCTGGTCGAGAGCGGCCTGAATGTCGCCGCGCTCGGCGGAAAATCTGGAGACTGCCCAGGTCCGCGCGGCTTCGGGAACGTAGTGGTCGATCAACTGGGCGCGACAGATGTCACGCAAATAGGGTTCTTCTCCGAGAAGAAGCATCGCTGGGATGGGCTTGCCTTTTTTGAGGCGCGCGAGCAGTTCGTCAGGGCTCACCGGCGGCATTAATAATTCTCCGTTACCGCGGAAACCACGCGCTTTGCAAAATCCTGGGCCATGCGATCGAGAGCCGGGTCTTGCTCTTCAAAGAAACTCTTCACATCGGTAGAGATTTCGTATTCGTTGCGAAAAACAAAGTTGTCGTTGTGATAGAGAATTTTTTCGGTAGTGGATTCGGTCAGCGTCACTTCGCACTTCATGGTGACCAGCATGGTGGTGGCGCGCGTAGTCGCCGAAGTGGTGGCGGTCGCAGGAATGCTGGTGAAAAGCAGCGGCACGGCTTCCACGGCGAGCACTTTGCCGCGTAACACGGCATCTCCGCTCTCAGGAGCAGAGACGACTTTGTAGTTGGTGCGCGACAACAATTCGTGGATGGTCGCTGCGGTGAGGCGCTGCTCGATGCGATAGCTGGCGGTTTTGTTTTCGATGGCGGGAACGGCAATCACGTGAATTGTTTTCGGCAGCGAATCGTTGCGGCCAACGACGTGATAGCCGCAACCGGCGGGGATGGTTAGTGCAAGCAACGAGCAAATTACGGTGGCGCGATTCATTCGAGTAGTTTCTCCGCCAATTTTACCGCGTTTGCGGCCGGCAAACGGAGATTGTCGGCCGCCGCCCACAACCACCACGCACCCGGACCGGACGGATCCGATCGCGGCGGCGCCAGTTGTAGCGACGTTTCTCCGGCGGAGCTGACGTTGTCTGGCGCAGCGTCTTCCGCTGTGATGCTGAAGCCGCACGATTCGCAGCTTTTGGCAAGCGCAGCGGCGTCGGCGAATGCGGCGATGTGCGCACAGGCGGTCACCGTGGTTCCGTAATACACCGGGGCGTGGAGTAACTGCACCGCAGGAATTGTGGTATCCGCGGGCAGGAACGAGCGCACTTCACGGCGCAGAATGTCCAGCGACGATTGCAGATTGTGGCGGCTTGCCGGGCCGAAGCGATCAAGCATGGTGAAGGCTGCCTGAGCGCCAAAAACTTGTTTGCTGAGCGATTGAAACGAAAGCGACTGGCCGGTTTGCGATTCCAATTCTTCGATGCCAGCCTTTCCGGCGCTGGATGAGACTGGCTGGAACGCGACAGCGGTGAGCGAATTGGGGTTCCACTGACGCAGCGCGATTGCGAGCCGCGCAATGATTTCGGCGGGCGCCGATGGAACTACGAAAATGCCCGCATCCTTGTTGAATGCGTCGTTCTTGAACGGATGTCCTGCGGGAACTTCGAATTTCGGCAACCATCTCCGGGCTTCAGCGTGTCCCGCAAATTCACCGGACAAATCCACGATACGCGCGCCACTTTTTCTGGCCAGATCGAAATTTCTTTTGCTGAACGCCGGAGAGCCGGTGAAAAATACAATCCAGGCTTTGTTGAAGCTGTCTTCTTCGACGGGTTGGATCATCGCGGCTTCTCCGCCTGCTTCGGTAAGTATCCCGGCGAAGGTTTCTTCATCAACCAGGCGAAAGTCTGAAGCGGCGAAACGGCTTTCCTCAAGGAGCGCTTTCAGTTCGGCGCCGAGCAGAGAGGAGGCGCCGGCGATGACAATTCTGCGCGATTCAAGAGGAGTGGCCACGGATCAGGACGAAGCGGAGCGCGAAGCTGCGCGCTGCCGCAAAAAACGGATGAGATGCAGCGTGACGCCGGCCACAGCATAAGTGCACGCAAGCAGCAACAATGCGATCTCTGAATAAAGCCAGACGACCGCTCCTAAAATCAGGAGCAGCAAAATCAAAACGCCAGGTTGTTTTTTCCCCCACGGCAAATCCTTGAAACTGTAGAAACGGATAGTGCTGGTCATCAATCCGGCGAGGCCCACGGCAAGAAGCAGCCACGGGACCGACCAGCGCCAGTCGCCCAACGGACCGCCTGCGTGGAACGCGTGGACGATCGAGGCGATCACACCGGCAGCAGCCGGAGTGGGCATGCCCACAAAAAATTTCGAGCCCCCCGGAGCCATTCCTTGCACGTTGAATCGCGCCAGACGCCATGCGCAGCAGATCAGAAACGCGAGACAGCAGAGCCATCCAAAGCGGGTCAGCTGGGGAAGCCATTCCGGCGAAGCATTGGAAACGCCGCGCACTCCCCAGGCATATGCCAGCACCGCAGGAGCAATGCCGAAGCTGACCACATCCGCCAATGAATCGAACTGCACGCCGAATTCGGTATTGGTATTGGTCATCCGGGCGATGCGGCCGTCGAGGGAATCGAAAACGATGGCGATGCCGATGGCTTTGGAAGCGTGATTAAAATCATCCGGAGTGCCCATGAGGGAGGCAATCACGGCGTAATATCCGCAAAGCAAGTTAGCGGAGGTCATCGCGGCCGGAAGGAGAAAAATTCCGCGGCGCAACCTGGCTTGGGTGCGGTGTCTGCGGCCTTCGAACGGAATTTCCTGTTGGTCCAGGATGGCCATGCTTAGGAATGCCTTTCCGCAGCGGCGAATGAGGCTTCGCCGGAAGAATTCGCAGTTTGATGCGGCCACCGCGCCAGAATGCTTGAGCCGCCGGCTACATTGTCTCCTACTTTTACCAGAAGCTCGGAGCCTTGCGGAAGCCACAGGTCAACGCGTGAGCCGAAACGGACAAGGCCGATGCGCTCGCCTTTGGTGACGGATTCGACTGGTTTTTTCCAGGAAACGACGCGACGGGCGATCAGCCCTGCAATTTGCTTGAACTCGATGGTGCCCTGCGGCGTGGCCAGCGTAAAAACATTTTGTTCGTTCTGGGTGGAGGCTCTGGCGTCCCAGGCGGCGCGAAATTTCCCGGGCAGGTAATCCAGTTTGGTGATCACCCCGGCTGCGGGAGAACGATTGACGTGAACGTTCCAGATAGCGAGAAAGATACTGATGCGCGTTCCGGGCCGGCCCGCGTTTTCTTCATCGGTGATCACCACTACGCGGCCATCCGCGGGAGAAACAATGGCGCCAGGATCGGTGGAGATAACCCGCTCCGGATCACGGAAAAAAGAAAAACAGAAAAGACCAAAGGCGATCAACACGCCTGCAAGAATCAACCAATGCAGAACAAGCGCTATTCCGCCAAGAAATAGCGGCGGGAGACCGAAGTAATATCCTTCTTTCACCATGCGGTATTGAAGATACCACACCGGTGGGCAACACCTCTGCGATGCTTTAGCAGCTTGATCAGCAACCTCACGGACACAGTTCACCCGTGAGCTGAAGTGCAGGAACGAGTTTGCCAACCGAGGCGCGCGCGACAGGTCAAGCGTGTTGCGCGCGCGATCGTTCGATACGCGCCGCAATCCGCTCCATTTCGTCCTTGCAGTGGAGCTTCATCTTTTTTAGCTTGATTTCTTCCAGGAGATCTTCCGAACTGAGGTAGGGTTCTTTGAGGATTCTTTGCAACTCTGACTCGTACTTTTCATGCTGCTCGAACAGGCGCTGATAATCGGCGTCAGTTACGAGGAGTATGTCCCGAGGGTTCCGCTGCATGGCTGCCATGCGTTCCTCCTCCATACTGCAAATTGAATTGTGTACTGCTCGTGTTCGCCGCGCGTGGACAGGAAGACCGCTCGACTTGTGGCGAAGTTAACGCTATGTAAAGGCGACGTCAATAGGGTTTACGGGTATTTTGGTACTAGCCTGTGATTTTCAAACGGAGGAGCAGGGCCGCCTCCATGGGGTCGCGGTAGTAGTTCGGGCGGCGGCCGGTAGCTTCAAATCCAAATTGGCGATAAAGCGCGAGGGCTGCAGCGTTTGATTCGCGGACTTCCAGAAAGACTTCGCGCGTACCGCGCCCTTGCGCGAGACGCAAGAAATTTTTCAGAAGGAAACGGGCATAACCCTTGCGGCGATGTTTGGTGGGAACTGCGATGGCCAGGATTTCCGCCTCCTCGCCGAGATGCCGCCACTGGAGCACGGCTACAACTTCGCTATCGAGTTCGCAAAGATGGACGAAGGCGGAGCCAATCGCTGGTAGGGCCGGGCCGCTCGATGTATTCGAACGGTCATTCAAAGAGTGGAAGGAAAGATTTGCTTCGCGGAGGACTTCGCGGATGGCGCTTTCGTCCGATGCTGTGCTGTCCCTGAAGAGGCAGCGGTTCCTCTGGCCTTCATCTCGCACGGGATTTTTAAGCTGATGGGGCATTAATTTGTCTATTGCGATTGACTCGCCATTACGGCTTTAATGCGGACTTGTTCCCTTTCCAAAACACTTCGGCATCGGAACGGCGAACATAATTGGCATCGAGGGCCAGGGCGTCGGTTGTGTCTCCGTAGCGGAACTTGCGATACGCCAAGAATCCCAGGCGCTGCGCAAAAGGCGGCGCCGCCAGTTCCACGATGTGGCCAGTTGCCGCAAGCGACGGCCACTGTGCAAGTGACTCCAGCATTTCGGGATCTGGAGTAACCCAACGCACCGGTTTGTCTTTGGCTTTCTCCTGTACCTTCGCCACAAAGTCCGGCAGCGAAGTAACGGATTCTTGGCCCAGCGGTTCGAAGCTGTCGCCAAGCCGGGCATACAGAGCTGCGAACACCTGTTCTCGCCTGGCGTCGATGTAGGACGCAACGAAAAGCTGGTCAGTCCGAGAATTGTTGGAGGTGAGTGCCTCGAGCCTGGAAACCGCAGCTATCGGCTTGCCGTAAATCTCCGCCCAAGCCTTAACGGTGGTCAGGCCCACGCGCAGTCCTGTAAACGAACCTGGGCCGGCACAAACTGCGTAACCATATAGTCCATCGAGACTTAGCGACGAACTTGCGAGCGCGCGATTGACCGCGGGAAGAAGCCAGCTGGAGTAGTCTTCGTCCGTGGAATGCGCTTCCGTGCAGATGAGTTCGGTCTTGTCGAACAGCGCCACGCTGCCGCGCACGTCCGCTGTATCCACCACGATGAATCGCATCAGATCAGTATAGGCGAACTGGCGATTGTGCAAAGAGCGCCTGAACGTTGGACAGTCCGTGAGTTCAGTACCGTAACCCACCCTAAAGGCAATTTTAGGGCCACATTAAAGTAACGGCTTCGCTAACCTTCTCATTTCAAACGATATATCTTGACTCTCGAAACGCAAGCTTCTACACTGCTTACTGTACCTCAGGGGGCATCCGAAACCATGGACTACAAAATCGGCGATAAGGTTGTGTACCCAAACCACGGCGTTGGAGTCATCGAGCAGATTAATTACGGAGTGTTGAACGGAAAAACGGAACGATACTTCATGATTCGCATTGTTTCGAGCGACTTGCGAGTGATGGTGCCCCAAACAAACGCAGAAAGTGTTGGACTGCGCTCGGTAATGCGTTCGAACGATACGACAAAAGTGTTAGGCTTTTTGGAGCGCGGCAAATTAAATTGCCACCACGACTGGAAACATCGCTTCAAAGAGAATTCAGAGCGTATGCGCACCGGTTCGCTTCTAGAAGTTGCAGTGGTCCTCAAGAGTCTCTGCTCGCTCAGCCGCAGTAAGCCGCTTTCCTTCCGCGAAAAAAAGATGCTGGAACGCGCCAAGTACTTGCTGGTGAGTGAGATGGCGACTGCGAGAAGCACCACCTCGGAATCCGCTGAGGCCATGGTTTTGAAATCGCTGGCGAAAGCTAAATTGCAATTTCCGATCATGCAGGAAGGCTTCGAACAGTAGAATAGAATTTATCGAACTTTGGATTTAAGGGGACAGGCACGTTGCTTGTCCCTTTTTGATTTGGCGGCTGATGGAATTGATGTATGTGAAACAGTCTCGTATCGTTTATTCGCTTTGATCCGCCACTTGCTGAAATTCATTCCGCGGCCTTTCCCCAACCGCCCCCGCCCGGAGTTTCAATCCGCAAAATATCGCCGGCCTTGGCAGTGAAGGAAGTTTTCCCGGCCAATGCTTTGCTCTTTGCTCCTCGGGTAAGCGTATTCTTTCCGCGTTTACCGCTATGACCTCCAAACAAGCCGTACGGTGCGGTTTCTCTGCGGTCGGTTAGCAAGCCAACTTCAACAGGCGACAAGAACTCGATTTCGCGGACAATCCCATCGCCGCCGCGATGCATTCCGACTCCGCCGGAGCCGCGGCGGATCGCGTATCGCTGCACGCGAACGGGGTAGGTTTCTTCGAGCACTTCAGTGGGAGTGTTCCAGGAGTTGGTCATGTGTGAATGGCTGGCGGACGATCCGTCGCCAGCGCTTGAAGCGCCACAACCGCCCGCGATTGTTTCGTAGTACGTAAATGAACGTGCGCCGCGCCACGGATGTGTACCCCCAAACGTAAAATTATTCATGGTGCCCTGGCTGGCTGCTGGAATTCGTTCCGGGGCTGCTTTGGCCAATGCACGAAGCAACGTATCCACCATGCGTTGAGATGTTTCGACGTTGCCCGCGGCCACGGCGGCGGGGGGCGACGCATTGACGATCGTTCCGCTGGGTGCAATCACTTTGATTGGGCGCAACAGTCCCGAAGTCGCCGGAACGTCTTCACGAACCAAGCAGCGGAAAACGTAATAAACGGCGGAGATCGCGATGGCTTCGACAGCATTCACATTTCCAGCGCACTGCGGTGCGGAACCCGTGAAGTCCACGGCGACGGACCCTGAATGGATCCGGACGCTGACGCGAATTCGCAAGCGTTCGGTGCCGACGCCGTCGTCGTCAAGAAAATCTTCCGCGCGATAAATTCCCGGTTTTAGAGAATGAAGCACGGATCGCAGCATCTTCTCGGAATAATCGAGCAGGTGGCTTGCGTATCGCGCGACTTCGGTGATTCCGTATTTTACGGTCACTTCGCACAAGCGGCGTTCGCCCAATCGGCACGATGCGATTTGTGCTGCGAGGTCGCCTTCGCGTTCGGATGGTGTTCGAACGTTTGCGAGCAGCAAGCTCAACACTTCCCGGTTCACTAAGCCCTTGCGGAATATCTTTACTGGCGGGATGCGTAGCCCTTCTTGAAAAATCTCGCGGGCCGGCCCCATCGAACCCGCTAGCGCTCCACCGATGTCCGCATGATGGGCACGGCTGGCGACGAAAAACTGCGGAGTGCGCTTTGCAGAAACGAAAACCGGCATGACCAGAGTTAGATCCGGGAGGTGCGTACCTCCCGCGAAAGGATCATTGAGAAGGGCGATGTCGCCGGGCTCGAAAGTCACAGCAGCGCGCGCCGCCGCAACCGATGCGGGCATGGAGCCGAGGTGCACCGGCATGTGATCGCCCATGGCCAGCACCTGGCCATCGCCGTCATACACGGCGCAAGAATAGTCACGGCGCTCCTTGATGTTCGGCGAAAACGCGGACCGGCGAAGCGCGGCTCCCATTTCTTCTGAGATGGAGTGAAAAATGTTTTTAAATATTTCGAGCCGCATGGCGTCAGGAGCTCGGTCTTTTTTTGTGTTTTTACCAGGCATGATGCCTCGTGCTTCTGGTGGAAGTTGCGAGGCGAATCTGGCCGTAAGTATCAACGCACGCCAACCACCCGACCGGAACCAGCGATGTCGCGCTGTACTCGACGACGATTGCAGGTCCGCTGAACTGGTGCCCGGCGCGCAACATTTCTCGTTCGTATAGCGAAGCCCGAACCGGGCGGCCGTCGAAGTAACATTTGATTTTGCGTGCGGCAGGCGGCTGCGTACCGGCTGCGGCGCGACCGATGCGCGGAAGTTCGATTCGACGGGATAATCCTGTCGCACGGCAACGAAGATTCACTATTTCGACCGGCCGATGCGGATCTGCATGGCCATACGTGCGTTCATGGGCTCGGTGAAATGCGGTTATGAAATCGCCGCTCGCAGAAACGCTCAAGTCGTATGCCTGGCCAACATAACGCAGATCGAAGCGGTGTTCGAACCGCCGTTGGCCTTTCGCAAATCCCTCGCGGCGAAGAAAGTGATCTGCGTCGCGCTCGAGCTTGCGCAGCACTCCGCGGGCTTTGCGCCGGGCGTCCGGCGAATTCCGCACCGGGAGCAAGACCGTGCGAGAAAAGTCCTGCACGACATCGGCTCTGAGGATACCGAGAGCTGACAGAGCTCCGGGGAATACGGGTAAAAGCACGCCGCGCATTTCGAGAGCAGCGGCCAGATCGCAGGCGTGTAATCCGCCGGCTCCTCCGAAAGCTACGAGCGTGTAGTCCCGCGGGTCGTGGCCGCGTTCGATGGAGATTCCCCGCACCGCCCTTTCGATGACAGCGTTCGAAACTCCAAGAATTCCCTGCGCAAATTCTTGCACTGTCCGGAAACTTCCTTTGCGTTTTTCCAATTCGCGGCGAGTTCGTTCTGGTTGCAAAACAAATCCGCCATTCAGCAAATCCCGACCGCCAAAGTGGCCTAACACGGAATGGGCATCGGTTACTGTCGGTAAATCTCCGCGACCGTAGCAAATTGGCCCCGGGTCCGCGCCAGCGCTTTCGGGTCCGACCCGTAGCGCGGCGCCCGCATCGAAACGCGCAACGGAAAGCAACGCGACATCGGTGGAAGTTCCGCCCATATCGAATGTAATTGCCTTTTCCAAGCCCGCAAGGGATGCCGCGTACGCTGCGCCAAGTACCCCACCCGCGGGGCCGGAGAGAACGGTTCGAACCGGCTGCGCCGCCGCATTACTTGCGGAAATAATCCCGCCATTCGACTGCATCACCCGAACTTGCGCGGAAGGAGTCGATTTAGAATCTGACACGCCGATCCAGGCTTTGTTTGCGTGCGTTTGCGTGGCGCTCAGGTATGAGCTCATCACTGGAGCGAGATATGCGTTAATGACTGTCGTCGAGGTGCGTTCGAATTCACGAAATTCCGGCAAGATTTCATGAGAAACGCTGACGAGAAAGCCCGCTTGCCGCAACGCTTTTGCAGCGAGCGCTTCGTGTTTCGGATTTCGAAAGGAAAACAGCAAACAGATGGCAACGGCGTCGGGGCTGGCATGACGGACCTTTTGCACCAGCGAGCGAATTTCCGCCGGACTTAGATTTCTCAACTCTGAGCCGTCCGCGGCGATTCGCTCGTGCGCGCCGATGCGGTTTTCGCGCGGCACAAGCGGTAGCGCTTTGCGAAATTGTAAGTCGTACAGTTTTGGGCGTGCCTGTCGCCCGATTTCCAATACGTCTTCAAATCCTGCGGTGGTTATCAGCAGCACTCGGCCGCCGCAGCGCTCCAGCAGCGCATTGGTTCCAACAGTAGTCCCGCAGATCAAATCCAACTGGTCCCCGGATTTGGCGCCAAGCCTTGCGCGCGTCTCTGAAAGTGCAGCGCCAATCGCTGCCGCGGGATTTTTCGGCTGCGAAGGTACTTTCAGGATTTCAAGTTTGCCGTTGGCGAGAAATACGCAGTCGGTAAACGTTCCACCGGTGTCCATGGCAATGCGCATGAGGCGGGCATTTTACCTTGAGCAAGCGAAAAAATTCACGTCGAGAGGAATTCAGCGGGACCGCAGGGCGGGAACGATCTAAGCTATCGGCAACGACGCCGAGGCATTCAGCGAAATGTCCGCCAAAATGTGATTTTGAAAGCGCGGATATGCCGCAGCGGCAATCATAGCCGCGTTGTCGGTAGAAAGGGCGTGACTCGGAAAATAGGCGTTGCGCCCGGCTTTGTCCGCGCGATCTTCGAACGTCGCACGCAACTGCCGATTCGCCGCAACTCCACCAGACACCAGCACGGTCGGCACGTTTAACGCTTCCGCGGCGCGCATGGTTCTCTCGACTAAATCGCGCACCACGGCGTTCTGAAATTCCCTGACCAGACCCAGAGTCTTCGGTCCACACAACGGCAACAATTGCTCGAATTTGCGTTCGCCGCGTGCTATCGCCGCTTCGCGCTCTGCGATTTCCGGCAGGTATTCGGGATTTTCACGCGCGTGGTACAACACTGCGGTCTTCAATCCGCTAAAACTGAAGTCAAACGTGTTGCCGCGCATTTTTGTTGGGCCAAATTTTACTGGAGCGGGAATGTTTCCAGCGGCGGCCGCGAGCCGATCCAGAATCGGTCCGCCGGGATATCCTAGTCCAAGCAGCTTGGAAACTTTGTCGTATGCTTCGCCGGCCGCATCATCGCGGGTCTGCCCAATCTTGCGGTAAGACCATAACCCGCCGGCATCAGTGCGGGAGGAATCCTTTGGCTGTACTTGGTATAGCACGGTGTGGCCGCCCGAAACGATCAGGCAAATCGCTGGCAATGCGGGCGACGTTTGCGATTTGTGAGCCTCCAGAAAAACTGCGTGGATGTGCCCTTCCAGGTGATTTACCGGCACCAATGGCTTGCCTAAACTTTCGGCAAGCGTTTTTCCGTAGGTGATGCCGACAAGCAGCGAGCCGACCAGCCCCGGTCCTTGCGTTACGCCGATGGCGTCCAAGTCTGCAAGACCCATTTTTGCCTGTTCCATGGCTTCGCGCACCACCGGTACGATTCTGCGCAAATGTTCGCGCGACGCCAGTTCCGGCACCACACCGCCATATTTCCGGTGGATGTCGATCTGCGATGCCACAACGCTGGACAAAATCTCGCGGCCATCCGCTACAACAGCGGCTGCCGTTTCGTCGCAGGACGACTCGATTCCAAGAATGCGGACGCTCATTCGCTTATTTTAACTCCGGCTCCCATTATGCTAACACACGGCCGCAAACAGGCCTTTCTGGCCACGCACTCTACACGAAGAATCCGATTGTAAATTCACGAGTCTTCTTTAACCTGAAGTTATGACCGCTACGACCGATTCGAACGCAAATCCTTCACGCAGCAAAAAAGTTCGTAAAGCAGTTCTTCCCGCCGCTGGGCTGGGCACGCGTTTTCTGCCCGCGACGAAGGCTCAGCCCAAGGAAATGTTGAACGTTGTCGACAAGCCGCAGATTCAGTATGTGGTGGAAGAGTGCGTCGCCAGCGGCATCGAGCACATCATCATCGTGACCGGCAAGGGCAAAAACTCCATCGAAGATCATTTCGATTACAACCCCACTCTAGAGCGCTATCTGGAAGAAAAAGGCAGGCCGGATCAAGCCGAGATGGTTCGCCACATCAGCGACATGGTTCAAGTCAGTTACACGCGTCAGAAAGAGCCGCTGGGACTCGGCCACGCCGTGCTGGTTGCCAAAGACCTGGTCGGAGACGAACCGTTCGCTGTGTTGCTGGGCGACGTTTTGATCCCCGGTGAAAATCCCGCGACCAGGCAACTGGTAAAAGTTTACGAAGCCACCGGCCTCGGTGCTATCGCGGTGGAAGAGGTTGCACGGGAAAAGACGCATTTGTACGGCATAGTCGGCGGAGAAGCCGCGCCGCAGGGGCCGTTTGGAGAACGCCTGCTGCGTATTCGTGAACTGGTGGAAAAACCGAAACCCGCCGACGCGCCGTCAAATCTGGCGATCACCGGACGTTACGTTCTTCCTCCAGCAATTTTCGATTGCTTGGAACGCACCAAGCCTGGCGCGGGCGGCGAAATACAGCTCACTGATGCGATGAAGATACTCGCTAAGGAACAGGGATTGTGGGCTTATATCTACGAGGGAATTTCCTATGATGCGGGGGATAAACTGGGGTTTCTGATCGCTACCGTCGAGCTGGCGCTGCAAAACAAAAAACTGGGCGAGCCGTTCAGAGATTATTTGAAGCACTTAAAACTTTAGTTGCTCGACGGAGTTGCCGAGCACTATTTCTTGTTCGCCGGCTTCTTCTCTGTCGTTTCCTTTGATGTATTCTCTTTTGCGCTGGATTCTTTCGCCGGCGAATCTTTCTTATCCGACTTGTCTGTTTTGTCCGACTTGTCTGACTTGTCGACCGACGACGAGTCCGACGACGCGCTCTCCCTCGCGCTCGATTTTCCCGCATAGTCTGTCACATACCAGCCCGACCCTTTGAACTGAATCGCCGGAGCGGACTGCAGGCGTTCGACTTTTCCGCCGCAGTGCGGACACTTTTTCAGGTGCGGGCCCGACACGCTTTCGATTTTTTCCGTCTTTTTGCCGCACTTCAGACATTGGTACTCGTACAGTGGCAATGCAGTCTCCTCCGCTTGTGTCTTGAAGGCCGCAGTATAGCATGCGCGGCATACAGCAACCCGCGTGCTAGACTGCTTGCATGGAGCAGCAATCCAGCGCACATGAAGCGTGCCTGTACCTGGTGGCCACGCCCATTGGAAATTTGGAAGACATCACGCTGCGCGCCCTGCGCATCCTGAAAGAAGTCGACCAGATTGCCTGCGAAGACACGCGCCACACGCAGAAACTTTTGCAGCATTACGACATTCAGAAGCCGCTGGTCAGCTATCACGAGCACAACGAGCTGACGCGCGCGCCGGAACTGGTCGTGGGCATGGAACAAGGCGCGCAGATCGCGCTGGTCAGCGATGCTGGAGTTCCGCTGGTGAGCGACCCGGGTTATCGGCTGGTGGCACTGTGCCT
>WNFP01021698.1_pt1 | contig 13178 bp, 8 predicted proteins | sample 5400201 | NCBI WGS metagenome assembly WNFP01 (sample SAMN13153355, study PRJNA577476) | soil metagenome | isolation source: 115 cm saprolite under Madrone tree | place: USA:California | collected 2016-06-14
ACGGGAACGAGGCCACGCGCGAGAGATCGTCGGATTGGAAATGCAGTGGACCGATGTGGAGCGCATTTACGACGAAGTCGGATTGCCTCCGGCAATGCCGTCTGCCGCTTCACGCGTCGCAGTTCCGGTTTACAAGAACGGGAACCAGATCGGTAAGGCCACATCCACCACCTGGTCACCGGCCTTGAAAAAGCTGATCGCACTCGCCACGGTGAAACGGGACTTTGCCCGGCCCGGCACGGACCTTGAAATGGAAATGACCGTCGAAGCCGTCCGGCAACGCGTGGGGGCAACGGTGGTGAAAACGCCTTTCTTCAATCCAAAAAGAAAAACGGCGACGCCGGCTTGATAATGAGCGGAGCGAATGCAAGCCCGACGCGAAGCGCAAGCGCGCTAGCGCGCAGCCTCAAGAAAGGGCGCAGCCATTAATAAAATGGACCCATCACTGAAGCAAATCATCGACAGTTACGACCCCGCCGCGCCTCTTTCCGAGGCATCGACCATTCCTGCGCCATGGTACGTCGATCCGCGAATGCTCGACCTCGAGTTGAAAACTGTATTCGCGCATTCATGGCAGGTCGTGGGACGGGCCGAACAGGTTGCACGCCCCGGCCAGTACATCACGGCCGAGATCGCCGGAGAGCCCATCGTCGTTGTCCGTGGGAACGACGGCGGACTTCGCGCCTTCTTCAATGTCTGCCGCCATCATGCGGCTGCAGTCATGACGGAACCGTCAGGCAAAGCGCAGCACCTGCGGTGTCCGTATCACGGATGGACGTATTCGCTCGAAGGAGAACTCAAAGGAACGCCGGAGTTCGGCGAGGTTTCGAACTTCGATCGCGGATCCATGGGGCTCGTGCCGGTGGAAGTGGCGGTTTGGGAGAGCTGGGTCCTGGTGAAGCTTGATCCCAGCGGGCTCCCATTCGAAAGCTTTCCTTTGGACGTTGCGGAGTTTCACTGGTTCGAACGGCGGCATTACCACATGGACTGCAATTGGAAGGTCTTCGTCGATAACTACCTCGATGGCGGCTATCATGTGCCCCATCTCCACGCGAGTCTGGATGCCGTCCTCGACTACCCGAATTACACCATCGAGAACGGCGAGCGCCACTGCCTGCAGTCCAGTCCGATGCGGACAGGCGATCGCGCCCTGTACTACTGGGTCTATCCAAACTTCATGATCAACGTGTACAAGGAATCAATGGACACGAATCTCGTCGTACCACGCGGTATAGACAAGAGCGAAGTGATCTTCGATTTCTACTTCACGGATATCGCGAAAGAAGCTCGGAGCCGAAATCTTGCCAGCATCGCGGCGAGTGAACGCATCCAGGATGAAGACACAGCCATCTGCAAGTCTGTGCAGCGCGGCCTTGCGTCGCGCGCTTATACTGCGGGCCGTCTATCCGTTCGGCGTGAAACGGGGGAGCATCTGTTTCACAGGCTCCTTCATGCGGACTTAGCAAACTGTAGCGGCGGTCTGTGACCGCCGAAATCCGGCGGTCATAGACCGCCGCTACAGTTAAATCTGTCTCTCTACGACCCGATTTTTCCTCCCTCTCCCTATCCAATAAATCACCGCGCCGATCGCGACCGTCAATGCGCTGGAGCCGATGATTTTGACGACCGCCAGGAGCTTGTTGGATTCGTTGCCGGGTGGGATACAAGCCAGAACGCTGGAGATGATAGTGCTGAGAAGACCAAGAATCCCGAGAAAGACGGCGACAGGCCTGCCCCCGGGAACCCGGATGACATCCGGACCGGCCGGCTCCCTCTGCAGGCGGATCGCCGCAGCGAACATATAAAGGAGCGGCAGGAAATAAGAAATGATACCCATGCTGACCAGCACGTCATATGCACCCGCTACCGATGTTCCGGCCTGTCCAAGAAAAATGAAAATGCCCGCGACGATGGCCTGAACGATGAGCGCCACATACGGCGTTTTCCATCTGGGATGAACACGCCCAAAGGCGGCAGGCAGAAACCGGTCGATACCCGCGACGAATGGGAGCCGGGCCGACGCTGCGAACCAGGCGCCAAGTGTGCCGATGCTGCCGATCGTCACAAGCAAAGCAGCAAGCGGGCCTGCGGTGTAAAAACCGACGCGATCCCCGACTTTGGTGATCGCCTGTATGAATCCCTGCAGCTGCGTGACTTCATTGGAGGGCAATGCTGCAAGCACCACCGCGGTTCCAGCGATATAGGTAATCGTGATGATGATGCCGGAGGCCACCACCGCCCTCGGAATGTTACGGCGGGGATTTTGAATCTCCTCGCCCATAGCCGACATGCCTTCCGCTCCTCCGAGAGCGAACGCAATCGTGGACCAGAAGAACAAAGTCTTCAAATTGACGCTTGGGAGAAGCGTTGACGTGCTCATCTGGGTCGCCGAACCAAATCGCAGCCACGCCATCGAACCCAGCACGATCAGCATGAAGGCCGGAAGCCAGGCTCCAATCGCGCCGACATTGTGGAGCCACTTTCCGAAATCCAGTCCAAGAATGTTCAGCGTGACGCCGACGAGCAATCCGGCCAGAGAAAACACGATGAAGTAGACATTGTTGTTTGCGAGATGCTGCCACCGGTCTCCGCGGATAAACAGGGCGTTTGCCGCGGCGAAATAGAGGATGGCCGGGAAGTACGGGAGGGTCGCTGCCCAATAGAGCCATCCCGTCATGAAACCGGCGAATTCACCGAATGCCCGTTTGCTCCATACATACATTCCTCCCTCTTCGGGGTATCGTGAGGAGAGCTCGAGGACGCAAAACACGAGCGGCACAAAATAGGTCACACAACCCACAACCCACATGAGAATCGAGCTCGGGCCCGCCGCAGCGGCAGTGGCGATCCACCGGATGCTCAGGGCCGCCACGACGTAAAGCAGGAGCAGATCCCGAAAACCCATCGCCTTGCGAAGTTGCTTTGTGCTCACGGGCCGCTATTCTAAGAGAAAAAGAGGTCGTTGGCCGCGAATTACGCGAATTACGCAAATGGGCGCATCAAAGATTCCTTGACGCGCCCATTTGCGTAATTCGCGTAATTCGCGGCTAACCTTCCCATTTTTCTCCTAAAGGTTTGGTGAGAGCTGCCGATAGATCTCCTGATAGCCGGAGAACCCGGCGTGGGTTAAGGGAGAATTTGTGAGTCTGCAGTCCGGTTTCAAAACCTTACCGGTAGTCGCAAGATACGTCGTTATGGCGTTCGGCCTTGCGGGACTGGCAGCGATGCTGTACGCGAGCTCAGGCGGGGCGGTCTTCGAGCCGGCCCGGTTGATCGCGTTACTGGCGTTGGCGGTTGCAGGCGCTCGGGCGAAAGTGAAGCTGTACCGCAGTTCATCGATTTCCTTTCTAACATCGATCGTGATGATAGCCGTCATGACAGAAAGCTCTGCAGCGGCGATGCTGATCGGAATCTGCGGTGTGCTCGTTCAAACGGTGTTCCCATCGAAAAAGTTTGTTGTTTATCAGATCGTTTTCAACGCGGGAATGATCGCGTTAACGGTCGGCGCCACATTCGGGACATATCATTGGCTGGCCGGCATCAAAGTCGTTGAGACATTACCGGCTGCGGTACCCGCCACTGTCCTGGCATCCTTCGTCTACTTCCTTGGGAATTCGCTCTCCGTTTCGCTCATCATCGCGGTTACCAGAGGAATGTCGATGTACAAGGTCTGGACAGAGCATTTCATGTCGTCCGCACCCTCGTTCCTGATCGCTGGCATCCTCTCGTCCGCCGTGATTGGCCTCGCCGGCAGCCAATTCCTGCCGATTGCCGGCATTCTGGTCACTGTGATTGCATTCGTCTACTACTGTTCGATCCGCTTCACAGCGAAAGCTTCATCCGCCAGCGCAAAAGCCGACGTCTCGACGGCTGCCTAGACACTGTTGTACGCTTTCTTGATACCCACTACGTAACGATTTCACTCCACAATTTCTGACCCAGTGATCGTTCTTCTTTGTTAATCAGCAAGTTACATTTGGCAGCGGCTTTGCATTATCCAGGACGGACGCGGAGGTTAGCCATGCGAAAACGCAATCCGGGATATTCACTGATTGAAGTTCTGACCGTCGTCGCCTTGACGATGGTCGGGTCCAGCGTGGCCGTTGTCCAGATGAAATCGTCAAGAACGTCGCTGGAAGCGAATGTTGCCGCGTCGGCTGTAATCGATCAACTGAAACTCGCGAGGGAAAGCGCAATAAATGAGCGACGCAATGTGCGCGTCGAGTTCATCAGTCCGTCGACGATTCAAGTCTCACGAATCGAGAACGATAAAAGTACAACCGTCCTGTCCACTGCGACGCTGCCAGCAGGCTACACGTTTGGTCTGCCGGCAGGCATCACCCGCGATACGCAGGATGATTACGGCAACGCGACTCCCGTCTATTTCAAGGGCGCCAATAGGGGACTGTTTCTCGGCAACGGCTCGCTGACCAACGACGCGGGAATCGTCATATCCGGAAGTGTCTTTACCATTGGCGGCGGCGGAGACGCCACCGCGAGGGCTGTCACGATCTCGGGAGCGAACGGCCGCACGAAACAGTACTACATTCAGGGCAGCGGCTGGGTAGAGCGGAAATAATCAAACGCGGGCTAAAGCCCGCGACTACATTGAAGAGTGCTTGTTCCCAATGTAGTCGCGGGCTTTAGCCCGCGTTTGATTATTTCCGCTCCCCGTACCTCACGTGTTCCAGGAAAAGACCGGACGCGGGAGCGGTCCATTGAGCGACATCCAGTTTTGGATCGCACCGCCCCTCCAGAAGCTTTCGGAACTCGGCTTCACTGACTTCACCCTTTCCGACTTTCACAAGAACTCCGACGATACGCCTCACCATGCGCCACAAGAAGTGGGACGCCTCGATCCTGAAAAGGATCACATCCTCGTCGGTTTCGATCTCGGCATTTTCCACGACCACCACTGTCGATGCGCCGGCCTTTGAGGGATCCTCCGCCCGGAAGCAGACGAAATCATGTCTGCCGGTCAGCATCGAGGCCGCTCTTGCCATCGCTTCCACATCGAGGTCTTCCTTGACCCACCAGACATATTTTTTCGTGAAGGCCTGTTTGCGCGTGGATATTTGATAGGCGTAGGTGCGAGTGACCGCGTCGTGGCGCGCGTGGAAGCCTGCGCGGGTGCGCTCGATGTCAAGGACGACGATATCGGCCGGCAGAAGATCGTTCAGCCGGCGTTGAATGTTCCGCATCGGCGCCCAGGACTTCACGTGCGGCCTTCTTCAGCTCGCCCATAATGGTGCGAGCGTTCCTTTGGTCCTGCCAGCCGGCGTAACGCGTCCCGTCGTATTCGAGAGTGACCTTGAATGTAGTCATGCCGACATATTTGTCTTATGACCGACAATTTTGTAAGAAACTGCTTGACGCCTCCATCGATCATCCCTTAAAAGATCGACCCAGCGGTACACGGGGTTTTCCCAAGACAACGACATCGCAGAGCTTAAACGGTCACAGAAGACCTGACAATAGTGTCCGGCCGGCGCAGGTGCGGCTGGGCGGACCTTAGTGTTTAAACCAAACCACGAAGGAGTTTCCGAAATGACCCGTACCCTACGCCTAACCTTTATCGTCACGTTGCTGGTTGCCTGTTCGACTTTGCCGGCGTTTTCACAGGCCGCCGACACGGCCCCGAAAGTCGACACTGGCGATACTTCCTGGGTGCTTGCTTCGTCAGCACTGGTTCTGCTGATGACGATTCCCGGTCTGGCACTGTTTTACGGCGGTCTGGTCCGCACGAAAAACGTCCTCGGGACGATCATGCAAAGCTTCATCATGGTCGGCCTGATCACGATCCAGTGGGTGCTGTTCGGCTACAGTCTGGCCTTCTCCACGGGCAGCAGTTTTCTGGGTGGTCTCCAATGGCTCGGCCTGAACGGCGTGGGCCTGACGCCGAACCCGGATTACGCTGCAACGATCCCGCATCAGGCGTTCATGATCTTTCAGATGATGTTCGCCATCATTACGCCAGCCCTGATGACCGGAGCCTTTGCGGAACGCATGAAGTTCACGACGTTCATTGTGTTTTCGCTGCTCTGGGCAACGTTTGTTTACGACCCGCTTGCACACTGGGTCTGGGGGACCGGCGGGTGGCTGAGAAACCTGGGTGCGCTGGATTTCGCGGGCGGCACCGTGGTGCACATCAGTTCGGGTATTTCGGCCCTGGTCGCGGTTCTCATTATCGGAAAGCGTGTCGGCTTCGGAAAGGTGCCTACACCGCCGCACAACCTTCCGTTCACAGTTCTGGGAGCATCGCTGCTGTGGGTGGGATGGTTCGGATTTAACGCGGGTTCCGCTCTGGGAGCCGGCGCCCTGGCCACGAGCGCATTTGTTGTGACGCATACTGCCGCGGCGCTGGCGGCGTTGGGCTGGATGCTGGCGGAATGGCTGAGGTCCGGTAAACCGACAATGCTTGGCGCCGCATCGGGGGCGGTCGCAGGCCTGGTTGCAATCACGCCCGCTTCGGGTTTCGTTGCACCGCTGTCGGCAGTCGTCATCGGCCTGGCGGCCGGTATCATCTGCTACACGGCCGTGATGGTCAAATCGAAGTTTGGGTATGACGACTCCCTCGACGTCGTTGGCGTTCATGGAGTCGGCGGAATCTTCGGGGCTTTGGCAACAGGAGTTTTCGCTTCCAAGGCAATCAATCCGGCGGGGGCCGATGGTCTGATCTTCGGAAACTGGGCGCTCTTCCAGTCTCAATTGATTGCCGTGGTCGCGACGGTGGTCTTTGCTGTGGTCGGAACGTCCATCATCCTTTTCATTCTGAAAGCCGTCATGGGCTTGCGCGTCACCGAGGACGAAGAACGTATGGGACTCGACCTCAGCCAGCACAGCGAAAGCGCCTACGTCTTTTCTGCGGAATACGAAGAATCGCCGGCCGGCGCCGGCCACGGCAAGGCGATGTCCCGCTCCGCCACTGAGCGGGCGTGAAAAATGGGGTCGTCGCCGCGGGGAAATTCGGGGTCAGACGTGTGAATTCCCTTTTTTCCAAGTAAAGTTTGCGTCAAACGGAAAAAAGGGAATTCACACGTCTGACCCCGAATTTCCCCGCGGCGACGACCCCATTTTTCTGGTATTGTGCCGCATCATGTACGTCGCTCTGTTATTCGGTCCGACGCTTTTTTTGAGCGCTTTCCTCCTGTTCTGCTGCGAGCCGATGATCGGCAAAATGATGTTGCCGCTGCTTGGCGGAGCAGCTTCGGTCTGGATCACCTGCCTGCTGTTTTTTCAACTGATGTTGCTGGCGGGATATGTGTACGCCCATCTGCTCGAACGGTTCGCGACCGTGCGGCTGCAGATTGTTGTGCATTCAGCGATGATGCTTGGTGCGCTCGCGTTTCTTCCGCTCCATTTTTCCGCCCATCCGGACGAGACCGCTTCGAGCCATCCCATGGTCTGGCTCCTCAGTCACCTGATCGCAACCGTCGGAGTTCCCTTCGGTGTGGTCTCTACGACGGCGCCACTGCTTCAGAACTGGCTATCGAAGACTCCCACCGCTGCCGGACGTGATCCGTATTTCCTCTATGCGGTGAGCAATGCCGGAAGCCTGATCGCGCTGCTTGCCTACCCCTTGTTCATTGAACCCCGCCTGGGGGTTCGGATGCAGAGCTCGGTGTGGCTGGCGGGCTATGGAGCGCTCGTGGTCATGGTGTTGGTGGCTGCGGCAACGGTCTGGAAATCTCACACTCAAACGGTGCGCGTCACGAGTGAGCCTTCCGCGGCGCCCGATTCGAAAACACGTGCGTACTGGATGGCAGCGGCATTCGTACCGTCAGCCCTGATGCTGGCCGTGACGAACCATATCCTGCTGAATCTGGCTTCGGTTCCGTTTCTTTGGATCATTCCGCTGGCGGTCTACCTTATTACTTTCATGATCGCATTTGCGCGGAAGATTCACGTTCCGGTCACACTGATGTCGCGAATAACTCCTGTCGTCCTGTTATTGATGTTCCCGATCGTGGCCGCTCACAAAGCGTCGGTTCACTGGAGTTGGATGCTGATGGCGGGACATGTTGTGCTGCTCCTTGCGGGCGCTTTGCTCTGCCATTCCGCGCTTGCCTCGCGGCGGCCGGATCCCCAGCACCTTACGGAGTACTACTTCTGGATCGCGCTGGGCGGCGCGCTGGGCGGGATTTTTACGGCGGTCATCGCGCCATTCATTTTCACAACGGTTCTCGAATACCCGCTGCTCGTCGCCGTCATCGCTTTCTTCCGTGTCGTACCGAATAAAGAGGAAAAAGTAGACCTGAGAGACGGAATTTATCTGGCCGGGCTGGTGGCGGCCCTCGCATTCATCTGGATTCTTTTCCGGTGGACCAAGATCGATATCACCGAAAGCGTCAAGACATCGGCGGCAGCCAACGTCGGCTTCGCTTTGGTCGTATATTCGTTTCGCGAGCGGCGGTGGCGCTTCGCTCTGGCGCTCGCGATCCTGATTGCCGGTTACTCCATCGCCCTGCCTCCCCTGCTCGAAGATGATTCTCCGCAGCTCTACACGGCTCGAAACTTCTTCGGCATCAAAAAGGTGGTTTTCGACCCCGATTCGAACATGAGAAAACTGCTGCACGGGGACACCATGCACGGCCTCGAAAGTCTGGATCCCATGCTTGCCGGTCAACCGCTTTCCTACTATCACGAAACCGGGCCCGTGGGTGACGTCATGAAGATGCTGAGTGCCCGGCCGAACCAGCACATCGGCGTTGTCGGACTGGGCACCGGCAGCATGGCCGGATACACGGCACCCAACCGGCAAATCACGTTCTTCGACATCGATCCGCAAGTCTACGGGATAGCGCACAACTATTTCACCTTTCTCAAGCGCTGCGATAAGAGAAAAAATGCCCGATAAGGAATTTGATCTCCTGCTGTTGGATGCGTTCAATTCCGACTCCATCCCCGCTCACCTGGTCTCGCGCGAGGCCATCCAGACTTATCTCTCGAAACTCAAGCCGGATGGGCTCATTCTCTTCCACGTCTCGAATCGTTATATGGATGTGGAAAGCCTCGTGTCCGCTGTCGTGACAGATGCGCCGCTGGAGGCTCGCGTCCGATACGACGACGATGAAGAGCCCACCGGAAAAAGCACCTCGGATTACGTGGTCGCCGCCAGGCGTGTTGAAGACCTGGGCGCGCTGGCTGAGGATGCGAACTGGGTGCCAGTCATGAAACCGGACGGCGTCGCCCCCTGGACCGACGACTACTCCAACATGCTCGCTATCCTCCGTTGGTAGAAGAGATCGAGCAACTGTAGCGGCGCTCTGTGAGCGTCGGTTTTTCGTTTCAATTTCAGGTTCATTCGGACTTCTTCGCTTGACCTCCCTCGCCCCCCTCCGTACACTACTCGACTAAGTTGATAGGATATATATAGAATGCTGTCGATGAAGGCTAAATATGGACTTAGAGCGCTGGCGAGTCTGGCGAAAGAGTACGGAAAAGGTCCGCTCCTGATTAGCGATATCTCATCCAGAGAACGCATCCCGAAGAAGTTTCTCGAGATCATCCTTCTGGATCTCAAAAAGAAAGGCTTCCTTCAGAGCAAAAAAGGCAAGGGTGGAGGCTACTACCTCAGCAGGGTCCCATCGACGATTTCAGTTGGACAACTGATTCGGGCCCTGGACGGTCCCCTGGCCCTTCTTCCCTGTGTAAGTCAAATGGCATTCGAAGCGTGTTCAAGGAAGTTCGAGAAGCGACCGTGGCGATATTGGAGAGAACAACTCTCGAAGACATGGCGAGGCGTGGCGAAATGAGCCGCACCTAAAAAATTTTAGCAGCCCGTGGTAATTCGGGGACAGACGCATAAATCACCTAAATTCGTATTGAAAGCATTAGAAGAATTTAGGTGATTTATGCGTCTGTCCCCGAATTACCACGGGCTGCTAGAGTAATCCCGGTAATCATATTTAAGGACAAGCTGATGCAGCACACGATTTGGCGGGTGTTTCAGGTTGTAATAACGGTAGCGGCGGTTTCCGGCCTGGTTCTGGCACAGACCGGAACGAGTTCAATCACAGGCTCTGTTACAGATTTGACGGGCGCAGCGCTGCCGGGAGTAGAGATTACGCTGGCAAACCAGGAAACCGGCGCCCGTTTTCAAACCCTGACCAACGAGACCGGTGCGTATCGGGTCGCCTCCCTTCCTCCGGGAATCTACAGGATTGAGGCGGAACTGGCGGGTTTCGACCGTCTCTCCCGCGGTCCGATTACGCTCCAAGTCAGCCAGACGGTCGCGATCGACCTGATGCTCCAGGTCGGCCAGATCGGCACAACGGTCGACGTCACAGAATCGGCTCCTTTAATAGAGTCTCAATCTTCCGACATCGGTCAGGCCGTCACGCGCCAGATGCTGGCAGCGCTGCCGTTGCCCAACCGGGCTGCCTCTTCCCTGGCCGCATTGGCGCCCGGCGTGGTCATGATCGATACCGGAACGGGAACGGCGGAGAACTATCCGGTATTCTCCGTAGCCGGTGGCCGAGCCCGCAACCAGACGTTTGTCCTGGACGGCGGTAACGCTACCAACGCGGTCGGCTTGACGCGTCCGCAGCAGTTGACGAGTCTGCCGGTAGATGCGATGCAGGAGTTCAAGGTCATCGCAAACAACTATTCGGCAGAGTTTGGACATTCCACCGGTGGCGTCGTGACTATGTCCACTCGCTCAGGCACCAATGACTTTCATGGCAGCATTTTCGAATCGTTGCGCAACGACGCACTCGATGCGCGGAATTTCTTCGCTGCGAAGAAGTCGCCGATCCGGCTCAATCAGTTCGGCGGCGCGTTAGGCGGACCGATCCGCAAAGACAGGACGCACTTCTTCGCTACATGGGAACAGACCCGGCAGAAGACCGGCGACACGGTCACCTCGACCGTGCCGACGCTCGCCAATCGCGCCGGCGATTTCTCCGACCTGCGGGACGGTGCCGGCCAGCGCGTGATAATTTACGATCCGGCAACAACGGTTGGCCGCGATCGCAATGCTTTTCCGGGCAACAGAATCCCGCTGGACCGCATCGACCCGGTTGCCAGGGCCATTTTGAATTACTACCCGCTTCCGAATCGTCAGGGAACGGCTACCAATGCGAGCAACTATGTCGGGAACAGCACCGGTGTGTTGAACCGCAACATCGTGGTGGGGCGACTGGATCATCAGATCCGTCCGAGCGACCTGGTGACCGCCCGCTACTACATCAACGACAGCGGGACAAGTGCTACCGGTACATATGGAATTCCGGTGGCGGATCCCCTCGCCGACATCACCGACGTTCGCGTACAAAGCCTGCTCGGAGCGTACACCCATGTGTTCAGCAACAGCGTGGTGAATGAACTGCGCTATACGTACCTGCGGCGCAAGTTCATCGACAAGCGGCCGGGCTACAAAGAAAACCTCGCTGCCGGTATCGGCCTGACCGGCGTCAGCGACGCGGCGTTTCCCGCTTTCACAATTCCCGGTTATGCGACGCTTGGAAATTCCACCGCAGTGTTTCGCTTCCAGACGCCAATCGTCGATCAGCAGGTGCTGGATGCCGTCACCTGGACCAGAGGAAAACACGCGCTGAGATTCGGCGCTGAATTTCGCGCCGGTGCCAATGACGAAATTCGCGATCGCGGCTCCGCGGGTAACTTCACCATGACACCCCTCATCACGAGCCTGCCGGGGGTGGCCAATACCGGCAACTCGCTGGCAAGTTTTCTACTTGGCGAAGTGAATGCGGCAAGCGTTCAGATATCGGACAAGATTCCATCGCGAGCCTCCTACTGGGCCTTCTACGCGCAGGATGACTGGCGCGTGACGAACAACCTGACTCTTAATTACGGTTTGAGATGGGAGGCGGAGTTGCCGCGCCGCGTCGTGGGAAACAAGATGAATTCCTTCGATCCTCTGGCCATCAATCCGGTCTCAGGTACGCCGGGAGTGGTCACGTTCGCCGGCGTGAATGGGACGCCGGAACGAGCGTTTGCAACGGACACGAACAATTTCGGACCTCGATTCGGCTTCGCCTACCGCCTGCCCGGCCATGGGGACACCCTGGTTCGTGGCGGCGCCGGAATGTTCTACGGTCAGACTGTAAGCAATACCATCGGCGACACCGCTTCACTGGGTTTCTCGACGACCGCGAACTATGTCGTCTCCCAGGCGGACCTGCAGAGCGTGTTCCGCCTGCGTGACGGATTTCCGGCTGTGACGCGCCCGGCGCTCACGCCCGGCTTTGGCGCAGTGCCGGCCGGGCAGAGACCGAACACTTCCGTGAGCTTCTTTAATCCGAAGCAGGTTGCTCCCACGTCGTACCAGTTCAACCTCGACATCCAGCGTGAAATTACAACGAATGTCCTGCTCGAGGCCGGTTACATGGGCAACGTGAGCCATCATCTAACGGCGAATGACCTCAGCCTCAACCAGGTGGCGCCCGAACTCATGGGACCCGGCGATGCGCAGGCACGCCGGCCGTTTCCGCAGTTCAGCAACGTGACGTGGATCAATCCGTCGGTCGGCAATTCGACGTATCACGGAGGGTTCATCCGCGGCGAGAAGCGCTTCAGCGGCAGTTTTTCCTTCCTGGCGCACTACACGTTCTCGAAGTTTATTGATGATGTGGAATCTTCCAACGAGTACGGCGCGACCGGCAGCTACATGGACGCCTACAATCGGAAGCTCGATAAGGCTCTGAGCGGCAGTGATGTGCCGCATCACGTCGTGCTGACGCTTCTCTACGAGATTCGTGCGTTCAAGGGACACCAGACGCTGAATGCCGTGCTCGGCGGATGGAAGTTCGGCTTGCTCGAAACTTACATGTCGGGCGGACCGTTTACGGTGATCACGACCGCCAATGCCACGAACGCCTTCCCGGCCGGTGCGCTTCGCCCGAATCTGTTGCGGGATGCGTCGCTGCCCTCGGGTGAGCGAACTGTCACTCGCTGGTTCGACACGACGGCATTTTCAGCGCCCGCTCCATTCACATTCGGCAACTCACCGCGATCGGTCCTGCGAGGAGCGCCTCTCGTGACCACGGACGTCACTCTGGAAAAATCCTTTACCCTGACCGAACGCTTTAAGTTCGATCTGCGCGGCGAATTCTACAATCTGCTGAATCACGCGAACTTCAACGTCCCGGGATTCACGTATGGGGCGGCCGATTTCGGTGTGGTCACAAGCGCGAGACCGGGACGAACAGCACAAC
>WNFP01008428.1_pt1 | contig 13177 bp, 12 predicted proteins | sample 5400201 | NCBI WGS metagenome assembly WNFP01 (sample SAMN13153355, study PRJNA577476) | soil metagenome | isolation source: 115 cm saprolite under Madrone tree | place: USA:California | collected 2016-06-14
ATTGCGAGGTCATCTCAAATGGGGCGCAGCATGCTGCGCCCCTACTTTTTTGAGAGGATCGGCGAGAGGGTAGTGACGCTGTTCAGAAGGAATGGTTCGGCCTACAATCAGTCGCGCCATGCCGGTCACGCTTCGCGCCCACGAACCGCGGGACTTCACTGCCCTGCTGCGGCTGGACCAGGGGTGCTTTCCTCCGGGAATCGCGTACTCCAAAATGATGCTGCGGTATTTTCTGAAGCTGCCGTCGGCGGATGGGACGGTGGCGGAGGACAGCGGCAAGATTGTGGGATTTATTTTGACGGAGGAAAATCCGCCATTGGCGCACGTGATTACGCTGGACGTGGCGGAATCGCACCGGAGGCAGGGAGTGGGCTCGGCGCTGCTGGGAGAGAGCGAGAACAACCTGGCGCTGCGCGGCGTGCGAACGATTTTGCTGGAAACGGCAACCGACAATGAAGCGGGCGTTGCGTTCTGGAAGCGGCATGGCTATCGTATCGAAGCGACGCTGAAGCGATATTATTTGCGTCGCATCGACGCGTACGAGATGAGGAAAATCCTGCCGGGCGCAAGGACAACGGCAAGGCGTACAGGAGAAACAGTTTGAGCGATTACTTGTTGTCAGTGCTGCTTGGAATCGTGGAAGGATTGACGGAGTTTTTGCCGGTGAGCTCCACGGCGCATCTGCGGATCAGCGAGGCGCTGTTTCACATCGACTTGGCGAACGGCTATTGGAAAATGTACACGATCGTGATTCAACTGGGAGCAATCTTGTGCTTGCCGGTGTATTTCCGCGAGCGCATTGCGAAATTCTTGTCCACGTTTCCGAAGGGCGAGCGCGGCGACCGAACGGTTTTGACGCATCCTCTGGGGCTGGTGAGCGTGGCTTTTGTGGTGACGGCGCTGCCGGCGTTTTTGCTGACGAAGGTGATTGGTAAGCATCTCGAGAGCTTGTACATCATGGGAAGTTCGCTGCTGATCGGCGGAATCGTGATGTGGATTGTGGACGCTATGAACGTGAAGTGGGAGCAAGCGGGTCCGGCGGCGATTGGCAGCCGGATTCATACGTGGCAGATGGAGAGCATGAAGCTAGGGCAGGCGATTTGGATTGGGGCTTGCCAGATTTTGTCGGCAGTGTTTCCAGGGACATCGCGGTCGATGTCGACAATTGCGGCGGGGCAGCTTGCGGGGATGTCGCGGGCGTCGGCGCTGGAATTTTCGTTTTTCCTGTCGATCCCGACGATGGTGGTGGCGACTGGGTATGACTTGTTGAAATCCTTGCGGGGCAAGGGAGAGAATGCGATTGGAGTGACGCATATTGATCCGCATGGCTGGGTGGTGTTAGCGATAGGATTTGTGGTGTCGTTCATTGTGGCGTACGGGGCAGTGGCGTGGTTTTTGGCCTGGGTGAGGAAGCACGGGTTTGCGCCGTTCGCGGTGTACCGAATCATTGTGGGGGCTTTGGTATTGGCTTGGGCGTCCGGGATGCTGCACTGAGGGCTTCTGGAAACACGGGTGGAAAAGTTTTTGACGGGTGAGGGCCGTAGTTTGTTATATTCAGTGTGTTTAGTCGTTCCGCCAGGCGGGAGTGCGATAGCGCCAGCCCCCGCCGCGACACTCAGCCTTCCCCAAAAAGCTGAGGAGACTTCGTGCGTATTCTGACTCCGACTGGAAATAAGCGATTCAATGAGCTGATTGGGTTTTTGTGTATCACGCTGGCCGTGCTGATCGCGCTGGCGCTGCTTTCGTATTCTCCAAAGGATGGGGCGTTTAACGTTTCCGCGCCGGAAAACGCTGCTACGCAGAATTGGATCGGACCGGTAGGCGCTTACTGCGCGGACAGTCTATTCCAAATCTTTGGGTTTGCGGCGTTTCTGCTGCCGGCGTCGATTTTGGTCCTGGGATGGCGCTGGTTCCGCAGCCGGGCCGTGCAGTCCCAGATAGCGACGCTGGTGGGATTCGCGTTGCTGCTGCTATCGCTGCCCACAATTCTTTCCTTATGGCACGTTTGGGACGTGCGCGGGGCGATCCGCGCGGGCGGCGCGCTGGGGGAACTGCTCTCTGGCGGCTTGCGCAGCGGATTCAACCTGTGGGGCGCAAATCTTGTGGCCGTGGCGCTGCTGGTAACCGCGTTGTTCATGACCACGCGTTTTTCTTTTTCCGGCGCGCACGCCTGGGCCAGCGGACCGAATGGACCGATTGGAAGAGTCGAAAAGCTCGGAATCCTTCAGAAGGCGCAGGCAAGGTGGCATGCCTGGCGCGAAGAACGTGAACAACAGCGCATGCGCCGTCGAGTGGAAGAGTCCCGCCTGTCGGGAAGAAAACCCGTTCCGCCGCAATTGATTGGGAAGGCGGAATTGCTGAATGATGCGACGAAGACCATTCGGCTGGCCGACGAGAGCGACGTCTTCAAGGGCAAAACGGAAATCGAAGAAGAAGAGGACGAGAAGGAGAAAAAGGACGCGTCACGCAAGGGGCCGATCTTCGTCTTCAATCGTGACGCTGAAAAAGCCGCCGCCAAAAAAGCCGGCGACCCCAAGATTGCGAAGGGCAGCCCGAATTACAAACTTCCGTCCCCTTCCCTGCTGCGCGAGGGAGAACGCAGCCAGAAGCTGGATGAAGACGAGCTGAAACTGCGGGCGCGCGCGATTGAAGCAAAATGTCTTGAATTTGACGTGCAAGGACGCGTGACGCAAATCAATCCCGGGCCGGTGGTTACCACGTTCGAATTCAAGCCGGAAGCGGGCATCAAGTACAGCCGGATTACGGGGTTGACCGAGGATCTTTGCCTGGCGCTGCAGGCGGAATCGATCCTGATCGAGCGCATACCGGGCAAGTCAACGATCGGCATTGAAGTTCCGAACGATAAGCGGCAGACGATCGCGCTACGAGACATCATCGAGGCGCCGGAGTTCCTCAATTCGCCGAGCAAGCTAACGCTGGCGATGGGGCGCGATTTGCATGGGCGCATACGAATCACCGACTTGGCGGCCATGCCACACTTGCTGATCGCCGGCTCGACCGGCACCGGGAAGAGCGTGTTCATCAACTCGCTGCTGATGTCGATTCTGTATAAAGCGAGCCCCGACGACGTGAAGCTCGTGTTGGTGGACCCGAAGCGGCTGGAACTGAATCTTTACGAGAACATTCCTCATTTGATCGCGCCGGTGGTGACCGATCCAAAGATCGCTTCCAACGTGCTGCGCAACGCGACCCGAGAGATGGAGAATCGCTTGAAGCTGCTGGCGCAGCGCGGCGTGCGAAACATCGACCAGTACAACCGCACGTTCAAAAAGGAGCATTCGCTCTCGCTTTTCGACAATCTTGAAGAGACCGAACACAAGCCGCTTCCCTACTTGATTATTGTGATCGACGAGTTGGCCGACCTGATGATGGTGGACACCAACAATGTGGAAGAGTCCATCACGCGGCTGGCGCAGATGGCGCGGGCGGTGGGGATCCACTTGATTCTTGCGACGCAGCGCCCCTCCGTGGATGTGATCACCGGCTTGATCAAAGCGAACTTCCCTGCCCGCATTTCGTTCCGCGTGGCCAGCAAGGTGGACTCACGAACCATTCTGGATTCGAACGGGTCGGAGTCGCTACTAGGCCGCGGCGACATGCTGTACTTGCCGGCGGGTTCGGCGCGGCTGCATCGAATTCACGGCCCGCTGGTGACGGAGGACGAGATCACCTCGGTCTGCGATTTCTGGCGCGAGCAGGCGCAGGCGAAGTATCAGGAAGAGCTTCTGGCGGCTCCGAAAGATGAAAACGGCCAAGCCGAAGGCGGCGCCGATGGAGATGCAGAAGGCGGCGAGGATGTTGATGACGATCTTTACCAGGATGCGATCCGGGTGGTTTGTGACGCCGGCCGGGCTTCCACATCCACGCTGCAGCGACGGTTGCGCATTGGCTATGGGCGGGCTGCACGACTAATCGACCTGATGGAAAAGGACGGCATTGTCGGCCCACCCGACGGAACTAAACCGCGCGAAGTCCTCAAGAACCGCAATTGGATGAAGGAATTCGACGAATCCGACCATTGAGTTATCGTTTCTCACCAATTCGGGAAAGGCTGGGCAACTGCAGAATAATGTCGGAGACTTCTTCGTGCTTGACTCACGTGTATCTGGTGGAGCGTGGTTTGTATTTCTCCTTGTCTGCTTGATCTCCATTTTCGGTTCCGCAGCTCCTCCGCAAGAGAAGAAGTCGTCAGCTAGTTACAAAAAGACAGAGTGCGGGCAGAAGAGCGATCGAAGATATGCCGTCTGCCGGGGCGCGTGGTCGGGGAAGACGATTTCGCTCTTCAACACATGGTCCGCCCCGGACACAAATCCCGAACGGAGACTGCGTTTCCCTTCGCCCGAGGGCACGCGGATAATCACGGTAAATGGTTTTCAGGTGCGGCTCCACGTGAATGGTAAACAATATTGGGCGCCGTTCGGAAATATGCACGACTCGGAGGTCGGATGGGCGCCCGACTCTACGCGGCTGTTCGTGACCTGGAGCGAAAGCGGCGAACTCGGAACCTGGCATGTGCAGGTCTATGACGTCACGGAGCGAGGGCTGAAAGAGATAAAGGGAGTCACCAACCGCGCGCGCGCCGACATGCTACGTCGAGAGCGCAAAGCGCCCATTCCCCGTTGGGTGACGCGCGTATACCGTCCCATGTGGGATTCTCTCGACTATTGTGAGCCGGACATGATCGGTTCACAGTGGTTAAACGGCACGAAGGAAATTCTGGTCGCAGCGGGGGCAGGGCCGGATAGTGGGTGCAAATACATGGGTGAGTGGGTCATGTATCGCCTTGACGTGACGACGGGACAGATCTTGGAAGCTTACACTTCCAGAGAGGCCCATCGGATTTTTGGCGACGACGACCTTCCTAAGCTATACGACGATAACGAGGACCTGTTGGGTGCACCGTCAACGAATTGACACGACTGGTTAACGTCTCTAAAATTGAAAAGTTCAATAAAGCCGGGGTAGCTCATTGGTAGAGCGCCGCCCTGAAAAGGCGGGCGTAGCCAGTTCGATTCTGGCCCCCGGCACCGCCCTGAAAAGGCGGGCGTAGCCAGTTCGATTCTGGCCCCCGGCACCAGAATTTGCTTTTTGTTCGCCATGTATACAGATATCGTCTGCTCGCGTGCCCACAAGTCGAGACTCCCTTTCGATTTCCTCCCAAGCTAATTACGGCGGGAAGCGTAACAGAACTAACGTTACCGGTAACCGCGTCACTCGGGAGTTGGGAATTGGGGCGGTGGTCAGAACCTTCCCTGCCTTTACTCATTCAACCCATCTCTCGACTTTCTTGAGCATGATCGCAGAATTGATGTGAACTTTATTGCATGCTACAGCTTCGCTCGTGTTTTCGAGTGTCGGTGCGGATCTTTGGCCCAACACATTCGCGTGTACCACGGTTTATGAACGGCAGTTGGATGCGTTTTGGCTTTGTAGTGGGACTTCTCTTATTCCTAAGTCTCGCGGGAGCGGCAAAGGGTCAACAATCGAACCACAACGCGTATGACGTGGCTCTTCATCTTCAGCATTGTACAAAGCGACCAGTCTTCTTCGTGCTCTCTGTCGCAGAGCAACTGACCGCAGACTCTCTTCCACCTTGTGAGAAAGGTCCGCTGGACAATTGGCTATCTCCGCGGAAAGTAAAATTGATTTGGACAGATTCAGTCATCCTCCTGCGGAACATTCCGGTGCCATTCTACACTTCAGCACAGGGAGAGCCCTTTCTCGCCCCTGAAGAGCGTTGGACAAATCTCCTCCTGAAGGTTTCTGTGCGGAAACCTAATCAGGACGAGCTAAGACAGCAGAATGATTCACCAGATCACTATAAGTATTTTGCGGTTCGCCGCGACCTCAACGAACAAGAACTCACCGACACCGGAAATTGGGTTCTTGAGAACGTACCGATGCCACCGAGCCTTCCTCCGATGCTGTGCAAGGCTTGCGGTCTTCCGCCTGAAACCGTAAGTTTCCACCTCGAAATCGTTCTGGAGGCTGTCAAACTAAACGCTGACGGTCCTGAACAGATTGTGGGGAGCATTAGGAACTCAAACGATGATGGCCCTGTTTTTGGGATCAGCCGAGTATTTCTGCTCCAAAAGGAGAACGGACGACTACGTCTTCGATGGATATCGCCTTTGCTGCGCGCGCTCGATCAAAGAGTTTCTTACTTGGACGTTGATGCGGACGGTACGGTCGAGATCTGGTCCTCATCAGGTTACATGGCTGGTAACCGAGAGGCATGGGCGCTCTCTATCTTTGATTCGACAGTTCGCGAACTCACTCGAGCAGCTGGAGATTGCCAACTCGCAGTGAGTGCACAGGGCGAGGAAGCAACAACGTATCTTCCCGCCGCATGTCCCATTATGCGGCCGTCCCGATGTTGAGCACGCCCTGGACAGCGACGGCAAAATCGTCCTTAAGGCAGTGACGGACTTTCCGTACGAGACTCAAGAAGACCGCACGTACAAGTTTGTGACTGGCAGGTACGTCCGGGTCAAGAAAACAAAATCCAAACCCTAGACTTTCCGCAAATCTGTGGCCGAACGGAAGGAAACCGCCTTGGACGTTTCCAAGTCCAGAGTAGTCGGCTACCTGGAAGCGGCCGTCAATCTCTGACCTTGCGCGCTGGCTATGATGCGGCCGAATCAGTGGAATTTGGTCGTTGGTTCAAATTCGGTTTCCGCAACCACAAGTGTGCTTTTAATAGGTGCCCGATATCCCGCAACCATCCGATTTTTTATTTTCCGCGTTTGTTATTGCACAAGAGCGCGCAAACACTACTGAGTGCTGTCATTCGATGTCGTCGTCATTCCTCTCACCTGGCTCGAATACGGAAAGCAGCGTCGCGGCGTCAAACAGAATCGCCCAGGACAACAGAATCCTGGAGGTTGCCCCGTGCCAGAATCGGCGTCCAAGTGGATTACTTCCGAGTGGCTCGTCATCCGCTCACGATCGCGGATTGCCTTGTCGAATCTCTGGGAAACACAACACGACTTTCGGCGAATAACGTGCGATTGCCTTGCGACACTGGTTCAGACGTCTCCGAGTAGGAGAGAGGCTGGTGCGCTGTAGGTGTTCCTTGGCTGTATCCGCCGTTTCCAGCTTCGTGCCCGTTTAGGTCGACCATGGCCAGACCGGGACTCTCTCCCCTCACAGATCCCACCGTGCAGATTTCCACGCAGCGGGTTCCTCAGACGCTACTACCCGCCCAGTTCCAAGAGTGGGCTATCCGAGGATCAGGAAGATGGATGGTAGGGGCGGCGGGGATCGAAACCGGCGCCCGCTCGCAGACACAGTACAGATGTCTGAGCGCCTATCCGCAACCCAAAGGATCCTCCCCAAGACTCTCAAGAATGCTAAGCGCATTTTCCAGCATTTTCCAATTGTGAGTCCTACTGCTGTATATAAGTGCCGCCAGTTCAGCGTGTTAAGGTTCGCTAGAGGAAGCTTGGGAAGCTACTAAACCAGATTCTCCTTTGTTGGTCGGTTGGCTGATTGTTCATGGTTCGGTGCATTGCAACGCACTGAGGGAGTATCGGAAAGACAGGGTGTGAACCTGAGTCTTGGCGTTGTCTTTCACTATCCGTCAGAAAGAAAGAGGGCCGGGATCTTGGTTCCCGGCCCTGCACACTCACAAATTGCAGAAGTGTTCTGATGTTACGGCGTGCTGTCGTCGTCATCCTCACGGTCGAAGTCCCTGTCACGTTCTGCGCGTTGGCGTGCTCGGGGGCTGCCATTTGTACCAGTCTCGGTAAGCTGACGGATGTCAGTTCCATCCACATTCATGACGAAGAGCTGACTCAGGCCAGCGGTACTTGGCCGGAAAGACATAAAGAAGATTTTCCGACCATGGGTCGACTAAGCGGGGGTTCTGCTGCACCACCTATTCGCTGGATCTGCAAGGTCCTTCGGCGTGAGATTGACCTGATCGTTCCCTTCCGCGGTCATTCGAAAGACGGAGCAGTATCCTTCACGGAAACTCATGAAAGCGATGTACCGTCCGTCTGGGGACCAGACAGGCATCTGAGCGAAACTCGGTGCAACTTCCTTTGTAAGTTGCACTGGAGTGCCCGTTCCGTCGGCATTGATCTCATAGATGTCGATGCCTCGCCGGAAGACAATCTGCCGTCCATCTGGTGACCAGCTGGGGTACCGGCTAAGTGTAGGAGGGTTGGTGAGCTGTGTGGGAGTGCCAGTGCCATCCGCATTCATGACGAATATTTCGTAAACGCCGCCGTTGCGGTTACTGTCGAAAACGATGTGCTCGCCGTCAGGGGGACCACCGCGCCCACTCGTCACTAGCGGAATCGTTGGTCAAATTTCGAACGCTCCCCCACCGGTCCCGAATGAAAATATTATTATTTCCGGTTTCGGTTTCATTTGACGTGAAAACAATCTCCTGGCCGTCCGGCGAGATATCGGGATCTACATCAGATGCCGTGTCGAACGTAACGCGGGTTTGACGGTTGCCGTTCCTATCCATTACGTAAATCTGGTTATTCGGATGTCCATCCCTTGCGCTGAAGAAAACAACTCCCTCTGGAAACCGACGGTTGTGCTGCGCATAAGCTTCGGTATGGACAAGAATTGCAGCGGTGCCCAGCGTGAGAATGCCTAGCAACCACCCTCTCGTTTTCGTCATTGTCTATCCCTCCCAAAAGTACGGTACGATTCACGCCGGATCGCTTCAGCAGGCGTGCTCTAACACTTAAAGTGCGATTCAGAAGGAAATTGGCTCACTTGGCTGAAGAAAAATTGCGCGGGAACCCAGTAATCACAAGAAGCCACTGCGACAAGCGCAGTAACTATTTGCGTTTTCAGTGAGTTGACGGCAATGGAGCAAGCAGGTACCTTATCGGTCGAGAACTAGGTCAAATGGCTGAACTGCCTTCCCAGCCCGTCAGCGAACTCTTGGCCAGATGGCGAGACGGCGACGAAGAGTCTCTACGTCGCTTGCTACCAGTGGTGTACAACCAACTGCGTCGGTTAGCGCACTACCAGCTTCGAAAAGAACATCCCGGGCACACGTTGCAGAGCACGGCTCTCGTGCACGAGGCCTATCTTCGACTGGCGAGACAGGAACCAATGCTGTTCCAGAATCGTGCGCATTTCTATGCGGTGTGCGCGCAGTTGATGAGGCAGATTCTCGTCCAGTACGCGCGTCGCCAAAAGGCAGCCAAGCGACATGGAGGGACCAGGCTGACTCTCGACGATGCATTCGCCTTCAACAAGGGCCAAAGCATGGATATGATCGCGCTCGATGATGCCCTCGATGGCCTGACCAAACTCGACGCGCAGCAGAGCCGAATCGTCGAGCTTAGATTTTTCGGAGGGCTTTCCATCGAAGAGACTGCTGATATTTTGAGCGTGTCGCCAGCCACGGTGAAGAGGCATTGGACGACGGCGAGGGTTTGGTTGCACAAGCAAATCAGCAAGGCTGAGCACCATGACGCCTGAACAGTGGCTGCGAGTGCGAGAAGTGCTTGCCGAAGCTCTGGAACTGAAGCCCAAAGACCGGCCGGCGTTCCTCGGCAGGGCCTGTGCGTCGGATCCGCTGTTAAGACGCGAAGTTGAGACTCTCCTTTCTTCCAACGACGAAGTGCGGTCAAGTTTTCTCCAGTCCTCCGAGTCACGAATCGCGCTTACTTTGGGAGCGAGGCTGGGCGATTACGAGATAGTGAAATTAGTCGGTTCCGGCGGCATGGGAGAAGTGTATCGAGCGCGTGACGCGCGATTAGGGCGTGATGTTGCAATCAAAGTGTTGCCCGCGCTTCTCTCACGCGATCCCGAGCGACTACGGCGCTTCGAGCAGGAAGCACGGGCCGCGGCCGCCCTGAATCATCCCAACATTTTGGCTGTGTTTCAGATGGGAACTTACGAAGGCGCCCCGTATCTGGTTGGCGAATTATTAGAAGGAGGCACTCTACGAGAAGCACTGGCGCGTGGTTCACTGGCAATTCGAAAAGCGATTGATTACGGCGTGCAGACGGCGCGTGGGTTGGCAGCGGCGCACGAGAAAGGAATCGTGCACCGCGATTTGAAGCCGGAGAACCTGTTCATAACCAGAGACGGACGCGTGAAGATACTCGATTTTGGTTTAGCGAAACTCACGCAACGTCAATCTGCCGCGGACAGCAATGCGCCGACGCAAACCGAGGGGACCGAGCCCGGTGTGGTGCTGGGCACTGTGGGTTACATGTCACCCGAACAAGTGAGCGGAAGACGAGCCGATCATCGCGCTGATATTTTTGCTTTCGGGGCAATTCTGTACGAGATGCTGGCAGGCAGACGCGCGTTCCAGAAGCCGACGTCGGCGGAGACGATGACCGCTATTCTGAACGACGATCCTCCGGCTATTTCGCAAATCGTGCCCCTTATCCCTCCTGCGCTGCAGAGGATAGTTCATCGCTGCTTTGAAAAGGATCCAGATCAACGGTTTCATTCGGCTTCGGACCTGGGCTTCGCGCTGGAGGCATTGTCAGATTCTGGCATGTCTTCGAATACTGCCAAGGCTCAAGATAACTCACGCCGCGTCATTCCGTGGGCCATCGCCGCCGCGAGCATTCTAGGGCTGGCGATTGCGGTCGCGACAGTTCTTTACGTGAGAAGTCCGGCAAAAGTCGGTGATCGCACCAATTGGGTGCAGCTGACGAACTTCCCAGATTCCGTTACTCAACCGGCGCTCTCGCCAGATGGGCGGATGCTAACTTTCGTCCGTGGCGTCAGCACATTCGTAGATACCGGCGAAATCTACATCAAATTCCTGCCCTCGGGCGGGCCAGTTCAGCTTACGCATGACAATATGCTCAAAATGGGTCCTGTCTTCTCGCCCGATGGCTCGCGCATTGCGTACACCGGACTTGCTGCGTTCAATTGGGACACTTGGGTCGTGCCGGTGTTGGCTGGCCATGCCGAGCGATGGCTACCGAACGCTTCTGGCTTGGTTTGGACAAGTCCTCAGCACTTGATGTTTTCCGAGATCAAATCCGGCGAACACATGGCCATCGTGACCGCAACCGAGTCGCGGGGAGAGTCTCGCGACATCTACGTTCCACCCGGCAACCGTGGAATGGCCCATCGATCCTATCTTTCACCTGATGGTAAGTGGGCTCTCCTCGTCGAAATGGACAACGGCGAGTGGTTACCGTGCCGAGTGGTTCCCTTTAGCGGTGGATCCTCTGGCAATCGAGTGGGTCTCGCCAATGCTCCGTGCACCAACGGGGCTTGGTCCCCGGATGGCAAATGGATCTACCTGAGCCTGCATACAGGAGAAACCTTCCATATTTGGAGGCAAAGGTTCCCTGAAGGTCAACCCGAACAAATCACTTCAGGGCCCACCGAAGAAGAGGGCATCGCACTCGCACCGAACGGCAGCTCCTTGATCACGTCTGTCGGCCTTCGCCAGAGGACGATTTCCGTTCACGACGCAAACGGTGACCACCGCATCTCGCTCGAGGGGTATGCGTATTGGCCCTACCTCTCGCCAGATGAAAAGACAGTCTACTACCGCATATTGAAGGGTGGTACCTCGCCGTTTCTAGGCGCGAGCGAGTTGTGGGTTGCGGACACTGCATCTGAGCGCAACGAGCCCCTCCTGCCGGGTTTTGCAGTGACGGGTTACGACCTCTCGAAGGATGGGACGCGCGTCGTTTTTTCGGCACTGGATTCTGACGGTAAGGGTCGTTTGTGGATAGCCTCGACAGACCGCACCGGTGCTCCGCGCCAAATTCCAAACGTAGAAGGCGACATGCCCTATTTCTTGCCACCAGGCGAGGTTGTATTTCATGCAATCGAAGGAAACTCAACTTTCGCCTTTCGTGTCCGCGAGGACGGCACCGAAAAGCGCAAACTGACCTCCGGCCAGGTCACGCAGGTTGTGGGTGTATCGTCGGACAGCAGGTTGGTGATTGGCGACAGCGAAGCGAATGGTCGCTACAAACTCAAAGCTTTCCCGGCGTCCGGAGACCCGCCAGTCCCGATTCTAGACGGGCTAGGTTTCCTCCGTTGGACGCCAGACCAACGGTTCCTCTATTTCTCCGTCGGCTCCGGGATGAATTCTGCTAGAGCATATGGCCGCACGTACGTGATTCCTCTGGATGCTGGTCAGATGTTTCCTCCCATTCCGCCGGACGGTTTTCATTCTGAAGCCGAAATTGCTGCGCTACCCGGCGTCCGCGTGATAGAAGGGGGAGACGTTTTCCCGGGCAGCACGCCTGGAACATATGCCTTCTCCCGTCAAACTGTGCAACGAAACCTCTACCGGATTCCATTGCGCTAGTTGAATGCAGGCCAGGAAACGGACGGAAAGCAGTTGCAGTTGCAAAGGCGCCGCCTAGGCGCACCACCGGCGAGGCAAAACTTGGTTCTTGAAGAGCCGGGAGATCGAGCAAGTGGTAGCTGCGGAGACTGATCAGAGAAGGGCGTGGCGCCCGCGGCGTCGGATTCGGCTAACTTAGCCGTGTAAGGTCGGGAGCGGGCGATGGGAGTCGAATCCACATCTGAAGGTTGGGAATCTTCCTAAACCCTCTTGATCGCCTGACCGTTCATGCCACCAAAGCGTCGAGGGAGTACCGGAAAGGCAGGGTCAAGATGGCGGTTTCGGTGCATTGCAGCCCCCCGCAACCGTCCGCCTCATAGTCATGCGGCTAGTGAGAAGCTAAACTCTGTGGTACGCGTGGTGCAAACCGGGCCCCCGGCACCAGATTTTGCTGCTTCTTCGCGCAGGGCCTGTGTCCCTCCATTTCTGCGCTTAGACTTAATCTTTCGAGAGCCATACTTGGCCGAGGCAGTAACAAAGCCTGAACGTCGGCATAGAGGGCCACCATTACTCCTGTGGACCGCACCTCACCGCTTAATCAAACCAATGTCCTCCCACGCGATTCGTGCGAGGATGACACCGAAGCATTCACCGCAGCTTGAGTAATTCGTCGCCGCTATGCCACCCACTTCATTGTCAGCTTCTTGCGTTTTCTCGCGCAGTCCAGCAGATACAAATCAATCAGTTTCTGGTAAGGCAGTCCCGTCTCTTCCGCCAGTCGCTTGAAGTAGTCCACGACTTCCGGACTCAAGTTAATGCCCACCGCCTTTTTCTTTCTTGCGTAGGGGTTCTTCAGCTCTTTCAATTTGGAGAAATCATATTCCTTCCTCATAGAAGCGCACC
>WNFP01003163.1_pt1 | contig 13176 bp, 9 predicted proteins | sample 5400201 | NCBI WGS metagenome assembly WNFP01 (sample SAMN13153355, study PRJNA577476) | soil metagenome | isolation source: 115 cm saprolite under Madrone tree | place: USA:California | collected 2016-06-14
GATCAGCTCGTACAAAGTCAGACGTCTGTCACCACCAATCTGGTTGGACTGTATCGCGCCTTGGGCGGCGGCTGGAATCTGGGGCGAACCGTAGCCACGAGCAAGTCGACACCGTGAATCTCGCGGCATTGCGTTTGGACTGAGGCTAGGGCGTGTGACGGTCAAACTGCAGAAACCAGCCTCTCATGTTTGCGGCTTTCCTCGACAGTTCGCTGTTGGTCGTAGCGTTCCCCAGCATTCGTCAGTGCTTTACATCGCTTTCAACAGCTGAGATCTCGTGGATTCTGAACGCTTACACGATCGTGTTTGGTGCCTTGCTCATTCCAAATCAAGCCGGTCGCAGGTGCGTGCTGTCGACTAGCACAGGCGTTGTTCGGACAACTTCAACCCAGATTCAGGCCGCATGGTCGCGTACTCGCTGAAGTGACCTTGTCACAACAGCTTGAGCGACGCTTTGGATTGCGCTCATGTAAACTGCGCTGGCTCTGGGCCCGAATTCTGAGCGGATCACGGGCGACTCGGAACTAATCCTCTCCATTAGTACTGCTAAACGCGCTTGTGTTTACCGACGCAGTTTCACTTGGACGAAGAGTCGGCTATGCGTCGAAGTGAAATGCTTGCAGGTGGTTGAGCTATAGCTCTCGCGGTTGACAGAGGACACCAGTAGGCCCAATCCCGTCTCGACACGCTGGAATCAGTGAAAGGACGCGGCGATTTATTGGTGCACTTTGGACTGCAAGCGAGGTCATCTCAGTGCAACTTAAAGCAGCGTAAATCACTGAAAACACGTGAAAATCGGCGAGTGCAAACAGGGCAGGTAGGTTTAGCAAACCGGCGCCGACTCGGGTGGCTCTCACGGATTTATGTCTCCGCGATAGGCGGGAACCGATCGGAGCAGTTTCGCCGTTATTTCGCTATGGGGAAAATTCGGGGGACTCCATACATGCGCAGCCACATTTTCGTACATCGTGCCACTACCAAATATTTTTCTAAGTCGTTTGTTTTCAAAACTGAGATTGAAAAGGAAGGACTTCCGGGAGATATTACGCCTGCCTTGGGCGCAGGAGGTCCCGAGTTCAAATCTCGGCGCCCCGACCACTAACTAACTGAACTAACTGACTTTCTTCCTGTGCGGTATTTCCGCGGTTCTCCAACTTGGGAACATTTTGGAACAATTGACCTTCGAGCAAGTTCACAGCATCTCTTTGCGCACTCGCGCTGGCGTGCGTGTAGACCTCCAAAGTTGTCGACATGTGCGAATGTCCAAGTTGAGCCTGTGCAACTTTCAACGGCGTTCCTTGTGAATGCAACCACGCTGTTTTACAAGATGAAACGACTCGGCATCACGCCACCTGCGGACTGCCTCCGTCGTTGTATAGGAACCTGGGCTAGGTTACCCGCCTCCCTAAGGGGAGTTCGAATAACTCATAATGGTTGATCGTGACCGAAGAGATGGTTGGTGGTGACGTGAACGGCGTGAATGTGTCCAGCGGGAGTGAAAAGCGATGCGCACAAATGGTTCAAGAAAAATTATCTCCCTCTCGCTTACTTAGACATCCAAGGCGCGCTGGGCAGATACCGGTTGCCCGGAATAAGCGGCCGGACTAGGATATTGCCTCCTCGGCACCGCCGCAGCAAGAATTCGCGGCCAAGGAGGCTCCTTGAGGCTCAGTTACGGCCCCGGCCGCACGTTCCTGCTGGCCGGAGTCTTGTTTTATGGAGCAGCCACCTCCCTTGCGCAAACCGAGACAACACCCGGTTCGAGCACGCCGGGCCAAGCCATACCCGGAACGCTCGGAGTGAGCCCGTTCGCAGGCAGCGTGCCGGCAAAGCTCGTTCCGGGAGTTATGCCGCTTTCGCTGCGCGACGCCATTGACCGCGGCTTGAAGCAAAATCTCGGACTCCTGCTCTCGAATGCAGACATTCGTTCGGCTCGCGGACAGCGTTGGGAGCAATTGAGTGCGCTGCTGCCGCACGTAACCGCGGCGCCCTACGTGGATGAGTCGCAGATAAATCTCAGGGAATTGGGACTTTCGTTTACTTTTCCGGGAGTGAATATCCCGTCGTCCGTTCGTTTCTCCTATTTTGATGCGCGCGTAAGTGTGGACCAGTCCCTATTTAACTGGAAGTCGATCAACAACACGCGCGCGGCCAGCCAAAGCTTGAAATCTGCGGAATATAGCTACAAAGACGCGCGTGACCTCGTCGTACTCGCCGTGGGCTTTACCTATTTGCAGGCCATCGCCGACGAGGCCCGCATCGAAACGGCGGAAGCGCAAGTCAAGACGGCGCAGGCGCTCTACGATCAAGCAACGGACCGGGTGAACGCAGGCACCTCGCCGGCTATCGATGCGCTGCGCGCCAAGGTCGAGCTCCAGACCCGGCAGCAGCAATTGATTCAAGCGAAGAACAACTTCGCCATCCAGAAACTGACCGTAGCGCGCGTGATCGGCCTGGCTCCCGGGCAGGGATTCGAATTCACGGACAAGTCGCCCTACCAGCCGTTTGAGGGCATCACTGTTGATGAGGCTCTGAAACGCGCTTACGCTTCGCGTTCAGATTACCAGGCGGCCATGACCGACGTCCGCGCGGCGGAGTTCACCCGGAAGGCCGCGGTGGCGGGCTATTTCCCATCGCTTTCCTTTAACGCCGACTATGGCGCGGGGGCAAGGCATCCCTCGACGGCGACGCAAGTCTTCGACGTGCGCGGAACGCTGGCGATTCCGATCTTTCAGGGCGGCAGCGTTCACGGTGACGTTTTGCAAGCCGATGCAAAACTCGAGCAGAGTCGCGAGCGCTTGGACAATCTGCGGGCACAGGTCGACTCCGACGTTCGCGCCGCGCTGCTGAACCTGGAGTCGTCGGCGGAGCAGGTCAACGTGGCGCGCAGCAACATTGATTTGGCGGAGGAGACGCTGGCCGAGTCGCGCGATCGTTTCAGCGCGGGTGTCACCGATACAGTCGAGGTGGTGCAATCGCAAGAGGCGGTGGCGAGTGCGCACGAACAGTACATCTCGAGTCTCTACAGCTACAATTTTGCAAAGATTTCCCTGGCTCGCGCTCTGGGCATGGCGGAAGAGGGCGTCAAAGAATATTTCAAAGGAAAATGAATATGGCAGACGAGAACCCACCCCGTTCGGTGCCTGATGCAGGCAAAGAATCCCCGATCGAGCCGTCGCCCTTGACTGACACAGTATATGCGCCGCCGGCGTACCGGAGTCCCAAGCGCCGCAGAAACATCATGATTCTGGCCGTCATTGCGGTGGTGCTTGTCGCCAGCGTGTTCTTGTGGCGCTACTTCAGCAGCTATGAATCGACCGACGACGCCCAGGCGGATGTCCACCTGTACCCCGTCAGCGCGCGTATTTCCGGCTATGTGATCAAAGTCAACGTGGACGACAACCAATGGGTGCAGAAAGGCACCGTGCTGGTGGAGATCGACCCGAAAGACTACCAAGTTGCGGTCGCGCAGGCGCAAGCCAATCTGGCCAATGCCGAAGCGACAGCCCAATCGCTGAATATCACGGTTCCCATTACTTCGGTGAACACTTCGAGCCAGCTGACGTCCACTGCGTCGGACATCGAAAACGCCAGCGCAGGGGTCATCGCCGCCGAGCGGCAGCTCACCGCCGCCCATGCCCAGCTGGAAGAGGCCGAGGCGAACGATGTCAGGGCGCAAGACGATCTCCACCGCTACAAGCTGCTGGTGGACAAACGGGAAGTGGCCGAGCAGGTCTACGATCAGGCATTGGCCACGGCCAAATCCAGTACCGCGGCGGTAGCAGCAGCCCGTGCCAATGAGTCCGCAGCGCAACAATTCGTGCAACAGGCCCGCAGCCGTCTGGTGCAAGCGGATGCGAATCACCAATCGGCGGAAACCGGACCGCAGCAGGTGTCGTCCACTCGGGCTCGCGCGCGGGCTGCGATCGCGGATGTGGAGCAAAAGCGCGCGCTGCTCGAGCAAGCCGAGCTGAACCTCCAATACACCAAGATCGTTGCGCCGGTCACCGGCGAAGTGAATAAAACGGTTGTCGTTGGGTTAAACGTTCAACCTGGGCAGCAACTCCTCACCGTGGTGCCTCTCGATGAAGTGTGGGTCACCGCCAATTTCAAGGAAACGCAGCTGAAGCACATGCGCGTCGGACAGAAAGCGAAAATCCATGTGGATTCGAACGGCCGGACTCTAAAAGGTCGCGTGGACAGCATTGCGGGGGCGACGGGCCCCCTCTTCAGCTTGCTTCCGCCGGAGAATGCCACGGGCAACTACGTGAAAATTGTCCAAAGGATTCCGGTAAAGATCGTTCTTGAACCGGGCGAGAACCGGGACCGTCAGCTTCGGCCCGGCATGAACGTCGTGCCGGACGTATACCTCCAATGAGTTCCGCTGCTCTCACGATCGACCAGGACGTTTGGCGGCCCAAATACAATCCCTGGCTGATTGCTGTTGTCGTGGCGCTGGGAGCCTTCATGGAGGTCCTCGACACCAGCATCGCCAACGTGGCCCTGCCGTACATGGCCGGGAATCTGGGGTCGAGCAATGATGAAAGTACGTGGGTGCTGACCTCTTATCTGGTCTCGAATGCCATCATCCTGCCAATCAGCGGGTGGCTCGCAGGCGCCTTGGGACGAAAGCGTTTCTTCATGGCCTGTTTGGGCGTGTTTACTGTGAGCTCTTTGCTTTGCGGGTTGGCCCCGAGTCTTGGCCTTCTTCTTTTCTTCCGTGTGCTGCAAGGCGCAGGCGGCGGAGGGCTACAGCCGATGGCTCAGGCCATTCTGGCAGACACCTTTCCGCCGCAACAGCGAGGCTTGGCATTTGCTCTTTATGGGATCACGGCTATCATGGCGCCCACGATCGGACCAACCCTGGGCGGGTGGATCACCTTCAACTATTCCTGGCGCTGGATTTTTTTCATCAATCTCCCGGTCGGGGTAACCACCTGGTTTCTTGTGCGGCGTTTTGTCGAAGATCCGCCCTATTTGAGCCGGTTGAAGGCGGCTGGGGTCAAGTTGGACTACATTGGCATCGCTCTTCTGACTTTGGGTATCGGGGCATTGCAGGTGCTGCTGGACAAGGGCCAGGAAGATGATTGGTTTGGGTCGCGCTTCATTACGACCCTGGTCGTGGTGGCGACCGTATGCCTGATCTCGCTGGTTATCTGGGAGTGGTTTCAAAAGGCTCCGATCATCGACGTCCGCATGTTCAAGAGTTTTAACTTCGCCAGTTCGAGCTTGATGATGTTCACCCTGGGAATCTCGTTGTTCAGCAGCCTAGTCCTGATGCCGCAGTTCCTCCAAACGCTCTTGGGATACACCTCCGAACTGGCTGGGTTTGCGCTTTCGGCGGGAGGCCTTGTCTTGCTGTTTGAGATGCCCATCATGGGCAAATTAACAACGAAGTTCCAAGCACGTCACCTGATCGCCTTCGGCTGGCTTGCCTTGTCCATCGCCATGTTCTATTCCACCCAGCGGATCGACCTGCAGATTAGCTTCAATGCCGCCGTGTGGCTGCGCATCGCCCAGGTTATTGGTTTGGGGTTCCTGTTCGTGCCTATCACGCTCGTGGCTTATATCGGAATTTCGCCGGAGAAGAACAACGCCGTCGCCGGGATCGTCAACTTCATGCGCAATATGGGAAGCAGCGTGGGAACCTCCATGGTCACCACGTTGATTGCACGTCGTTCGCAATTCCATCAGGCAAGGCTGGTCGAGTACGCCAGGCCCGACAATCCTAATTTCCAAAATTCCGTAAACGGCCTTGCCCAGCCCCTGGCTCGCTCCGGACTAAGCACGCACGACGCGCTCACGCATGCCTACGCCAGGATTTACCAGAGCTTGCAGGCGCAGGCGGCGAGTCTGGCGTACATCGATACCTTCATGGTCCTTTCCGTGGGGGCAGCGATCATGTTCTGTCTGACTTTTTTTTTGAAGAAGAATGATCCTGGTGGTGCCCGGAGAGTAGCGGTGGATTAAAAGAAGTGGAATGATATGTGATTAGGATAGCGTGCAGCGAGCAGTCTGCCGCAGAGATCTACGTGATCAAAATCGTCACAGTTGAACGGGAGTATGGAAGCGGCGGAGGCGAAATCGCTCAACTGCTTGCGACGCAGCTGGGCTGGAAACTTTGGGATCAGTTGCTGACGGAGGAGATCGCCCGGCTTGCGAATTGCCCCAAAGCCGTCGTTGAGGTCCGGGAGGAACGCAACGATCCACTCTACTACCGGCTCTTCAAATCCTTCTTGCGCGGAAGTTATGAAGGCAGCCTAAATGCGCACAAGCTCAACCTGGTCGACAGCGAAAGCATTTTGAAGATTACAGAACGTGTCGTTCAGCACGCCGCTAAGACCGGAAACTCTGTCATCGTCGGAAGGGGGTCACAGCATTTTCTCAGGAGCCGCCAAGACACGTTGCGTGTGTTTCTTTACGCTCCAAGAGAAAATAAAGTGCGCCGCCTCTTGGCTCGCGGCAAGAGTGAGAAGGAAGCCCAGGAGCTGGTGGATACCGTTGACCGCGAGCGCGTCGATTTCATCCAGAAGTATTTCCGCGTCGAATGGCCTGACCGCGCCGTCTACCACACCATGATCAATACCGCGATTGGCGATGAGGCTGTCGTTCACATGATTCTGGGTTTTATGAAAACTTTCGATGCAAAAACCACCACCTGAGCGCACTGGGACAACCCCGCTGATCGTCGGTTGATTCTTTGTTCGGAGGTGGATGCTGGCAGGTTGTAGCCTGCAGTGGTCAGAACCTTTGCGCCCGTCAAGCTTCGTTGGCACGCGAACTTGGAGTTTCACCGTCGCCGAGGATTCTGCGAATCATAGGCGCTGACAGAAATATATGCGAAGTGGCTCCTACGCCGCGAGAGAATCCGCCGGCCTTAGAGTGGTGTCGCAGCCGCGATAGGGAGCCTGGCAGGAAACGATCAGTTTCCCTTGGCTGGCGGGACGGAACTACTCCGCGATTGCGGCTGCCAAGGTTTCGACCACTGCTATGTTTTGCAGTAAATTCTGAGGTATGCCATGACGCGCTTGCAAGTACGCTGGGCTGTTATAGGAAACCCAGACTCTTCCTTCCTTATCCTCCCAGATTAAAATCTTCAGAGGCAGGTCGATGGCGATGCTGGGAGCAGTCAGCATGAGGGGCGTACCTGCTTTGGGGCTGCCGAAGACGACGAGCTTGGTGGGGCGCATCTTCAGGCCCACTCTTTCCGCTTCACCGGAATGGTCGACTGTCGCAAAGATGGTTACTCCCTTCGCTTGTAAAGCACGCTTGAGCCTCTCTAGGGTCTCGTCCACTGTGTGATTGCTTCTCTTGTCGAGAATCCCGTCGTTCATATTCGGTGCCATCGATATCTCCTTGCTGTTTTCAGAATGTGAATGCACAGAGTCGCGGACTGAAATCAGATAGATCGCCATCGTGAGTCCTACCAACGCCAGCAACAGAGCTATCGCAACGTTTTGGGCCAAAGAGCGACAACGCGGAGGTTCGCCGTGGTCCAGTTCACGAACCAACCGAACATGGTGCTATGCGGAAGAGAGATTCACGACCATTCCCACAGCGATGAGCACGGTACCGAACCACAGCGACACCCCGTAAGACGGTGCTGAGGGAGCGTGGTCGACAAGTCGGAGTTGTTGCAGGAAAAGCCCGAACCGCGCCACAACAAAACCAAATCCCATCAGGGCAAGACCAGTGCGAATCCATGCAAGAAACGTTCGTTCGGCCGCGAGATAGTCGCGCAGCTCGCCCCTCTGCCTTATTTCCGTTGGCGCACCCATTTTTCTGTCCCGCTGTGGGGCCTCCTGATCACTATGCTCGCGAGACTCTTGTCAGCATGCCGGCGATGCCTCCGCCCAAGTCAGGACCGACGGAAAGCGGTTTCCCTACATTGTGAGGGTTGATTTGCTGTCGCTCGCTCAAGGTCTACCCCTTCGTTCCTTCTATACCCTTGGGCGTATTGTTCACTGACTATTGCTGCCAGCCCCCGCCAAGCGCCTTGTAAAGTTGCACAAGGCTCTGGTACTCGTTGCCGCGGTCCTGCGCCAGGGTCAGTTGGGCGGTGAACAGAGAGCGCTGGTTGTCGAGGACTTCGAGGTAAGTGGCGATGCCGCCGCCGTATCGCTTGAGCGATGTGCTAACAGAATCGCTGAGATCTTGGACCGTGGTTTCCTGCGCCACGCGCACTTGGTGATATTTCTCATAGCCGATCAGGGCATCGGAGACGTCTTTAAACGCCCTCTGGATGGCGTACTTGTAGGCGATCAGTTCCTGTCGATGCTGGGACTCTGCGGCCCGCAGATTCCCGCGCAATCGACCGGCTTCGAAAATTGGTTGAGTAAGTTGCGCGGCGGCGCCCCAGGTTCCTATGTTGGAGTTTATAAGGGACGAAAATACGGTGCTCCTCCCGACCGCACCGCCACCGGTCCCGGTGAGCGTAATCTGCGGAAAGAAAGCAGCTTTGGCGACTCCAATCTCGGCATTGGCGGCAATCAGGTTTTGCTCAGCCTCGAGAATGTCCGGACGCCGCGCGAGCAACGAGGAAGTTAGCCCGGCAGGTACTTCAGGGGGTATTGGTTGCTCGATCAGCGGGCGTCCACGCGCCACGCCGTGTGGGTAATCGCCCAAAAGAATACTGAGCGCATCCTCTTCCAGCCCGATCTGTCTCTCCAAGTCGGGAATCTGCGCGTTCGCGGTGTCGAGCACCTGTTGAGCTTGCAGCACATCGAGCCGGGTGGCGACGCCGTGGTCCAGTCGGTGCCTGGTCAACTTGACGGCCTCTTCTTGGGTCTTGACCGTGTCGCGTGCGATCTGGAGTTGTAGATCAAGTGCGAGCAGCGCAAAGTAGTCACTAGCCACGTCGCTCACCAGGGTCAGAATCTCGGTCTTCTGAGCGTATTGCGTAGATAACAACTGGGCGCGTGCCGACTCGGTGGCGCGTCGCAGTTGGCCAAAAAGGTCCAACTGAAATGTCGCATCGGCGGCGTAGGTCGCATATCTTGTTTTGAACGGAAAGCCATTAAAGCTTCGTTCATCCGTCGCATAGCCGGTTGCGTTCACCTGCGGCAACTGACTTGAGCGCGTAACCATAAGTTGAGCACGCGCATAAGTGATTTTCTCGGTGGCCGTTTGCAGGTCATAGTTCTGCTTGAGAGTGGTTCGGATCAGGTCCTGCAGGACCGGGTCTTGGAAGACCTGCCACCAGGGAAGGTCGGCATAGGAAGCTGCCTGAGCCTGCGGATTTTCGCTCGGACCATGGTAGGCGGTGGGAACCGGGACGACGGGCTTACGGTAATTAGGCCCGACCTTGCACCCGGTAAGTAATGTCGCGGCCAGCGTTGTCACGATGAATAGTCGCTTCATATGTGGAGCCTGCCGCTGTTCTCTCCAGTGAATCAGTCGATGTTTCATGTCAGTCGCCCGGCGCGGGAGCAGGTGTTCCTGGCGCTCCGGCGAGGCTGCGCTCCTTGCCTGCACCTGACCATTTCTCCACCAGGTAGAAGATCGTGGGAATTAGGAAAATAGCGATCGCGGTGGCCGCCAACATCCCTCCAATTACCGTCGTTCCGATGATCTGGCGCGCCACGGACCCGGCCCCTGTGGCCACCCACAAAGGGACGTTCCCGAGGATGAACGCGAATGAGGTCATCAAGATGGGTCGAAGCCGGATCCGGGCACCTGCCAGCGCAGCGTCCACCAGCGGTTTGCCTTGCTCGTATTCGTCCTTTGCGAACTCCACGATGAGGATCGCGTTTTTCGCCGCCAGCCCGATCAGCATTACCAGCCCGATCTGTGAATACACGTCGCTTTCGATTTGCACCATGTAGGGCGGATAAAACCACCCGGCGATCGTGCGCCGCAACCATAGCGTCGCGAACGCACCGAACACCGCCACCGGCGTGCTCAGCAGCACGCTGAATGGCAGCGACCAGCTTTCGTAGAGCGCCGCCAGAATCAGAAACACGAACAACAGGGAAAACGCAAAAACAACAGAAGGGGAGACTCCCTGCTGCGCCAGTTTTTCCTGAAACGACATGTCCTTGTAGTCGTAGCCCATTTCCCGAGGCATCGTTTGCGCGAACACCTCTTCGAGCGCTTTCATCGCCTGTGCGGAACTGTAGCCGGGCGCCGCGCTCCCGACGATCTGTGCACCGCGATATTCGTTGAATCGCATGGTGTATTCTGGCCCGCTACGGGGCTCGAATTTTGTCAGGGCGGAGAGCGGCACATCGTCTCCCTTATTGTTTCGGACGTAGAACTGTCCCACGTTTTCCGCCCTCGTCCGGTATTCGCCTTCCGCCTCGATGTACACCTGCCATTGCCGACCGAACCGGTTGAAATAATTAATAAAATACCCGCCCATGAATACCTGAAGGGTCTTGTAGACGTCGCTGATGTTTACCCCCTGCTTGATCACCTTGTCCCGGTCCACCGTCACGAACTGCTGCGGCACGCTGGGCAGATACGTCGTGGCCAGAAAACCGATCTCGGGACGTTTGCGCGTCGCCGCCATGAACGTGCTCAAATTCTGCGTGAGAAACTCCACGTCCTTCCCGGCCCTGTCCTCGAGAACAAATGTAAATCCCCCTGAAGTGCCCACTCCAGGAATCGCCGGAGGTGAAAAGTCGAACGCGATCGCTTTAGGCATCTGGCTTAATTGCTGGTTCAGACGCGTCTTGATCTCCTGGAACTGCTCCGCCCTCGACTTCCTTGCATCCCAGTCATCCAGCGTAACGAAGAAAAATGCGTTGTAGCTGGTTCGCACGAAGCTCAGCAAGCTAAAGCCGATTACGCTCGACGTGTACTTCACTCCGGGGGTTGCTGCCAGGATTTTCTCGACCTGCCGCGAAGCTTGGTCCGTCCGTTGCAGCGAGGCCGCGTTGGGGAGTTGGAGGTTGATAAAAAGATAGCCTTGGTCCTCATCCGGCAGGAAGCTGGACGGCACCCGTGCGCCGAAAAATGCGGCGGCTCCCGCGCATGCCGCCAATAACACGAGTGCGACTGCACTCTTGCGAATCAGCGCGCCGGACACCCGTACATAGGTGTTTGTCCCGCTCTCGAACGCTCGGTTGAACCATGCAAAAAACCTTCCCAGCGCTCCCTTGCTCTCTTCTCTCGGCCGGAGCAAAAGAGCCGCCAGAGCCGGACTCAGAGTGAGGGCGTTGAAAGCGGAAAGGATGACGGAAATGGCGATCGTAACCGCAAATTGCTGATAGAGACGTCCCGTGATTCCCGGAATAAACGCCGTTGGAACGAATACGGCGGAGAGTACCAGCGCGATTCCGACTACTGGCCCGGTCAACTCTTCCATCGCCTTGAGGGCCGCTTCTTTGGGGGAAAGCCCTTCCTCGATATGCCGGCCGACGCCCTCCACGACCACGATCGCGTCGTCCACCACCAATCCAATGGCCAGCACCAGCCCCAACAGAGAAAGCGTGTTGATCGAAAAGCCGAACAACGGGAAAAAGATGAATGTTCCGATCAATGCCACTGGGACTGCCAACATCGGAATCAGTGTCGCGCGCCAGCTTTGCAGGAAAATGTACACGACGAGGATCACCAGTACAATCGCGATCAGCAGCGTCTGGACAATCTCCTTGATCCCGGACGTCACCGCCTTTGTCGTATCCAGCGAAATCACATAATCCATGTCCTGCGGGAATGTCTGCTTCATTCCGGCGATCAGTTTCTTCACGCCGTTCGCGGCTTCTACGGCGTTCGACCCAGGCAACTGGTAGATGGCGATGATCGCTCCCGGCTTGCCGTTCAGCCGGCCCACCACCGTGTAGTCCTGCGAACCGAGTTCTACCCGCGCCACGTCCTTCACTCGGACTACCCCGCCATCCGGCGTCTCGCGAACCACGATCTGTCCGAAGTCATCTGTGGAAACCAATCGCCCTTGCGCCCGAACCGAGTAGGTGTACTCCTGCCCTTTGGGCACTGGCTCGCCCCCCACTTGTCCCGCGGGGTTCACAGTGTTCTGCGCTTGGATCGCGTTGATGATGTCGGTAACGGTGATGCCCAGCTTGCCCAATTGATCCGGCTTCACCCACAATCTCATCGCATATTGCCCGGCGCCGAAGATCTGCACATTCCCGATGCCCGGGGAACGCGTCAGCGGATCGTGAATATTGATATACGCGTAGTTGGCGAGGAACGACGCGTCGTACGTTCCCTTGGGCGAGTACAGCGTGATCAGCATCAGCGGTGATGTCACGGACTTCTGGACCGTGATTCCGTAGTTCGTGACATCCGCTGGAAGCTGCGAAGCTGCTTGCGTCTCCCTCATCTGGGCCAGAATTTGGTCCGTGTTCGGATCCGTCTTCACGTCGAAATCCACGATCATGGTCATTTGCCCATTGGCCGTGGCGTTCAACGAATACATGTAGTTCATGTTATCCACGCCGCTCATTTGCTGTTCGATCGGCGTAGCGACGGATTGCTCCAAGGTCTGCGCATCCGCCCCGACGTACGTTGCTTGAATTTGGACCTCCGGCGGGGCGATATTCGGAAATTGCGCGACGGGCAGGCTAATGATCGTGATCGTGCCGAGAATTACCATAACAATCGAAATCACGATTGCGACGATCGGACGGTTGATGAAGAATTTGGACATTGCCCCTACCTTCCCTCCGCCGTCGCGCTATCCGGCACGTACGCCTTCGGGTTTACTTGCGAACCGGGACGCACCTTCTGCACTCCCTCGGCCACTACGCGATCTCCCGGCTTCAGTCCGTCCGCAACAATCCACCGGGCGCCGACACGGTCGCCGACTTTGACCGTCCGTATGCTCACCTTGTTTTCGTCATCCAAAACGGCTACCTGATAGCCGCCTTGCAGCTCCGATACGGCACGTTGAGGGACAAGTAGCGCGTCCTTCTGGACTCGGACGGCCGTGCGAACTCTGCCGTACCCCCCGGGGCGCAGAATATTTCCAGGATTCGGAAACAGCGCAGCAATGCGAATCGCGCCCGTGCTCTGATTCACCTGGCGGTCCGCAAAATAGAACGTGCCGTCACGTGGATAGGTCGAGCCGTCGGCCAAGATCAGTTCGAGGCGCAGACTCTTGCCGGCCGCTTCCCGCGTAGTCTCCGTCGGGAACCGTTTGTTCCAATCGAGATACTCGCTCTCGCTAACGGTGAAATAAACCTTGATGGGGTCGACGGTGGACACGGAGGT
>WNFP01003167.1_pt1 | contig 13170 bp, 10 predicted proteins | sample 5400201 | NCBI WGS metagenome assembly WNFP01 (sample SAMN13153355, study PRJNA577476) | soil metagenome | isolation source: 115 cm saprolite under Madrone tree | place: USA:California | collected 2016-06-14
TCGAGCGGAGGAATCTTCACGGTTGCCGAAGGTTCCTCGAGCGGAGGAAGCTTCACGGTTGCCGAAGGTTCCTCGAGCGGAGGAATCTTCACGGTTGCCGAAGGTTCCTCGAGCGGAGGAATCTTCACGGTTGCCGAAGGTTCCTCGAGCGGACGAATCTTCATAGTTGCCGATGTCTCCTGCGGAGGCTGGAAGGGCTCTTGGCTGCGCAGTCGTTGCAGCGCCGGCTCGGCCTCGAGCGGCTCGCTGAAATAATAGCCCTGCCCATATTCGCAGCCCATTTCCTGAAGAGCCTTCGCGGCGGCCTCGGTCTCGATGATTTCAGCGATCGCCGTGAGATTCAGGCTGCCGGCCATCTGCACCATCGCGGCCATCATCCCCGTGTTGGCCTGATCCGAGGCCACGCGGTTCACGAAGGGGCGATCGATCTTCACGAAGTCGAACGGAAACAGCTGCAGATAGCTCAACGATGAATAACCGGTTCCAAAGTCATCGAGCATCAGTTGCAGTCCCAGGCCATGAAGCCGATCGAGAGTCTCATGCGCCGCACCGACTTTGCTGATTAGCGCTGCCTCGGTCAGCTCGAACTTGAGGAGCGAGGGCGGCAGCTGCGCCTCTCGCAGCAGCGTGGCGATGTATTCGCTCAACCCGGGATCCCGCAACGCCGTCGGGGAGAGATTGACGCTGATGAAGAAATTCTGATTGACCGCCAGACGCCGCAGCCAATTCCCCGCGACCTTTACCGCCCTGAGAATGGTCCAACGCGTGATCGTCGCCATCAATCCCGCTTCTTCCGCGATGCCTAGGAATCTATCCGGAGCGAGCACACCTTCCACAGGATGGCGCCAGCGCAAAAGCGCCTCGGCACCCACCATCTTGTACGTTTGCAGATCGACGATCGGCTGGAACAGCAGCTGCAGCTCATGCTTTTCCGTCGCAACGTGCAGGTCCGCCTCCAAGCTCACGAGATTTGCCGTCTGGCCCGCCATGCTCGGCGCATAGCAGACGATCTTGGCTGTCTCGTGACGCTTGGCGGCCGACAGCGCGATGTCGGCCTCCCGGACGATGTCCTCGGCACGCTGCTGACCCGAATCCACGCACGTGACGCCCATGTTTGCCGAGACGACGAGCCGGTGGCGGCGCAACTCGAAGGGCGAGCGCAGTTCCTCTTGAAGACGGCCGGCAACATTCAGGGCCGCTTCCGAGGAATCGAAGTCCAGGATCAACACTGCAAACTGGTCGCCGCCCCAGCGCGCCAGCACCCCCTCGACCGCCGACGTTGATTTTTCGAAGCGGCTCGCGGCTTGAACCATCAGTTCGTCGCCCGCCGTATGACCCAGCATGTCATTGATGAGTTTGAATCGGACGATGTCTACGATGATGACGGCGAGTCGCTGGCGCCGCCTCGTGCGCACGTCGCGCAGCGCCCGGTCGAGCTGGTCCATGAAATAGCGCCGGTTGGGCAGCCCCGTGAATGCGTCATGAAAGCGCGCATGGTCGAAGGTCCCCTGCAGAATCAGCCGCTGCTGCATCTCCTCCGCGAGCTGCTGATTCACCGATCGCTGGCGCCGGCGCGCGGCCGCCAAGGCCGCGCGTGAGCGTTGCAACGCGTGGCTCAAATCGTGAGTGCCGAAGGCGAAGAGCCACGCTAGGAACACCAGCAGGCCGATTTCCGAGGCCAACAGGGTGGTGGGATACCAACCGGCACGTGGACGGATCGCCATCTCCAGATAACTTCCTGGAATGGCCGCCGTCGCCGGAAGCCGGATCCTGGCCGCGACCGCGTCGGTCAAGCGTTCGGTACGCCAACCGGCGAAGCTGCGCGTGCGGGCGCTGCCGGGCTCGACCTGATATAGCTCGAAGTCGTAACCCATGCCGGTCAGCCGCGCCAGCCGGCTTGCGGCGATGAGCTGATCCAAGTCAGTGTAGGCGACCGACCAACCCTGCGATCGGGGTACCTGCGCCGGGCTTCTTGCCATTATCGGAAAGCGTACGGCTATGAGCCAACGGCTGCCCAGGCGCACCGGACCCAGAACGGCGGAGCCAGGTAGGTTGTGGGCGGACTCCGCCGACTGCCATTCGGTTGCAATGCCGCTTGCGGTCGCAGCTTCTTCCGGCCGGGAGCCCAGCACTTTGTCGTCGCTCGTCATCCAGAAAGTGTTGGATGCCGGCGGCACCGATTCGAGCCACGCGGGAGTATCCTTGTTCGACACGACCTGCGCGGCCGATGCGGCCCGACGCTCGGCAAGATCGGCCACCTTTTGCAGCAGCAGCTCGATCTTCCTGACGGAGGTGCTTGCGACGGTGGCGGCCGTCTCGTGAGCGACGGCAGCGTGGTGCCGCGCGCTGAGGTCGATCAGGCGCGATCCGGCAATCAGCACGATGCCCAGCACCACGACCGCCGGCAGCCAAGCGAAGTTGCCTTGACGGATCGACGTCGTCACCCGGAGGATCGACGTAGTTACCTGGCGGATCGACGTAGTCACCCGGAGGATCGACGTAGTCGCCTGGCGGAGCGACGTGGTCACGTCGGCTTACCTTGATGGCCGAAATGAAAAATATAATTGAGCGTCACCGCGACGCGGTTGCTGCCCGAGAGATCCTGATAGTCGACGACCAGAGTCAGGGTGCTGCGCAGATGCGGTAGCAATTTGGTCACGCCCACATAGCCTTCCTTGAGCGTTTTTCCCGGGAGGCTAATGTTCAGGTTCAATACGGTGGGTGAGACTTGGCCAAAGGATACGCCCGCCAGAAAGTTCAGCTGGGAACCATTGAGGTCGATTCGGCCCGACGTCAGATGCGTTCCGAGATTGCCGCCCACCGTGTCGGCGTAGGAGACCGTCGTCAAGATATGCGGATTCCACAAGTACGAGAGCCCGAGCTTGGGCAGATTCCCGTGCGTCGTGATGACGTCGAATTGCCGATCTTCCAGTTGCACGGACAATCGATGGAAATACGTACCGATCAAGCCGGCCGCCACGATCGAATATTTGAAAGCATGCGGTCCGTTATCACCGGCGCCCTCGTGTGCTTCGCCGTAGAAGCTATAACGTGCGTCGCCCAGTTCACGAGTGAGGGAGCCGTTGACTGAGCCGAAAGTCCAATGGGCAACGGAAATCACCTGGTGTTCCACCGCGACTCCCGCGAGCGTATCGGCATCGAAGTTGTGCAGCCACGCGACTGACGCCCCACCGCCGCCGTTGGTTCCCGGGAGAGTGGAACCGTTGGCGCTGAGTGCGATCCGATCGTCGGAAGCCGAGGCCGGGGTGGAATCCGCACCCAATGCCGTGCACGGCGCGAGCCAGGCGGCCGCCATCGCAATGAGCTGCGCAAATCTCATCGCAGCTGCCTCACTGTGCCCGTCACCACGGTCGAGCTCGCCCCGAACGGATCGGCTGTGCCTCCCTTGGCGACCGGAAGAACCGACACCGAGAAGATACGTTCCTGCTCTCCGGCCAGCGTTATTGCAGAACTCGTGACCTGATAGACCCGCTGATCGATCTCGACGTGCATCTTGCGCCGGTCAGTCAGTCCGGGCTCCCACCAACGCGGGCGGGAATTCGGCAGAGACAGCAATTGCGCCGCATCCGCTCCGACTTCCGCTCCGCCAAACAGCCACATTGCAGGTTTGTTGAACGCAAGCAGACGTCCCTGCGCATCGATCACCAGGGCGGCATATTCGGACGTGTCCAACGCCGCCTTCAGGCAAAAAACCTCGGTTCCGTCCTCGATGGTCAGGAGCGCCAGGCGATGTCTCTCGTGCACGACATGCAGTACCCGCACCTGCGTCACTCGCAGCTCGTCCGCGACGCGGATGACGGTCGACGGCGCTCCGCCGTCCGAACCGACGATGAGTTCGTGGACGATGTCGGGATACGAGAAGCGCAGCGCTTCGAACACATTGCGGCCTTCCAGCGGCGTGTCTCCGCCCCGCAAATAAGTGGTCGCGACGCTGCTGGATGCGACGACCCGCAGGCTGGCCGGATCGATCAGCAGAGCCGGCAGAGGCAGCTGCTCGATGAGGCTGGCCCACAGTTCCTGCCCGCGCTCCGCTTCGGTTCGTGCCCGGGCGGTATGCGCGTTCAGCCGCTCGAACAGGATACCGACATATTCGGCCGCCGCCGCACAGGCGAACAGTCCGAACGAGAATACTTCGAGCAGTACGAGCAAATAACTCGATGGCGCATAGAATCCCGAGAAGGAGGGCTGTGTCACCGTGCTTTGACGGCCGAACAACCAGGTGAGCCACGCGTCGCCGCCGAGCAGCCCGCTCGCGTACCAGCGCAATTCCGGAGCCTGGACGAGAGCCACGACGCCGACGACGCAGACACTCACCGTGGCGATGAGATAGGGGTGCCAGCGTGAAAGAAAAATTGCACCGATCACCGGCAGCGCAAATACCACCAGAAACGCCGGATTTTGCAGCGCACCCACGTGCTGCCAGATGAAGCCGATCAGGATGACGCCGAGCACATCCAAGAGCGTCAACACGGGATCGTGCCACCGGCCGCGCGATAGAGTTCGAGACGGCAAGATGGTGAACGCCATGTGAATCCCGCCCAGTGCCAGCAAACCCCAACTCGCTCCTCCGACGTCCACCTCGAAGCCGCTGGCAAACCAGGGAACGCCCGTGGCAGTCAAAATGACGACGATTGTCAACAGCCAGATGTCGCAGAGCAGATGAACGCGCGTGTTCTCCCAGCCCGGGCGCGGTATCAACTGCGTGCTGCCGACGTTCATTCTCACCGGATCACCCTTAGTGCGGATTGGCCTGCCCGGCCACGGTCGCGTTGCTTCCACCGACCGGACCGCCGCCGAAGTTGTTGTCCTCCAGGAACGGTTGCGACTGCACCTTTTTTCCATCGGGTACTTGGAAATCCTCAACGTGCAGCGCGAGTGCATGGGCGCGCAACACCTGGTTGCGCCGCAAGATCGGCGAGTCGCCGATCACATCGATTCCGTTGAACTTCGGCTCGATGATGGTGTTGCCGACCGCCGTGCTGACGCCGCGGGCATCCCCGAGCACGAAGGCGAGACCGTATCCGCAGTTGTGCAGCCGATTGCCCCTCACCAGCGTGTTGGACGACCCGCGCACCATCACGCCATACGCGGCGAGCCCCTCCATCTCGTTGTCATCGATGACGGCGCCGCGGGCGTTCTCGGCGACGATGCCCATCGAGGCTCCGCCATTGATGCGGTTCGCCCGGATCACCGCCCCTGCGCCGACCAAGTGCACGTCAGCCCCACGGGCATTGATGAAGTCGTTGCGCTCCACCAGCACCGAAATATTGCCGGCGACGATCCCGATGCCGTCTTCCGTGAACTTGTTGTCGTGGATGCCGATGACATCATCGTGCAAATCGGGCGCGCTGCGCACGGCCCAAATGCCTGCGTCCTTGTTTTTCACGAATTCGTTGTTGACGACCACGGAATTGTGGCCGGCTGCCCCGAAGCGCACTCCGAGGCGGTCCTTGACGAAGTGGTTGCGCTCGAGAAGGATGTCGCTGGCATTTTCGGCAACTTCCACTGCGACGTCGCACGAATCGATCGTCGATGCGGAAAGACGAAATCGCACGTTGCGCACCAGGATCGCGGCGCCGGAACAATTTCTGATCATAATGCCATCGATCGAAGTATTCGGGCCCGAGACATCGAACACCGGTCCGGCGCCGAGCGCCTGCGCATCGATCTGCGCCCCCGGGGCTTGACCCAACAGTTTGACGCCATGCCCGTTGACGAACGCCGGGAGCGCGGTCTCGAGATCGATCTTGGGCACTTCGATCGAAATACTGGCCGGGCCGGTTGCGGTCGCGACGACGAACAAGGCTTCGCGCAGGGTGCCGGGTCCTCGGTCGCCGGCGTTGGTGACGTGCACCAGGACGGCTTTCTCTGTGGGCCGCAGTGGCAGTGGTTGTGCCCGTGCCCGTTGTGTTTCGTACCAATGGCCCAGTGCGACCACGACTCCCAGCAATACGAAAACACCCACAGCTGCCATCGAGCGACGCCTGATTTCCATGGTCACTCTCCCCGATTCTTCACTTCCAGTACGAACACCGCATGCCACGAGCGGGTCACCGCGCGGCGCCCGAGTAACGCATCGACGGGCAATGAGAGCGCGGTCGCGAGCGCCAGCAGACCGAGCGACAGCGTGCCTGGCAGCTTTCGGACATACGGTAATAGCCGCGTCCTGAAGGGCGCCGGGTCGACCCCCGTCAGCGCCGTCAGATCCAGACCGCAATCGCGGATCAGATCCAGATAAATGTCGCGATGACGTGCCCTGAACACCGTCGAATCACAACGGTTCACCAGGGTGGTGGGCGCCGCCTCGAGCAAAATCATGCGAGCGCCCGCGGCGAGGTGGGCTGCCATCGCCGCGAGCGCGGCACGCAGCGCGACGGGATCGAGAATGTGCTGAAGCACGGTGACGCCCAATATCACGTCGAACCGTTCGCCCATATCGAGATTCGACACGTCCTGCACTCGAAAACGGCAGCGGTCGGCGACGCCCTCGGCAACCGCTCGCCGTCGAGCTTGCGCAATCATCGTCGGACTCAAATCCACGCCCAATACATCGGCGCCCCGCGCGGCCAGTAGCCGGCTCCAACGGCCGACCCCGCACCCCACGTCCAATACGCGGGTTCCTGCGCCGGCTTTCAGCCACGGCTCGAGTGCCAGCCGCTGCTCCAGATGAATCGCCCGATTGTAGAATTCGGGCATCCCGTACGCGCATACCGCCGCCAGGCCGTCACCTTCGGCTGCGAATCGCCGCGCGCGATCTTCCCAATACAAGCTGGGGCTATACAGCTGGGGAGCGGGAACGCCTCGCACGGTCATTCAACCACCCTCGCTTTTTCCGCGGCAATAGCTAGTTCCACGCCATTCTCGTAGTGATCCTGATAAATGCGCCGCCGAAACAGCCAGAGCGCGAAATAATTACCGAAGCCCACCGTCATCGGCACGATATGCGTCACCGCGTAACACAGGTACAGCGGGACGATGGGCGCCGTATAGGCTCGCTCCGCTTTCGGCACGCAGGTGAAGAGCGCGATCACGCCGAGCGCGAGATAGCTGGTGATCGCAGCAGTGAAATATTCAGGATTGCCGAGAGTTCCCTGCGGCACGAAGTCATCCAGCAGCAACGCGCCCAGCCCGCCCAAAAAACTCAGCAGCAGGAGTGCTGCGCTGACGATCTTGACCAAATGAATCCCCAGCGCCAGGCCGCCGATATAGATGAGGTAATTATATGCGGCGAAGGGCGAGCGGCGGCTGATTCGCAGCACTTCGGAGAAGCGTTCGATATAGACCTTGATGAGACCGTGGTACCAGCCGACACGCTGCGAGAACCAGCGCTGCAGGGAACCCGGACCTTCCGTGCTCACCACCAGGCGTCCGTCGTAATAAATGCGTTCACCATGGCTGAGCAGAATCAAGGCGTTCTCGAAATCCTCGGCGTAGACGGAGAGCGAATGTTCGCTGAGCGCACGTGCCAGCGCGCTGCGTCGATAAAAGGACACACCGGAGGTGACGCTGAAGTCTGCGAGGCTCTCACGCCCGACGCGGAACGCCAGCGCGTACTCGAAGGCCTGGAATCGCGCCAGAAATCCGTCGGGCTCGATCATGATCCTGGGACACGCCGCAGCTGCGCCGGATCGCTGGAAGTCGCTGACGAACTGACCCACATCGATGGCGCTGCCCTCGTTCAACCCCCGAATGCGGATGTCCGGATCGATCACCATGACGGTTTCGATATGCTTCGGTAGAAGCTCGAGCAAACGGCGCAAGGCGCCGGGCTTGCGCCGGTTCACGCCGTCGTCGAAACATCGCCATCCAGCCTGGCGCAGCCGCAGCACGGTATTGTCCGTTGACCCGTCGCTGATGAGCCACACGCGGTGACGGTAGGGTCCGAACGCCTCCATAAAGTCGTCCAGGCGGTCCTCGAGATTGAATATGGACGCGATAATGGCAAATGGCGATGCCGGGACGACACGCCTTGCGTCAGGCGGCAAGATGGCGGCGAGATTGATCGAGAGGTTGCCGTCCTGGTTTCTCTCGGAGATGCCGCCTGGGGCGACCGTGTGGCGACGCCGCATGTACAGGCGCAGAGCGAAATCGAGCGCGTCCGTGTACACGATGAGATTGGCGACGGCGAGCACGAAGATCGAGAATCCGGCGGCCAGAGCGTTGGCCACGGACAACACGATCCATCCCGCCAGCAGCCCGCATACCGCGAGCGCCGCGAGAACCGGCCATGTCCGCCGAGTCGTCATGCTGTAGCGGCGGCGAGCATCGCCGCCTCCGGCCTGAGCGCAGGAAGCCGGGCGTACAACTCGCACCGAACCTCTCTCTCATCGGCAATATACTGACCGCGCTCCGCCATGATTGGCAGGGAACTCAAGATCCACAGCAACGATCGCAGTCGCGAGGGCAGATGCGCGACTTGCCGCTCGAGCGGGCCGAGCATCGATTCGAAGCTGCGTTCCATGCGCAGAATCGCGTCGGTGACGTCGGGATCTATCGGCAAAATTTTCACCGGCTGTTGCCAGGCGATATCGGTCCCCGCGACGTGCCGACGGGCGTAGTGCGTGTGAGGCAGGAGACTCGGATCCTTCGCAAGCATCGCCCCGGAAAAGGGAATGACGTAGGGATACATTCCGATCTCGCACCCCTGACGCAGCCAGCGATACGCCTCGCGCAGCGTTTGCGCAACGTCCTCCAGAGCCGCATGCGGCGAGCTAAGGATCAGATCGAGAAACGGAGTGACCCCGCTCGCCAGAGCGGCGGAGAGCATCGGCTCGATATGACGATGGATCTGCGCCTTGTTGAACTCTGCAAGCACTCTTGGCGAAAAGCTCTCGATGCCGAAGCCCAGCACCCGAAAACCCGCCCGCCTCATGGCCGTCAGGCGCTCGGTCGACATGGCGTCGATCCGATTCGTGCTGATGAATTGCAGGTGCGCCGGAATCCGGCCATTCTGCTTCGCCGCAATGATTCCCTCGCACAGCGGCAGAATTCGCCGATCCCGCGTGAATGTGAATATATCGTCCTGAAATATGATCGTGCGTGCGCGCGGATGCGCCGCCATGATGCGCTCGATCATGGTCAGACATTCGTCCGCCTCCAGACGCGCGATGGATGCAACACTCCCCTCCGCCTCGTGCAAGAAGTTGGTGGCGGAACAGAACGTGCAGCCCATCGGGCAATAATTGAGCGTGATCAGCCGCACCGAGCGAATTTCGGCAAGGTGCGCTTCGCGCGCGGCCTTGCTCGGCAGCGCCCCAATGCGATACGCCGACTCCAGGCGCTCCCAGTAGGCCGAATACGGCATCTCGTCGTAGGGTGTGCTGTAGATCGCATCGCGAAGCTCGCCCCGATTCAGGGCACGCTGCGGTATGGAAAGGATATTGCCGTCCTTGCTCCGCGATGCCGTTCCGGCGATGCCGCCTGCCGGCTGACCCGCGCGCAGACGCGCCACCAACTCCAGCAGCGGCCGTTCGCCTTCGCCGAGAACGATCAAGTCGAATGGGCCGAGCTCGAACATCAGATCCGGACGAAAGGTTGCTTCCATGCCGCCCGCAACAATCAGCGCTTCGGGCCGCACCCGGCGTACGATGTGCGCAAGCTCCAAATCGAATCGCAACGTCATCCCCGTGGTAGAGACACCCACGATGTTCCATGGACCGCCGAGGAGCTCGCGCTCGAGCGCGCGTTGCGGCGGCTCGCGGCAGCAGTTCGGATCGAAGACCTTGGTCTCGACTCCGGACGATTCGAGTACACCCGCAAGCCGCCAGACACCCAGCGGCGGGGCGAGGAAGGTATATTCACCGCAATGCGGATCGTAGGGACCGATCAGCAAAACCCTGGGTAAGCCTGAAGTCGTTCTTGGAGGCTGGCCCATGGCGGTTTCTCGTATTCCCCCGTGTTTTTGTTGATTAAAAAATGCGCGTTTCGCGGGAAGAAATCATCAGGTAAACACCTCAGCGACCGGCGACAAAATCATCAGGTAAACACCTCAGCGACTGCAGCGCCGCAGTCTCCACTCTCCCCAGTGGCGTTCCACACGGTGGCGCTTCACATAACTTTACGTGCCGCACAACTGCGGCTAACCGAGGCCGCGCAGACTGTTCATCGTGTTCCCACCACGATGAGAGGATTGACCATGACTACCCCATTGCCGACCCCCGGCGGGCCCTCGTTGCGTCGTCTCCTGTTCAACCGTTACACCCTGGTTGCATTCGTCGCCGGTGCCGTCCTGGCCGCCGGCGTCGGCGCCTCCGCTCTCAGCGGCATGGGCGGCTGCCATCACGGAATGATCATGGACGGTACGCACAGCGCCGCCGAGGTATCCGCCCACGTCGATCACATGCTCAAGCATTTCTATGTGGAAATCGACGCCACCGATGCCCAGAAGGCGCAGATCGGTCCGCTGGTGAAACAAGCGGTGGACGACCTGATGCCGCTGCATGCGCAGCTCCACACCGCGCATACCCATGCCATGCAGGCCCTGACGCAGACCGCCATCGACCGCGGTTCGCTGGAAGCCGCGCGCGTGGAACATCTGCAGCTGGCCGACCGGGCCTCCAAGCGCATGACGCAGCTCATCGCGGATGTGGGCGACGTGCTCACGCCGCCGCAACGCAAGGCACTGGCCGACCACCTGGAACGCATGCACGGAATGCCGCATTCGTGACATGCTCTGGTGTACTCGTCCCACAGGCTCTACAGTCGTTGCCTAGATGGCCGAGCGCATCCTGTTGGTCGAAGACGATCCCCGCCTGGGCGAAATGCTCTCTGAGTATCTCGGCCAGGCGGGATTTCGCATAACGATCGCCCCGCTCGGCGCCAAAGCCCTGGAGCTTTTGTCCGGGGCGGAGTACGACGCCGTCGTGCTCGACTTGATGTTGCCCGACATGGATGGCCTGGATGTGTGCCGGCAGCTGCGCGCCACATCCGACACGCCGGTGCTGATGCTGACCGGGCGAGGCGACGCGATCGACCGCATAGTCGGGTTGGAACTCGGTGCCGACGACTACGTGCCGAAACCCTTCCAGCCGCGCGAACTGCTCGCGCGGCTGCGGGCCATCCTGCGGCGCCGTGTCCGCGGGCCAAGATCCGCCGAACCATCGCTGCACTTCGGCCGGTTGGAAATCGACATCGCCGCGCGCGCCGTGCGCCTGGACGGCGTACCGTGTGAGCTCACCGGTTATCAGTTCAATTTATTGGTGGCGCTCGCAGAGAAGGCCGGCCGCGTGCTATCGCGCGAAGCGCTCTTGGACCTGGTAAAAGGGGAGCGCCTGGAAGCCTTCGACCGCTCGATCGACGTGCACATGTCGCGCATCCGCGCGGCGATCGAGGACGATCCGAAGAAGCCGCGGCGCGTCATCACGGTACGGGGGACGGGCTACGTGTTTGCCAAAGTGCAAGACTGATGTTGCGCCTGTACCTGCGATTTTACGTCGCACTGGTCGCGAGTCTCCTCCTGTTCGTCGTCGCGATCGTGGCATTGTGGAATTTCACCGGCGGTCCCGTGGAGCAAGCAAGCATCACGCTGGGCAGGCTGGTGCAGAGTGTGCTCCCGCCGGCCGATTCACCGGTTGCCGAACAGCAAGAGGCGCTGCGGCGGCTGGCGACGGGACTCAATGGCGATGTGACCTTGTTTGACCGCGACGAATCAACCGTCGCCGCAATCGGCCGCCCCCTGCCCCCGCCCGGGCCCAAGCGCCGCGGGACGTCCATGGCTCATTCGGACCGGGGACCCGTCTCTTACGTCCGACTGACCGACGGCCGATGGTTGGCCGCGAGCGTGCCGATCGGGTACGGACACCGGAGATTCATATTCCATATCATGTTGGTGGTGCTCGCGCTGGCGATCGGTGTTGGCGCCTTTCCCATCGTGCGGCAGATCACCCGGCGTCTGGAGCGCTTGCAGCGTGGTGTCGAATCGCTCGGCGCCGGCGACCTCACGGCACGCGTCGCAGTGGAAGGCCGCGATGAAGTGGCGCGGCTGGCCGCGAGCTTCAACCGCGCCGCTGGTCAGATCGAGCAGCTGGTGCAAGGCCACAAGGCTCTGCTGGCCAACGCTTCGCACGAGTTGCGCACCCCGGTGGCGCGCATCCGATTGGCCGTGGAGCTGATGAAGGATTCCGCCGACGCGAAGCGCAAGATTGGCCTCGAGCAGGACATCGCCGAGCTCGACTGGCTGGTGGACGAGATCCTGCTGGCCAGCAGGCTCGACACCGTGACCGAAGCTGTGGCGACCGAAGAGCTCGATCTCTTGGCGCTTGCCGCCGAGGTGTGCGCCCGCTATGACGATGCCCAGCTCGAGGGCGCAATGATCAGCATCCATGGCGATGCCCGCTTGCTGCGCCGACTGTTGCGCAATCTTCTGGAAAACGCCCGCCGGCATGGTTCCCCGCCCACCCGGGTGCGGATCGCGCGCGATGCCGCCGCCGCCATCATCACGGTATGGGACAGCGGTCCCGGCGTGCCGCCGTCGGAATTTGAAAACGTATTCCGGCCCTTCTATCGCCCCAAGGATGCTCCCGACCGCGGCGGAACCGGGCTGGGTCTGGCATTGGTACGGCAAATCGCGCGCCGCCATGGAGGCGATGCTCGCTGCAAGGTGATGGACGACGGCCGAAGTTGCTTCATCGTGACCTTGCCGGCGTGAAGGACCCTGCCGCTGCCGGTTCCAGGTACACGAGTGACAGGGGACGCAGGGTCGCGGTTGTCGCCAAGAACGCGCCGGTCGAACTGATGTTCAGCAAGCGCCCCGCCCCGGTGATCCCAGACATGGCGAAGAAGCGCACCATCAGATTGATAGGTTGTCTTCGGCCCCAGCGATGTTCCATAAAGCCTCCCGCGCATCAAGTAGTCGTTGCGATGGGGTCATCCTGGCATCGGTAATTTTGAGTAGCTTAGCGCGACGACTGCGCCAGCGTTGTAGGGAGAACGTGACAATTGGCGCCGGGGATATGCGCAATTGGCGACGCCCTCCGGGCGTCCAAAATCGCTGCCGCGATTTTGTCGAACCCAAGCTTCGATTGGCGGAGAGGGCGAGATTGACTCGGGCCTTCGGCCCTCGCCCTTCGGGCGCCCCTCCGGGCGTCCAAAATCGCTGCCGCGATTTTGTCGAACCCAAGCTTCGATTGGCGGAGAGGGCGAGATTGACTC
>WNFP01008205.1_pt1 | contig 13162 bp, 13 predicted proteins | sample 5400201 | NCBI WGS metagenome assembly WNFP01 (sample SAMN13153355, study PRJNA577476) | soil metagenome | isolation source: 115 cm saprolite under Madrone tree | place: USA:California | collected 2016-06-14
GCTGATGGCGGTGGCGGCAGCCGCCATTTTTCTTTGGTCCCGTTCCGAAGAAGGCGGAACGGCTTTCGATCGGTTCAAGTTCCGTTTGCCGGTGATTGGTGACACGCTCCTCAAATTTCAAGTCGCGCAGTTCTCCCGCACGCTTTCGACGCTGCTGACGGGCGGCACGCCGCTGGTGGCGGGACTTCAGACCGCCAGCGATGCCATCACCAGCAAATTGCTGCGCTCCACGGTTGGCCAGGCTACCCAGATGGTACGCGAAGGGGAATCCCTGCACGCGGCCCTGGCCTCCAAGGGTGTCATGCCGGAACTGGCGCTGGATATGATTGAGGTGGGCGAATCGAGCGGTGCCCTTTCTCCCATGCTGAACAGCGTGGCAGAGTTTTATGAGGAAGAGGTCAGCTTGCGCCTGTCCGCGCTCGTTTCCCTCATCGAGCCAATTCTATTAATCTTCATGGGCTTGTTAGTTGCGTTTATTCTGATTTCACTGTATCTGCCCATCTTTTCTTTCTCCATGACGGGGGCGGTAAAGTAAGGGATTATGGCCACCATAGAACAACTTCCTCCTGCGCCCGGGCTGCCGGGTGACGGTGACGAACAGCACGAACGCGAGTTTGCGCGCAAACTTGCGGACAGATACCGCTACGCTTTCATCGATCTCCGGGAACAGCGGATCGATGCGGAATTGTTTCGTACCATCCCCGCAGATTTGATGTTTCGCTACAACTTCGTGCCGCTCGAACTCCAGAACAATGTCTTGGCCATCGCGGCAGCGGACCCCGGCCAGGTGCAGATGAGCGATGAACTGCCCCTCCTGCTCGGCAAGAAACTTTTGATTCGCGTCGCTACCGCCCGCCAGATCGGCGACCTTCTGAAACGCACCGAGCAGTCGCAGCGTGTGCTCGAGCAAGCGACTGAAGCTTTCACTCTCCAAACTTCGAAACAGGATGATGAGGGCGACGAGACGATTTCCGGCGACCGTTTGACTCGCGATAGCACCGCCAGCCCGGTCGTGCGCCTCGTGGAGACCATTATCTTCACCGCACTCGAGCGCCGCGCCAGCGACGTCCACATCGAAGCGCGCGACTCCGAAGTCGCCGTCAAATACCGTATCGATGGCGTGTTGCAACATGCCATGCAGCCCATCGCCAAGGAGTGGCATTCCACGGTGCTCTCGCGCATCAAAGTGTTGAGCGAGCTGGACATTGCCGAGCGCCGCGTTCCCCAGGACGGGCGCTTCCGCGTGAAATACAAGGGGCGCTTTATTGATTTGCGCGTTTCCATCATGCCCGCCAGTCATGGTGAAGACGCGGTTCTCCGCGTCCTGGACAAAGAAACCCTTTCGGAAAAATTCCAGAGCCTGACTCTGGACGTTGTCGGTTTCTCCCCGGAAGAAACCCGCCGCTTCCGGCGCTACATTCGAGAGCCCTATGGCATGGTCCTGGTGACCGGTCCCACAGGTTCCGGCAAGACGACCACGCTCTATGCGGCCATCAACGAGATCAAGACCGACGAAGACAAAATCGTCACCATCGAAGATCCGGTGGAGTATCAGCTCCGCGGCATCACGCAGATTCCGGTGAACGAGAAGAAGGGCCTCACCTTCGCGCGCGGCTTGCGCTCCATCCTGCGACACGACCCCGACAAGATCATGGTCGGAGAAATCCGCGACCAGGAAACCGCCCAAATCGCCATTCAGTCGGCCCTTACTGGCCACCTGGTCTTCACCACTGTCCATGCCAACAACGTGACTGACGTCATCGGCCGCTTCATCAATATGGGTGTCGAGCCTTACAACTTTGTCTCCGCCCTAAACTGCATCATGGCGCAGCGCCTCGTTCGCGTGATCTGTACAAACTGCAAGAAGCCCAAGAGATATTCTCCCGAGGAATTGAAGGAAGCAGGCCTCGATCCTGCCGTGTGGGGGAACGTCACGTTTGCCGAGGGCGCCGGGTGCCTGGAATGCTCGGGAACCGGTTATCATGGCCGGACGGCGATTTGCGAATTGCTGGACTTGACCGACCGCATCCGGGAAATGATTGTGGATCGCCGGCCGACTTCGGAGATCAAGCGCGTCGCGTGCGAGGAAGGCATGATCACTCTTCGCGAAAGCGGGCTGGCCAAGATTCGCGCGGGCCTCACGACCGTGAAAGAAATTAACAAGGTGACTTTCGTTGAGTAGCGCCACTGCATTCCGGCAGGGAATTTACCAGTTCGAGTGGGTGCGCCGGATTGCGCGCTGGCTCGATGCCATGCCCAATGTCGCCTTGGCCATCGAAGTCGCTGCGGACCGCGTGGCTGCAGCCCGCTGGGGCCGCACTGGTTCGCTAGATGGGTATGCTGTCGAATCGCTGCCCGTTGGATCCCTTGTTCCCTCGGCCGTCGAGGCCAACATCGCGAACAGCGCCGCCGTCAAAGCCGCGCTCGCCAGCGTCTGCGAACGATTGCGTTCGCGGGATGAAGACGTTGCCATGATTCTTCCCGACACTGTGATTCGCGTCTTCGTGCAGCACTTTGAAGAGTTTCCGCGCTCGGCAGCCGAAGCCGAGCCGATGTTGCGATGGAAGCTGAAGAAAAGCGTGCCCTTCGAAGCCGATGAAACGCTCATCTCTTATATGCGTCAGGCGCCTCGCGAATCAGGCATCGATGTTGTCACCGCGCTTGCCCGTCTTCGCATCATTCGGGAATACGAATCTCTTGTGGAGGGTATCGGGCTGCGCCCGGGCGTGGTGATGAGCTCGTCGCTTGCCGCCATTTCCCTCCTTGAAGATGAGAAGCCGACGCTTTTTGCGCGCGTCTCGGGTTCCGCCCTGACCACCGCGATCGTGCGCCGCGGCGTCTTATGCGGCTATCGTTGCACGGAACTCCCGGCACAGGGCGCAAACCTCACCCCGCAGATGCTTCTCGAAGAGATTTTTCCTGTGGCGGCTTATTATCAAGACACCTGGCAGGAGACCATTCAATCCGTACGAGTCGCCGGGCTTGGCACGCGCCTCCCCGAATTTGCGCGGCCTCTCGAGAATGAATTCCATTGCGACGTACGTTCGTTGCTGCACTCTGTGGTTTCTGATGGACGCCTCAAAGAAGATGCCCGTCCGCTGGCGGATCGCGAATTGGAAGGTTTGATCGGTTGGAACCTGCAACGCGGCTAGAATTGGATATTCTGTATTGAAGCAAAAGAGGGTATGAAAGTTCGGCTTAACTTAGCGACCAAAGCACTGGAAACCCACCGGCGGTTCCTGGTGGGTGCTGGTCTCACCGCTGCCCTTGCGGGGTTCGCTTTTCTCGGGCTGGGATGGCACGTGTATTCTGCCCGCAAAGTCGATGCTGAGCTGCGTGCCCGTACGGAAAGAACGCGCCAGGAGATGGCCAAGCTCGAAACGCAGCGCAAGGACCTGGAACGTTATTTCAGCCAGAAAGATATCGCCAATTTGCACGATCGCGCCGCCTTCATCAATACCATCCTCGACGCGCGCAGCTTCAACTGGACGTTGATGTTCATGGATTTGGAGCGCATCCTTCCGGGCGGCGTGCGCGTCATCAGCATCGAGCCCAGGCAGGTTGCCGGACACGTCGAAGTGAAATTGACCGTGGGCGCCAACAGCGACGAAGCAGAACTGAAATTCGAGCATGCCCTCGAAGAATCGAACGAATTTGCGGAAGTTCAAATACAGTCTGTTACTTTGGCCAGTGCGGCCGGTAACCAGGGCGGCGATCAGAAGGTCATCCAGTTGACGACGGTCTATTCGAGGACTTGATGCGGCGCGATTTCACATTTCGGAAACGGATAATTCTCGCCGGCGTGATTCTTCTCGTGCTCGCGGACGTCGCCCTGGCTGCTTACAGTTGGCAGCTTTCCTCTGCCCCGCGCGCGCCCCAGCAGCAGCTTGCCGTGGAATTAAAGCAGCATGAACTTTTGAAGGCCGATATCAAGCGCGCCCAGGCCATCCGCGATAGCATTCCCGCCATCCAGAAGGATTGCGATCACTTCGAGCAATCGCTCTTTCCGGCAAGCTCCGGCTATTCCGCCGTCAGGTCTGAACTCGGCGGCATTGCCGGAAAGAGCGGAATTCAGCTCGATGCTCTCACTTTCAAGGAGACGAAAATTGCGAACCGTGGTATGACTGAAGTATCCATGAATATAACAGTTAATGGTGACTATAAGAACGTGATTGGGTTTCTGAACGGCTTGCAGCGCTCCGCCAATCTGTATGAAGTGGACTCTTTAACGCTCGCTTCTGAGAACTCCAATCAAGGATCCGCAAATGTTATCAGGGTCGCGCTGCACCTCAAGACTTTCTTCAGGACGGCAGCATGAAGCAAAAGAAACAACTCGCCGTGCTCGTCGCACTCTTGCTGATCGCCGGCGTTATATGGTTTTTGTATTTTGATTTTGACAAGCCCATTGCGACGGCCTCTGCCGGGGCCGCCGCACAGAGCACGCAGTTGCTTTCCGTCGAAAACCCGCAGCTCCATACCTATGGGGTTGACAAGGCCCGCAACACCGAATACAAGAGCGGGAGGCGCAACATCTTCAGTCGAGAGCTTCCCCCTCCGCCGCCCATACATCCTGATCCAGGTCCTACAGTGCCGATCGTTCCGCAGCCACCGGTTGTCGTCACTCCGACGGTGTCGCCGCTGCCCGTGAAGTTTTTCGGCTTCGGAACCGTTCCTAACGGCACGTCACGCCGGGCCTTCTTGACCGATGGCGAGAACGTTTACGTCGTGGCGGAAGGCGAGATCTTGCTGAACCGTTTTCGCATTCTCAAGATTGGCAACGCGAATCTCGAATACGAAGAGGTTTCCTCCGGGCTGCGGGGTACGGCAAACCTTGAGGAGCAGGGGGCGCCGCCATCCGCATGAGCGCCGCACGCACACAAACGGCAGGAAAGCACAGCGAGCGTGGATATGCTTTGCTCGTGGTCATCTTTCTCGTTTCCGTCTTGCTTATTTCCACGATGGTGGTCGCTCCGAACATCCTGACCGAGGGCCGGCGCGAAAAAGAAAAAGAGATGATCTGGCGCGGGAAGCAATACACCCGCGGTGTGAAGCTCTACTACCGCAAGTTGGGGCGGTTTCCAACTTCCCTCGACGACCTCACCAAGCCGAAGATAGGTTCACTCCGCTTCATGCGCCAGGCCTACAAAGACCCCATGAACAAAGAAGACGGTTCCTGGAGGTTTATCTATGTAGGGCCCGCGGGTCAGTTGATTGGAAGCCTCAAACCCCAGCAAAATGTTCAGCTTTTCCAGGGCGGCGGAATCGGCACTCCCGCGAATGCATTGAATGGACCAGGCGCCCCGGCACAGCCCGGCGCGATTGGTCAGCAAGCACCGGGTGGGACACAGCCCGGTGGAACGAATCCACCGGCTGCCCCGGGAACGCCCGTAGGGACCGACCAAAGCGACGCGGGATCCAATCCGCAGTCTATCCCTTCCGGCGATGCTCCCACGATTATCGGGGGCAACATCATCGGCGTCGGCAGCAAGGTCAACAAGTCTTCTATTATCGTCTACGATAAAGCCAGGAACTATCATCTTTTCGAATTCATCTGGGATCCCTCGAAGGACACTTTCGGAGTGGGACAGCCGGGCATGCAAACGGGAACAGGATTGGGAGGCCAGATGAACGGTAGTCCTGGCATGCAACCCGGACAGAATCCAATTACCCCGCAGCAGAGTCCGCCACCCCAGCAGTAGTTTTTAGGGAGACTGACCGGTCCGACGCTGGGAAGTCGCTGCCATTGCTCCAGGCGGAGCAGGCTTTTTCGCGGAAGTTTTGGATTTGCTCTTCTCATAGCTGCGCTTGACGCGGCGCACGTACGAGAGCGTCTCCGGAAAGGGCGGCACGTGGCCGTATTGCTGCACACGCTCGGGCCCCGCATTGTAGGCGGCTAGCGTCAGCACCAGGTCGTTGTTGTACTTTTGGAGCAGTTCGCGCAGGTAGCGCGTCCCCGCGTCGATGTTCTCCTGCGGGTCGTAAATATTTTGCACTCCCAGCCGTGCCGCCGTTTCCGGCAACAATTGCATCAGCCCGCGCGCATTCTTGCGCGACAAGGCTTTTGGATCGAAGTTGGACTCCACCGCAATGACGCTGGTGATGAGGTCGGCATCCACGCTATAGCGCGCCGCCGCTGCTTCGACCAATTCACGAAACGGCGGCTTTATGATCGGCTTGGCAGGCACAGGCGTAAAAACGTCTTCCGGCTCGATCGCCACAACGTCTTCGGCGGCCACCTCCACCGAGCCTCCAGCTATCTGCAAGCGGTACTTGTCTCCTAGAAGCTGGTAGCCGGTTACCCTCAGGCGCTGGCCGCTGCGAAGCACGACGTATTCGGCGCGCAGCGACGGTGCTGCCAACACGGCAAACGAGAGCAGAAGCGCGGCTCGTTTCAAACGCAAGGCGCAGCCTCCCGCAATGCAAATTGTTCAATCGCCAAAGCCACACCGTTCTCGTCGTTCGTGCCGGTTTCATGCCAGCCGTAGGCTTTCAGCGCCGGCACGCCGTTTCCCATCACCACCGGAATGCCTGCGAACGAGAGCATTTCCAGGTCGTTGTGGTTGTCCCCGATGGCCATTACTTCTTCGCGCGCGAATCCGCGCAGTCCAGCCCATTCCGCCAGGGACGATCCTTTCGAGCACACTGGATTGATCACATCAATCATCGCGAAGTCTTTGCTTTCGTAGCACGTCACCGCCAGCGCAAAGCTTTCCGCGAACGGCGCGCCGCGCAGAGCAGCCTCCGACTTGCGCATCGGGTCGACTTTGCCGGAGAGCATCACTTGAATCGGATCTTCCGTCAGGCAGCTTTCCAGAGGCTTCGCCAGCCCAATGAACTCCAAGTTTCGTGAGTAGTAGGCGTAGCGCATCGAATCGTCCGGGTCCAGCACTTCCAGCATAAGCTGATTCTCGAGCTGCCGGTCGAAAATCACCGCCGCGCCTTGGCGCCACGGCCGGGTCAGTTCGAGAACTTGTTCTGCCGTGCTCCGCGGCAGGAGATGCCGCAGATGCGTCCGGCCTTCTTTCGAGCGGATCAGCGCGCCGTTGTTCACGATCATAGTCAGGGGCGAATCCAGCTGGCGCGCCACCGGCATGGCAAAATCATAGCGCCGCCCGGTGACCAGCGCCACCTCGATACCCCGGCGCGTCACCTCGGCGATTGCCGCGCGGTTGGCCTCGGGAAGCTGCCACCGGCTGTCCAGCAGCGTGCCGTCAATATCCAGCGCAATGAGTCGCACAGCCATCCCTCAATTGTACCGTGGAATTAGGATGCACTTTCGCCGAGCAGGTGGTTGTGTTCATGAGGGCTCCTGGGATTTTGGGATCTCAAGGGTTGGGTGAAGCCATGACGTGTCGGGCTGACTAGGAGGGACGGGGTCGGGCCAGTCGCGCTGGGGGCGAGGCATATCGTTGATGATTCGGATGGGCTCTTCGTCGGGGGCAGTCGTTGTGTGGCGGCTGGGAGACGGCGGAGATCAGGGCGGAGTGTGACGGAAACAGAGATTGGTCCGGGTAATTGGTAGAGCTGGGTTTAGCGGATGCGAGGGTCATTTTTTGTTCCTTTCTTTGGAGAGGGGGGGCTCACCCGGGGGCTCACCCTCCGTCGAGACAAAAAGAGTGTGTAACGGATTGATTGCAAAGGGGTTGAGGAGCGGCCGTTGCGGAGAGTAGTGCGTAAGGAGTTGGAAGTAGAGGAGATAGATGAGGTAAAAGAAACAAAGGAGCGGAGGGTAGGGCGAACAGGGCGGCTGGGGGGGGGTGCTGCCGATTAATCACGACCTATGTTACCATTAAATATATTATATGTAAAGTAATTATATAGTACTAGTATTTAGCGAGTTGAACTATTTGTTCGAACGATTTTGCAAGGAGAAGAAAACAAAGGGGTAGAGCTCACTGTGTATGGGTGCAATGGTTCAGGAACTATGGAACACGGAGGGCGAGTGCGGCCAGCCGACCGGGGGAAGCGAAGAGTTTTCGGTTCTTAGTTTTTAGTTGTAAGTGGAGGGGAGGGAAGAGCGGGAACAGAAATAGGAAACTAGAAATCAGAAACTGGAAGCCAGGGGAGGAGACGTCGGGGTACGGGGGCGGAGTCAAATCGATAAAAACAAGGCGGCTAGCGAAAGGCGGCCCTCCGACAAGGTCGGGGTGCGCGGGAAGCAGTGCCACCCTTTCGATCCCGCAGAGTCGCGTGGAACACAAATGGCGTGCAGAAACCGCAGATAGGGATGGGCCGCCCAAAGGCGTCTTTATGGATCGAGGATCGGTCACTTGCCGCATCTCTGGAGAGTTCATTAAGGAGAGCTGTGGCCGGCGCACTGCAGCACACACGCCGCTCGAGGTCCTCTGGCCGCAGATTCAATGCACGCAGCTCGCCCAGGTTTTCTGACCGCAAACGGGCGAATTCATCCAACAACTGCGGCAGGGACTTACCTTGACTATCTCGTTCCTGTCCCCAACGATCAAAGGGCTCAAAAGCCTTTGTTTCGCCAAATTGCAGCACCGTCCTCGCCCGCGGCATCCAATCCGTGCGTTCGCCGTGAATCAGATGGCCGACGACATCGAATGCACTCCAAGTGTTTCTGCAGGAGTACGAAGGCGTCCTGCAAACGAAGCAGCCCTGCCTGAGAGGCCAAATCCAGCACTCCCAGCGTTCCGGTCACTGCCAATCCGCGTCGTTGGGCCAGGATTGCGCCTGCGCGATCATCGATTAACAGGAGATCGGCGCGAATGGATTCCGCGAGGACGATTGCCGCTCGTTCACCCGAGTCCAACGCCTGAAGGGAAGAATCTTCGGAGGCCAAGACCGGCGCGGCGAGGACTTCGAGCCATTGTGGAGGTTGCTGCATCCAGGTTCGCACGAGCGGAGGAGTGGCCGGGCAGCTTAGTTCCTCGCGGACCTCGATGGGAACGTGGATTTTCTCGAAGAGGCGGGGCAAGACCTGGACAGCGGCGATGAGGATCAGGTAGTGAAGCGGAGTCGCGTCGGCGACAACAACCCGCATTTAGCTTCCAAAGCCCAAACGGCGCAAGGCCGCGCGTTCACGCTCGAGATCTTCCATGGTGTAATTCAGCCAAACTTCGTGAGCCTTCAGGAACCCCTCGAGAGCGTCGCGAGTCTGAAACCCAAGAAGCTGCCGTAGCTGCGCCTCCGTCAAGCGGCCAGCCTTGTATTCTCCCAGAGCAAATGCTTCCAGGGCGCGGCGCGAGAGATCGCCCCCCGAAGCGGACAGGCGCTGCGCAACATCGTCGGGGATGTGAAGGGCGACTTCCATGGCTGACGTTTAACACGAGAAATACGGCGGGGCCGATACGGTCGCCAAAAAGGCGTGTGCTAGACTTTCATGGTGATGACGAAACCCGCGAATGTAGTCGAGCTGGAATGCTCCGCCTGCGGCAAGAAATACGACGCTTTGATAGAACAGCACCTCTGTACCTGCGGGAAGCCGCTTTTGGCTCGCTACGACCTGCGGCGGGCCGCTGCCACGCTTACTCTTGATAGCCTCAAGAGCCGCCCGCGCAACCTCTGGCGCTACGCGGAAGTATTGCCGAACGATACGGCGGTTTCGCTCGGCGAGGGCATGACGGCTTTGGTGCATGCGGAGCGGCTGGGCGCATCAATCGTTTGTGGACAGGGGGGCGTTTGTGCAAAGGGGGGGCGTTGTGGGCAGGGGGGCTTGCAGCGCCTGTACGTCAAAGACGAGGGATTGAATCCTACCGGTTCGTTCAAGGCGCGCGGGATGACCACCGCGGTCTCTCGCGCCAGGCAACTTGGGGCAAAGGCATTGGCGACTCCCACGGCCGGGAACGCCGGCGGTGCTCTGGCAGCTTACGCCGCAGCTGCGGGGATCCCTGCCGTCATCGTTATGCCCGCGGACACTCCTGCGGCTAACGTGATCGAGTGCCAGGCGTTTGGCGCGAAGGTCGTCAAGCTGAACGGCTTGATCTCGGATTGCGGCAAATACGTCGCCGAGCACAAGGACCGCGAAGGCTGGTACGACGTCTCTACCCTCAAGGAGCCGTACCGCATCGAAGGCAAGAAGACCATGGGCTACGAATTGTGGGAGCAGTTCACAGGAAAACTGCCGGACGTGATTCTCTATCCTACCGGAGGCGGCGTCGGGTTGATCGGCATGTGCAAAGCATTTGATGAGATGCAGGAGATGGGGTGGATCGGCGCAGAGCGGCCCCGCATGGTAGCCGTACAGGCTGAAGGATGCGCGCCGATTGTTCGAGCGTGGGAAGCGCACCAGAATTCGGCTCAGTTCTTCCAGAACGCCGCCACGGTCGCATCGGGTTTGCGCGTGCCAGGGCCGCTGGGCGATCTGATGATTTTGAGCATGCTTCGGCAGACGAAGGGAACAGCACTCACCGTCACCGACGAAGAGATGCTGCAGGCGGGGAGGGAACTGGCTTCTCTCGAAGGGATATTCGCCGCTCCCGAAGGCGCCGCAACGGTGATCGCAACCAGAAAGCTCGCCGCCTCTGGCTGGATCAAGCCGGAAGAAACCGTCGTACTCTTCAACACCGGCACGGGCTACAAATACGCCGAAGCTTGGCAGCGCGCACTCCAGTCCGCCGATGGAGGGGCACTGTGACCACGCGCAGACTCTATTACGACGATGCATTTGAAAAGGAATTCACGGCGCGGGTGTTGTATTGCGAAGTGCTCCCGCCGGATGTGAACTCCGGAATCACGGGAACCGTCTGGAAACTGATTCTTGATCGCACGGCGTTCTACCCCACGTCCGGAGGCCAGCCCAACGATTTGGGCAAGATCGGCGACGCCAATGTCATCGACGTCCGCGATGAAGGCGAGGAAATCAGTCACGTCGTCGACCGCCGCCCAGCAGATCCGGAAGTGAACGGCTGCATCAACTGGCCCCGGCGGTTCGACCACATGCAGCAGCACACCGGCCAGCATCTGCTGTCCGCCATGGTTCAGGAACGCTTCGGCCTGCCTACGGTTTCCTTCCATCTCGGGAGCGAAATGTGCACGATTGACTTGCGCGGTCCCGAACCGACGGAGGAAATTCTTGAAGGCGCCGAGCGCGCCGCAAATCAAATTATCTTCGAGGATCGGCCGGTCACCGTCCGGTACGGCACCGCGGACGAATTGTCGCAACTCGGCGTGCGAAAAGAAGTCGACCGGGAAGGCGTCCTTCGCGCGATCGAAATTGAGGGCGCCGATTTGCAGCCATGCGGCGGAACCCACGTCAAGCGCACCGGCCAGATTGGCCTCGTGCTGGTGCGCCGCTGCACCAAAGTCCGCCAGGATTGGCGCGTCGAATTTGTATGCGGTCGCCGGGCGGAACGCGCCGCGCGTGGTGATTTCCAATTGCTGCGCCAGACCGCCGAAAAATTGAGCTGCGCTCCCGAAGACCTCGTCGCCGCCGCTTCGCGCGCGCTTGCGGAACGCGACGCGAATTTCAAGAATTTTCGCGCTGTGGTGCAGCGGCTTGCAGAAGCCGAGGCCACACTTGCGTTGCAGTCTGAGCCGCCCGGTGCGAACGGATTTCGTGTTCTCTCCCGCGTCTTTGAAGGTGTTCCAGCCGATTACCTAGGCTTCTTTGCCACCGCATTTGCAAAATCCGAGAAAGCGATTGCGATTTTGGCCGCGGCGGAGGGCGGCCACTTGCTCTTTGCCCAGCATCCTTCTGCTGGCAAGGACATGAACGCGCTTCTCAAACAGGTCGTGGAAAAAGTTGGAGGCAAGGGCGGAGGAACGCGCGATTTCGCCCGCGGCCGCTTGAATGACGGGTCGCAGGTCGAGAAGGCTGTTTCCCTTGCGAGAGAACTATTGCCGGTTTCCTAGGATCTGGGGTATGAGTTTCGTCACGAACACCGCATCGTTAGGGAGTCAGTCGAGACGCTGAGATCCTTCCACTCTCTTTCGGATGCGAGAATTTGGAGAGCGTGTTTCTCGGCCGCGTTGTAAGCGTTACTTCCAGGCAAGAGCCGCCGGACGTTCGCTCCTGATCATTGTTTGCCATCGGCTGGGGAAAAGTTTTCATCTGTAATATGGGCAGCCTTTTTGGCGAAATCATACGTAGCTTTGAGATTCCCGCCAAAAAATCGGACCTTTCCGCTTGCATCCTGCTCAAACAGTATGTTTCTGTCCGGTCTGGCGAACTGACAATGAACGCTGACAGACGTTGCGCCGGCAACGGTTGTTACTTGCCGAGCCCTTTCGCTGCCCGCCTTAAAGCCTCGAACGGTGCTGTGGAGAACAACGAGATCGCCGACACTCGCGGCGTTGCGGTCGCCGTCGCGAAAGACATGCTGAAACTTGCCGTGCTTCTCTAGCTGGCGAATGAGGTTCTCGTAGAGTGCAACCTGGAATTCGGCAGGCAGCTTGATTTCGTCCGATTGGATCATCTCGACTTGGATCGCCGACGCCTTGATCTTGGCGGATTGGCGTTCCTGGGATAGCGCAGGTTTTTCTTCCTTGACGGGCGAATTGCCGGAGGAAGCGGGAGCTGCGCTTGGCTCTCCCGTATGGGCCCCTTGTGCTAGAAGCGCCGTTTTGATCAGCTCGGAGCTGCCGACGGGCATCGTGAAGATCGCGCCGTGCAGTCCACCGCCGACATCGCGATACTGAATCGTGAGCGTGTCGATTTTCTTGCGGAACAGACTGAGGAAGCGGCCGCCGCCGTAAGGCGCGGCCATACTGATCATTCCAATCGTCTTGCCGACTGCCTTCTCGGAGTCAGCGCCGGTGACGACGTCTTGAATCGAAGTGGCGCTTACTTCGGCGTTTGCTTTGCCGCTGACAAAATGAAGATTTCCGTTCTCAACCTTCAGGGTACCTTTTGCATTTTCTTTGACGCCTGCGAGGCCGATGAGCTGGACCGCTTTAACAGGCCCTGAGGCCTCTTGCGCGGTACAGACAGAAATCCCAAGTCCGGAGAAAAGCAGAGAAAAAGCAACAAGATCTCTCATTCGTCTGGGTGTCATTTGTTTCTCCTTGTGCGCCGGTTAAAACCGGCGAGGTGTAGTGAATGGAAAAGTCACACGAAAGTGGAGTAGCGACCCACATCGGCCCCGAGTCATGCGGAGCTGCTCGCAAGGGCGGCGTCGAAGCGTTGACAGGGGAACGTGCGGGCCGGGTATTCAGCCGCGTAAGAACCTTCCTCCGGGACGCCGACGCTGTAGGAGAAAGC
>WNFP01003878.1_pt1 | contig 13159 bp, 10 predicted proteins | sample 5400201 | NCBI WGS metagenome assembly WNFP01 (sample SAMN13153355, study PRJNA577476) | soil metagenome | isolation source: 115 cm saprolite under Madrone tree | place: USA:California | collected 2016-06-14
CCGCGCCAGCGTCGGTGGGCAACGTAACCCAATGCGAAAGTGCTCGCGTCCAATCAGACCCCGTCGGGGCGTTCACCCGGCCCGCAAGATATTCATAGGTTACATCGTCCGGCCCAATCATGCCGATGCGGGCTCCCGCTTCGATCGACATGTTGCAAATCGTCATACGCGCTTCCATCGACATGGCGCGAACGGCGGATCCGGTATATTCAACGGCATACCCGGTAGCTCCGCCAACGCCAATGTCGTTGATGATCGAGAGAATCACATCCTTTGCGGCGACTGCCGCCGGCAATGTTCCCTCGATCGAAATCCGCATGGTCTTCGGCTTTTTCAACCAAACCGTCTGCGTGGCTAAAACGTGTCGGAGTTGACTGGAGCCGCCGATGGGGATGGCAAGTGCACCACAGGCGCCATTCGTAGCGGTGTGGGAGTCATTGCAAGTGATCAGCATACCGGGCTGAGCAAGGCCCAGTTCCGGCGCGATGACATGCGCGATGCCTTGATCGCGATGATGCATGCCTATGTGCGGCAGCGCGAAGTCGGTTGCATTCTCGTCGAGCATTTCGACAACACGTCGAATTTCGGAATTCGAGATGCCGGCCGAGCCGAGAGACCGATTAATGGTTGGCAGGTAATGGTCCGTTACAGCTAGATGTTGTTGGGGGCGGCGCGGCATACGCCCCTCGATCCGAAGCTGATCAAATGCCAGAAAGGATTGCCCTTCATTGATTAAATTGAAGTCGACGTAAAGGAGATCCTCCCCTTGTGGGGACACCACAATCACATGCTCAGACCATATTTTGTCGAACAACGTTCTGGCGCCGTTCATTTACCGATCTCCGCATTTTATGCGCTTGCGAAGTCCTGTGATCGAGGACCCTAGAGCGTCCCGACCCCCCGACAGGTTCTGCGCCTGCTCCGCGCTGGGGCATCGTCGGGATTATTGGGCAAGTCCAAGTTCCTTGAGGATTGCTCTGTTATCATCGTAATCATCCTGAAACCACTTTACGGAGTCAGGGTATCGAATGGGCTGAGGCACCCAAAAATTGCGGTCAAGATCAAGTTTGAATTGCGGGTCCACAAGGACCGCGTCTAGCGCGCGGGTCCAGAATGAGATCTGCTCAGGGGTGAGTCCGTTCGGTACCAGCACGGCGTAGGAATTGGCGGCGACGACCTCCAGACCTTGCTCACGTAACGTGGGATAGTTTGCCAACGCGCCGTCAATCCTCTCGGGCGATGCAATTCCGAGCATGCGAAGCTTTCCGGCCTGAATGAGCGGCATCGCACTTCCAATGCTGGTGATACCAACATCCACATGTCCGCCCGCGACCTGCGCGGAAACATCCGAGCCCGAATTGTATACCACCGCAATTAATTTGTTTGGCGCCACGCCGGCTGCCTTGGCAACATTGACTGCAGAAACATGAAGCGGGCTGCCGAGGCCAACGGGGAATGCAAATGTCACGGAGTCCGGATCGGCTTGGAGCCGATCGCGCACATCGATCATGTTCTTGATGGATGAATCCGCTCTCGTGAAGTAACATTGATAGGCATCGAACAACTTCATCAGTGGCGTTATGTTCTTGTGCAAGGTCGATCCGTTGCGGGCAACCGCATTGATGAAGCTGCCCGAGGCAAGCCCGATCTCGTTCGCGTCGCCTTTCTTACCCGCGAGATAGCCGATCGCGATGGTCTGTGCGGCGCCTGGCTTATTAAGCACCGTCATGGAGTCGACCTGACGCCCATTGGTTAGGACGTGCTGAATTGCCCTGGCAATTCGATCATTTTCACCACCTGCGCCCGCGCCGACAACGAATTCGACATTTCCATCTGGCTTCCACGAGTTACCGGCTTGCTGAGCTGGTGCGCCGCCGGCGGCCACGAGCGCAAAAACTGCGGCAACGAATCCCGTCATCTGACCATTCTGCATTACCCTCCTCCCAACCTAGTCCATTGTCGTCCGCCATTGCTCCGCATTCTGCACGAAGGACGGATTGTCCGCCAGCAGCGGCCGATCACCGCCGCGCAGTCGAAGACGATCGTGCAGACGAAAATCCCGCGCCGACCAAGTACCGGCTCGCATCACGGTCCAGCACTGTCTGCCCATTGAGAACAACGCGACGAATCTTGTCTTGCACCCGCAACACCGCCACGTCATCGATGGGATTGCCATCGACGACGACGAGGTCTGCGTTCTTGCCTTCATCTAGCGATCCAATGCGGTCGTCCAACTTCAGCAATCGCGCGCTATCCAAGGTCGCCACCCGAATTGCCTCTTGTGGGGACAGCCCCATCTCCACAAGATACTGGAGCTCGTCGAGATTGTTGCCGTGGCGGGTGAACGGCACCCCGGAGTCGGTACCCATCGCCAAGCGGACGCCGGCTTTATGGGCTGCCTTGAATCCAAAAACATGAGCATGGATTGCAGACCCTGCTTTCTCGGCGATATGCGGAGGAATACCTGCGGTAACGCCGTAAGACACAACATTGCGGACGGCCGCGGACGTCGCAACCAGAACGGTGTTCCGCGCGAGCATCATGTCGATGCCTTCTGGGTCTATGAAATAGCAATGCTCGATCGAGTCGACGCCGGCCGTGGCCGCCCGCTTGATTCCCTCCGCGCCATGAGCATGCGCGTTGGCAATTTTTCCGGCAGCGTGGGCTTCCTCGACCGCGGCCTGCATCTCCGCCACGGTGAACTGCGGATTGCCGATGTCAGTGCCGCGGGTCAGGATGCCCCCGCTCGCAATGAGCTTGATGTTATCGGCCCCGGCCTTGAGCTCCTCGCGCGCGGCGCGCCTCACCTGGTCGGCGCCATCAACCTCTCGGCCGATCAGATGCCAGCCGTGCCCACCCGTCATGCACAATGCACGGCCGCTCAGAAGGAGGCGAGGCGTAACGCACAGCCCCTCTTCCGCGGCGCGGCGGAGCGCAAAGTCGATGGAATGCGGTGCGCCGCAATCCCGTACGGTCGTCACTCCCCCGTGCAGCGTGTTGAGCGCGTTGATGGAGGCGCGTATGAGGGCCACCATCTGATCGACCGGTGAAACGATGGGCGTCGGCGCGGCGTCGGCGTTCATGGTGAAGTGGACGTGGCAGTCGATAAAGCCGGGCAAGAGGGTCCGACCAGCCAGATCGACGTGGCGAACACTGCCGGGCGACACAGCGCGTTTGGGCTCTCCGGATCCGACCGCGATAATCGCGGCGCCTTGAGTGATCAGATGGCCGTTCAGGATGTGACGCCGGCCATCGACTATTCTGCCGTTTGAATAAACGACCGTATCCGGCTTCGCCTCCATAGAAGGTTATCTCCCTGTCATCTGTTCATATAACTGGGGAGCCACAGCGACAGGCTCGGAATCACGATCAGCAAGGCCATGACGATCAACTGGATGACGATGATCGGAACGGCAGCGCGAGTGATTTCTCCCATCGAAGTGCTCGGCATGATCCCGCGCACAACATAGAGCAGAATGCCGAACGGCGGCGTGATCTGGGCCAGCTCGACGTTCAGGAGCATCGCCGTGCAAAACCAAATTGGATCGTAGCCGAGCGCCTTCACCACCGGAATGAATATCGGAATTGTCATCATGATCAGCGGAATGCCGCCGATCGGACCACCGAGCAGCAGCGTAACGAAATGCATCAGCACAATGACCCAGATCGGTGGAATCGGCAGAGTGCCCGCCGCGACAACGAGCTTTTGTGCCGAGCCGGTGTAGGCCAGCAATTGGGTGAAGGCTTGAGAGGCGGCGAGAATCGCCAGGACCATCACCGAAATCTTAAGTGTCGAGAACATCGCCTCGCGCGTGGCTGCCCATGTTAGTCGGCCGTAGATGGCCGCCAACGCAAAGGAAGCGAAAGTGCCTAGCGAGGCGGCCTCGGTCGGCGTCGCAACACCGAAAAAGATGACCGCGATCATCACGACAATGAGCACGGTGAGCGGGACGACATATTTTGACGTAAGAACCAAACGCTCGTTCAGCGGGAGTTTTTTCGCGGTGTATTTCGGCGCCTCGCTCGGATCGATGGTGCACACGCCGACAATGTAGATCACGTAGCAGAGCGCCAGCACAAACCCCGGAATGATGATGGCGATCAGCAATTTGCCGACGGACACACTGGCGATCACCGCGAGAATAACGCCAAGGGCACTGTGTGGCATCATCACCGCGAGGCCGCCGCTCCCGAGCAGAGGCCCGACGCTCATCTTTTTGCTGTAGCCCCGCTGCTGCATGGCCGGCGCCAAAGTTCGCGTCAGCATTGCGGTGGTGCCGATGCTGGCGCCCGACAGCGAAGCCAGGATGGTGCCAGACCCAACGGCCAGGATCGCCAGGCGGCCGGGCACCGAGCCCAGCCAACTGTCAAGGGCGTCGATCATCTTGGTGACCAGGCCCGTGCGAAACAGGATTTCGCCCTGCAGGATGAACATCGTGATCGGCAGCAGAACGAAGACCGACAAGCTGCCGTAGACGCTATCGATCAACAGCTCGAAGCCCGCCGCTCCCATGAAATAGCCGAGGAAAATGACGTTGGTGCCGAAGAAGGCGAAAACGACGGGAAGGCCGAGCAGCACGAGTACGAAAAAACTTGCCATCAACAATGAGAACGCAGTGTACCACTCCATGACCTGCTCTCAGATATCCCCGCCTCTGTCGTCTGTCTTTTCGGCGGAAGCGGATCCGGGCCTGCTTTGCTTGCGAAGAAGCTGGATCAGCCAAAGCAAGCTGCCGACGGGGATAATCAGGTAAACGTAGAAAATCGGGACATTGGGCAGTTTGAAAAAGTCATAGGTATGCTTCGAATAATTGTCCCAGGTCGCGAGCGCGCCGTACCAGCTCAAGAGCCCGCAGGTCACGATCGCCAGAACCCAACCCAATCTCTGCGCTGCCCAGTCCACCCATGGCGGCAGCAACGCCACAATGGAGTCGTCGCTTGTGTGTCCGCCTTCGCGTTGCAGCCATGCCGCCCCGAGGAACGTCAGATAGACAAGGCTCCACTCGTTGAGCGGAGTGATGACACTGAACGAGATGTCGAAGAAATAGCGGCAGATGATCTCGACGGAAACGCTGACGACTTGGAAGCCCAGCAATGCACAGCCGATCCAGGCGCAAGCGTTGAGCAGCCGGTCGAAGGCCCGGCCGGCCGCCTCGGGAAGGCTCATGGTTTACCCCCCTCTAGCGACGCTTCAAGCGGCCGCGTCAGTTGCGGACAATCAACGATTTGATCTTACTCATCTGCTCGGGACTCACCTTGCTGCTCAGAGCATCGAAGCGGGATTCATTCGCCATGTCATGCCACTTCTTGGCCTCGTCCGGCGATAGGTGTGTAAACGTCATGCCAGCCGTCTCGAGCTTGCCGCGCTCTGTCGCGATCAGATCGGCATCGATGGCAGCCATATCCTTTTCATTCTCGATCTGGGCGTTGACCAAAATCGCCTGTTGCTTCGGCGTCAGGCTGTTGAACTTCTTCAAGTTGATATAAATGAAAGTCGTATGCGACGGCCAGAAGGCGTCGGCGAGGGCGAACTTTGTGACTTCCTGCAAGCCCATGTCATGGACGAAGATCGGATAAGGCGCGGCGCCGACGATGCCCCGCTCAAGCGCGCCATAGATTTCGGAGATGTTCATTCCGATCGGAATCGCCCCGACCTTCTTGAACAATGGATCGTATCCCGAGTGGGATCGGATCTTGACGTTCTTGAAGTCGGCAAGCGTCCGGATCGGCTGCTTGGAGAAGATATAGAAGCCGGACTGCGTTGCAGTCCGACCGACGACCTTCACATTGATCTTCTCGTGAGCCTTGTCGAGCAGATCCAGATAGCCGTTGTTGCGCTCTTCGGTCGGCGTGATGTCGGACAGGCCGGATGTGTCGATCTCCGGAACGATCGGCGTGTGCACCGAGAAAGTCATGACGGCGTCGACCAGCCCTTTGCTTAGAGCGTTGATCTGGTCGCTGACAGGAAAGACCTCCGGGCCGCCCAGCAGCTCGACGCGAATCTCGCCTTTGCCCACAGTATTAACCTTGTCCACCCACCTTCTGAAAATCACCATGCTGTCTTCGACCTTCGACAGCGGCGCATAGGTGATGGCCTTGAGGACTGTTTCAGCGGCCGCAGCCAGTGACGGAACTGCGCAAAATGCCGACACGAGGCCGATCGCAAGAGCCTTGGTCGAATTGCGGCACATGTTCATACCTCTCGTTGTGACCGTTCATCCTTGCATATCGAATTCAAGCCCGACATTCGCAGCGCGGGCACGGCGGTAGATTTCCCAGCCGACCACGACATCGGTACTGGCTATCCCACACACCGCGACAACGGTTCGATCAGAGGCTGAAGCCCGCGCCGATTTCCCTGCGACAAGATCCTGAATCCTCACAGCCGGCCTGAGCGCCGGAAACGCCGTTGCCCGCTTGGCTTTCACTTGAGCGGCAAAATTGTCGGGGTTGTCGGCCGCCACCCGATCGGCCGAGAGGAGAACGTTGTCTTGCCAGGAGTTCACCAAGTCGAGCGGAATGAGTAGCGTGCCCGGTGCGAGGGCCTCGCCCGTCACCGGCTTGACGTCTCCTGGCGGAATAGACGTAACCACGATGTCGATATTTCGGACCGCCTCCGACGGATCGTCAACTGGTGTAATTGTCCAATTTCCCTCCTGCGTCATCTTCGCGCAGAACTCCTCGCGCGAGCGGCTCGTGCGCGACGACACGTATACTTGCTCGATCGAAGGAAAAGTCGTGCTCATGACGCGCAGCGACCACAGGCCGAGGCCGCCGCAGCCGATCAGGCCAAGCGTTTTCGGCGGCCGAGGCGCGAGATACTTCGCCGCAACAGCGGCGCAACCGGCGGTGCGGAGAAACGTAACGTACATTCCCTCCATGATGCAGCACGGCAGGCCGTGGTCCGGATCGTTAAGGATGATGATGCCCGTCGAATCCGGCAATCCGCGATCGAAATTGCCCGGAAAATAGGAGACCCATTTCATCCCGAGCGCACACGCTCCGCCCACCCATGCCGGCATGGCATGAAGAAAGGCGTTGGCGCGCTCCGGATGCACGCCGATCTTGGTGGGAACCTCGACCTTGCCCTCAGCATCAAGGCGATAGGCCTCTTCGACTAGCGCCACGATTTCCGGCAGCGTCGGGGCGACCGAGCGGATGTTTTGTTCGCTGAGCAGCCTGATATTCATCGACCTTGTTCCGGTCAGGCGACGATGTGGAGCTTCCAATCCGATCCGGCTGAAAGGATCTCGCAGCCCGACGGACGGATAACGACTTGTTCCTCCGGATTGAGCAGGCCGTCCACGCTTTCGATTTTTGGTTCGGGCGTCAGCGTCATGCGGGCTTCGAGGATCGTATCGTCGGTTGCAGAGATCGACGGGGGCTCGTTTTCAAGTCCGATACCATGCCCGATGCGCTTGGATGGATGATCCGAATAGTTTCGCCACTCAGGATGTTGCGCGAGGCGGCTCTGGGAATATTCGAAGAGCTCGCGCATCGAAACGCCGGGCTTCATGCGTTCGATGATCTCATTGAGAATACCCCACATGCCATCGTGCTCGGATTGCTGGCGTGCCGAAGGCCGACCGAAAACGGCACGGCGGGCGAAGTCCATCTTGTAGCTGGAGCAGTTGCAGCCGCCGTCGATATAGAGCACGTCGCCCTTCTGGAACGTGCGATTGGGGCCGGTCGCGCCGAGCACCATCGGGGGTTCGGAGTTAAGGTCCGCGCCGCCTTCGATATAATACCGCAACACGTTTTTCTGGACCGCCGACACGGCAATGCCGGGACGCAAATCCTGGAAGGCCCGATGCCAGGCTACACCGCCGATTTCGCAGGCTTGGCGCATGCAATCGATTTCCCACTCCGATTTGATCAGGCGGCAGCCCCACACGACGGGACCGGAATCGACAAAACGCGCCTTCGGCAACTGCTCCTTTAGCAGCTCGAAGTCGACCACCGCGATGCCGAGCCAGGTTTCGCGCCCGAGCTCGATGCCAAGCGCGCCGGAATCCAGCCCTCGCTCTTTAATGATATCTGCGACGCCCCAATCAACGCGCGGCTCTCTGTTGAACGGCACCTCCGGATAGATGCGGCGATCCTCGACCCACGACGGGAACGGCTGCTTGTAGAGCCGGGCGAACATCCCGGGCCCCGACCAGGTGATCAGCGCCGGCTCGCCGTCGAGTGGCAGCACGAACACCGAGGGCCGCGACCGCATCCAGGAGGCGACCTTGTGGCCGGTATAATAGGAGTAATGCATGGCATCCGTGACGATCAGGCCATCCATGCCGTGCTCGCGCATCAACGCGCGGGCGCGCCCGATCCGATTCGGATATTCGTCGGGCGGCATCGGTGCCATCGTCTAATTCCCTACCCGTCTCATACTGGAGTCCGCCATTCAGCCCAGCTGTTGGTACGTCCATAGACCGTGTCGAAAAAGTCCTTCTGAATCGCCGCGGTCAGCGGCCCGCGCTGGCCGTCGCCGATCTTGCGATTGTCCACCTCCACGAGCGGCGTCACTTCGGCGCCGGTGCCGGCAAAAAACGCCTCGTCGGAGGTCAACATATAGTCTCGGGAAAACAGCTCCTCGCGCACCTCGATGTCTCTCGCCCGCGCCAGGCGGATGACGGCATCGCGGGTGATGCCATCGAGCAGGTGGGTGAGCGGCGGCGTCACGAGAGCGCCGTCGCGGACGAGGAAGATGTGCTCTACGGATCCTTCGGCCACGTGACCGTTGACATCGAGAAGGATCGCCTCGTCATAGCCGTCGCGCTTGGCCTCCGTCCGCGCCATCTGGAATAGCATGTAATTGCCGCAGGCCTTGGCCTTCGACATGTTCGTGTTGATGTGCGCGCGAACGTAGCTTGAAACCTTGGCGCGGCTGCCTTTTTCCAACGTGCCATGTCCGACATACTCGCCCCACTGCCAGACCGCGATAGAAACGTTGATCTTGCATTCGTCGTAAGCAAGACCCATGCCGCCATAGCCGATGTAGGCGATCGGGCGAATGTAACATTGCTCGAACTTATTCTCGCGGATCGTCTGCCGGGTCGCTTCGGTCAGCTGCTCGACGCTGTACGGAATCTCAAAACCGAGAATTTTGGCCGAGCGGTGCAACCGCACTAGATGCTCCTTCAGCCGGAAGACCGCGGGACCGGATTGCGTTTTGTAGCAACGGATGCCTTCGAAAACGCCGAAGCCATATTGCAGTGTATTGCTCACGAGATGGACATGCGCGTCGTTCCAATCGACGATCGTGCCGTCCATCCAAATTTTATCGGCTTTTTCCATCCGCTTGCCCGATCACCTATTGGCCGCTTCCCGTTCCACCATTGTCTGGCCGCCGATCGCGACCGTGAGAATGCGGCTCTTGTCCTGAAGAATGCCGATATCGGCAAGCGGATCGCCGTCGATCACCACAAAGTCGGCGAGCTTGCCGGCCTCGAGGCTCCCGATCCGATCGTCCATTTTCAGGAGCTTTGCCGCTTCGATCGTCGTCACCGAAAACGCCTCGAGCGGAGTAAGCCCCATCTCGACCAAATAAACGACCTCGTCGAGATTGTTGCCATGCTGGGTATATGGCACGCCTGTATCGGTTCCCATTGCAAGCTTCACGCCGGCCTTGTGGGCGCGCTTGAAACTGGCGATGTGGTGGTCGATGGCGGACTGAGCCTTGCGAACCACATCTGGGCGAACGCCGGCGCCCGTGCCATGCTTGACGACGTTGCGGACGGCGGCCGAGGTCGCGACCAGATACGTGCCGCGTTCGAGCATGAGCTGGATGCCTTCGTCGTCGAGGAGATAGCCATGCTCCACGGAATTAACGCCGGCTTTGACGGCGTTCTTGATCGCGGTCGCGCCATGGGCGTGCGCGCAGCAGATCTTTCCAGCCGCATGGGCCTCCTCGACGGCCGCACGCATTTCTTCCACGGTGAATTGCGGCGCGCCAATCTCGCTGCCGGGGCTCAAGATGCCACCGCTGGCGATCAGCTTCACGTTGTCGGCGCCCAGCTTGATCTGCGTTCGCGCCGCGCGGCGCACCGCGTCAGGTCCATCAGCCTCGTGACCAAGCTGCCAGCCGTGTCCCCCGGTCATGCAGACGATCAGACCGCTGAGCACAAGGCGCGGCGTCGGGCACAGAGCCTGCTGCGATGCGGTCCGCAAGGCGAAATCGATGCCGCCGCGCGAGCCGCAATCGCGGATCGTTGTGACACCGCACTCCAAGGTGCGGCGGGCGTTGCGCGCGGACCGCAACAATGCAACCGCATCAGTGTCGCTCGCCTGCTGGGCGCGCGGATCGGCCTGGCCATCGCTGCGCAAATGCACGTGACAATCGATGAGTCCCGGAAGAATGGACTTCGATGTCAAATCCTGCCGAGCGACGGACTCTCCCAACGAAGGCGGACTGCCCTGCCCAACCTCGGCGATCTTCTCGCCATCGACGATGACATAGCCCTTATAAGCTTTGCCGCGTCCATCGATCACTTGACCGTTCACATATGCAGTTACCATCGACTGTCCCCGCCCGGCCGGATGCACTGCGTGGTGGTGGATGCAGCCTGGATCGAACCCGTCTCCCACCCCAAATTCCCTGATAACAGGGAAAATAACAGGGAATTTTGCGGATTGTGACGTTTTGCTGCGATTTTGACGCCCAATAGGCGCATCAGTTCAATGGTTTGCAACCAAATTCCCTACGCAAAGGAACAGGGAATTTTCAAACGCGTATCAGGGAAAATTTTTCAAGGAACAGGGATTTTCACGTGGGTTTTGGGTTTCGACCGCGAACGCCCAAGTTGATTGCCGTTCAATTCAACACCACGCACCCGGGGCGAGCTCTGACAAGCGGCGGCCGGAAAATCTCATCTCTTCGCACCAATCCTATCTCGGATGGGGTTTTCGGTAGCCACAGGTTCTCGAGGTGGATGGTTTTCAGTCTTCATCGTTCGCTGTGAACCGAAACCCGAAAATAGCTAGGCCACCTGCGACAATGAGGGCAATCCAGCTAACCCATTTTGGCGCTGACCAGTCCGCGATCATGACTGGCCAGTCCTCAAAAACTCGCAGCAGATGAAACAGCGCCACCAAGGTGAAGATTATCCCGGCCACCAGAAAATATGTTTTCCCGTCCATGAGCATGCCACCTACATCAAAGATCGAACCCCTCATTTTACGGTAGCGCTTGAAGACTAAAAGAGTTGGCTAGCTGCGTCTGCAAACTAACTCTGCCTGTAGCTCGGTCAATTTCACCTTGTACGTTTCCCTTTGCGCCATCATCAAATGTGAAAGGCATCCGCATCGTAATAGCGTCTTGCTCGGTAGGAGGGATCTCCCGGCGAACACCAGGCGAACGATCTGGTGACGAAAATGGTCACCAACTCGGGACCACCGGCCGATATTGAACGGGATCGAAAGGTACGTGTGGCCGATTTTTCCAATATAAAGACTGCAGACAAATTTCGAGTGCGGTGCTTCCCGGACCGATTTGGGAGGTTTCGAATTGTGGGCTAAGTGAACTCTTGGCATGCGAGGCAACCCAGTTCAAGAACAGGAATATCAGCGCGACCATCGTGGCCCGACGTTAAGAGATTCTCTCACCAGATCAATACGGGTGAAGTTTTCGATACACACAGGTCTTCATCACCAATATTGCAGAGTCTGACTTTTTGGTACCCACAGGGCAACGCCTGCCCTCCTATTTCAACATCGATCGGGACATTCCCGATCTTCACCTGCCAACCGAGTCCGAGACCAAACGGATTTTTGAGCAACGAAAGCTGAATTGCTCATTTCATCTTCTTGCCGTCCGGTCCGAACTGCTCGAGGAAGCTCCACAAATCTTCGGCCTCCTTCTCGTCCTTAATCCCCGGAAACACCATTTTAGTGCCCGGAATCTTCGCCTTGGGATCTTTGATGTATTCCTTGAAGGTCGCTTCGTCCCAGACGATCCCGGAATTTTTGTTCGCATCCGAGTAATTGTAGCCTGGCACCGTGCCTGACTTGCGTCCTTTCAGGCCGTTTTGGATTGGCCGAGGACGCGAGCGCGACAATCGCAATCGAAACCCTCTTCATCATTCTGCATGATCCTTATTCTGCTTGACCCGTTACTCTTAGCTTTGACTCTGAGACTCTCTCGAAAACTAATAAGACCTGAGCCGAGCACCTTGTGCGGGCGTGGACCATGCGTCTCGAAGTGCCGCGAGCCGACAACGCCGAAGCGCGACGTGAAGGGGCCACGAACCATATTGCTGGTGCCGGCAGCTCAAACAACTTTGACAGCTTTTCAGCGACGAAATACACGATTTCCGGCGAATTTCATAGCCGATCGGGCGGAGGAGGATGACGGAGGAGAGGCATTCCAACATTCTTCGGGTTGTTGAAGGCCCGGCTCCAGCCCCCGCCCCTCTCGGCTCATGCACGGCGGCGGCGTATCGAAAAGCGTCCCAATATTGCGAAGACAATCCCCGGCCGCCGCGCTACACTGCGCTCAACAGGTCGCGGCTCCCGCGTGGCCGGCGCCGGAAGCGGCAACATAAATAGCGCCACCTCGAGTCTGGCGACCGTTCGAAGAACGGCTGAGGGAGGCTCGCTATCCTAAATCTCCATGTCCTCACCGGTGCGGGCGAGAGCCCGACTTATCCAATCATCCGGAAGATCGGGTTTGCGGATCTGAAGGACGCGGCAGCGAAAGGCGTCGACGACTTCTGGGTGATGCCGACCCACGTCATTTTCCTCGCCATCATCTATCCCATTTTCGGCCTGTTTCTGGCCTGCATGACATTTGGCTACGACGTGATGCCGCTCCTCTTCCCGCTCGCGGCGGGCTTCGCGCTGATCGGCCCCTTCGCGGCCATCGGCCTCTACGAACTGAGCCGGCAGCGCGAAAAAGGTGTCGATGTTTCGTGGAAGCACGCCTTCGGAGTGCTGCGATGCCGTTCCCTCGACGGCATCACCGCTCTCGGAATGGTCTTGATGATCGTGTTCCTGATCTGGCTCATGACCGCACAGTGGCTCTACCAGTCGCTGTTCGGCTATGGGTCGCCGGAATCGATCGGGCAGTTCCTCAGCGACATCTTAACCACCTCCGAAGGCTGGATCCTCATCATCGCCGGAAACGGCATCGGCTTTCTATTCGCTGTCTTGGTGCTGACGATCA
>WNFP01003173.1_pt1 | contig 13154 bp, 13 predicted proteins | sample 5400201 | NCBI WGS metagenome assembly WNFP01 (sample SAMN13153355, study PRJNA577476) | soil metagenome | isolation source: 115 cm saprolite under Madrone tree | place: USA:California | collected 2016-06-14
TCGCCAACGGGAAGTTCACCACTCTCGATTTCCCGGCGTCCACCTTCACCCAGGCATTCGGCTTGAACAATGAGGGCGAGGTGGTTGGAATTTATATAGACGCTGCCGGGCTCACTCACGGATTCATCTTCGACGATGGACACTTCCAGTCGGTCGATGATCCGGAGGGGGTCGGCACCACCATAATCAACGGCATCAACGACCGTGGAGAAGTTGTCGGATTTTTCGTGGACGCCGCCGGGCACACGGATGGATTTATAGCAAGATTCCGTCGCGAGCGCGAGCGCGAGAATGACTGATATCCACCAAGTGCCCTTAAACGCAACGGGCGACGCCTCGAATGGCAGTTGTTGTGTGTCCATCGGGCGCCCCAGCCATCGTATCCATTCCGAACTACAAATTAAGAAAGGATAGGCTCATGAAGCGACGAACACTAGTTACCTTATTTGCTGTTTCCGTCACGGTCGTTGCCGCTTTGCTCATCTCCTCTCAAACCGTGCTCATATCGGCGCAAAATAGAGCCGCATCAGCGCACAAGAAAGGTGATCGCGAGGAGCCACCGCCACCACCTTACAACCCGTACCCGTTTGGGATTCTCCCCGCCGATTTGGATTCCGAGATAGCCCGGGTCCTGCGTGAAGTTGATAACATCGAATTCGAAGCGCTGACGCAGTTGCGTGCGTTGCCGCCGCCGACTCTCACGGGTCAACCGCCAACCTTCCAGAACACCGGACAAAGGTTCAACGTTTTATTAGGCAAGGCCCTGAATTTCGACAGGAATATGTCCCCTTTCAAGGATAGGGCTTGCGGTTTCTGCCACATGCCGTACGCCGGCTTTAGCGGACCGATCCCATCCGTCAATCTGACCATGATCGCGTATCCCGGATCATTTCAGTTTCGGGCCGGCAAGCGGACAGCGCAGAGATACAGCTATTCTCCCAATTTCCCTGTTCTTAAGTTCAACGAAACCCAGGAGCTCTTCTATGGCGGAAACTTCTGGGATTCGCGCGCCACAGGGTACGTGCTAGGGAGTCCTGACGCAGAGCAGGCGCAGCATCCTCCGGTCGATACGCAAGAGCACGCGCTACCGGACACGGCGTGCATCGCGTTCCGGCTCGAGACCGCCGCATATAAATCCTTCTTTGAGGAATTCTGGGGCGATGAGTTAGACATCAAGTTTCCACACAACACCGAGGAAATCTGCGAAACCCCTGGAGGGGCCAAGGTCTTCGGATCGGACACCATGCCGATTAAGCTATCTCCTGAGGATCGCGCCAGAGCAAACGACGTCTACGACCACTGGGGGCAGTCCCTCGACCAATACGAAGCTTCACCGGACGTGAGCGCTTATTCGTCGAAATTCGACTCCTTCTTGGCTGGCGATGCCACGTTGAGTACAGACGAACTGGCAGGCTTCCAGCTCTTCAACGGCAAGGGCAACTGCAACTCCTGCCACATCGACGGAAGAGGAACCACGCTGACCGCAGGACAGACCGACAACAGTAAGACCGCCAGTGCGAGGCCTAGCTTCACCTGCTTCGGCTCGGCAAATGAAGGATTGCCCCTCAATCCGAGGGATGCTTTCTATTATCAGACCACGCCGGATTTCTTCGGCTTCACCGGCAATCCCTTTGGCTTCGGCTACAGGGATTTGGGAATGGGAACTTTTCTCCGAAGCGGTTTCGGCGCCGCGCCTAACCCGAACGATACGTGGACACCACTTGCGCCGATGGTCGACGGCCAATTCCAAGTGTCTTCCGCGCGCAATGTGGCGATGGCGCCGCTAGTGTGCCCCACCACCGAGGCCCCCGGGCCTTTCTTCCAGAAGGAGTTCTTCCACAACGGCTACATCAAGAGCCTCAAGCAGCTCGTACATTTTTACAATACGCGTGATACCAGCTTTGCCCAACCGGTCACTTCCGGACACTGCGCGGCGGGAACGATTGAGAGAGTGACCTGCTGGCCGATGCCCGAGGTCAGGAACAATCTCGACACGACGACGGGTATGCTCGGCTTGACGGACACCGAGGAGAACCAGATCGTCGCGTTCCTCATGACGCTCACGGACGGGTTCACAAGACTATATCCAGACATCAACACGTTTACAGGCATGTGCATGACGTGCGATCCCGTCACAGATCCAAATTGTTCACCGTCGAGGCAGGGAAACGGCTCCCTTATCCCGACACCGCCATTGCCGCCGTGCGCATCGGCCATCTGCGGCGTTGCGCCTGTCCCGAATCCACCGATTCCGTGAGCGGCGGACGCTAAAACGGCGAAAGCCCTAAACCTAAACCAATGACATCTCTTCTCTGGCTCGTCCGTCTCGCAAACGCCCGGATGCGAGCGGACGAGCCGGAGCCAGAGATCGCAGACGGCGGTTGACCTTGGTTTCTTCGCTTTCAATCATCTGGAATTAATTCTCTTTGAGGTGTGAACATGAATAAAGTGCTTCTGACATTGTCGATCCTGGTCTTGAGCGGCAACCTGCTCGCTCAAGAAAGCCCAATTACTCGAAAAGCGGGACGCGTAAAGATCACCGAGGGGCCGGAGGTCGCGTTAACGGGCGGGTATTTGACGGTTATCCGATGGACGGTAAACAATCCCGGTGGCTTGCCCACGCACTACGGCGTTGTGCACTACGGTACGGATCCAAAAGACCTGAACCAAACCGCCAAAAATCCGCTCAGGTTGAACCCTTACCATTCATCGACGGTGTTCCGCGTGAACCTGTACGACCTCCCGCCGAAGACAACCTTCTACTACAAGGTTGACTCGACGGACTCCACCGGCAAGAGCGACGGAGTCATCAGCCCAGTAAAAAAGTTCACGACACCGTAGCGGAGCACCTTCGCCGCTCATCAGATGAAGGCGGCTCACCTGGGCGTATATCGCTACTCGTAGTTATGAACTCCACGACGCGGGCCAGAAGTCCGGTTCTGGGAAGTTGCGGCGGTCCCAACTATCTTCACTTGGATGTGTAGTCGGGTAATCGGAAACTGATCCACTACCAGGGATTCGAGTTGGTTGACCAGAAGTGTGGCGCGGGAGTACGGTAGACGGAAATCCACGCTACTCCTTTTTGACGAGAGGCGGCCACTCCCATGCCAGGACCACCTTATCGCGGCCTGCGAATCCTCTTGGGTATTTTCTCTTTGCTCACTGCGGCAGGGGGCCTCGTCATCATCTTCAGCGACAGGCCCATGATCATGAGGCTCTTTCTCCATCCTCCCGAGTCTGAAGTCTCGACCTTGTTGCTCGTCGTGGCGAAGGAGATGGGCGGATTCATTCTCATGCTCAGCGTGATGCTATTCTTCGCCTATCGCGATCCTGTCCGGAACCTCGCCATTGTTAACGCGCTCATTGTCGGCCTCTGCGTGCTCGCGATTACGCCCTTGTTATCGCTTTATACTCTGGACGCGCGACGGCTCTATCCGGGATATCTGATTTGGGGGCGCTCCCTGGTGCGTTTGGCACTCGCGGCGCTCCTTTTTTACCTGCGCCCGCGAGAGGGCGTTCGGGAGCAATCCTAGAAGCCTTCAGGGCTATTGCAGGGACCAAGTCTGGAATTCTGCCGAAGCACCGCGCAGCCAAAGCAAGAGCACAGCTCCATTACTTCTGGGTCGGAGAAGGGGAGAGAGAGTTGACAGCGTCGCGGATGTTCTGAATGCCTGCAAGCGCTTGCGGATTGGCGGGATCCATGAGTAAACAAGCCTCAAATTCCTTGTGCGCCTCTGTGAGTTGTCTTTTCGAGAGATAAATGCGGCCGAGGGAAAGGTGGGCTTGCGCATTGAGGGATTCGAAAGAGAGAACATGACGCCACGCGTCTTCCGCCTTGGCGGTTGAGTTTTGCCTGTCGTAAGTCACTCCCAATGCAGACCAAGCTTCGAGATCCGGTGCGACGCTCACGGAAACGAGGAACTGTTGCTCTGCCTCGGATAAGCGGCCCGCATGCAAGTAAAACTGGCCCAAGGCCTTTCTCGCGGCGGAATCCGTCGGATGAATTTCAATGGCGCGGAGGAATTCGGCTTCCGCGACGGCGTTCTTTCCCTGAGCGGCATAGACCCGAGCAAGATGGACATGGGGAGCCGCAAACAGCGGTTTAAGCTGTATCGCCCTCTGGAGGAAGACGATCGCTTCATCGTATTTTTTCTCTTCAAGCCTGGCGAAGCCCAGGTTCGAGAGCGCTTCAACCGTATCAGGCTTGTAGGCCAGGGCGAGTTGCCATTGGCGCTCCGCCTCGGCGTGATCGCCCTCGAACCACTTCATCTGCCCGAGATCGTTGCGCATGTTGGGCGAATCGGGGCGAACTTCGAGGGTTCGCACGATGAGAGCTTGGTCGCTTTTCCAATCGCGATTGCGGACGATGATTTCGCGGCTGGCCAGGAAAGCGACGATGACCGAGGCAGCTGCCAATGCCCAGCGCAGCCCGTGCGTCCACGCGCCGGTCCTGCGCCAGCACCAAAAGAGGATCCCAGATACCAGCCACGAGAAACCCACCGAAGGCAGATACAGATAGCGTTCCGCGAAAACTGTCGCCGTCATCCAGCGAGCATTGAGAGCGGGCGCAATTGTCAGGCCGATCCAGAACAGAGCAAAGGTGTAGAGCCTGGCGCGCTTCCATAACAGAACAAATGCAGCAACGACGCCGGCAACGACCGCTAGTCCAAGCAAGACGTGGGCATCCGCGAACGACACGCTCTTCTGAAAGGGGTAAAAAGCGAGGAGCGGCGAGGGCCACACCAGCTTTTGTGCGTATTGCCCAATCAATGCCAGAGCGCTGAACAGGACCTCGCGAGAACTGAAATCTGTGTGTAGACGAGCCGGCACAAGCCTGCCTACCGAAATGGTTCGCACCACCAGATAGACAAATAGCGTCAACCAAGACCAGCCATAGCGGGACAGTTTTTGCGTCCATCTCGTGATGAAGCGATCGGGATGGTAGAGATGCTCGTAGACGGTCGCGAGAACGGGAAACGTCATCGCCGTTTCCTTAGAGAACAAAGCGAGGGCGAAGCTCGCTGCCATTCCGACGCGAGCCCAGGACGTGAGTTGCGATTGTTCCCGGCTTTGGCGCAGAAAAAGCCAGAACGCCAGCAAATAAAAGACCGAGACGTAGAGGTCAGAAACTCCGTCAATCCAGGCCACGGGCTCGCTGTGAATCGGATGCAGCGCGAAAAATGCCGCCGTGATCAACGCCAGCCACTCACTCGAAAAAAGTTCAGCGGAAACAACGAAAACGAGCCAAACCGCGATGCAGTTCAGCAATAGACTTATGAGGTGAAAACCGTACGGAGAGAGGCCGAAAAGTTCGTAACAAAGCAAAAAACTAAAATTTACGATCGGCCGGTAAAAGTTTGGCGCCGCTTGTTTTCCCTGCTGCGCGAGCAAAGAGCTGCCAAAGATTTTCCCGATGTATTTGAAGCTATGGACGTAAGGATTCCGCTCAATTTGCGAGTGGTCATCGTACACAAACCCATTCACCACGGCATTCGCGTAGAGCAAGAAACTCAGCAACAGAAGTACGCCGAGTAACCAGCTTCGCTTCTGTGGGGCAATCGTCTCCGGCATTGCCATTGTGGAGCTCCAGTTCATCGGTCCAAGTCAGGACGCTAGCGCGAACCGTGTCCTGCCTTGAAAACTGCCATTAATGAGGTGCCCAGCAATGTCTGTGGAATCGGTTCACAGCGGGCAACAAATCCGAGCGTTTTGTTGATGGCCGGCGTGCGCGAATCGAATCCAGTGGAAATGATCTTCTCCTGGTCATGACGCCCCATGAGCCACAGCTTCCTCAGCGCCAATGCCGGCACTAACGGCAAGCCCCAGTAACTCCAGTCCGTGACCTCAAGGTCGTTGCGCCCCGCGGCTGCTCGCAGCGTCCCGATCGAATATCGCCGCACGTGTCCCGCTGCTAGGTCATACGCGGAATACGCCCACATACCCGCTGGAACATTCACAAACACCTTCCCGCCCGGAGCCAGGTGAAACATCAGCGCCTTGAAAAATCGATCTTCATCTGCTACGTGCTCAAGGACGTCAAACAGAAAGATCAAATCGAATCGTTCTCGAAGCGCCGCATCCTCTTGATAAATGTCGTAACAACATACCTTGCTGATCCGGCTTAGGTTCTGTCTCAAGGCGTACTCATTCAGGTCGAATCCCGTCACCTCCCGACCGTACGCTTCCTCGATCTGCCGCTGAAGCAGGCCATGACCACATCCGATCTCCGCCATTTCTCGCGCGCCAGAAATTAAGCCGCCTGCCAGACGCCGGAGTACATCAAATCGCCGCCGGATCCAGAAGTGATCGATCGCCGCAATTTCAAACCACCGATCGGCCATGCTGACCGCGGCCGGCGCTGACAGATACTCTATGTTTCTCAAGGTAGTGGTCTCATGAGAATTATTCGCTGGACGCGCCGCCGCAGTTCTCGCCATGAGCGCAGAAATTCTCTCTCCTGCATGCGTTCCGATTCGTGCTTTGCGCCGAGCCTAAGAACGCTCAGCACGCAGCCTGTCGCCAGCTTCCTGCCGCAGGGATCCTCCTTCGAGATTGCCCGGCGTGCCTGACCTGCTGCCGACGATGCGGCTCACGATGTACAGCGGACGTCCTTTGGACTCTTCGTAGATTCTCCCCACATATTCGCCGATCACACCAAGGAAAAACAGGAGCACGCCAGAGAGAAACGTGATCAGCAGGAGCAGCGCCGTGAAACCCTGCGGGGACTTACGGAGAACGATCTTTGCAAACAGAGCATAAAGCCCAAATAGAGAGGACAAAAATATTGCCGCCGCTCCCAACAAAGCCGCCGCACGGATCGGGACGATGGAGAAGGCGAAGATTCCGTCAGCCGCGAGTTTCAGGAGGCGCAGGAAGCCGTACTTGGTCTCCCCCGAATGGCGTTCGGACCGCTCCACGGGTATCCCGGTCTGGCGGAAACCGACCCAGCCGCGCATCCCGCGCAGGTACCGGTGATGCTCCGGCATGCGGCGAAGCTGCTCGACTGCCCGCCGAGACATCAACCCGAAATCCCCGGAGTCCAACGGCAGATGGGTGTCGGAAAGCATCGCCATCATTCGATAAAAAATAAAATAGCAGAGGCGAAGTAGCCACGCTTCCTTCCTTCCGGTGCGCTGCGCGTACACCACGTCGTAGCCTTCGAGATAACGCTCCGCCATCCGCGGAATGACTTCCGGGGCGTCTTGCAAGTCGCCGTCCATGACCACGGTTGCGTCCCCGGTTACGTGATCGAGCGCAGCGGTCAGAGCAGCTTGGTGCCCGAAATTCCGCGAAAGAGACAGCAAAACGATGCGCGCATCCTTCTTCGCCGCTTCCTCGACAAGGGCTGCGGTGTGATCGGTGCTGCCGTCATCCACAAAAAGAAGTTCGTGCGGCCCCCCTTTCAGACCGTCCAAAACATTGAGCGTCCTGCGCAGCAACTCGGGCAGCACCGTTTCCTCATTGTGGACCGCGATCGCCACCGAAAGCCGGAATCCGGTATTCATTGTTTCGCTCTTCCCTTGCAATAGACCATGTTCCAGAGAGTCGCGCCCAGCACCCCGAGCGGGTAAGGCTCGAAAATGACAATGTCCAGGTGTTGATCGAAAAGCTCGCGCCATGCTGCCAGCGGCCGCAGATATCTTCCGCGGTCCCAATTGGCCAGGAATCGCGCGATCGCACGGTCCCCTGGCGAAACCGGTTCAAGAAGATGGATGTGTCCATCGGGGGATAGCCAAGACTGCAGCCTGTTGAGAATCTTATTCGTCGAGGGCGTATCCATGTGATGCAGAAAACTGTTGATTAGAATGAAATCGAAACCCGCTGCGGCGGGATCATCAAAAGTGGTTGCGTCTGCAACCACAAAGCGGCGGTCGTGTTTGCGCCGGGCGTGCTTAATGTAATCCGGGTTGACATCGATTCCCAAGTAATCCGCGTGTGCAAAAAGATGCGTGTTGGTGGCCGGGCCGCAGCCCACATCGAGCACCCGCCGCGCGCTGCCAATGTCGTTGTGCGCCAGCATAGGCGCTAGCTTCGCTGCTACAAACGGCGCCTGCCACAAACTGTAAACCGCGGTCTTTTCGAGCAGATAGTCCGCCAAACTCATGAACGATGGTTCACCTTATGTGTGCAGACTGCTCGTATCAGGATGGGGCTTGCCTGTCAGGTGGCACAACTGCTTGCGAGTGGAGTGATGCCGTGGGCGTTACGGTGCCACCTGACAGCCACAGCTCTCGCCTTAAGAATTGGACGATGCGACACATCCGAAAATGAAGAGGGAGCGTATATCCAGGCAGGGGATTGGCTACCCGATTGAGAGATCCACAGACACTCCAGGGGGCCACGCGGGATGAATAAAAAGAGAATTCGGGGAGTCTAAGGGACCAAGGAGAGGTGTGGACAATTCCCGGAAGCGGACCGGGGCTTGTATGGGCAAGAAAGAGACAAAAGGGCACGTGTGGTTACAAAAAGTTTCTCTGAAATTACTGAATCTTCCGGGATGAGCGGCAATCTAAACGAGGCTAAGAGTTTAACGTCCGGGGAGTGGGCACCCAAACGAAGCGATAAGAAAACATGTGGCGTCCGGGGTGGGGGCGCGAGTTATACTTCCGGGATTCACGATCTTCACGGCGGGAGTTCCGCCGGAAGGGTAGCAGCAGGGTCAACTTGAAAAAAACAGGAGGTCATTGAGGGATATGACGAAATCAAATAAGTACCTGATTGCGGGTGCGGCGATCGCGGGCTTGCTCGCGGGAACCAGCGCCAGTATTCAGGCTTCCAATCTGCTCCCGGGCGTGAAGTCGTCGTTCAGCGCCCAGGATCAGCCCGCAGAAAAGAAGGCCGACAAGAAAGCAAAAGAAAAGCACGCCTGTAAGGGCCAGAACTCGTGTAAAGGCAAGGGCGGCTGCAAGGCGAGCGACAACGGCTGCAAGGGCAAGAACTCTTGCAAGGGCAAGGGTGGCTGCGCAACCGATGGCTCCAAGATGCCGGACGAAGAGAAGAAGCCGGGATAAAGCCAGCTTCCTCGTGAAGCGTTCTGACTGTAGGGGGGCTGGTAAGAGCTGCCGGCCCCTCTGCGTTTTCGTTTGCGGAGAAGGGCATGCCAGCGAATCGGTTTAATGGGTTTACGGATTACGGGATCGGAATCGGATTGCGCGCGCCGCATTACCAGCATATATTGACGCGCAAGCCGGTGGTGGACTGGTTTGAAATTATTTCCGAGAACTTCATGATTGACGGCGGGCGGCCGCTGAATGTCCTCGATCAAATCCTGGAACAATACAAAGTAGTGCAGCACGGCGTTTCGATGTACTTCGGGTCAGCCGAGAAGCTGAACCGCGAGCATTTGCGGCGCTTGAAGGAGCTGGTGAAGCGGACGAAGACGCCGTGGCTTTCGGATCATCTGTGCTGGGGAAGCGTGGACGGGCGGTACACGCACGATTTGCTGCCGATGCCCTATACGTTTGAAGCGGCGCGGATCACGGCGCAAAAGGTGCGCGAGGTGCAGGATTTTCTGGAAATCCCGGTGGCGGTCGAGAACGTGAGCAGTTATGCGGAATACCACGTTTCGGAAATGACCGAGTGGGAGTTCTTGAATGAAGTGGTGGAGCGAGCGGACTGCGGACTTTTGCTGGACGTGAACAACATTTATGTTTCTTCGCAGAACCACAATTTCGACCCGCTGACTTATGTGAACAGCGTCCCTGCAGAGCGGGTGGCGCAGATTCATATTGCGGGTCATTCGAGGTACCGGAAGTACATCCTGGACACGCACGATCATCCGGTGATTGACCCGGTGTGGAAGCTCTACGAGCGAGCGATCCAGCGCGCGGGGCACACAGCGACGCTGCTGGAGTGGGACGACAGTATCCCGACGTTTCAAGAAGTGCATGATGAAGCCTTGAAGGCGAACCGTTTTCTGAAATCGACCGTGCTGGCGAAGGCCGTATGAGATTGATGGAACTCCAACGAACGATGGCGCGCGCGGTGATGCAGCCGCTCACACGGACGGAGCGGATGCAGCGGAAGGCTCCCGGCGGCGGGAAGATGAGCGCATATGCCTCGCGATTCATCAAGCCGAATGACCGGCTGACGTCGTTTGAGCGGCTGGAAATCTACAACCGGCAATACTGGTTCCGCGTGCTATCGAGCATGATGGAGGATTTCCCAGGACTGCGCGCGGTGATGGGCGAACGGCGCTTCGAAGAGGCGGCGAAGGCGTATCTGCGCGGCCACCCTTCGCAGTCGTTTACGCTGAGGAATCTGGGCTCGCGGCTCGAAGCGTGGTTGCGCAAAAATCCAGAGTGGGCGGGAGCGAAGCAGAAGCTGGCGCTGGACATCGTGAGGCTGGAGTGGGCCGACATCGAAGCGTTCGATGGCAAGGCTGAGGAGGCGCTGCGTCCGGAGGATTTGAACGGAGACGCAGGGCCGAATCTGCAGCTCAGATTGCAGCCGTACATTCAATTGCTGGACATGCATTATCCGGTGGACGATCTATTGCTGGAAGTCAGAAAAGAGGACGAGGACACCGACTTTGCGAGCAACGCGTTTCAGGAGCGGCGGAAACGCAAGCGTGTGCAGGCGGTCGCGAAACTGAAGTCGGCGGAAATCTACCTGGTCGTGCATCGAGTGGATTACTCGGTGTATTTCCGGCGCGTCGACCGGGAGGAATTCTTGATCCTGAGCGCCCTGCGGCAAGGAAAACCCCTGGGAAAAGCGATTGATATCGCGTTCCGGAAGAGCTCGATTGCGCCGGAGGAGCGGGCTTCCAAGGTGCAGGAGTGGTTTCAGAATTGGGCGGCGCTGGGGTGGTTTTGCCGGACGGAAAAAAAGAGCGTAAATCACTGAAGCTTTCGGACGCGCCGAACATCCATTATGGGTATGAGAAACCTGATTCTGCGCGTCAAAAACCTGCAGGACAAATTTTTTAACCTGGTGTCGTATGCCCAGACACCGTTTCTGCTGTTCGTGCGGCTCTACTGGGGCTGGCAGATTTCACAAAACGGCTGGGGCAAACTTCACAACCTTCCACACGTGACCGAATTCTTCGCTGGTCTCGGCCTCCCCGCGCCTGGGCCAACCGCCATCTTCGTCGCTACGTTCGAATTCATAGGTGGCATTCTGCTGGCGATTGGACTGCTCTCGCGTGTCGCCGCCCTTGGTTTTGTAATTGATATGACCATGGCTTATATCACTGCCGATCGAGAGGCCTTGCTCTCGTTTTGGTCTGCGCCGGAAAAATTCTACGGCGCCGATCCCTTCATCTTCCTTTTCGTGGGCCTACTGATTCTGATTTTTGGCCCGGGGAAAATTGCCCTGGACACGCTTCTTGGGCGGTGGTTTCCTGTCCCGGAGGAGCAGGCTGTGGGCTCCCCGCCGAATTAAACTCCCGAACATTCTCTTTTGAAGTAAAGTTGGCTCTTGCGTCTAGTGCCCCGAACCGGATACCTCATGGACTTCGACAGATGCGTTCCGATCGGGGTGCTCCTGCTCTTGTTTCCATTGCTGAGTGCGACAGCCGAAGAAATGACCTCGACATTCGTGATCGGCGGCGCCCGGATTGACGTGACGATTGATGCCAGGAAACTCGACGTTCCGCAGGCAGAACTGATGCGCTGGGTGAAGTCCGCCGCGGAATCAGTCACCGCCTACTACAGCCGATTTCCCGTGCCTCACTTGGCGCTGCGAATCGCCAGTTTTGAAGGCACGGGCGTGCGGCACGGCCAGACCTTCGGGAGAGACGGCGGGTTGATTACGATTTCTGTGGGCAACAAAACGCCGCCCGCGCAACTGGCGGAGGATTGGATGCTGACACACGAAATGGCGCATCTGGCGTTCCCGTCCGTTGAGAGAAATCACCACTGGATGGAAGAAGGGCTCTCCACATACGTGGAACCGATCGCGCGCATTCGAGCGGGACATTGGACAGCGCGGCAAATGTGGATGGATTTGGTGCGGGACTTGCCCAAGGGGCTTCCGGAAGAGGGCGACAAGGGGCTGGACAACACGCACACGTGGGGAAGGACCTACTGGGGCGGCGCGCTTTTCTGCTTCCTTGCCGATGTGGAAATCCGGCGCCAAACGAATAATCAGAAGGGGCTCGAAGACGCGCTGCGCGGAATCCTCAATGCGGGCGGCGACATTCGCGAGGACTGGACGCTCGAAGACGCGCTGAAGGCCGGAGACCGGGCGGCCGGCGTGGACGTGCTGGTAAAGCAGTACGAAAAGATGAAGAATCAGCCCGTGAACGTGGACCTGGCGGCGCTGTGGAAAGAATTGGGAGTCGAAAGCGACGGACGGACCATTTATTTCAGGGAAGACGCGCCGCTGGCGGCGATTCGGCGGGCCATCACAAACGGGGCACCCGCGACGTCGCAAGGCGCTGAGGCTGTGGCGCGTCCTCTGACGATTTTTGCGGGGCGTACGGCAGGGCGTTTATAGGAGAAGAGGCTTGACGTTCACATTTGTGGCGCTGCGAAGAAACGACGAGGGAGGAGATATATGGGAAGCATGAATCAAACAGCGATGCTGCGACTCGGCGGGTTGCTGGTTTTGGCGGCAATGGTGTTCGCGGGATACAGCGCGGTGCGCGCGGAGCAGAGCGGCGGGGCGGACGCGAAAGAGCAGCCCTACGTGGTGGAGTATTATTACAAGGCGAAGTGGGGACACGCTGACGAATTCCTCGCGCTGTTTAAGAAAAACCATTATCCGGTGCTCAAGAAAGAGACGGAGCTGGGGCGAATCTTGAAAGTGAGCATGATTGCGCCGCGCCTGCATGCGACGGAGGACGGGCGCTGGGATTATCGCGTGACGATCGTCTTCAAGAATGCAGCGACCGCTAACGACAACTTCGACAGCGCGGCACTGATCAAGCAGCTTTATCCGGATCAGGAAACGTACAAGAAAGAGGAACAGCGGCGGTTTGAAATTTTAGACGGGCACTGGGACGTGCCGATTAAAGACGTCAATCTCGAAGCGCGCTGAAAGAATCGATAAAAACGAAGCGGCGGCGCGACAGGTGTGCGGCTGCGATTGTTGCCGGAGCTGACTTACCAGATGAGCTTGAGCGCGAGCTGGATTTCGCGCGGCCCATGATCGCTAGTGATGGTGCCGAATCCTGAACCGGGCGCCGCAGCGAGTCCCGATCCCTGGGTGAC
>WNFP01003174.1_pt1 | contig 13154 bp, 13 predicted proteins | sample 5400201 | NCBI WGS metagenome assembly WNFP01 (sample SAMN13153355, study PRJNA577476) | soil metagenome | isolation source: 115 cm saprolite under Madrone tree | place: USA:California | collected 2016-06-14
ACTTTCTCGCGTCCCGGTGTCCGCGAAATGTCACCACGTCCCGGCGCGAGCGATTTGAAGATCGGATCGAGGTGCCCGACGATCTGCTTTTCGCCGCCAATCATCTGACAGTAGCCGCGCTCCAAGCCCCATACGCCTCCGCTCGTGCCAACGTCCACGTAGTGCAAGCCCTTGGTCGTGAGTTCCTTCGCACGGCGAATGTCATCGATGTAGTAGGAGTTTCCGCCATCGATTACGATATCGCCGGCTTCGAGCTTTCCCGCCAGTTCTTGCAGCGTAGCGTCCACCACTGCCGCGGGAACCATTAACCACACGGCTCGCGGCCTTTGCAGCTTCTTCACCAGATCATCCAGTGAAGTGGCCGCAATAGCGCCTTCGCTCGCGACTTGTCTCACTGACTCCGCATTTCGGTCAAAGGCCACGCACTGATGTCCGGCTCGTTGCAGCCGGCGCACCATGTTGGCTCCCATTCTTCCCAGCCCGATCATTCCAAGTTGCATTGATATCGCTCCTGTTCGCCCGTGTCTTTCAAGTCTTACCGGCTACACTAAGCCAGTGCCTGTCCTACTGCCGCCTGCAGCTTTGCGAGTCCCGCCTTCACATCCTTACCGAGGTGCACACGAAGCGCTCGTCTCCCGCGCTCGGCAAGTACCGCGAAATCGCCACGCGCCTGTGCAGCCTTGACCACGCCAAACGTATATTTCTGTTCGGGGACCGGAAGATCATTGGCGTCGTCACAGGTGATCTGCAGAAAGACGCCGCTGTTGGGCCCGCCTTTGTAGGCCTGTCCTGTCGAGTGCAGAAAGCGGGGACCAAATCCAAGAACCGTCGCGGCCTTTTTCTTGTCCCTGACGCTGTGGCGGATGGCCTGCAGGGCAGCTTCATTCTGGGCGTTCATCGTGATGTAGCCCAGTACAGCGAAATAGTCTCCTGCGCCCGCGCGCGCGAGATGAGTTTTCAAGATCGCAGCAAGCGTCTTTCCGTTCTTGAGAGCCTCAGCATTCCTCGCGTCCGCGTACAGCTTTACTCCGTCGCCTTCGAAGAAGGGCTTCTCTTCTGGCAACTTGCCCTTTGCTTCGTACTCGCTCGTGAGTTTCCGCGTTTCGATCTTGCTGGCTTCTACGTCGGGCTGGTTGAAGGCATTGATGCCGATGATCGACCCGGCCACGGCGGTCGCAATCTCCCACCGGAAAAACTCCTCGCCGATTGCATAAGGCTCCTGCACAGCGATGTGCACGACCGGCTGGCCTGCTTTCTCCAGAGCTTCCACGGCTGCATCTTGCTCACGATCGGGCGCGGATTCGAGGCGAAGATAGGCAAATACGCGGTCACTCCCATAGTTTTCAGACTTCGCCAACCGCTCCCGGTCAACGGGAACGATTCCCTTCCCGATTTTTCCGGTTGATTCCGCGAGAAGCTGTTCGAGCCAGGCGCCAAGATCCGAGATGCCCGGTGAAGAAATGATGGTTACCTTGTCGCGCCCTTGATTTGCAGCGGCTCCGAGGATCGCTCCCAATACCGCGCCGGGATTCTCCTTTGCGGGTACCGTCGCTCCGCAGGCATGAACCATTTCCTCGGTGCGGCTCAAGAACTTCGGCACATCAATTCCCATGACCGCCGCCGGCACCATGCCGAAATTCGATAGTGCGGAATAGCGTCCTCCAATAGTGGGGACGCCGAAGAAGATGTGACGGAACTTATCGTTTTCAGCTACGTGCTGCATTTTCGAACCCGGATCCGTGACGGCAACGAACCGGTTTCCCGCTTCTTTCTCGCCGACGGCTTCTTTCACACGCGCAAAGAAATACTGCTTGTAGATGTTGGGTTCGAGCGTGCCGCCGGACTTGCTGGACACAATGAACAGCGTGTTCTTCAGGTCAATTTTTGCCTCAATGGCCTTGATCTGCGCGGGATCGGTGGAATCGAGGACATGTAACTCGGGAAATCCTTCGATCTTCCCGAACGTGAGCCGCAGAACCTCCGGGCAAAGGCTTGATCCTCCCATTCCGAGCAGAAGAGCGTGTTTGAATCCCGCTTGCTTGACTTCGGCCGCGAGTGAAGTCAGATGCTCGATATGAGAGATCTGGTCGTCGGTGATTCCAAGCCACCCGAGCCAGTGATTTTCATCGGCTCCCGTCCAGAGCGAGGCATCCCCTCGCCACAGGCGGCGCACTTTGTCGTTTTTCTGCCAATCCGCGAGCGCAGCGTCGACTGCGGCAGCGAGCTTCTGTGGCAGGGTGTAGGTAATGGAATTGATCTTTGCCGTGGATTGACCGCTCTGCCTGGATCCCGTCGCTTTCAGCAGTTGCGCGAAGGCGTCAACGAACTGGTGAAGTCCTTCGTCCAAGAGCGTGTCTGTTACTGCCTTCATCGAGATGCCGGCCCGCTCGAGGGCATCCATAGTGTCGGCAGCGTTTTCAACGTCTTCAGTTAAGCTGGCTCGCAGCCGGCCGTGCTCCCGGAACGCATTGAAAGTCGCGGGTGGAATGGTGTTCACCGTCGAAGGGCCGATCAGCTCCTCCACATAAATCACGTCTCTATAGCTGGGATTTTTCGTGCTCGTGCTCGCCCACAGCAAACGCTGGCGCTGCGCTCCTTTGCCAGCCAAGGCCTTCCAGGCTTCTTCGGAATACAATTCCGTAAAGCTGTGGTAGGCAAGCTTCGCATTGGCAATCGCAACCTTGCCGAGCAGGCCGCTTAGGCGTGCACGCTGCGCGGGATCACTCGCCGTTTTCAATTGATTCGTGATTTGCGCGTCAATTTTGGAATCGATTCGGCTGACGAAGAAGCTCGCAACGCTCGCGATTCGGCTGATGTCTCCGCCCGAGGCCGCGCGCGCGGTGAGGCCTTCGATGTAGGCTCTTGCGACTTGCCCGTAGACGTCACGCGAAAAAAGCAGAGTCACATTGACGTTGATCCCTTCGCTAATCAATTGGCGAAGCGCCGGGATTCCTTCCGCCGTTGCCGGGACTTTCACCATGAGGTTTGGCCGGTTCACAGCCTTCCAGAGTCGCCGCGCCTCTTCTAAGGTTCCTGCCGTGTCATGCGCAAGCAACGGGGAAACTTCCAGGCTCACATAGCCGTCCTGCTGTTTGCTTTCCTCGTAGACTGGCCGCAGAATGTCCGCCGCATCCTGCACATCTTTCACGGCGATTTTTTCGTAAAGTCCTTTGGCGTCCAGGCCTGCCGACTCACTGCTGCTAATCACCGCTTCATAGTCCGTGCTGCCTACGATTGCTTTTTCGAAAATGGCCGGGTTCGAGGTGACCCCGCGCAGCCCGTCCTCCACGACCAATCGTTTCAGTTCTCCGCTGGTGATCAAACTCCGGCGAATGTAATCCAGCCAGACGGACTGTCCAAACTCAGAGAGTCCTCTTAGTGGATTTGCTTCTTTGGGAATGCTCAATGCTGCGGTTGTCATTGTGCTTTTTGCCTTTCTTTATCTACTAAATTCCAAAATCAGCAAGGTGCAGTGCCTTCGCTCAAAAATTCCAAGCCACATCTCTCTTCAATGGCATCGATCTTCGCCAGCCTTCTCAGGTGACGCTCTTCCTGTGACTGCTTGGCGCCCACAAACGCGCCCACCAGTTCATGCGCTAGCTCTTCGCCGATCACGCGTCCACCTAGAACCAGCACATTCATGTGATCGTGCTCCACGCCCTGGTGCGCCGAGTACGTGTCGTGGCACAGGCCGGCCCGAATACCTCGAAATTTGTTCGCGGCAACGGAGGCGCCAACCCCGCTTCCGCAGATCAGCACTGCGCGCTCGGCTCGCTCGCTGAGGATCGCCTCAGCGACCGCTTCCGCAAAGTCCGGATAATCGACCGGAGTCGTGTCGCAGGTGCCTAAGTCTTCGACGGTGTGCCCTAAGCCGCGGAGATATTCGAGAATCTTCTCCTTCAGTGAAAATCCGGCGTGGTCGGAAGCAACGGCAACATGCATGTTCATTTCACCTGTGCGAGCTGCGCTTTCGCAGCTTCCACGACATGATCAGTGGTGAATCCAAATTCCTTTTGCAGCACCTTCAACGGCGCCGAAGCTCCGAATGTCTTCATTCCCAGAATCGCCCCGTCGATACCCACATAGCGGCACCATCCGAATGTGGATGCCTGTTCGACCGCCACGCGAGCCTTGACAGATGGGGGCAACACGGTTCGCCGGTACTCTTCACTTTGTCTTTCAAATAGCTCCCAGGAAGGCATGCTCACAACGCGTGTGCGAATCCCTTGCCGCGTCAACTCCTCGTAAGCTTCGACACACAAGGACACCTCGCTCCCCGTCGCCATCAGCAGTACATCCGGATTACCGCCCTCCGCATCTGCGAGTACGTAGGCCCCCTGCGCAAGACCACTTGCCGAGGCAAAGCGCTTCCGGTCAAACGTGGGCAACGCCTGCCTCGACAGGATCAATGCCACCGGCTGCCGGGGCATCTGCAGAATCACTTTCCAAGCTTCCGCGACCTCGTTTGCATCGCTCGGTCGCATCACCACAAGGTTCGGGATGGCCCGCAGTGAAATCAGATGCTCGATCGGCTGATGCGTCGGGCCGTCTTCTCCGACGCCGATGGAGTCGTGCGTGAAGACATGCGTAACGGGAATCTCCATCAAGGCGCTGAGGCGGATGGCGGCTCGGGCGAAATCACTGAAGACCAAGTATCCCGATCCGTAGGGACGCAGTTTGGATAGCGCGAGACCATTGAGGATCGCGCTCATCGAGTGTTCGCGAATCCCGAAGTGCAGGTTGCGGCCTGCAGGATTCTCGGCCTGGAAGTCGCCGGCGCCCGGGAACGTCAGCCGTGTCTTGGTGGAAGGACTGAGGTCGGCCGATCCTCCTACGATCCAGGGCAGGGTCGGCGCGATGGCATTGAGAACTTTGGCGGACGCCTCGCGGCCGGCCATTCCCTTCTTGTCGGGGGGAAACACGGGAATGTCTTTGGACCAGTTCGCCGGCAGCTCCCGCTTTTGAATTTGATCGATCTCCGCCGCAAGCTCTGGGAATTGTTTCCGGTACTCCGCGAATTGATTCTCCCACTGTTCGCGCGCTTCACGGCCTCTGCGTCCAACTCCAGACTGGAGATGCTCGTACACTCCGCTGGGAACCAGAAACTTGGCGTCGGGTGGCCAGCCATAGGCCAGCTTGGTAAGCTTGATCTCCTCATCACCCAGCGGCTCGCCGTGCACTGCGCTGGTGTCCTGAAGATGCGGCGAACCATAGCCGATGTGACTGTCCACAATGACGAAGGAAGGTCTGCCCTTGGTGGCCGCAGCAGTGCGGAGTGCGTTCTCGATGCGATCGAGATCGTTGGCATCCCCGACACGAACAACATTCCACCCGTAAGCCAGAAACCGCCCCGCAACATCTTCGGTGAACGTGATATCTGTCTTCCCTTCGATCGTGATGTGATTGTTGTCGTAGATCCAGCAGAGGTTGTCGAGCTCCAAGTGTCCCGCAAGAGAGGCTGCTTCTGACGAGACGCCTTCCATCATGCAACCGTCGCCGCAGAGCGCGTAAATCCGGTGCCCAAACAATTCAAAATCCGGCCGGTTGTATCGCGCAGCAAGCCACTTTTCAGCAATGGCCATGCCCACGCTCGTCGCCACACCCTGGCCTAGCGGACCCGTGGTTGTCTCTACTCCGGAGGTCCAGCGGTACTCTGGGTGGCCCGCGCAGCGGCTCCCAAACTGGCGAAAGGACTTGATGTCGTCCAAAGTGACGGAAGGCCTTCCGAGAATTTCATAATCCGGATCGACAGCCTTGACCTTGGCCAGATGCAGGATGGTGTACAGCAGGGTCGACGCATGTCCGGCTGAAAGCACGAAGCGGTCACGATTCATCCAGACGGGATCTTCGGGATCGAACCGCAAAAGCCTCTGCCACAAGCAGTAGACCGTCGGTGACATGCCCATCGGCGTCCCGGGATGCCCCGAGTTCGCCTGCTGGATCGCATCGATCGCCAGTGTCCTCATCGTGTTTACGCATAGCTGGTCCATATCCAGGACAGCCTGAGTTGTTGACATCACACTGCTCGCTTTCTAAAACAACTGCTAAATTCCCTGCGTCGCATCCTTAAGTCCGTCCCCGGCATGCACGTTTCACGTTTCCAATTTATTCTTATCTTGTTATCCGGTTCTTTCGAGTTCCTGTTTCCGGTTTTCAACTTCTGCGGCAACTTTGGACAGTACCTCGTCGCGCTAACGGACATCCGTTTGTTCTTTCTTCGTTCGTGACGCTGCCCTGCCTGCAGCCTTTTCGAATTGGAGTTCAGCCTGCAGTAGATCCATCAAATTGCGCACCTCACTGCACGCGCGTTGAACGCAGATCTGGTATGCCCGCGGCCGAAGGTTCTTTTCGCTCGCCGCAGTGTTTCTCCGTCTGGCCATTTCTGGACCTCTCCTTGAATGATCACTGGCGACAACGCCGATTCTCATGATGTCCCTCGTGCCTGCCCTCCGAATTCCAATCCCGGCTCTGCCAACTTCTGCCTGTCGAAAAGACGCGTCACGCCCATCTCCCAGCCCTTCTGTAGCGCGTACAGGCTCCCAAACACGAGGGCGACCGCGGCAAATCCAATCGCAAAAAATGCGAACGCAGCCACCAATTCCTGAACAAAGTAAAATTGCAAGCCCACGCCAGCCAATAGGAGCCACCACGCCCACTTCCAATTCTTGCTCTCGGTTTTCATCACTTTTCTCGGTTCCATCTCTCGCAGCTGTGCTCTTACACGCTCTACGCCGCCTCCAGTGAAGGTCCATACATCACAGCGGGTTCGTAACCCGACGAACGCTGAAACTGGCGAGGCGTCATGCCCACGAAATTGCCAAACACAGTTGTGAAGTGCGCCTGGTTTTCGAAGCCTACTTCAAGCGCGACGTCGACAATCTTCGCGTCATCTTGACGAAGAAGCTCCTTCGCACGATTGATGCGCTCTTGCAAGACGAACTGATGGGGTGCCACGCCAGTGCTCAGCTTGAACATCTTGGAGAAATGCGACTGGCTCATCTCCGCCAACCTGGACAGCACGCCAACGGCCAGCGGTGTATCGAGATTCTTCCGGATGTGCTCGACAATGCGCGCCAGACGTCTCGGAGGAATGCCGAGTGCCTGCTCGGCAGCGGGTAGGTACTTAGCAAAGATAAAGGCGCCCGCCACCTCGCAAGCCCAATCGGGCGTAAGACCACAAGCGCCCATCACCAGAAGATTCATTCCGTCGTCCTGAACACCTTGACGGGCCGAGTTCAAGTCATGGCACAAAGCTGCGCGTACCCCGGGATGCTTGTTGGCCATCACGCAAGCTCCAATCGCCCTGGAACAGATCAGCACACCGCGTTCGACGCGTCCCGTGTAAATTGCCGACGAAAGTTCACCCGTTATCCTCTGATAGTCGCTTCGAGGCTGATTCCCCATCGAAACGTCCTCAGCAGCGTGGCCCTGCCCGGTTAATCTGGCTTTGAGACCTTCCTTGCATTCCCATCCGCTCTGGTCCGACCCAATTCCTATGCGCACGTTCGCTCCTCAGCGCCAATCCGTCAGCCTGTATTGCAAAGTGCCTGCCAATCCTGCCTGCGCCTGCGCTCGCGCCAAATCGTTGAAAGTGAAACCACATACAGTGAAGGCCAGACTCAAGCCATTCCATCACCCGTTACCGCGTCACGACCTCGACTTTAGCGTCAAGCACTCGCCATGAATTCCGGACGAAGTGAAATCCTTCCTTCGCCGCGCGCGGCTGGCGTATCTATACTCTGTTGAAAACAGGCGGGATGGCTGATGTCTCAGCCGGGGTCCTTCGTTGGGCATACAGATGCTTTATGCATTCAAGACGGAAACGGAGACTGCCAGTGAGGGACACTTCGAGGTCTGCCAACAACGGTCGGCGCTTCTACAAAAGAGCATCGGACAGCCGGTCGCGCCTTTCCAGTGGACGACACAGAGACTCACGGCCAACCTTGCCCTCCTCCGTCGGCCACCAATCCCACGGGATCGTGGACGTGCTCCAAGACATGTTTCTGGCATCGCGCCCAAAATTTGTGGCGATAGCGTACTCGATCTTGCGGAATAGCGAAGACGCCGAAGACGCGGTTCAAGATGCGGTCCTGTCAGCTTATGTTCACCTGCGCAATTTTGAAGGTCGGTCTGCTTTCACGACCTGGTTCACCCGCATCGTGCTGAACGCCGCTCTCATGATCCTGCGAAAGCGGACGAATTCGCGGGTCGACTCCGTTCCTGAATCCTCCTCTTCGGGTGAGATTTCCTGGACCGAACGGATTCCGGCCTCGCAACCCGATCCGGAAATGGTCTGCGCGGAAGGAGAAACTTTCCAATTGATCGACGTTTTGCTGGGAAAAATGAGTCCTGCGCTTCGGCAGTCTTTTACGATGACTTACTACGACGAAATGTCGAGCCGAGAGGCATGCACTTTGCTTGGCGTTTCCATCGGAACTTTCAAGTCACGAGTATTCCGGGCCAGGCGACACCTCATGGCTCTAGCGCAGCGTTCTCTCGTTGCCCCCATCCGCAGAGCGGCGCATTCTCCATTTTCTTTCGACAAGGTTGATTTTCAGGCCCTTGCCGCAAGGCCCGCGGAGATCTCGTCTCCAGAAATGGCGTTCTCATGAGAGAGCTGACCTTAACACTCTCTTGTTTCAAGGGCACCAAATGTCAGTGACGGGGAGAGATTCAACCGAGATGGAGAAGCCTGAATGGCTCACTCACATGGAAACCGTGCTGGAAGTGCTCAACGAGGGAGTCATCATTTCCGACGACCGCCGTCGAATTCTCTTTGCCAATTCCCGGTTCGTGGAAATGACCGGCATTCCTCTGCAGGACCTGATTGGATTTGATCCTTCTTGCTTCTATTCATCACAGGAAATGGATTTTTTGAGCCAACAGGGTGAGGTCGCCTTGCATGCCGGGCACAACCGCTATGCCTTTGTGCTGCCCCAGAAGGGCGGCGGTCGTCTGCCCGTCATCATCAGTTCCCGGACAATCGAAAATTCCGGCGCAAAGTTTGGCATCTTAACTTTCACCGATATCTCCGAGCAGGTGCGAGCTGAGCAGGAACTTCGCTCTGCCAACGCACAACTTCGGAAACGCCAGATGGAGATCGAAGAAGATCTGCGGCTCGCCGCGCGCGTCCAGAACAGTCTCGCGCCGAAATCCCTGGTCTGGGACAAGATGAGTGTCGATGCCTTCTACCATCCCGTGCACTCGATCGGTGGCGACTTCGCACTGGTGAACTCTCTGGACCGCGAGCACCTCAGCTTGCTCGTCTGCGATGTTTCCGGCCACGGCATCGGTTCCGCGCTGGTCGCGAACCGCATCTACTCCGAAACGACCGCGCACTTGCGCAGTGGCATGCCGTTCCTCGACATGTTCGGAGAGCTAAACCGTTTCCTCATCGAAGACATCGCCGGCTCTGGGATGTATGTCACGCTGGCTGCTGCGCGGATCGATGCTCAACGGCGCAGCATGGTCTTTGCAGGGGCTGGTCACCCGCCGGCAATGCTCGCGCGTCATGGCCAGAATCCTTTGCTCCTCGAGTCGCACAGCATGATTCTCGGCGCGCTTCCTGACGCCGTGGATGCCACGGTTAACCTGGAGGTGCAACTCCAGCCGGACGACCGTATCGTTCTGTATACGGACGGGATTACCGAAGTTTTCAATTCTAGGGGGGAAATGCTCGGCGTCGAAGGCGTCCGGGAAATCGTACGCCGAACGTCGTCACTGCCTGCTCGCGAAATGAAACAGGGCATTCTCGATGGCGTGGCTGCTTGGCGCGAGGGACCCCCAACCGATGATGTGTCCCTCATGCTGGTGCACCTTCGCTGATACGGATTGGTTTTCATGATCAAGAAAACAAGCATGACGTCCAGTAACAGTCCCATGAACCGGCTGCGGCTCGTCAAGTATCTGGCGCAGGGAAACAGCGTTCTCTAGAAGGAGTAGACACAGTGCAAATTTCTGCCCGGCGCCATGACAAAACCACAATCTTCGATGTCTCGGGCGATATCGATTTCGCCAACTCCCCGGAAGTGCGCCATTCGGTGTTGCGCGAGATACAGGAAAGTCGCACGCCACGCGTGGCGATGAATCTCAGTCAAGTCCGCTACATCGACAGCTCCGGGGTGGCTTCCCTGGTTGAAGGATTGAAAGCGTCACGCGATCTTGGCTCCCATTTCATTTTGTTCGGGCTTAGCAAGGCCGCCCGGGAGGTTTTGCAACTTTCCCGTCTCATCAAGGTCTTTGAAATTTACGACAACGAAGAACAGGCAATGGCTTCTTGATATGGAAATCGTTTCTCAGATCGGCAGCAGCACCCTCGATGGCCTCGGTTATATTGGCTCTCTTGCGTCACTTGGCGCTCGCGCGGCCTATTACACTTTGGTGGCTCCGTTTCAAGGAAAGCCTCTGCGCCTCCAGCGCGCAGTATCGCAAGCCATGGACACGGGCGTCCGCGCTTTGCCGATACTTTCCCTGATTACCTTCTTCATTGGGTTGATCCTGGCGCTTCAGGCGGCCTACGAACTTCGCCGCTTTGGCGCGATCAGCGCCGTGGCAACGGCGGTCGCTGTCACGATGTCTCGCGAGCTCGGTCCCTTAATCACCGCCATCGTTGTAATCGGCCGTTCTGGTTCTGCGTTCGCTGCCGAGATTGGAACCATGAAAGTGAGCGAGGAAATCGACGCCCTGGAAACAATGGCGATCAGTCCGATCCGTTTTCTCGTCGCACCGAAGTTCCTGGCCATGATGGTGATGTTGCCGTGCCTGACCATCTGGGCCAACGTCATGGGCATTCTCGGAGGTTCACTGTTCGGCGTCGCGCAGGCGGATTTCACTCTTTTGCGCTACATCCAGGCTTCCATCGACTCCTTGCTTCTGCGGGATATCACGACGGGATTGGTGAAGAGCGTGATGTTTGGCATCACCATCACCGCCGTCGGGTGTCTCGAGGGACTGTCGACTGGCGCGGGGGCCGAGCAGGTCGGCCGGTCCACCACGCAAGCCGTGGTCAAGTCCATCTTTCTGGTTGTCGTTGTCGATTTGTTCTTTACAGTTCTGTTTTTTTTCGCGGGTAACTGATGACTGCAGAACAAATACTTTCGGCTTCGCGTGCTGAACCCGTGCTTTCACTGCGCAACCTGCGCGTGAGTTACGGAGAACGAGAAATTCTGCACGGCATCAGCTTCGACGTCGTGCGCGGCGAAACCCTGGTGATCCTTGGCGGTTCGGGGTCCGGGAAAAGCACACTTCTTCGCACTCTGGTGGGGCTCGAAAAACCCAGCGCCGGTGAGATATGGATCAAAGGCCAGGATCTCGCGAAAACTTCCGCCGAAGAAATGGACGAGATCCGAAGGCAAATCGGCATGTCCTTCCAGGGCGGAGCCTTGTTCGGTTCGATGACCGTGGGCGAAAACGTGGCTCTGCCTCTTCGAGAACACACCAAGCTGGAAGACTCCACCATCGAAATCATTCTTCGGCTGAAACTGCAGCAGGTCGGGCTCGAAGGCTTCGAATATTACATGCCGTCGCAGCTCAGTGGCGGCATGAAGAAACGCGCGGCCGTGGCGCGCGCGCTGGCAATGGACCCGGAGATCCTGTTTTTCGACGAGCCTTCGGCAGGACTGGATCCTATCATCGCGGCAGGCATCGACGAATTGATCATGGAACTCAAGCGCGCGTTCCACATGACCATCATTGTGGTTACGCACGAGCTGGCGAGCGCATTCTTGATTGCCGACCGCATGTTGTTGATCGACAAAGGCAACATCGTGGCGCTCGGAACGACCGAAGAGATGCGGTCCAGCACGCAACCTAGGGTCCGGCAATTCCTTGACCGCATTGCCGAACCTGAGGTTTCCGGAGAATTGGACTACCTGCAGATGCTGACAGCGGAGCGTCCCAATGCGCATAGCGCTGCAGGAAAGAGAGGATAGTGATGCAATCTAAACGCGAGCAGGTGCTCGTAGGTTTGTTCGTGCTCATCGCCGTGGCCGTCCTGTTTGGCACGGTATTCGCCATGAGCGGCGCGTATGGACAATCCACGACAAAATTTCATGCGTATTTTCCCTTCGCGGGAGGGCTTGAACCCGGCGCGACTGTGCGCTACGCGGGTGGACCGAAAGTCGGCCGCGTTGACAGCATCCGGCTTGATCCGCAGAATCCCGCACGGCTAGACGTCGTTTTCACTGTGCAGTCTGATCTCCCAGTTAAGACCGACAGCAACGTAAAGATCATGAGCATGAGTCCGCTGGGGGACAATCACCTCGAGATTTACCCGGGCAGTACGCCAGCACCGAAAGCAGCGAGCGGCGCCGTGCTTCCCTCGCTAAAGTATGTCGACTTCAACGCTCTAACCGCGCAGCTCAATGACTTGAATCCCCAGGCTCAACAACTAATTGGCAACTTGAACGATCGAGCGTCGGAGGTGAAAGAGACCATCGCGCGCGTCAACGATTTCCTCGGTCCGCAGAACCGCGCGAATCTTTCCGCAACACTCGCAAATACGCGCGGAATGCTCGAAGAAAACCGGCCTCAAATCAAGACAACTCTCCAAAACGTGAACGCCGTCAGCGAGAAACTGCAACCCCTTCTCGAGGATTTTCGAAAGACTTCCGAGCAAGCAAATCAGACGTTGAACCATGTCGATGCCATGGTCGGTGAGAATCGCGCGGACGTTCGCCAGGCCGTTGTCGAGCTTCGACGCACGCTTACAAATATGACCGACGCCAGCGCGCGGCTTGATCAAACACTCGACGTCAATTCGGAAAACATCGACGAATTGCTCGACAATATGCGGCACGTCACCGAGAACCTGAAGGAATTTACCTCAACGATCAAGACCCGTCCGTACACGCTTATCCGCGCGAGCAATCCTAAGGAACACAAAACAGGAGAATAACAATGAATCGCAAATTTATTTTTCCAGTGCTCATGCTCTGTCTCGGAATCCTAAATGGCTGTGGCGCCGCGCGGCCAAGTAAGTTCTATCAACTAACGCCTGCCGGCAACAAGACTGCGGGAGCGGATCCGGCCCCCTTCCCCGTCACTCTACTGCTCGGGCCAATCACCACATCGCATCTGTATCGCGACGACCACATCGTGTACACCTCGAATGGCGAGGCGATGGGCACGTACGAGTATCAGCGATGGGCGGAGCC
>WNFP01006608.1_pt1 | contig 13151 bp, 8 predicted proteins | sample 5400201 | NCBI WGS metagenome assembly WNFP01 (sample SAMN13153355, study PRJNA577476) | soil metagenome | isolation source: 115 cm saprolite under Madrone tree | place: USA:California | collected 2016-06-14
CCGATGGCGCGATCGATCGGCGCGCGCTCGGCGCGCTCGTATTCGCGGACCCGGCGGCGCGCGCGCGGCTCAACGCGCTCGTGCACCCCCTCATCGCGGCCGAGGTCGGGCGCCGCATCGCGGCGGCGCGCGCCGAGGGGTTCGACGGCCCCCTCGTGGTCGAGGCGGCGGTCCTGCTCGAGGCCGGCTGGCGGCCGCTCGTCGATCGGGTGTGGGCGGTCTCCACCCGGCGCGAGCACGCCGTCGCGCGCGTCATGGCGGCGCGCGGCTTGACCCGCGAGGAGGTCGAGCGGCGGCTCGACGCGCAGATGTCCGACGCCGAGCGGCAGCGGCACGCCGACCTGGTGATCGAGAACGACGGCTCGCCCGCGGCCCTACGGGCGGCGGTGGAGGCGGTATGGCGCACGCTCGTCTGGTGACCCTCGTGCTGGCGCTCGCCGCGGCTGGGAGCGCCCGCGCGGCCGGTCCCTGCGAAGAGGGTCGGGGCCAGACGGGCCTCGCGCTGGCGGCGGCGGCGGGCGGGCTCGCGGTCGCGGCGGTGGACGACGACTCGGCTGCGATGGCGGGCAGCCTCCGGGTCGGCGACGCGGTGGTGCAGGCGAACGGTACGCTCGCGCGGAGCTGCGGCGACTACGCGCGCGTGGTGCGCGAGGCGAGGCGCGAGCGCAAGGCCGTGCTGCTCCTCGTGCGCCGCGCCGACACCGAGCTCCCGCTCGCGCTCGCGGCGAGCACCTGGGAGCGCGCCGTCGCCGTCGTTGCCGCGCCGGCGCCCGCAGAGGCGCCGAGCGTGCGCGCGCTGGTCGCCACCCCGCCGCCTTCGCCGCTGCCTCCCGAGACGCACGTGAGCGTCGACGAGGTGACGCGCGGGCTCTCCACGCTCGCCGACGACGGCCGGCCGCGCGCAAGCCTCACCGCCTACCAGAAGGACGTCCTCCACCTCCGCCGCCAGGTCGAGACGCTCGCCGCGCGCGCGGCGGCGCCGGCGGCGGTGCTGAGCGGGCTCCGCACCGTCCTCGAGTACTACGAGGGGGCGGCGATCGCGTGGGCGAGCGAGGAGACCCAGCGTGAGCGCGAGCGCCGCCCGCGCCACCTGCCCGCCGGCGAGACGGCGACGGCGACCTTCTTCGAGGACTCGGAGGCGGCGGCGCTGCTCGACGAGTTCCCGTTCCTGCGCGCAACCGTGGTGCGCGATCCGGCGCCGGGGCTGGTCGGCGAGTCGGCCGGCCTCTGGCGCCCCCGCCAGGCCCGCGCCCTCCTCTGGGAGCACGGACGCGAGGAGCTCGGCCGGTTGACCGGCTGGCTGGCGGCCGGGACTCCCTAGCGCGCCCGAGTGCCACAGGTGACACCGCCGGTGCCGCCGCCTGGCGAGCGCCACGGCATCCTCCACCCTGCAGGGCTCGTATTTTCAAGGACATTCCGGATGCCCCGCCCGCTCGCCGCGCTGGCGCAACGCTTGCTTTCCACGGCATGCCTCTGAGCGCGCCGCACCTGCGCCGGGACCTCGTCCTGTGGATGGTCGCCCTGCGCCGGATCACGGTCCTGGCCGGGCTGTCGGTCGCCATCCTCGAGAAGCTCATGCTCCCCGACGAGCTGGCGCTCGCGCCGGTGCTGGCGGTCGCGCTCGCCGTCTGCATCTACAACGAGGTCGGCGGCCGCCTCCTGCGCGTCGAGCACCCCGGACGGATCGCCGCCGTGGTCAACGCGCAGGTGGCGCTCGACACCGTCTCGCTGGTGCTCCTCCTCCACTTCGGGGGCGGCCTCACCAGCATCGGCGTCCTCTTCTTCGCGCCGGCCTTCTTCGCCTACGGCGCCGTGCTGCCGTTGCCCCTGGCCTTCGTCCACGTCGCGCTCACCACCCTGGAGCTCGCGCTCCTCGGCGTGGGCGAGCTCGGCGGGATGGTCGCGCACCTCGGCTCCGGCGGCTTCTATCGCCCTGACGCCTACCGCGAGTGGGGCTTCGTCGCCCTGGTGGTCATGGCCGTCACCACGGTCGATGCGCTCTGCGGCTATCTCAGCCACTACCTGATCGGCCTCCTCGGGGAGCAGGAGGAGCGCAGCCGGGCGCTGGCCGCCGCCCGCGCCGACCTGCTCGCCCGCAACGAGCGCGAGGCGGCGCGCGTGCGCGTCCTGCTCGACGTGGCACAGCACGTGAGCGCGATGCACACGGTCGAGGCGCTGCTGCGCGCCGTGTGCGACACGACGGTGGCCCTCGTGCGCGTGCCGCGCGTGGAGATCTTCCTCTGGGACGCGGAGCGCCAGGGCCTCTGCCTGGCGGCGGCCCACGGGCTCGACGTCGAGCCCGACGGCGCGGCCGAGGTCCGCTATACGGCGGACCTGCCCATCATCGGGCGCCTGCGTGCGGGCGAGGTGGTCCAGTTCGGCGCTGGACCGAGCCATGCGCTCGTGTCCGGACGCGTGGCGCTGCCCTTCAGCCGCGGCTTCGCGGCCCCCATGGTGTGCCGGGGCTCGTTCGAGGGGGCGCTGTTCGTCGGCTACGACGAGGAGGACGCCGGGGGGCTGATCGAGCTGGTGCAGGGCATCGCGCGGCAGGCGGCCCTCGCCCTCGTCAACGTGCGCACCATGGAGCAGCAGCAGCAGGACGCCGAGGTCTCGCGCGTCCTCCTCTCCCTCTCGCAGGGGCTCAGCTCCTGCCTCGACGAAGACGCGCTCTGGCAGCTGCTCGTGCGCGGCGCGAGCGAGGTCCTCGAGCTGCCCTGGTCGATCGCCGCCCGCTTCGACGAACGCTCGGGAACCTTCAGCATCGCGGGCGGCAACGGCGTCCCCCAGGCGGACCTGGACGCCATCGGCAACGGGCGCTTCCGCCTCGAGGACTTCCCGCGGCTCCAGGAGGCGATCACACGCCGCGAGCTGCTGATCGGCGATGGCGCGACCGTGCGCCCGCTGTGGCTGCCGCGCGGCTGGCGCTCGGGCGCCTGGATCGCCATCCCGCTCTTCCGCAGCGGCTGGGTGGCGGGCTTCATCGCCGCCGGGCGGCTCCAGGACCGGCGCGCCATCGACCGCCGTCAGCTCCGCCTGGCCGAGGGCCTCGGCCACCACGCCTCGATCGCGCTCCAGAACGCGCGCCTGGTCGCCGACCTGGAGGCCGCCGACCGGCTCAAGTCGGAGTTCGTGTCGACCATGTCGCACGAGCTGCGCACGCCGCTCAACGTGATCATCGGCTACACCGAGATGCTGCGCGAGGGCGCCGTCGGCCCCATCACGGGCGGGCAGCGGGAGCTGATCGACCGCCTCGACGCGCGCGGCCGCGAGCTGCTCGAGCTGATCGAGGCGACGCTGCACGTGGGCCGCCTCGAGGCCGGCCGCGACATGGTCGAGATCTCCGCCGTGCCGATCGGCGACCTCCTCAAGGCGCTGCACGCGAGCACCGCCGGCCTGCCGCGCGCGCCCGGGGTGGCCTTCGAGTGGGAGACGCCCGAGGACCTCGCCCAGCGCATCATGACCGATCGCGCCAAGGTCTCGCTCGTGGTCCGCAACCTGGTGAGCAACGCCTTCAAGTTCACCAGCGACGGGCAGGTGCGGGTGCGCCTGACGGTGCAAAACGAGGCCCTGGTGATCGAGGTGAGCGACACGGGCGTCGGCATCGGCGCCGAGCACCTGCCGATCATCTTCGACATGTTCCGTCAGGTGGACGGCACGACGACGCGCCGCCACGGCGGCGTGGGCCTCGGGCTCTACATCGTGAAGCAGTTCGTGACCCGGCTCGGCGGCACGGTCGAGGTCACCAGCACGCTCGGGCACGGCAGCCGCTTCCGCGTCGTCCTCCCCGGCGTCATCGGCGACGAGCACCGCTCGGCCGCGTAGGCGCCGCGTCCGGTGCGCGGCGGCGCGGCGGGGCCACCCTCGCGGCTTCGCTGCGCCGGCTCGGCGGGTGTCCACGGCCGAGCGAACGTGCCGGCGCAGAGGCGCCGCCAGGGCGGCCCCGCCGCGCCGCCGGGCCGCGTGCGGTGCGCGCAACGGCGTGGGCGGGTGCCCCCGGCCACGCCGCACCGACGCTCGCACGCGCACGATCCCGCTACGTCTTCGGCCGCGGCGCGCGGCGGCGCCCTCTCCGCTTCGCTGCGCCGGCTCCGCAGGCGTCCCCCAAGCAAGCGAACGTGCCGGCGCAGAGGCGCTCCGAGGGCGGTCCTGCCGCGCCGCCGGGCCGCGTGCGGTGCGCGCGCAACGGCGTGGGCGGGGGCGCCCGCCGCCGCGACCTCCGCAGGCCCGCGCGCGCCCGCGGTATGTCGGGGGGACGTTGCGGCCGACGCGACGCGCGTGGCCGAGGACGCGGGAGCGCCGGCGGGTGCCCCCGCCCACGCCGCACCGACGCTCGCACGCGCCGCGCTACGTCTTCGGCCGGCGGCGGCGCTCCTTCGCCTGCTGGTGGCGGCGCTCCTTCAGCCGCTCGCGGCGCCGCTTGCGGCGCCGGCGGAGCTCGCGCCGTCGTTCCGTCGCCATGCGCGGTCTGTATAATGCGCGGCTCGCCGCGGCAAGCTGCGGCGCGCCGATCGGCCCATGGCGCCCTCCACCCGCACGGCCTGCTTCGCGCGCGTGACCGCGGCGAACTTCTGCTTCTTCCTGACCTTCGCCTCGTTCTTCCTCCTGCCGCTGCACGTGCGCGCGCTCGGGGGCACGGAGCGGACGATCGGGCTCGTGATGGGGACGAGCGGCCTCGCGGGCCTGGTGAGTGTGCTCGCCGTGGGCGCGCTCCTCGACCGCTTCGGGCGGCGCATCTTCCTGCTCGGCGGGATCGCCACCATGTCGGCCGCGGCGGGCGCCTTCCTCCTCGTCGACCGCATCGGGCCGGCGATCTTCGCGCTGCGCGCGCTGCAGGGGCTCGCCTTCGCGGCCGGCTTCAACGCGGCCTCGACGCTGGCGGCGGAGTTCGCGCCCGAGGGGCGCCGGGCGGCCGCCCTCGGCCTCTTCGGCGTCTCGACCCTCGCCACGCACGCGCTCGCGCCGACGCTCGGCGAGCAGCTCGTCCGGCTGGGCGGCTTCCCCGCGCTCTTCGTCGCCGCGAGCGTGTTCTCGGCCGTCGGCCTGGCGGTCGCCTGGCCGCTGCCGGACGACGCGCCGGCCCGCATCCACGCCGCGGTGCCGCTGCGGGCCACGGCGGAGCTCTCCACGGCGATCGCGACCGTCGCCTGCTGCGGGGTGGCGTTCGGCGCCGTCATCACCTACGTCCCCACCTTCGTGCAGGACGCGGCCCTCGGATCGGTCGCGACCTTCTTCCTGTCCTACACGGCGGCCGCGGTCCTGACGCGCGTCAGCGCGGGAGGGCTCGGCGACTCGCTCGGACGGCGGACGGTCGTCCTGCCCGCGCTCGGGCTCCTCGCCCTCTCGATCGCGCTGCTCGCCACCGTCCGCTCCGCGTCGGCGCTCGCCACGGCGGGCCTCCTCTTCGGCACCGCGCAGGGTTTCGTCTACCCGACGCTCAACGCCTTCACCATCGACCTGGCGGAGCCCGGGCAGCTCGGCCGCACCCAGACGCTCTACAACGGCGCCTTCAACCTGGGCACGACGGCCGGCTCGATGGCGCTCGGCCTGGTGGCGCATACCTTCGGGCATCGCGTCATGTTCCTGGTCGCGGCGGGGATGGCCGCGGCGGCGCTCGCGATCTTCGGCTTCGGCGGGCGCCGGGTCAGTCCCGAGCGGCCGACGCCTGCACCCAGCGCGTGATCTCCGCCACGACGCGCTCGGGCTGCTCCTCCTGCGGCAGGTGGCCGGTGCGCTCGAGGACCAGGAGCTCGCTGCCCGCGATGAGCGCGTGGTAGGCGTGTGCCGTCTCGAGCGGGACGAGCCGGTCGGTGTCGCCCGTGACGACGAGCGTCGGCGCGCGGATGGTCCTGACGCGCGCGGCGCGGTCCGCCGGCGTCGGCTGGCGGAGACGCGCGACGAGCGCGTTGGTGCCGCCCGCCGTGCGCAGCGGCGCGTAGTACGCGTCCACGTCGGCCTCGCTCACCGTGGCGGGGTCGTAGACCGCCCGCCGGAGCCCGGCGCGCACGCGGCCCCGCCCCGGGAGCTGGCGCAGCAGCGGCCCGAGCACGGGCCAGGTGAGCATGCGGAGCGAGAGCGGGCGACCGTCGCGCTCGGCCTCCGGCAGCCCGGCCGCGCCGAGGAGGACGAGGCCGGCCGTCCGCTCGGGGTAGAGGATCGCCGTCTCGGTGGCGACGTGCCCGCCCATCGAGTTCCCGACCAGCACGGCGCGGCGGACGCCCGCGGCGTCCAGGTAGCCGACCACGACGCGCGCAAACCAGGCCGCGTCGTAAGGCGCGTCGGCGGGCTTGTCGCTGAAGCCGTAGCCGGGCAGGTCGATGGCGTGCACCCGGTGGCGTGCGGCGAGCGGCTCCAGCACCTTGCGCCAGGAGTAGGTCGAGGCGGGGTTCCCGTGCAGCAGCACGACGTCGGGGCCCTGGCCGAGCGTGATGGCGAAGACGCGGAGGCCCTCCACCGCGACGAAGCGGCCCTGGGTGCGCGCCAGGCCAAAGGGAGTGGTCGCGGCCAGCTCCGCGGGCGGGAGGCGGGCGCAGGAGGCGAGGAGGACGGCGGCGAGGAGCAGGCGGAGCGGGCGCATGCGGGCCCTCCTACCGGAGCGGCTACGGCCTTGCCACCGCGGCGGCTCCACGATTGGCGCAGGGCGGGGCCGCTGCGCTACAGTTCGCGCTCGAGTGCCGGCCATGGCGGAGACCGCTGCCACGACTACCCGCCCCGCCGCGGGCGCGCCGGCCCCACGCGCCGGCAGCGCCGCGGTGCGGCGCGGCGCCTACTACCTCCTCCTGACCGGCGCGGTCGGCGCCGCGTACCTCGCCGCGGCGGTGCTCTTCCAGGTCGTCCTCCAGGCCCACTCCCGTGCCTTCCCCGTCTTCTTCACGCTCGCCGTCCTCGTCCTCTTCAACCCCCTCCGCACGCGGCTCCAGGCCATCGTCGATCGGGTCTTCTTCCGCATCCGCTACGACGGCGCGCAGGTCCTGGCCGCGGTCGGCGCGGAGCTGGCGGCGACGCTCAAGCGGGAGCGGATCGTGGCCCTGGTGTGCGACGCCGTCGACGAGGCGATCCCCAACACCGGGACGCGGCTCCAGGTGGGGGCGCCGGGCGAGGCGGGCGGTGTGCCCGGCGTCCCGAGCGCCCTCCTGCCGCGCCTCACGAAGGGGGAGGTCCTGTCCGCCGGCGACGCTGCTGCGCGCGAGGGCCTCGCCGCGCTCGGCGCCGAGCTCGCCGTGCCGCTCGAGCTCCGCGGCGAGCTGGCGGGGGTACTCACCGCCGGCCGCAAGCGCTCGGGGCTCCTCTACAGCGCGGGCGACGTCGAGTTCCTGCGCGCCCTCGCGCACGAGGCCGCCATCGCGCTCGAGAACGCGCGCTCGTACGAGGCGCTGGTCGCCCTCAATGCGCGCCTCGAGGAGCGGGTGCGCGAGCGGACCAAGCAGCTCGAGGACGCCAACCGCGAGCTGGCCGAGGCCTACGCCGAGCTGAAGAACGCCGAGGTCCAGCTCGTGCAGTCGGAGAAGATGGCCGCGCTCGGCCGCCTGGTGGCCGGCGTGGCGCACGAGATCAATAATCCGGTGGCGTTCATCTCCAGCAGCGTGGCGCCGCTCCGCCGCCGGTTGGAGACGGCGGCGGCCGACGCGCCGCCCGAGGTCGCGCAGCTCCTCGCCGACGCGCGCGAGATCGTCGCCGTCATGGCGCGCGGCGCGGAGCGCACGGCGGCCATCGTGAAGGACCTGCGCAGCTTCTCGCGGCTGGACGAGGCGACGCGCAAGCCGGTCGACCTGCACGACGGGCTCGAGGTGAGCCTCCGCCTGCTCGAGTCGCGCTGGCGCGACCGGATCGAGATCCACCGCGACTACGGCACGCTGCCGCCGGTCGAGTGCGACCCCGGGCAGGTGAACCAGGTGTTCATGAACGTGCTCGCCAACGCCTGCGACGCGATCCCCGAGCGCGGGAACCTGTGGCTCACGACGCGCGCCGAGGGCGACCGGGTGCGCGTCACCATCCGGGACGACGGCGTCGGCATGGCGCCCGAGGTGGTGAGCCGCATCTTCGACCCGTTCTTCACCACCAAGGAGGTGGGCGGCGGGACGGGGCTCGGGCTCGCCATCAGCCAGGGCGTGGTCGCGGCGCACGGCGGGTGGATCGAGGTCGAGAGCGCCCCCGGCCGGGGGGCGACCTTCCGCATCATCCTGCCCCTGGCGCAGCCCGCCGCGTCGCTTGACAGGGCGGCGAGCGGCGCCCGATAGGGGGACGCGGTGGAGGTCGATTACCGACAGTTCCCGATCATGCTGGTGGACGACGAGCCGGACATCCTGCGCGCGTTCACCTTCAACTACGGCGACGACTTCGAGGTGCTGACCGCCGGGAGCGGCGCGCAGGGGCTCTCGCTCCTCGAGACGCACGAGCCGGCGGTGATCGTCGCCGACCAGCGCATGCCGGCGATGAGCGGCACCGAGTTCCTCGAGCGCTCGATGGCGCTCCGCCCCGACGCCGTGCGCATCATCCTGACCGGCTACACCGACATCGACGCCATCATCCAGGCGATCAACAAGAGCCGCATCTACCGCTACGTGACCAAGCCGTGGGAGAGCGAGGAGCTGCGCCTGACGCTCCGCCGCGCGGTCGAGGCCTTCCACCTGGTGCGCGAGAACGGGCGGCTGGTGGAGGAGCTCCGGCGCGCGAACGAGCGGCTCGCGGCCGAGAACGCCTACCTGCGCGAGGTCGAGCGGCCGCACGAGCTCGTGGGCGCCAGCGAGGCGATGCGGAACGTGCTCGAGCTGATCGCCCGGGTCGCCGGCTCACGCGCCACGGTCCTGCTCGAGGGCGAGACCGGCACCGGCAAGGAGCTGGTGGCGCGCGCCATCCACGCCGCCGGACCGCGCCGCGACCACCTCTTCGTCGCCATCAACTGCGCCGCGCTCTCCGAGGGGCTGCTCGAGAGCGAGCTCTTCGGCCACCGCCGCGGCGCCTTCACGGGCGCCACCGAGGACCGCAAGGGCCTCTTCGAGGTGGCGAGCGGCGGCACGCTCTTTCTCGACGAGATCTCGGAGACCAGCCCGGCACTCCAGGCGAAGCTCCTGCGCGTGCTGCAGGAGGGGGAGGTCCGCCCGGTGGGCGAGAATCGCCCCCGCACGGTCGACACGCGCGTCATCGTGGCCACCAACCGCACCCTCGAGGACGAGGTGAAGACCGGCCGCTTCCGCGAGGACCTCTACTATCGCCTGCGCGTCTTCCCGATCCGGCTCCCGCCGCTGCGCGAGCGGCGCGAGGACATCCCGGCGCTCACGCGCCATCTGCTCGGGCGCCTCCGAGCTCGCCAACGAGCTCGAGCGCGCCGTGCTGCTCGCGGCGCCGGGCGCGCCGATCACCGACGATCTCCTCTCCGAGCGGCTCCAGGAGGCGGCCGGTGACGGCGCCGCCCCGAGCCTCCTCCAGCACCGCACCGAGAGCTTCGAGCGCGAGCAGATCGATGCCGCGCTCGCGCGTGCGAGCGGGGTGAAGACGCGCGCCGCGGAGGAGCTGGGGATCACGTACCGGGGGCTGCTCAAGAAGATGAAGCGGCTCGGGATGTGAGCCGCGTCAGGTGCCGGTGCACGCCAGGGCGACGGGCGCGGTGGGGAGCGTCACCCGGAACGCGCTGCCGCGGCCGACCGTGCTCTCGACGGTGATCTCGCCCCCGTGCTCCACCACCATCTGGTGGACGAGGGCGAGGCCGAGGCCGGTGCCCGTCTCCTTGGTGGTGAAGAAGGGGTGGAAGATGTTCTCGAGCTGGTTGGCGGGGATGCCCGGCCCGTCGTCGCGCACCTCGAGCACGACGCTGCCGGGTGGCGCGGGACGCGCCTCGAGCCACACGTGCCCGCCCGGCGCGCCCGTCTCGATCGCGTTCAGGAGCAGGTTCACGATGATCTGCTTCAGCTGATCGGGGTCGGCCCACACCGCGGGCACGCGCGGGTCGAAAGCCGCCGCGACCTCGATCTGGCGCTTGCGCGCCGTCGACTCCATCAGGCGCACCACCGGCTCGAGCGTCGGTCCGAGGTCGACCGGGCGCCGCTCCGCCGTCTTCGACTTCCCGAGCGCGAGCAGGTCGGCGATCAGGTCCGTCACGCGGCCCAGCTCGCCCAGGCTGAGCTCGCGGAACTTGCTCAGGAACTCGCCGTCGTCGAGGCGCTGCGGCAGGAGGTCGAGGAAGGTCTTTACGGCGACCAGGGGGTTGCGGATCTCGTGCGCGATGCCGGCCGCGAGCATGCCGAGCGAGGAGAGCCGGTTGGCGCGCTCGAGCACGACCTCCGAGCGACGCAGCTGGCGCGAGAGCGAGGCGTTCTCGAGCGCGACGCTGGCGCCGGCCGCGACGGCGGCGAGGAGCTGGAGGTCCTCGGCGGAGAAGATGCGGAAGTCCCGGTTGCGGCCGAGAGCGATGAGCCCGGTCGATCGGTCGTTCAGGCGGAGGGGGATGGCGACCTCCCAGGCGCGGGCGCGGAAGAGCGCCGCGTCGGCGGCGTCGATCGCCTCGAGCTCGCCGGCCAGAATCGGCTCGCGCAAGCGCTCGAGCACGTGGACGAGCCCCTCGGCCATGGGCTGGCCGGCCTGGGCCGTCGGGTAGGCGAGCGCGAGCCGCGCCGTCTGCTCCTCGGCCAGGAAGATGTCGCAGCTCTCGACGTCGAGGACGCCGGTCAGCGCGTCCCCCAGCCGCTCCACCAGCTCCTGCCGATCGAGGATGTGCACGAGCGCCGCGGCCAGCTCGCGTAGCTTGCGGCGGTAGTCGTAGTGCTGCGGAAAGAACGCCCGCTGAACCTGCGTCTCGAGGGCGGCCTGGGAGGCGGGGATCAGGATCACGGCGATCAGGGCGAGGGCCAGCGCGGCGCACACCATGATCGCGGGCTCTTGGGTGTCGAGCGACCGCGACAGGACCCAGATGCCCACGCCCCCTGGGACCAGGACGAGCGTCCCGGCGAGCATGAAGCTCACGCCCTTGCGTACGACGTAGTCCACGTCCATGAGCCGGTGCCGCGCGATCGCGTACGCCATGATGCCCATGGTGAAGACGTTCCCGAGGCTGCCGAGGGGATAGATGCCGACGCCGTAGACCGGGAGGAGGTTGGTGAGGACGAACGGCGTCTGCACGACCGTGGCCAGGAACCAGAACTTCGCCTGCACCCGCTGCCGCGGCGACGTCGGCCGGCGGTAGGCGTGCCAGGTACGCTCGAGCGCGAGCGCCATGCACGTCGCGATGTACACCGTCACCAGGGAGTAGAGCCGCGTCGGCTCGATGTACCAGCCCCATTCGTGCCGGCTCACGCCGTGGACGAGGTCGCCGTGGAAGTTCAACGCCACGAGCAGCCCGGCGACGGCGTAGGCGGCGACCAGGAGTCCGGTCCAGAGCCGGCCGCGCGATTCGGCCTGTACCAGCGCGGCGTGGAAGAAGGCCACGGGAGCGAAGCACACGCCGATGCGGAAGAGCTGGCTCCACCACTCGGCGGAGAGCCCGTCCGAGAAGTAGTCGAGCGAGAAGATGTCGAGGTTCCAGAGGACGGTGTTGAAGATCAACCACACGAATACGCGGAGCGCTCGGTTCCGCACTCCACCGCGTAGGACGAGCAGGCAGATGATCGCATTGGCCACCGCCGCGACCAGCGGGACCACCCAGTGATGTTGCATGGATACGACGATTGTCCGGGCCGCCCGGGCGAGTCTCAAGGCCGAGCCGATGTGAACTGGGGGGCACCGCTGGACGGTTCATAGGAACGCGCGTTCACCCCGGCGGCGCGGGAAAGGAGGGCAGATCGCGGCCCCGGATGTCGTGAGGCCCGGCACGGCGGTTGCTCAAGCGTCCCGCAGGAGGGTCGCCATGCGAGACAGCCAGCAGCAAGCCACTGCAAGAGGTCCCGAGATCCAGGCGTCGTCCTTCGCTGGCCTGCTCCGGGGCTACCGTTTCAGCGTGTGCACCGACCGCGTCGCCACCGAGTCCGCGCTCGACGTCCGGCGCCGCGTCTATCGGGAGAACTGCGGCTACGACGTTCCCGTGCCGGACGACTACGATGCGCGCTCCTGGCTCCTGCTCGCCGAGCACGTCGACTCGGGCGAGGCGGTGGGGACGATGCGGATCACGCCGCGCTCGGCCGGGCCGCTCGAGGCCGAGGAGTACTTCCGGCTTCCGCGGCACCTGCTCTCGCCCCACACCGCCGAGGTGACGCGCTTCGCGATCCTCCCGGAGCACCGCCGGGGCCACGGCGTCATGCCGGGCGTCTCCTTCGGGCTCTTCAAGCTGCTCATCAACTTCCTGGACGAGATCGGCGCGCGCCACGCCGTGGTGTGCTCCAAGGAAGAGCGCATCTGGACCTACGAGTGGCTGTGCTTCCGGCGCACCGGCCTGGTGGCGTCGTACGCCAAGCTCGCGAACGCGGCGCACGAGCTGCTGACGGTGGAGCTCCAGGAGCTCCGGCAGCGGCGCGAGCATCCGCTGTGGGAGTTCGTCTTCACCAGCCGCCCGCCCGAGATGGTGCTGCCGCCACCCACGGCTCAGTTCGGCCCGGTTCGCTACCTCGGCCCGCGGCCCGTGTCCATCGCCGCAACGGAGTGATCATGCAAGTGACGCACGAGCAGCTGGTCGGCTTCCTGCGCGGCATCCATGCGCGCGTGGGCGGAACTTCGGCGGTCCTGAACCTCCTCCGTGCCGGCGAGGTGCGTGGCGGATCCGAGGTCCTCGTCCTGAGCGAGCTGGTGACCGATCCGCAGATGCGGCTCGACTTCGCCCGGCACGCGATGGATGAGAGCCGGCACGCCTTCCTCCTCCTGCGCCGGATGCAGGAGCTCGGGTTCAACCTGCCGCGCGTGCCTCACGCGCTCGACCGGCTGGAGACGCTCTCCGAGCGGAGCCGGGCGCGGGATTTCAAACAGGTCTACGCGGAGCGTGGTCCTGCCGGAGACGTGGAGGTGATGGAATTCATCACCATGGCCCTCATCGCCGAGCACGACGCGGCGATCAAGCTGCGCGCCAACTACGACGCGTTGGCCGCCGATCCCAAGACGCAAGCAGTGATCGGCTCGATCCTGAGCGACGAGTCGCGACACATCACGTATCTGAACGGCTGGCTCGAGCGCTTCGAGCAGCGCTTCTCGCGACGCGCGGTCGCCGCCGCCCGCCAGCGCCTTGAGGCAACGTACGA
>WNFP01010741.1_pt1 | contig 13151 bp, 12 predicted proteins | sample 5400201 | NCBI WGS metagenome assembly WNFP01 (sample SAMN13153355, study PRJNA577476) | soil metagenome | isolation source: 115 cm saprolite under Madrone tree | place: USA:California | collected 2016-06-14
CGTCCTCACCGGCGCCGGCGATCAGGCCTTCTGCGCCGGCGCCGATCTGAAGGCGATCGACACCGTTCGCGACCGCGCCGAGGGACCGCTCGGCTTCTCGCGCTGCATCGCGACGAAGCCGACGATCGCGGCCGTCTCCGGTTGGTGCGTCGCCGGCGGCATCGAGCTCGCGCTCTGGTGCGATCTCCGGATCGTGACCCCGACGACGACCTTCGGCTGCTTCGAGCGGCGCTTCGGCGTACCGCTCGTCGACGGCGGCACGCAACGATTGCCGCGCGTCGTCGGTCTCGGCCGCGCCCTGGAGCTCATCATGACCGGTCGCCCCGTCGATGCGGAGGAGGCGTTGCGCATCGGCCTCGCGAACGAGATCGTCCCCGCCGGGCAGCACGTCGTCCGTGCGCTCACCCTCGCCGAGCAGCTCGTGAGCTTTCCGTGGCCGACGCTCCTCGCCGATCGCGCCGCCGCGATCGCCGGCTCGGGGTTGCCGCTCGAGCACGGACTTGCACTCGAAGCCCGCGGCGGCCGCGCCGTCCTCGAAGAGGCCCGCAAGGGCGCCGCGCGATTCGCCGGCGGCGAGGGACGGAGCGGCGTCGGCGTCGTCAGACGTTGACCGGCAGCATTCGGTCGTCACAATCCCGCGTCCGGAAATCGCCAGAGGTCGCGCGACACGCGTGGTAGCGTCTCCAACGTTTGAGCTCAGCCGCGTGCGGAGGCCGCATGCCGTAGCATGTCGGCTGGAGCGAAGGGTTAGGCAGCACCTGTGTTACAGCTCAAGCGTCATGAAGACGCTGTTGGGATCCGGCTTGTAGTCCGCAAACGGGCCGCAATACGTGAAGCCGACGCTTTGGTACAACTTCTGCGCCGGTAGGAACGCCTCGGCCGAGCCGGTTTCGAGGCTGAGCCGCGTGTACCCACGGGCACGGGCTTCCTGCAGGATGTGCGAGAGGACGGCGCGTCCTGCGCCCCGGCGGCGAAGGGTTGCTGGAGTCCGCATTGACTTGACTTCACCGTGCAATGGGCTGAGTTCCTTGAGGGCGCCGCATCCCAGAAGGATGCTTCCCTCGCGCACAGACCAGAAGGTGATTTCGGGGGCTTTCAGTCGCCTCACGTCAAGCGCATGAATACTCTCAGGCGGCGACAGTTCATGCATGCTCCGCAGATGCTCTTCGAGCAGGGCGAAAACGTCTGCGCGGGCAGGATCGTCGATTTCGATTCGCATGGCGGGCGGTGATGTGCTGCCTAACGCCGCCGCTAAAACGCCGCGCGTCTCTCGCGCGGTCGTTCTTTGAGCGGCTGGTTAGGTCGTCTCTTTTCGCCCATCATAAAACAAACGAAGCGACTCCGTTTCGCAAGCCATGAACTACTGTGATCAGAAGGAATGGTCGACCACCATCATTTTGCCGCACAGCATAACCGTAGGCTAAAACCAACCCTATTAGAAAGGCAAAGATGATATAGGCCGCACTATACCAATGGCTTGCTCCGAACAAGCCAGCGGATGCGACCAGAACAACTGGCCACGACAACTTAACCTTTCCGCGCAGCAGATTAATAGGCAGCGCTTGGAAGAGCGCCGTTTCAAATACAGGTCCGATGATTGAACCGAAGATCAAACGCCCCACTATCCCAGAGGCCTTTATACTCGCGGGCCCTTCACCAAGTTGAAATTTCGGAAACGCGAGTTCAAGCAACGGCAACGGTAGCACCACTAAATATGTTGCCACCAACACCAAGAGAACAAACCACACGGAGTTCAGCCTTCGGAGCCTAACAGTAACGACGTCGTTCATCTTTGCAACCTAACGCACAGCGCATCAGCCGCGCGCGGCTTGCCTGCACGTCGGCTGCAGGCGCGTGTTAGCGAGCATCATCACGCGTTCTCGCAGCACGGCTGCTGACCATCTCGCGTCGACCGCGCCTTGCGCCGCCGAACCGCACGCGTTGCGGTAGCGCCTGCCAAACCAGGTAAACTGCCGCGATCGGCGCCACCACGCCGTAACGGTTGCGGAAGAACTCGCTCCACCCGCTGGAGCCGCGGAGCCACACATGGATCGCAACAGCTACGTATAGCACGATGATGATTGCACCGAGTGCGCCGAAGGCGAGCCGTCGAAAGCTCGTAGCGATTCCATGTTGTGCGGTTCCCATCTGCTCGCTAACGTCGTGCGCGTGAGCCGCCGGCGCATCGACGCTTGCGACTGGCACGGAAGCGCAAAGCCGGCTCAACGCGCGAGTTAGGCTCGCTCATTACAAGTAGCGAACCTCGTGGACATGGTGAGAACCCCCACTCCAGTCGGTGATGTAAGACTCGTAGCCGAGGACAGCCGTGTCGGGCTTGGCGAGCTGAAGGTCGAACCATGACCGCATCGCCGGCATGACGTGAGTCCGAAATTGCTTGAGGGCGTCGATCGAGTAGCCGGCGCGTGCGCACGGGTAGAAGATTAGGTACGACTCTCGTGTTCGGGAGACGGTGAGAGCGGCCACAACAACACCCTTGATCTTGGGCCGATGACGGCAACGAGAATCGAACCTGAAGGACCTCGTTGGCCAGCCGAACCCGACCCAAGCGAGCGCGTCCGCCCCAAAAGCCTCCATCACATACCGCCTCGTGCAACAGAAAATCTGTGTCTTGGGGAGCCTGACGGAATGGATCTTCATCGGAAATCACGAGACCTCTCACGACTGCCTAACGCCAACCATCACTTGCGCGCTTGTTTGCGCGTCAAGTGCATGGTCCTGTTCGGCCTCGGCACGGTTCATCGCCAAGTCACCCATGACCCGCCCAACAATGACATACCTCACCGCGCGCCGGGATGTTGGTCGTTGTCATGCAATATCTGCTCGATACCCTTGATTGTTGGGTCAAAGGGTCTAAGCCGCGCGTATGGAGTAGCGCTCAACTCATTGCCCAACGATCGATCTTCGACTGCGACCGCCACCGAAATTGTCGGACTAAACCATTTTTCAGGGACCAGCATTCTTATCTTCAGCGGATCAAGCGCGAAATGTCCAATCTTCTCCAATTTCATCCTCGCGAAGTGCATTGCCGAGCACGTCCCTGGCAGTCCGAGTACCCAGAGCACCTCGCCGCGCAACCAATCCAATGTCGGCTTCTCAGTTGTCGCCTCGGCCACTCTCAGCGGCCTGTACCACGACAGAAACTCGAACGCGCGCCCGCGATCGATAATCACCGCCGCCGCCCAGCCGTCAGACATCCAGAGCTGATCATCCGCCGTGCGGCTGGAAGGGAGATAAGGGTTGATGCAGTGCCCGCCACGGGTCGGGTACGCAATCACGTCTCCTATATCCATCAAGAGCGGCTGAGGCTTTTTGAGAACGGTGCGTGGCTTTCCGCGGTCAGTCGAGGCCGCAATTCGCGTGCGCACGTCGTGCAGCAGCTTGCGTCGCTTGAGGAGGTCAGACTCTCGCATGCCAAGCTGTTTGAGCATGGCAACGTCGTCGCCGGCATCGATAATTTCGAAGGCCTTCTTCTGGACGCGATCGCAAATGATGCCGCGCTTGGCGAACTGATCAGCAACAATCAACCAGAAGGTCGTGTGGTCTTCGTCGTTCGGATCTTTGGCCGCTGTCGGTTCCTTCTGGCATAGGATCTCGACGAGTTGGTCGGGATCGAAAGGCAACCGCACCACTGCGCCAATGGTCGCACGCAAGTCCATGGCGAAATCGCCCGAGTAGAGTCCGCTTCCCCAGGTACCCATTACTCACGTCTTCGCCAACAGCGGTGCAAGTTTCCAGATCTGTGCACCAGCCGAACTACAATTGGACAGTTCCGTATAACCCAGCCGATGCAGACCGGCGTTGCAGCCTATCGCGAAAACCCAACGCGGATCTCTCTGTCGATTCCCCAACATTTCTCGCCGTCTGCTCACGCAGATCAAGATTTCTTCGGGCGTATTAGCCTGCGACGTCTCGCAGGGTATCGCGGCAGCAGCTCCCCTGGGCTTGCCGCCGTCGCGGCTTCCACTGAGCTGAGAACGACCGAGGGTAGAGATCGACATGGAGCATGAACTATAGGCGGCAGCGGTTTGTCGCGACAACCGGAAGGAGCGACTCGAGCGCCCTGAAATACGAGAGTTGTTTCCAAATGGCGCAGGACGCTCCGCGGCTCACCTGCGACGCTGCTCGAACCGCACCCGCATCGCGCCATCGCCGCCAGTCGCATCCGGTTCCGGCGACGCGCTCGCGACCCACGCCGCGCCTTCGTTCGCAAGCCACCGCGGCACGACCTCGCGCAGTATGCCGCGCCCGCCTGGGCTGCCGCGTCCCTTCCCGTAAACGATCCTCGCCTCGGCGACGCCTTCCGCGGCGCACTCGCGCACGAACCGCTCCGTCGCCGCGAGCGCATCGCGTACGCCGAGCCCGTGCAGATCGAGCACCGGCACACCACGTGCGCCAGCCCCGCGCACGAGCCGCGCGAGGAGTCTTTCGAACAGGTTCACGGCGGAGTCGAGCGCGGCGGTCGCCGGCTGCAGCCGTGGTGCGCAACGAACCTCATCGCGCACGTCGGGTGCAGCCGGTGACTGCCGCGTTCGACGGCGCTGCGGCGTTTGTGCGGCTTCACTCCCAGCGCAGCGCCTCGATCGGATCGAGCCGCGCCGCCTTCCGCGCTGGATAGAACCCGAAGAACACGCCGACGCTGCCCGAGACGAGGAAGGCGAGCGCGACCGCGGGGAACGAGAGTGCCGTCGGCCACTCGGCGAGGCGCGCGATCAACGACGTCACCAGAAGCCCGAGACCGATGCCGATGAGCCCGCCCGTCAGGCTGAGCACCGTCGCTTCGGAGAGGAACTGGAGCAGGATGTGGCGCGCCTTGGCGCCGACTGCCATGCGGAGACCGATCTCGCGCGTGCGCTCCGTCACCGACACCAAGAGAATGTTCATGATGCCGATGCCGCCGACGAGGAGCGAGATCGACGCGATCGCGAGGAGCAGGTTTCCCATGACCTTGCTCGCGGCGGCGCTCGCCCCCGCCATGTCCTCGAGCGTACGTACCGTGAAGTCGTCGTCCTCGCCGCGGGTGATGCGGTGCTGCTGGCGTACGACGTTGGTGATCTCGTCGACGGCGAGGGGAATCGCCGCGGTCGAGCGCGCCGACGCGAAGATCATCTCGACCGAGCCCAGGATCGCTGCGCCCATCAAACGGCGCTCGGCGGTCGAAAACGGGATCATCGCGACGTCGTCCTGATCCTGGCCGTACGCGGACTGGCCCTTCGCCTCGAGGACGCCGATCACTTTGAACGGCACGTTCTTGATGCGCACCATGGTGCCGACGGGGTCCTGGCCGGGCGCGAAGAGGTTGCGCACGACGGTCTGCCCGAGCACCGTCACCTTCGACGCGCTCTTCTCGTGACGATCGCTGAAGAAGCTGCCGGCGACGACGGGCCAATTGCGCACGCGCTCGAACTCGGGCGTGACGCCCTGGACGACCGTGGACCAGTTGGCGTTGCCGTAGATGATCTGCGCGATCTGCCGGCGCGAGTGCGTCACGCCGGTAACGTCGGGCGCGTTGCGGCGGACCGCGTCGGTATCGTTGGCGGTGAGCGTCGAGGCGCCGCCCCAGCCGGAGCGCGCGCCGCCCGAGGTGACGGCGCCGGGGATCACCATGATGATGTTGGTGCCGAAGCTCTGCAGCTGCTCCTGCACGAAGCGGTCGGCACCTTTGCCGACGCTCACCATCGCGATCACGGCGGCGACGCCGATGATCATGCCGAGCATCGTCAGGCCCGAGCGCATGCGATTCCGCCAGAGCGCGCGCGCGGCGACGCGTGCCGTCATGGTGACGAGCTTCGCCGTCTGGCCGGCGGCGCCGAGCGCCGGCGCCGTCACGGCGCGCTCCGCCGCGACGCGTGCGCCGCGGCTGCCGCGGAGTCGTCGACGATGCGGCCGTCGCGGAACGTGACGATGCGGTCGGCGGCGGCCGCAATCTCGGGATCATGCGTGACGAGGACGATCGTGACGCCGCTCGTGCGGTTCAAGTCGCGCAGCATCGCGATGATGTCGGCGCTGGTCCGCGAGTCGAGGTTGCCGGTCGGCTCGTCGGCGAGCAATAGATCCGGATCGTTTACGAGCGCGCGCGCGACGGCGACGCGTTGCTGCTCGCCGCCGGAGAGCTGGCTCGGCACGTGGTCGGCGCGATGCGCCAGGCCGACCCGCGCCAGCGCCCGCGTCGCGCGCGGGCGCTGCTCGGCCAGCGGCAACGGTCCGTAGAAGAGCGGCAGCTCGACGTTCTCGATCGCGGTCGTCCGCACCAGCAGGTTGAAGTTCTGGAAGACGAAGCCGATGCGGCGATTGCGGATCTCGGCGCGCGCGTCGGCGTCGAGGTCGGCGATCTCGTGCCCTTCGAAGCGATAGCTGCCGCTTGTCGGCCGGTCGAGGCAGCCGAGGATGTTCATCAACGTCGACTTCCCCGAGCCCGACGGCCCCGTGACCGCGACGAACTCGCCGCGGCCGATCGTCAGCGTTGCGCCGCGGAGCGCGTCGACGGTTGCCGCGCCGATCGCATAGCGCCGCACCAGGTCGCGCGTGGCGATGAGCGGCGCGGTCATCGCCGCCGCATGCCTCCGCCGGAGAAGCCGGGCGGCGCTTGCGTGTGCGGCTGGTCGTCAGTCGCGGCGCGCTCGGAGGCGACGATCACGGGGTCACCCTCGCGCAGCGCGCCCCCCGTCACCTCGGTGTAGCTGTCGTCGCTAAGGCCGGTCTCGATCGCGACCGGCGTCGGCGTCCCGTCGCGCAGCAGCCAGACGCGCGCTTTCGCCTCCTGCTCCGGCTCCGCGCGATGTCCGTCGCGGCCGGCGCCGGGAGTGCGGCCGCCGCTCGGTGCCGTCGCCCCGCCGCCGGCGCTGCCGCCACCGGCGATGCGTGGGTGGAACCGCAATGCCGCGGCCGGAACGCGCAACGCGTCGTCGCGGCGTCCGGTCTCGATCGACACGTTCGCCGTCATTCCCGGACGGAGCGCGAGGTCCTGGTTGTCGGCGCCGATCACGACGTCGTAGGTGATCACGTTCTGCACGTTCTGCGGCGCGTTCCGCACCTGCTTGACCCGGCCGTCGAACGTGCGGTCGGGGTAGGCGTCGACGGTGAAGCGCACCGTCTCGCCCTCGTGGACCGTGCCGATGTCGGACTCGCTGACGTTGGCGTCGACCTGCATCTTGGTCATATCGCCGGCGATCAGGAAGAGCGTCGGCGTCTGGAAGCTCGCGGCGACCGTCTGGCCGACGTCGACACTGCGCGACACGACGACACCCTCGACGGGCGAGATGATGCTCGTGTACTCGAGGTTCACGCGCGCCTCCGCGAGCGCCGCGCGCACCTCGGCCTCGGCGAGCGCGAGGTCGGCGCGCGCCTGCTCGACGCTGCTCGCCGTGATGTCGATCAGATCCTGAGCGACGATGCCTTCCGCGCGCAATTGCTTGTTGCGCGCAAGATTGACGGTCTTGTACTTCACATCGGCGCGCGCTTTCTCGACCTTCGCGCGCGCGTTCGCCAGCGTCGCCTCGGCCTGCTGGACGCGCAGCTCGAACGGCCGGGGATCGATCTTCGCGACGAGCTGCCCCTTCGTGACGTGCGAGTTGAAGTCGGCGTAGATCGCTTGCACCGGGCCGGAGACGTACGTGCCTACCTGCACCGTCGTGACCGGGTTCACCGTTCCCGTCGCGGTGACGTCGGCGACGAGCGCGCCGCGCGACGCCGGCTCCGTCCGGTAGCGCGCCGCGGTCGCGTCTTTCGCGAGGAACGCGCGCGACGCGAGGGCGACGATCGCGATCACGATGACCGCGGCGATCACGAGCGCGCGACGAGAGCGCGACAGCATGGGAAAGAGTATAGAAGGGATTCGACCGGCAGCGTAGCCATGCGCCCGGTCAGTCATCCAGAACTAACGTGCACACCCGGAATCTACGCTGAAGTGGAGATCAAACCGTAGTGCGACTGGGTGACCGCGCCGAGTGCGCGAGGCGGCGGCGGCCGTAGCGGGGCGGACGTTCGCGCACCCGGTCGGCGACGAGCGGATTGCGCACGACGACGCCGGCGAAGCGCGTGAAGTCGCGATCGGCCGTCCACAGCTCGCGCACGCCGTGCAAACGGCAGAGCGCCGCGATCCGCGCATCGTGAATCTGCGCCCCGACGACATGGCCGGCGCCGAGCAGTGTGCGCAGCTCCGGCCAGTACCCGGAGCCCTCGGTGAGAAGGAGGAGACTCGGCGAGGCGAGCCAGGCGTCGACCTGCTCGAGTGCCCGCTCGAGCGGTGTCGGCGGGTTGAACACACGCGGCTTTGTCACGATCGCCAGGAACTCGTGCACACAGGGCCATGGAATCGCCCACGCGGCCCGTCCTTCGAGCTGCTCGGTCATGCAGCGCTTGGCGGCGCTGTGGAAAGGTGTCTCGGCGCGATGTGCGTAGACGAGGATGCTGGTATCGATCGCGATCACGAGTCGTCTTCCTCGTCGTAGGCTGCTTCGCGCAGCTTCCTCCACCCGCCCCGGGCGACGAAATCCGGATGCAGCCCGCGGCCCTTGAAGGTCGCGTCGCGCGCCCGGAACGGGCGCTGGGTCTGCTTCCGCGCGAGAACGGCGCGCAGCCCCTCCTCGACGAACGCCCGCAGCGTCGTGCCCTCGCGCGCAGCGAGCGCTTTGGCTGCTTCGAGCAGTGGGTCGGAGATCTCGAGGGTCGTCTTCATATGGGTTTCCGCGGTTGACGGTGCCGGCCGTTCGCGCAACATGCCCCGTGGTCATCCGAGACAGGCAGGAGGGTCCGTGAAACGCAATATAGCTACTCCCGCTCCTTGCCGTTCTTCAATCGGCTGCGAGCGCGGCGCCGGCTCCGGGCCCCCGGATCTGGAATCCGTCGGATCGCTTGAGCCGAAGCTCTTGACGACGATCACTTCGCAACGCTGGATGTTCCCCAACGTTGACAATGCGTTGCCACGTCCCGAAGTCGTTCAACCCATAGCGGACGGAAGGGGAGTGACCGAATATGCCTATGTGCGGGGTGCGCTCCGTATCTACGTAAGCGAGACCGGCGGCATCGTTGCGATCACGGTTGACGACGGCGGTCCCCACCTGCCGCGAGTGCCGGACTTTCCTGCCCCGCCATCGACTGAATACAGAGCCCCCGACCATAAGGACTGGCGAACCGCGCCGATACATTGTCCATGAACGTCCCGAGACATAGGAAACTGTCTGCATCCGTTGAGGTACGGCAACCGATATTCGTACGGGCATTCTGGGGAGTTGCTACGATCGCTACGAGCGCGATAGCGCTGTGGGGAATCTGGCGCGCAACAATGTTGGGAAGCCGACGGCTCGGGGTTGACGCGATAGCGGCAGTGCTCATTGCGGGGCTCGCTGCTGCTCTATGTCCGCTGATCTTTCGGAGAGTAGCAGCGAACAGTGAGGGGGCAACGATTACCGCGGTTACTGGATATGTGACTTCGCTAAAATGGGCAGACATCCGCGCGATAACAATGCCGCGGTTCGGAATTCCACGCGACGTGGCATATCTCGAGTGCTGGGATGGTCGATGGTGGGCAATCATCAAAAGTAGCAGTGGATTCACCGAGCTACTGCAGATGCGTGAGACGTATACGGGAGTCGAACCCAATCAGGCGGCTGCAGATAGTCTACAGGTGAGAAGATCCTCGGGTGCAATGTTTTGGTGGGGTGTCCTCATCACGATCGTCTTCGTCTGCGTCCGATTCAGCTGTCACTCGCAGTAGCAGTGCTCTGCCGGCGCTTCGGAATTTCATCGACGGCGAGATTGCCCATGAATGAAGAGAGTGCGGATAATGGGGTGTCGGTGCGCGTCGGCTACCCAAGATGGTTTGTGATGTCATGGTTAGTCTGCGTTGCGCTCTGCGTGGCGCTGGCGCTCATCGTATGCATTCACTATGGGCGAGTGGCGATCGGCATACTTCGGGCAGTGGAGTGCGGGATCCTGGTTGTTGTGGCTGGTAGTGGAGTGGCGCTTAGTGCTGTGATCTGCCGTTCAGCTGAAGCAACCGAGTCGGGCATCGTTTTTCATGACCTGTTAAGCGGGCGCAGGCAGATCCCGTGGTCGGAAGTGGCGGGATTGTCGCGTCCAGCGGGCGGCATCCCCGGAGACGCGGCATTCGTTATGCTGAAAGATGGGAGCCGTGTCCAGCTGTTGAGAAGTATGCGAGGCTACGCGCAGTTAGCGAGACTGATGGCGAGAAGATACCCGAGTGTCAGTTGCGATGCGGATATTGAAGAGAAGCCGCTGTCGCACGCGGTATCATGGCCGTTCATATGCAGAGCGCTCGCGCTCGCGGTAGTGTTATGGATTCTACGGTGGCTCGTGTCGTAGTGTGATGTACGATGCCTGTGTCGTGAGGACAGCCCGACTTGTAAGGATGCGCGATGAAAGAGTCGCACCTCTTCGCGGTAAGCATTGTAGCAGTTATCGGATCCGTGGTAGACATTGCACCAGCGCGGTCCCAACTAGTCTTTAGCGGAGCCGTATTGGCAATAGCCATCATTGGTGTGTGCGCATGTGCGCGGCGGCTTCTCGGCGGATCCCGAGCGGGTCTGCTCGTCGTCGCATTGGCGGTGTTCTTGATCGCGGGTGTGCTGTCCACGCAAACGGGCCTGGACGTGTTGAGGTACGCACGGCAATTATAGCTGTGAGCGGTCGATGGGCGTCATCGAGCGTGGGAGCGAAAATCTCCGGATAAGAGCTGGTGTGATAGGTTCTAAAATGAAGATGCCCCTGATCTTCAACGAGCATGGCGACGTGTCGCTCTACTGGTCTCCAAGTGAGGCGCAGGCGAGCATCGAAGCGATTGACGTCAAGAACAATGAGTACATTGCCTACGATGCGACGGGGAGACGATTGGTCATCGATGTAAAGGGGTCTCGCGTCCGCGGTGTTCGGTTGGCCGATGATCGGACCGTGCATCTAGGCGAGCTTGCTTCTACGTTGCGGAGATACGTCCGTGCACGCGAAGGCAGTGCAGATGTCGACAATCTGCCCGTCACTCAGCTTCTCGACCTGATCCAGACCAAAAGGCTTAGAAACTGATCAAACATCGGGACCTAGGAAGATAGCTGGTCGTCACTCGTTCGCGTTGCTCGTGCACTCGATACGAGTGGGTACACCGAACAGGGGAGAAGTTATCTGGTGTGGCGACTATCGGCGAGTATCGGGGCCCCGTCCGTGCGCGTGATCTCACGTGGACGGGTTCGTTCCGGGCATCGGAGCTTGCGCAGAGTGCCGAGCTGATCGCGATCACGTGCTTCTGCGTTCTCAGCTCGAGTGAAGGTAGCCAGAGCACCGTTGATCGGGATGCTTGCCGTGGGCGTCATGAGGACATCGCCCCCAATGTTTACGCAGGAAATGGCCGCCGCGCGACGATTCAGTGCGTGCCGCGCACGCGCCCGTTGCCGTTCGTCGCCGGTAGCCACGACCGCACCCACGCGCCGACGGCGGCGCTCCGGCGGGCGAGGCGGCGCGCGAACGCGTAGTGGCCGAGGTCGTCGAAGAGCGAGTACGCGACGGGCGTGACGAGCAACGTCAGCAGGAGGCAGAGCGTCTGGCCGCCGATGATGACTTTCGCCATCGACGCGCGCGACGCGGCGCCGGGGCCGCTGCCGAGCGCCATCGGCAGCATGCCGAAGACGAGCATTACGGTCGTCATGAGGATCGGCCGCAGACGGGCATGATTGGCCTCGAGGATCGCGGCGTCGCGCTCCATGCCGCCGGCGCGCAGCGTATTCGTGTAGTCGACTTGCAGGATGCCGTTCTTCTTCACGATGCCGAAGAGCATGAACAGGCCGAAGATCGAGTAGATGTCGAGTGGGTTGTGCAGCAAGATCAGCGACAGCACCGCGAAGGGCACCGAGAGCGGCAGCGCGAGCATGATCGTGATCGGGTGGAGGAAGCTCTCGAACTGCGCCGCCAGCACCATGTACATGAAGATCAGGCTGAGGATGAAGGCGGTGAAGAAGCTCGCCACGGTCTCGGCGAGCACCTTGGCGCGGCCGCTGAACGTCACCTGGTACGCGGCCGGTAGCTTCATGTCTTTGGCGATCGCCTGGATGCGCTGCACGGCGGTGCCGAGCGGGATGCCGTTCAGGTTGGCGAAGATGCCGACTTTGCGCTGGCGGTTCTGCCGCTCGATCTGCGCCGGCCCGCGCGCCTCGTCGAGATTGAGGAGGCTGTAGATCTTCACCAGCTGCGCCTTCGGCGACCAGACGGTGAGCGCGTACACGTCGGTCGGGTCGTCGCGCTGCGCCTTCGTCGCGCGCAGCCACACGTCGTACTGCTCGTCTTCTTCCTTGTACTTCGAGACCGGCTCGCCGCCGACGAGGAGGCCGAGCGTGGACGCGATGTCCTCGACCTGGATGCCGAGCTCGGAGGCGCGCTCGCGGTTGATCACGGCGCGCAGCTCGGGCTTGCGCACCGAGAGCGTGGTGTCGACGTCGACGAACCCGGAGTCGGCGTGCATGCGCTCGGTGATCTGGTCGGAGTACGCGGTCAGCTTATCGAGGCTCGGTCCTTGGAGGTCGAACTCGACCTCGCTCTGGCGCGTGCCGCCGCCGCGGAACGCCGATACGCCCTGCACGCTGACGCGCAGATCGGGGTAGCGCGTGGCGAGGATCTTCCGCGCGTCGGCCATGACGTCGAACTGGCTGTAGCTGCGAGCGCCGAGATCGACGAGACGGAGATAGATCGAGCCGCTCGTCACGTCGCCCTCGCCGGGGCGCGCCTTGCCGGTCGTGTCGCCGACCGTCGAGAGCACGTCGGTGACGCCGCGCAGGTTGCGGAACTTCGCCTCGAGATCGTGGAAGAGCGCGTCGGTGCGCTCGAGCGTGTAGCCGCCCGGCGTCTGGATGATCACCTCGAACTCGCTCTGGTCGTCGAGCGGGATGAACGTGGTGCCGACGGCTTTCATCAGCGGCACCGTGCTCGCGGTGGTCGCGAGCGCGAGCACGACGATCACCCAGCGGTGCCGCAGCGACCAGCGCAGCGACGCGCCGTACGCCGCGTCGATCAGACGGTAGAAGCGCCCTTCCTTGGCGGACTGCCCGGCCTTCTTCGGCCTGAGAAACCGCGAGGACAACATCGGCGTCAACGTGAACGAGACCAGGAGCGACACCGCGATCGCGAACGCGACG
>WNFP01004971.1_pt1 | contig 13147 bp, 10 predicted proteins | sample 5400201 | NCBI WGS metagenome assembly WNFP01 (sample SAMN13153355, study PRJNA577476) | soil metagenome | isolation source: 115 cm saprolite under Madrone tree | place: USA:California | collected 2016-06-14
ATTCCTTGGAGATGGTCAGCGGCGCCGGCCACGATTCCTGCAATGTGTCCGCCGTCGTGCCGACCGCGATGGTGTTCGTGCCTTGCGCCGGCGGACTCAGTCACAACGAGGCAGAGAGTGCGCTGCCCGGCGATCTCGCGGCCGGCGCCAATGTGTTGCTGCACGCCATGCTGTCGATGGCGACGCGTGGGGCGTCCCGGTCGAACCCATAGCCATGGCAGCCGCTGGCTCGCATATCTCGCCAAATGTGGTTATTTTTTGTAGATTTCATCCGTCACGCTCCGTGGCGTGAGCACTCAACCAAAGGACCATAACCCATGGATCTGAAATTGACGAAGAAAATTGCGCTGGTCACCGGTTCCACCGCGGGCATCGGCAATGCCATCGCGGCTTCGCTCGCGCGCGAAGGCGCGACCGTCATCGTCAATGGGCGGTCGCAAGCCGCCGTGGAGGGCGCCGTGGCCGCGATGAAGGCGGAGGCCAAAGGCGACGTGATTGGATTCGCCGGCGACCTCAGCGTGGCATCGGTCGCGGAGGCCCTGGTGCGCCAACATCCGGTCGTCGATATTCTGGTGAACAACCTCGGTATCTTCGAGGTCAAGCCGTTCGAGGAGATTTCCGACGCCGACTGGCAGCGATTCTTCGATGTGAACGTGCTGAGCGGCGCGCGGCTCTCGAGGCTGTATCTCCCTGCGATGCGCAAACGCAATTGGGGCCGCATCATTTTCATCTCCAGCGAGAGCGGCTACCACATTCCGGCGGAAATGATCCATTACGGTATGACGAAGGCCGCGCAGATCGCGGTTGCCCGCGGTTTGGCGGAGACCACCGCCGGCACCGGGATTACCGTGAACAGCGTACTGCCGGGGCCCACCCGCTCCCGCGGCGTGGGAGATTTCGTCGCCGGGATGGCGGCCAAATCCGGGAAAAGTGCGCAGACCGTGGAAAACGAATTCTTCAAGACCGCGCGGCCGACATCCTTGCTGCAGCGGTTTGCCACGCCCGAGGAGGTTGCGGCGATGGTGACCTACGTCGCGAGCCCTGTATCTTCCGCGACCACTGGAGCGGCGCTGCGCGTCGACGGCGGGACGATCAAAAGCGCGTTCTGAGCAACTAGCGCGTTCTGAGCAACTAGCGCGTTCTGAGCAACTAGCGCGTTCTGAACAATCGAGCGATACGATCGCCCGCGCGCCGTCCTCGTCACGCCGTGCGAGGGGCCCGCTGCCGATCGGCGCGCCGCCGATTGATCGCGGTGCGCAATTCCTCGGCCGCCTCACGGATGGCTTCGGCCGCACCGCCGCCGGCGTAGATGATGTTGCGCGAGGAGCTGATCAACAGTCCCGCGCCGCGTGCATCCAGGCCCGCCGACAGAGTCGCATCGAGATCGCCGCCCTGCGAGCCGATGCCGGGCACCAAGAAGGAGAGTTCGGGGTGCGCCATGCGAAGGTCGGCCATTTCCCGCGGAAAGGTGGCGCCCACCACCAGCATCAAGTTGCCGTTGTTGTTCCATCGTCCCGCCGCGCGCTCCGCGACGCGGCGATAGAGCGGCAGGCCGTCTACGAGTAGATCCTGAAAATCCTTGGCACCGGGATTGGAAGTGCGGCAGAGCAGGATGGCGGCGCGATCCGGACGCGCGAGGAAGGGGAGTACCGAGTCTTCACCCATGTAGGGATTCACGGTCACCGCATCGGCACCGTACCGATCGAACGCCTCGCGAGCATAGGCCTCGGCGGTATTGCCGATGTCGTTGCGCTTGGCGTCCAAAATGACCAGCGCGGCCGGCGCGCGTTCGCGGATGTAGCGAATGCTGGCGGCCAGCTGGTCCTCCGCGCCGAGCGCGCTGTAGAACGCAATCTGCGGCTTGTATGCCGCCGCGATGCCGGCCGTGGCGTCGACGATGCGGCGATTGAAAGCGTACAGGGGCTCGGCACCGGGGAAGAGATCTGGGCCGCCGCGGAGCTCCGGAGGCCCCAGATCCTTGGGCAGTTTCGCGGGGTCGGGGTCGAGGCCGACGCATACCAGGCTGCCGCTGGTGTGCTGCGCTCGGGCGAGCCGTTCGGCGAAGGGCATGGACATGACCACATCATAGCCAGCGCGCACCCACGATGGCGAGCGGGGAGGCTTTAGGGAGTATGCTTGGGGGCTACCGTGAGAACAGCATTGCCCAGCAAGCCCCGCACTGGACCACGATTGGTACTGCAGCCGGCCAGTCGCCGCGCGGCCCGGCACACCAGCACCAACGCCCTGAAACGATTTTTTGCCATCGCCGACGCCTGGGAGCTGTCGCCCCTGCAGCAATGCCGGCTGCTCAAAATTCCCTCGCCCCAGGTGTTGGAGCGGTACCGGCTGGGCCAGGCGCCGCGTCTTTCTGCAACGCAGCAGGAGCGGGCGGCATTGATCGCCAACATTCAATACTCCTTGACGGCGGGCACCAGCCTCAAGGATCGCGCCTGGGCCTGGGTGCACGCGCCGCGAGACGCGGCGCCGTTTGAGGGCGATAGTCCCCTCTACTTCATGCTCGAAAACGGATTGCCGGCGTTGCGGGAAGTGGCCCGGCTGCTGGTGCGCGAAAGCGAACCTCGCTAGTTGACCACCCCGCGCTCCGCCAGGCCGGGGCGCAGGGCAATGACGACTTCGCTATACTAGAGAGCTATTCCGATGCGAATGTGGCGGAATTGGTAGACGCGCCAGACTTAGGATCTGGTGGGGAAACCCGTGCGAGTTCGAGTCTCGCCTTTCGCACCAAGGCATTGGCCGCCATTGCTGACAACAGACTTCAACACGAGGATTGACATGCAGGTTTCCGTCGAGAGTATCAGCAAATTAGAGCGTCGCATGCAAGTGCAGGTGCCGGCCGAGCGCGTGACTCAGGAGATCGATGCGCGCCTGAAGAACTTGAGCCGCACGGCGCGCTTGAACGGCTTTCGTCCGGGCAAGGCGCCGATCAAGGTGATCCGCCAGCAGTTCGGCCCGCAGGTACACCGCGAAGTGATCGGCGAGTTGCTGCAGTCGAGCTTTGCCGAGGCGGTGACGGAGAAGCAGCTGTCGCCCGCGGGGAGCCCGCGCATCGAACCGCAGAGCATGGACGAGGGTCAAGACCTTAAATATGTGGCGACGTTTGAGGTTTTCCCCGAGGTAGCGCTTCAGCCGTTGGATACTCTGGAACTCGAGCGCGTGACGGCCGATGTCACCGAGAGCGATATCGACGCCATGATCCTGCGTCTGCGCAAACAGCAGATGAAGTACTCGCCTTCGTCGCGCGTGGCCAATACGGGCGACAAGGTTACGATTGATTTCGTCGGCACCATCGATGGCGCCGAGTTTGCGGGCGGCAAAGGCGAGAACATCGCCATCGTGCTGGGCGAGGGACGGATGCTGCCGGAGCTCGAGCAGGGATTGGTCGGCGCGGCGGCCGCCGAGCATCGCGATATCGATGTGAATTTTCCCGCCGATTACCGTGCCACGGAACTTGCCGGCAAGCGGGCGACTTTCAGCACGCAGATCAAGACGGTCGAGGAGCCGGCGCTGCCCGAACTCGATGAGGAGTTCTGCAAGGCGTTCGGCGTCGCCGAGGGCGGAATTCCCAAGTTGCGCGAGGACGTGGCGGCCAATATGCGCCGCGAACTCGAGCAGAACTTGCGCAATCGCAACAAGACGGCGGTGATGGAGAAGCTCTACCAGGCCAATCCCATCGACGTGCCGAATGCCTTGCTCGAGTCGCAGATACGGGACATGCAGATCGAGGCCATGCGCCGCGCCGGGGCAAAGGACGTCTCGCAGGCGCCGCCGCGCGAACCCCTGTTGGAGCCCGCACGGCGCCGCGTTGCGCTCGGCTTGTTGTTCAACGACGTGATTCGGCGCGAGAATCTGGTGGTGGATCCGCGCCGCGCGGATGCGCGGCTGGACGAAATGGTGGGCGCATACGGCGATGCCGCAGCGCTGAAGCGCGCTTATCAGCAGAACCCCGACGCCATGCGCCAGGTGGAAAGTCTCGCACTCGAGGACCAGGTCGTGGATTGGATTCTCGAGCATGCTAAGGTGCGCGAAAGGGTCTCGACTTTCAAAGAGCTGATGAATTTCGAAGCCTGAGCCTCGAGGTGTATCCCTTGAAATGGGGCCAAGAAGTCCTCACAGAGCACTGAGCGGTAGTATTTATTCCACAAGGGCATCATTCATGACGACGCGCGCACTCAATTTGGTCCCGATGGTGGTCGAGCAGACCGCCCGCGGCGAGCGGGCCTACGACATCTATTCGCGATTGCTCAAGGAGCGGCTGATTTTCATCGTGGGTCCGGTGGAGGACTACATGGCGAATCTGATCGTGGCACAGCTCTTGTTCCTGGAATCGGAAAACCCTGAAAAGGACATCGCGCTCTATATCAATTCGCCGGGAGGCTCGGTGAGCGCGGGTCTCGCCATTTACGACACCATGCAGTTCATCAAGCCCGACGTGAGCACCATTTGCGTGGGGTTGGCGGCCTCGATGGGCGCGGTGTTGCTGGCCGGCGGCGCCGCGGGCAAGCGGTACTGCCTGCCGAACTCTAAAATCATGATTCACCAGCCTTCGGCCGGATTCCAGGGCCAGGCTTCCGACATCGATATTCATGCCCGCGACGTCATGGAAACCAAGCAGCGGCTGAATGCGATATTGGCCAAGCACACCGGCCAAACCATCGAGCGCGTCAAGCTGGACAGCGACCGGGACAATTTCATGACCGCGGAAACCGCCCGCGCTTACGGTTTGGTCGATTCCATGCTCGAGAAACGCAACGAGTTGCCCGTAAAGGCCTGATGGCGCCGGATTCGCCTCGTGGTCCCCGCGTCCGGACCCCGGTCACAGCCCGCGAGACCTTATCTTTGCGTGAGGTCGGTCGGGTGCTATATAGTCCGTACTGTAGCCGCTTTCCCCGGGGATTCGCGGGGGACGCGGTCAAATTGAGGACAGCATGAGCGAAGATTCGCGCGGCAAACATGATGACGGCAAGCTGTTGTACTGCTCTTTCTGTGGAAAGAGCCAACACGAGGTTCGGAAACTCATTGCCGGCCCCAGCGTTTTCGTCTGCGACGAATGCGTGGAGCTGTGCAATGACATAATCCGGGAAGAGCTCGAGGAACGCGCCGAGCGCACCCGCGACAAGCTCCCCAAACCCCAAGAGATCAAGAAAGTCCTCGATGAGTACGTCATCGGTCAGGAACGCGCCAAGCGGGTCCTGTCGGTGGCGGTATACAACCACTACAAGCGGCTGCAGACCCGCGGCGCCGAAGGCGTGCGTTCGCGCGATGAAGTGGAGCTCGCGAAGAGCAACATTCTCCTGATCGGCCCCACCGGGTCGGGCAAGACGCTGCTGGCCGAAACGCTGGCGCGGCTGCTGAACGTGCCGTTCACCATCGCCGATGCCACGACGTTGACCGAGGCCGGCTACGTCGGTGAGGACGTCGAGAACATCATCCAAAAGCTGCTGCAGAAATGCGACTACGATGTGGAGAAGGCGCAGACCGGCATCGTCTACATCGATGAGATCGACAAGATTTCGCGCAAGTCGGACAACCCGTCGATCACCCGCGATGTGTCGGGCGAAGGCGTTCAACAGGCGCTGTTGAAGCTGATCGAAGGCACGATCGCGTCGGTGCCGCCCCAGGGCGGGCGCAAGCATCCGCAGCAGGAATTCCTGCAAGTGGACACGACCAACATTCTGTTCATCTGCGGCGGCGCCTTTGCGGGTCTCGAAAAGATCATCATGAACCGCACGCACAAGAGCGGCATCGGCTTCGTCGCCGAGGTGCGTGAACACAACGCGCGCCCGCACGGCAACGACGTGTTCCACGACACCGAGCCCGAGGATTTGATCAAGTACGGCCTGATTCCGGAATTCGTCGGCCGCCTGCCGGTCGTTGCGACGCTGGAAGAGCTGGACGAGGAAGCGCTGATTTCGATCTTGATGCAGCCGAAGAATGCTCTCACCAAGCAGTATCGGAAGCTCTTCGACATGGAAGGCGTGGAGCTGGATTTCCGCGAAGATGCCCTGCGCTCGGTGGCGCGCAAAGCGATGCAGCGCAAGACGGGGGCCCGGGGTCTACGCACCATTCTGGAGAATGTGCTGCTGGACACCATGTACGACCTCCCCTCATTGCGTAATGTGCAGAAAGTCGTGGTCGACGAGCAGGTGATCGAAGGCCACAACAAACCCTACATCGTCCATCGGACCGAGGAGACTCGGCTGGTGGCTCCTGTCGAGGAACAGCGGCGACCTACGGGCTCGGACCATCTCTAGGCCCAAGCTTGAAACTCATCGTAGGCGGCCGCATGTCCTCGTTTGATTGACGTACGTGCCGCAACCAGAAGGCTAGCCTCGTGAACGACGAACCAATTGCCGATGTCCCCCCGCAGTCAGCACCGGTTCTGAACGGGATGCCCGTTCTGCCGCTGCGCGACGTGGTGGTGTACCCGCACATGGTGATCCCGCTCTTCGTTGGGCGCGAGAAATCCATCGTCGCCCTCGACCTCGCCATGAAGGCCGACAAGCGGATTCTCTTGGTCGCCCAGAAACAGGCGGATGTCGACGACCCCAAAGCCGACGATCTCTACCGCGTGGGCACGGTGGCGACCATCCTGCAGCTGCTGAAGCTCCCTGACGGCACCGTGAAGGTGCTGGTCGAGGGTGTGGACCGCGCCAGCATCGAAAAGCTGGTGGAGGGTGAATTCTTTTCCGCGGAAGTGACGGCGTTGCCGGATGTCGAGCGCTACGAAGAGCGCGAGATGGACGTGCTGACGCGCTCCGTGATCACCCAGTTCGAACAATATGTCAAACTGAACAAGAAGGTGCCGCCCGAGATCCTCACCTCGTTGGCGGGCATCGAACAGGCCGGCCGCTTGGCGGATACGGTCGCCGCCCACATGTCCTTGAAGCTCTCCGAGAAACAGAGAGTTCTGGAAATCCCCGATGTGCGCAAGCGGCTCGAGCACATGCTCGCCGTCATCGAAGGCGAAATGGACGTGCTGCAGATCGAAAAGCGCATTCGCGGGCGCGTCAAGCAGCAGATGGAAAAGAGCCAGCGCGAGTACTACCTGAACGAGCAGATGAAGGCCATTCAGAAGGAACTCGGCGAGCTCGACGATGCGCCGAACGAAATCGGCGAACTGGAAAAGCGCATCAAGGCCGCGGGCATGCCGAAAGAGGCGCGCGAGAAAGCGAATTCCGAGCTGTCCAAACTCAAGCTCATGTCGCCCATGTCGGCCGAGGCCACCGTGGTGCGCAACTACATCGACTGGCTGGTGAAGTCGCCGTGGAAGAAGCGCAGCAAGGTGCACCTCGAGATCACGGCGGCGGAAAAGGTGCTCGAAGCGGATCACTATGGCCTCGAGAAGGTCAAGGAGCGCATCGTCGAATACCTGGCCGTGCAGCAGAGGGTGAAGAACCTGCGCGGTCCGATACTGTGCCTGGTCGGTCCTCCCGGCGTCGGCAAGACCTCGCTCGGTCAAAGCGTGGCGCGCGCCACCAACCGCAAGTTCGTGCGCATGTCCTTGGGCGGCGTGCGCGACGAGGCCGAGATCCGCGGCCATCGCCGCACCTATATCGGCTCCATGCCCGGCAAGATCATTCAGAATCTCGCCAAGTGCGGGGTACGCAATCCGCTCTTCCTGCTCGATGAAGTCGACAAGATGTCGACGGACTTCCGCGGCGATCCCTCATCGGCGCTGCTCGAAGTGCTGGACCCCGAGCAGAACAGCACCTTCAACGACCATTATCTGGAAGTCGATTTCGATCTGTCCGAAGTCATGTTCGTGTGCACGGCGAACAGCCTGAACATTCCGGCGCCGCTGCTGGACCGGATGGAAGTGATCCGCCTGCCGGGCTACACCGAGGATGAGAAGAGCAACATCGCGCGCCGCTATCTGTTGCCGAAGCAGGTCAAGCAGAACGGCTTGAAACCCGATGAGCTGGTGGTGGCGGACGTCGCCATTCAAGACATGATTCGTTTCTACACGCGCGAAGCCGGCGTGCGCAACCTCGAGCGCGAGCTGTCCAAGATCGGACGCAAGGCGGTCAAGCAATTGCTGCTGGCGCCGGCCGAGAAGACCGTGACCGTCGACTCGAAGAACCTCGACAAGTATCTGGGCGTGCGCCGCTTCCGCTACGGCAAGGCGGAGGAGAGCAATCGCGTCGGTCAAGTCACGGGTCTGGCCTGGACCGAGGTCGGCGGCGAGCTCCTGACCATCGAGGCCGCGGTGGTGGCGGGCAAGGGCAAGCTCACCCACACGGGCCAGCTCGGCGAAGTGATGCAGGAGTCGATTCAAGCCGCGATGACGGTGGTGCGCAGCCGCTCCGCCATGCTGGGCCTGGATGTGGACTTCTATCAGAAGGCCGATGTGCACATTCACGTGCCCGAGGGCGCTACCCCGAAGGACGGTCCGAGCGCGGGCGTCGGCATGTGCACGTCGCTGATTTCCGCGCTCACCAAGATCCCGGTGCGCTCGGACGTTGCCATGACGGGGGAAATCACCCTGCGCGGCGAAGTGCTGCCGATCGGCGGCTTGAAAGAGAAATTACTGGCGGCGCACCGCGGCGGCATCACCACCGTGCTGATTCCCGACGACAACACCAAGGACCTGGCCGAGATTCCCGACAATATCAAGGAAAAACTCGACATCCGGTCGGTCAAGTGGATCGATGAAGTGCTGCAGGTGGCGCTGACTCACTTGCCGGTGCCCCTGCCGGCGCCCGTGGAGGCGAAGCCGCCGGAAGCGATCGCCGGCGAAAAACGGCGACGACGGCCTGCCAGGGTCAAAAGCCAGGTGCGGGCGCACTGAGCGGGCTCTAGCAATCGCCAGGGGCAAAAGCCCGAGCAGGAAGAGCCAGCCGAGGGATCCGCCGCCGCCGCCCGAGGCTCGCTGATTCGACACGACGCGGACATTGGCCTTGCCGTCGCGGACGTCGCTCTCGAACTTGGTGAGCGCGCCGTCGAAATGCTCGATCATCGCCTGCGTTGCCGCCGTGAATCCGGCCGTGGCATCCTCACGCAGCCGGCGATGTTCGTTCACCAACGTCACCGTGCCGTGCCGGGTGTCGAAGCCGCCTGCGCGCAGCACCAGCGAATGCGTCGCCGGATCAACGACGGCCAAATCGACCAAGGTCGATATGTCATGCCGCGTGCCCTTCAGGACATAGGCGCCGACGATCGTCACATAGCCGAGCGACCAGTCGTTGTCGTCCTCGTGAGCGACTTGATCGTAGGAAACCAGCGCCATCAAGTCGATGCCATAGAGCCGCTGCACACCCTCGAGGCCGGCAAAGCCGCTCCTGCCCTGCAGATAGTAGTCGGGGATCACGACGATCTCCGCGACGAACTTACGTGAAATGAAGCGCTGACGAATCTCCTGCAGCAGGGCTTCTTTGTGCGCGGCATCCAGCCCGTTCTCTCCCTCCGGACCCTTCGACGGCAGAAAGGCGAGACCGACACGCAGAGGAAGACGCAGCTGCGGCTGCACGTCTCGAGGCGGGGGAGCCGCGCCGTCGGGATACAGGAAATCAACCAGACTGGTCGAGTTCTGCGTGTGGCGCTGACAGGCCGAGAAGCAAGTCCAGTCCGCGCAGCCCGTCAATCCGACCATCATCGACAAGCCGAAGAATGTGCTCAAACGCATAAAAGCCCTCCATTGCTGTGCGCGGCGTACGTTAGTGGGAGGGGTCGCGGAGAGCAACTTTCATCGCTAATGTTGCACCGGACAGCACCGAAGGTATTACTGTGTGATACCTTACCTGAGCCCAGCCCGGAGAGCCGTCACGGATCAGCTGCTCATCGTTGCGGAACTGAAGCGCGCCTTACGCGAGCGCGGACTCACGTATGCCGTCGTCGCGGCGAAATTGAACTTGAGCGTCGCGAGCGTGAAGCGTTTGTTTTCCCGCGGCGACCTATCGCTGAAACGCGTGGATCTGATCTGCGAACTTTTGGACACCGGTCTTTCGGATATTCTGGCGCGCGCGCGCGAACGTCCGGCGGCCGACCGGCTCACGCTGGCGCAGGAGCAGGAGATCGTCGCGGATCCCAAGCTGTTCCTCATTGCGTGGCTGGTGCTCAACCGCCTGCCGATCGAGGACATCGTGCGCTCCTATGCGTTCACCGAGCGCGAGGTGCTGAGGTTTTTCTACAAGCTGGACCGTTTGAAAGTCATCGAACTGCAGCCTGGAAATCGCGTGCGTCTGCTCGTGAGCCGGCATTTCAGCTGGCGCGCAGGCGGGCCGGTGCAGCGCTACATCCACCGGAAGCTTCTGCGAGAGTTCATGTCCAGCCATTTCGCGGGTCCGCAGGACGAATTCTTCTTCCATGGCGGCGAGGTGTCGAAGGCGGCGCTCGGCGAGATCAAGCTCGCGCTTCGAAACACCCAGCGTCAATGCGCCGAAATTATCGAGCGCGATCGAGGGCCACGCGAAAATCGCCGCGGCGCAGCGTTTTTGCTGGCGCTCAGACCCTGGAAGTACAGCGGCTTCAGGCAGTTTGAGCGCTAGGAGCCTGAGACAGGCTCCTAGGCACTAGCCAAGCGATATTGCCTCGCGTAGACTTCCGCGCCTCTTCCAGAGGGTGCTTAGCTCAGCTGGTAGAGCATCGCCTTTACACGGCGAGGGTCGGGGGTTCGATCCCCTCAGCACCCACCAACAGCGGAGTGGTAGTTCAGCTGGTTAGAATACGAGTCCCGTCCACTCCGCCATTTTACCTTGTGGGTCCGCGCGAGCCGTTTGGCCGCGCCTAAGGGTATGAAACGGGTGGGAGCATGCTGCAGTCGATACACGACAAGTTGAAGGGTTGGTTGGCCGCGGTGGTGCTGGGCGCCATCGGCTTGGTGTTCGTCTTTTGGGGCATCAATTGGACCCTGAGCGCGCCGAACTATGTGGCCAAGGTGAACGGCAGTGAAGTGTCGGCCAACGAGGTCCGGCAGGCCTACCAGCGTGAACTCGCGCAGGCCCAGCGGCAATCCGACGGTTCGATCAGCGAGGCGCAGCGCAACCAGATCAAGATGCGGGTGCTCGATCAGTACGTGAGCGGCGAAGCGCTGGTCACCCGCGCCGATGCGCTCGGCTATCGCGTCAGCGATCAGGAATTGCTCGACGACATGTCGCAGGTTCCGATCTTTCAGGTCGACGGCAAATTCGACAAGGCGCATGCCGTGGCGGTTCTGAGGGCGCAGGGCCGTTCGATCCTCGAGATCGAAGCCTTGTTCAGACGCGATGCCAAGCTGCGGCAGCTCGACTCGGCCCTGTCGATGTCGAGCTTCGCGACGGCGACGGAGATGAAGCAATTCCGCGCACTCACCAAGCAGCAGCGCGAACTCACCTGGGTTCCGTTCTCGGCAGAGAAATACGCGAACCAAGCGACCCCGGACGATGCCGCGCTCAAGACTTATTACGACGCGCATAAATTCGAATACATGACGCCGGAGACGGTGGATCTGCGCTACGTCGAAATCAGTCTGTCGCAGCTCGCGTCGAAGGTCAGCGTCGACGATGCGCAGCTGAAGACCTATTACGATGAGCAGAAGGTCAAGACGCCGGAGCGATTTACCGAACCGGAGCAGCGCCGGGTCAGCCATATCCTGTTGCCGGTCGCGAATCCGAAAGACGACGCGGCGGTCAAGGCCAAAGCGGAAGGGATCTTGAAGCGCGTCCAAGCCGGCGAGGATTTCTCGGCGTTGGCGAAGGAGTTCTCGCAAGATCCGGGGTCCGCGCAGCAGGGCGGAGATCTGGGATGGTCCGAGCGCAAGGCCTGGGTGGCGCCCTTCGCGGATGCCGCATACAGCATGAAGGTGGATGAGATCCGGGGTCCGGTGAAGACCCAGTTCGGCTATCACATTCTCAAGCTGGCGGGGATCCGGCCGGCGACCGTCAAAACCTTCGAGCAAGCCAAGCCCGATTTGGAAACCGAATATCGCCGCAACGAAGCCGAAAAGCTGTTCAACAACGCCCAGGACCAGCTCGCCGATGCTGCACTGCAAAACACCACCGACATCGACGTGGTGGCGCGCAAGGCCGGTCTGACCGTGCTCGAGGTGCCGGTTTTCAGCCGCATCGACGGCGGTGGTGCATTGAGCAAGGTTCGTGCGGTGATCGACGCGGCGTTCAGCCAGGACGTGCTCGATGGGCGGCTGAGTCCCATCGTCGAGGTGGAGAAAGGCCGCGGCGTGGTGCTGCGCGCCACCGACCACAAACTGCCGCAGCAGAAGCCGCTGGACGCCGTGCGCACGGAGGTGGTCGCTGCGTGGAAGAAGCAGCGCGGCGCGGAGCTCGCCGCCGCCGCGGCCGCGGATGCGGTCAAGCGCCTGACGGCGGGCGAGTCCTGGGATGCCATTGTGAAAAGTGCGGGGGCGACCGCGCCGCCGGCCAAGTTCATCGCACGATCGGACCAAGAAGTACCGCTGGAGATTCGCACCACGGCATTCGGACAACCCAAGCCCGCGGGTAAGCCTATGTATTCCGACGCGCGGCTCGCAAACGGCGACGCCGCGGTCATTGCCTTGAGCGCGGTGCGCGAGGCGCCCAGCGATGCTGCACTTCCGGACATGGCAATGCGCGAGCAGTTTGCCGCCCAAATCGCCTCGACCGAGGCGCAGAGCTATGCCGCCGGCGCGCGCGCCGACGCCAAAGTGACCCTGAATCCACAGGCAATCGAGTAGTTGGCCGAGCTGCTGCACCATTTTACCGATTGGTATCTATCGACCTTGAGCCAGGGGGGCTATTGGTTGATTGCCGGGCTGATGGCGCTGGAAAGCACCCTGGTGCCCATCCCGAGCGAAGTGATCGTTCCACCGGCCGCCTATCTCGCGCACACCCAGGGGCAGCTTTCTTTTTTGGGGGTAGTGCTCGCCGGAACGGCGGGGTCGTGGGTGGGGGCATCGGTGATGTACTGGGCGGCGCGCCTCCTGGGCCGTCCCATCATCCTGCGGTTTGGCCGGTATGTAGGCCTCGGACAGGCAAAACTCGAACTGGCGGAGCGCTGGTGCGCTCACTATGGCCCACCCGGCGTGTTCTTCTCCCGGCTGCTGCCGGTGATCCGCCACCTGATCGGTGTCCCCACCGGAATTCTGCGCATGGACTTTCGCTGGTATGCGCTCACCACGCTGGCGGGGTCGCTCATCTGGTGCTCGGTGCTCGCTTGG
>WNFP01012543.1_pt1 | contig 13146 bp, 16 predicted proteins | sample 5400201 | NCBI WGS metagenome assembly WNFP01 (sample SAMN13153355, study PRJNA577476) | soil metagenome | isolation source: 115 cm saprolite under Madrone tree | place: USA:California | collected 2016-06-14
GGTTACAAGGAAAACAAGCTCCCGTTTACGCTTCTCGCACAGCGGCTGCCGCTGCGGTTACTGCGTGAAAATGTTCGCGACTGCGAAGCATTGCTGTTTGGCGGAGCCGGTTTCCTGGAAACATCAGATCTCGATATCTATAAAAAATCGGCGCGCGAATACGTGCGTAACTTATGGGACTGCTGGTGGCCGCATCGTGATGAGCTGCAAAGACTCATTTTGCCAGCCAACACCTGGCGGCTGAGCAGCACCCGTCCATTAAATCACCCGCAGCGCCGGCTGGCCGCCCTGGCAATCCTAGCCCACGATTGGTCCCGTCTTCAGCGCGCGTCCGGCAAAAGCAGCGTCGCCGCGGCGAGTGATTTCTTTCAAGCGCTCGAGCATCCGTTTTGGAATTTTCATTACACGCTCACTTCCAAGGCGTCGCCGAAGAAAATGGCGCTAATCGGCGAGTCGCGCGTCGCCGACATTCTGGCCAATGTGCTGTTTCCATTTTGGGTGGCACACGATGACGAGGCTTCGACTCCTTCGAGCACGCGTCTTTGGGAAGAGTACGCAAAGCTGCCGGCACAGTTGTCGAATAGACGGCTCGAAACAGCTATGACACGTCTTTTCGGAAATGATCCGCGCCGGCAAGAATTTCTCAAAACCGTCGCGCATCAGCAAGGTCTGCTCCAAATCTACGAAGATTTTTGTATGCAGGACAATTCCGATTGCGCGCAATGCCCGTTCCCGGAACAGATGCGAAAATGGCAGTGACTAGTTAAAAGCGTTACAAGCGTTAAAAACGTCGAGAATACAAAGGCATTAGTGAAAGGCTATTGCAGCTTTGTAACCATGTAACTTTTTTGACGATTTAACGTGCACACCGGTCAACTCGCGGCTAGCATTCGCTCCATGCGTCCTCCCCAGAAAGACCAGCACGCGTTTACTCTCATCGAGCTGCTAGTTGTTATCGCGATCATTGCGATTTTGATCGGGCTGCTTTTTCCGGCCTTCAGCGCAGTTCAAAACCAAGCCAGACAAACGCAGGCGAAAAACGATCTCACTCAAATCGTCAATGCAGTGAACGCGTATTACACGGAGTACGGGAAGTATCCTTTAGTTACCGCCGACACTACCATTACTGACACGACCACGCCGAGTAATGCCGATCTCTTCTACACGCTACGCGCTGTCGCAAGTGGTGCGAATACCGGCGACGTTGCCAATCCCCGCAAGATCGTTTTTATCAACCCGCCATTCGTGAAAAATCCAGCGAATCCGCGGTCTGGAATTGGAACGCCCACTGGGACGGGACCTGGCCAATATTACGATCCGTGGGGGAAACCTTACAGAATCGCGATTGACGGCGGGTACGACAATTCATTGCCCAACCCATATACTGCCGACACTGGTGCGGGACCAGGAGCGTTAAGCATCGGAGTAATCGGCTGGTCGCTGGGCAAAGATCAAACTGGTGGATCGGGCAATAAAAATTCAGGCGCCGGAGATGACGACGTGATTTCGTGGCAGTGATTGTTTGGTCTCGCATCCGCTGCCATGCTGTAGCGTCCACAGCTTGCCCGCCGCTGCGGGTCTTCAGCGGATAAATACTGGCGATCTGTTCTCCTGCGCTGAGGACAGCGCACGCTAGAGCCGCATCGCGGCATATTGACTAATCACTAATCACCAGTCACCGTTCACTTCTCCAAAACGCGGGTGTAGTTCAATGGTAGAACGGCAGCTTCCCAAGCTGCACACGGGGGTTCGATTCCCCTCACCCGCTCTTTTTCATAGGTAGAACAGCCTAAAAAATGCCCAAAATTAAGCTCTGGTCATAACAGATTGTCATAACAAGTCCGCCAAAGTCCACCGATGTTTACGTTCAATCGAACGTCTTCTGACCCCTTTCTGACCCCCTTCTAACCCCTTCCTGACCCCCTCCTGACCCCCTTGAACCTGAACCTGACCCCTGACCTGACCCCCCGGAAAATGCTCTGGAATCATCACGATCTGATGCTTGAGCGCAGTAAGATTGAATGGCTTTGTCCAGTTCTTCAATGGTTGTCGGTTGTCGAATTAGATTCATGGGATGGACATTTCATTGTACGTGGCCATTTTTCGAACCAGTAAGGCGATCCCGCGATCTCGTCTGATGGACGTATAATCAGCGCGAAAACGAGATCAGAACAAGTCCACCGATTTCCGTCCACATAGTGAGCGCGAGGCTCCTGTTTACCTCGCCAACATTCAGGGCCGCTTTCAAAGAGATCGGGATTTAATGCCCCGGCTGTCCGGCGACTTGCACGAGCACGCAAAATCCGGCAGGCTCCAAGCGAAGCCGCTTTTTCTCCTTCGTTCGCCAACTTATGCACGTCGCTGGCCAGTCACCATTTTTCAAACTCTTAGGCAAAACTTGGCTTGAGATGTCCAACATGGACCGTGAAACAACGCTAGAACAGTGTTTCCAGTTTTGGAGACAAAGAGGTTTTCCGTTTGACCGACTCACGGATCGTCAGATGGCCTCAGATTTCGTGGGCGTGCTTTGCACAAATACTTCCGGGCTTTGGACACACAACGGTCTTGGCGCATCTACGGCTGGTTTGCGCTTGGCAAACTCATTCCATCCGGAGATGTGGAGTGTCCGGTGCAAACGTGCGCATTCGCCTGCAGAGCGGTTTTATTGCGACATCGCGCTCCGAAGAGTTCTTCGCCGAGCTCTCACGGTTTGGCCAGACCGTTATTCGGTAAATCCAACAAATCTGCGATCGATGCTTCGCACCTTCAGTAAAACGACGCGTGTTTCGAATTTCCGTCCTGTTATCGCAAAAGCCGTGATTGAACGGTACTCGCGGAAGGGGCAAGCAGTACTGGACTTCTCGTCGGGATATAGCGGAAGGCTATTGGGCTGTGCTGCGCTCGACCGGTCCTATCTAGGAATCGACCCGGATACAAACCAAGTGCGCAATAGTCGTAAGCTGCTGGCAACTCTAAGGAACGTCATGTCACTGACCCGCAACCATACAATTGAGAGCGGTTGCGCTGAAGATTTGTTGCCCAGTTTGAAACGATCATCATACGATTTGATTTTCTCTAGTCCGCCTTATTTCAACCTAGAGCGTTATTCAGAGGAGCCGACACAGAGCTATATTAGGTACCCGCGCTATCGTCTATGGAAGGAGCATTTTTTGGAGAGGACACTCGTTGCCAGTGCGCGGCTGTTACGTGACGGTGGGTATTTAGTCATCAATGTCGCTAACTCTGGTGGTTACCCCATTGCTGACGATTGTTTAACGATTGGGCGCCAAATTCTAAAGCACGTCGCCACGCATTCAATCTTGCTAGCACGAAAGCCGTATTTGAAATCGGACTCGAATGATCGCTACAAAGCAGAACCCTTGTTCGTTTTTCGCAAAATTTAAGGAAAGATATCGGATCTGTGTCCAGCCCGGTTCCGCTCCCGCAGGACAGTCTCATCACTGACATCTCGTTGCGACTCGGGGACCGACAAACAACGATTAAATTCCGCAATGGCAGCTTCGTACTGGTTCTTCAAACGCAGGAGCCGGCCGACCTCGTAGCGAGCGAAAGGGTAATCGTGCCGAACGCATTCGAGGACTTGACGCAAAAATCCTTCAGCCTTTTGAAAAGAGTCTGACGATTCATGAAGATGATCAGATTTTTTCATCCAATATCCACGGCGCATCCACGCAGAGCCGAGATTACATAGAATAGCCCAATTATGCGGTGAGATGTGATCTGCCTTTTCGAAGTGTTCGATTGCTTTATCGATTCGCTTTAGTTTACCTCGGACGGACTCATGTAAGCCGAGATAGTCAGAAGTAAACATTTCCGCCAAGCCAAGCGCGTTTTCGGTTCGCCATAGGATCTCAGGTCGATATTCTGGAGGAGCATCCGAGAGAGAACGGTGCACTTCATCGGCCAACCTCTGAACATTTGAGAACGCTTCCGCAACAGCGACTAGATCGGGCTGCTCCGGGTCTTTTTGGATCATCATCTGGCCCCAGACTTGAGCGAGCGAGGATTTCGCAAGCAGACGCATAACGGGGTCCGAATCAGACGCGCGAATGATCTCTTCGAAAATCCCCTTCGCCGTGCTCAAATCTTCGCGGTGATACTTATGGAAGTACGCGACGCCGAGATTAAGTTGAACCTCTTCTTTGAAGCGTGGTTTAGCCTCAAGAACTTGTTTCAAGCCGTCAATTGCAATATCTTGGTCGCCTAGCAAATCGCACGTCACAGAGCGAAAGTACAAAGCTGGTAGGTATCCGGGGTCAGAGGCGAGCGCGACATTAAACTCCCTGTTGGCGGATTCCAGATAGTGAATGTCGCCGCTGGCGCGATAAGAGCGGAGGTTATTAATCCCTGTGTTGAGACTGCGCAGAGCTTTGTGGCTCCGAGATTTTTCCCTGAGTTTCATCGGACCTCCGTAAGATAAGTGATTACGTTGCGCGCAGCACGCATATTCGCGAGAAAATTATCCTTTTCTGCTGCGAATTCTCGCCAGATGTGACAGAGCCTATTATTTCGAGACAGCGAGACGGTAAGAATTTCCTTTCGTTCGCCCGAACTCCATACCCGCGCATCAAACTCTGGAATGACAGTCCTCTTCAGCAAAATTGCGAATATCTTTGCCGCGGGACCTTCTGAAACTTCCGGAAGCAGGTCAAAAATCTCTGAAATGCTGAAAACAATCCAGGGCGTGTTTGGGCTGCCGCTTAGCGGACCCAAACCTTCCTTGCGTTCGGCAATCGCGGCAAGCAGGGCCACTCTAAACATTGCAGCCTCTTCGCCTTCGCTTCCTTGAACTCCGGAAATTTTGATGCGGTCACGGCCAAAAAACCGTCCAATCGGACCTAATGAGAGCCACAGAACAATAAGAAACAAAACAGCCGAAGCGGTCGTGATCGCAGTAGGGATCCACGCACCAGCTAAAGAGAAGAACCAGCGAAAGCGGCCAGATCGCTTGTTCTCAAGTTTTTGCAGAGCGGTCAGAGCAGCGTGGCGAGTTTCCGCGTTCTTGCTTTGCAACGCTCTCGAAAAAGCTTCGCTCGCTTTATCGAAGTTGTTTGCCTCTGAAAATATTCGTCCTGCTTCGACATTGGAGGCGAGCGGATCAGGCGGAGTCGCCGAGGGAGTTGCACTCGCGGGCCGGTTGGTCGAAGCCGCCGTTGCGATCGGAGATACGCGAATGGGAGATTTTGCCGGTGTCGCACTTGTAGCGGCAGTCGGAACAGGGGAATGTGAACTCTGAGGGGGCGCAGAGAACTCTTGGCCAATCACTACCGCCGGAGTTGGCGGGATATCGTTGCTTGCACCTATACTAGCAACAACGAGGAAAATGGTGACCGATGGAATGCGCACGAACATCGTTATTCGATAGCCCGGTTTGTACGGCATGGTTTTAGGCACGATCAAGCTGAGAAAATGAATTTAGGATTTTAAGCAGATGACAGTTCGCTGCGCCCAACGTTGTACGTTGGGGCCTCTCCCCAAAGTGTTCAAAGAGTCGTAGCGGTGGTTCCCAGCACATCACGTACGCCATCAACGAGCTTTTTCGACTTGCCGAAATGGCTGTGGCTAACAAGTTGCCTCGACATGACTGAGACGCACCTTGAATATTCGACACACACTTAGAACCGCTATTGCGCCCGAACTTAACTTCCTTTACACCGTCCCTCCGTTCCGACGGGGCGAAATCGTCGATTGTGGCTGGTTCTGCCGAGAACATGCTCTTCACGTGAAGGTTGTCTGCGCCATGTTGGGAATCTCTGCCGACATCAGGCTCGGCGAGTTCCATCTTTATTCCCCAGATGTTATTCCGACGTTCTCCGGCGAGTCCGGTGACGGGCATGCATGGTGCCGCGTTAAATCAACCATACCGGTTGACCTCAGCATGACTTTCAAGCTCTATGCCGCTGGTGCCGGTCCTCAACTTTATGCCCCTGTGTTCGGCACCGGGCGCAACGGCGATTATGTTGTCAGCTATCATCGCTTCGGGGAACCGGAACCCGATCAACCGCTCAATCCACACCACATTGTATTTCGCGAGCACGATCTTACCCCGTCACTCTGCCGATGCCATGACTCAAAATCCATATTTGTTTCTCTACTCGCCTGACCCCACCGACGCTCAAAATTGGGACGCGCTCTATGGGCCAGAAATTTACGCGCGGATAAGCTTTCACTGTTTTGCCGTGGCGACTCGCCGCGCAAACCCTATTCGCAGAAGCATGACCTCCAGCGAAGCCGCGAGATGGGTTTCTATCCAAGTATCCTTCCGCCCTCGACGATGTTCTTTCTACGCTCAAAAAAGTCGCCTAACCGGGGGCGCGCGCCCGCCCAGCGGTTGTGGATTGACAACCCGAATCGCCGATTCAAGTTCCAAAAACGCAGTCAGTTTTTCATCCGCACGCACAACGAAACGCTTTCCGTCGCGGCGATGTGCGTCTGCAGCGAAAAGTCTCAACATCAATCACAGGTTGACCCCCACCATGAGGGCGCGAAGCGGCTCAGGAAATCTTGACGACGTTCTTGGCCACGAGACCCTTCGGTCCCTCCTCCACATCGAAGCTGACGCGGTCGCCCTCGCTCAGGGTCTTGAACCCCTCCCCGATGATGGAGGCATGGTGGACGAAGACGTCCGCGCAAGAACTGGCGCTTTGCCGAGTGATCGTTGCCAATCACACTGAGTATCTCGCAAAACATAGTGGCATCCGGCCCCGCAAGCCTGAATCAATGCACGTAGCCATTCATTCCGCCGACATTGCAGCTTACGAAGGCAAGTGGGAAATTCTGAAGAAGTCAGTCCGGCCAGTGCAATCGGAATTGACTCCGCGTCGTAGCAGTCAGACCTAACGGATGACCAATTCACAACACGTTTACGAAGTGCGACCGCGCAAAGATCATCACGGCGTCGATCTCCTCTCCGACGCGCTGCCATTGGGTCGCCTGTGGTACGGCAAGCCAGACGCAATCAAGTTGCTGCAACCGCCCTCAGCCGCTGTCTTGACCCGCTCCGAGCACTTCCGCGCGGACAAGAAATGCATTGCAATTCACAATTTGCGGAGCGCGCGCCTTCGCATAAGTCGCGAGATTAAAACAGAAAGAAGCCGATGAACACCAGCACATTTGGGGAATTAAGAGGCTATTTGAAAATCCTAACGGTGCAGGTTTACGAACTGGATAAACAAGCCACCTTCGTCAGAGTTGGCGCAATTCGCTGGGACGGCCACCGCCTGACCGCGAGCAACAAAGAACCTGTATTGCAGTTCATCATGCACGAACCCATTGACCTACCGCCAATAGCGAGAAAGAACCCCGGACTCCGCGAAAGGTTGCATCCCGCAGCCGACCCGGAACGGTTCATCCGATGTTTGCACTGGTGCTATCATTTGCCGTATTTGAATGTGTCAGAAGCGGTCACAGTGAGTGAAGTAGGGTCAGAGTAAGCGCCACCAAGCTTCTTGATGAGTTCATCCGCACTTACTGTCCCTGATTGGTTGCGCCAAAATCTTTAAAGTGTCGTTCCGGTGAAGTGAGATCGACCCGAAAACGAGATACGCCTCGATCGGAGCGGATGAGGAAAAAAGTCGAGCGCATAGCGGGTTTACAGGATTTGCTTGCAACATGGGAGCAAGCCGGGGACGTGGAAGAAGCGCGTCGCGTCAACGAGAAGTTACAAATCGCGCGGAAACAATTGGAGGTCATGCGACCATGAAAAAAACCGTTACGGTGATTTCACCGGAACGACTTTTCCAAGCGCCGCGCCTTACTGGGGCCCAGCGCCGACAGCTTGTCCACGAGTTCTTCGCTCGTGCGCGCCCATTCGAGAAGGTGAAACACCGGCTGGAATTCCCAATGCCCGTTGCACTGGACTTCGATTAACTCGCTGCGCCCGCACTACCAGCGCAACGCTTCAAACTGCGCGTCTGGATAATGCCGAAACTCAAGGTGCAGATCGGCGAACAGAGTTTCCAGTTCGCGCACCGAAACCTCGCCGTTGCCTTGCATCGTTAAATCGTCCGCACCGCCACCAGCCGGAACTCCGTCTTGCGACGCGTGAGGCCGTACCGCAAAACGTCCACGGCGTGCTGCTCGCAACTGTCGTCTATGTCCTCTGGATTCGTGCGGGAATAAACCATAGCTGGCAACATGATAGAAACGCACGAGCACGCGGGCGACTTCAAAGAGTGGTGAGTTCTTTACTTTTTCTCGTTAGGCAGGTTGCTATTGCGGGATGAAGGCGAACCAAGCAGCGTTTGACGTAGGGCGGCTTGCAGAGGACATGGCGCAGGGATACTCCGCCCACAGCTCGGCAATGACTATCATTACACGACTGGATGCGCAGACGCTTCATCGGGTAACGTGGAACGACCCAGTCGGTTCTGCCCCATGCAAAGACGGAACCGAATGGTCGTTCACCTTGCGTGATTTCTTACGGCTTGCATCTACGAAGCCAGCAATAGCCGCAGAACTTCCTCGCGTGTGGCTCACGGGTTCCCTGCTGGCGGTCGGGGGTGCATTGAAGCGCAACGGTTACTTCGACCGAGCGCCGGAGCTGGAACTCGTTCGCCACCTCCGCAATGGTGTTGCTCACGGCAACCGTTTTAACATTCTATATCCCGGCGAGCTGAAAGAGTTCCCCGCCCACAACCGCGATGTGTGGCCAAAAAGACCCAAGAGCGCGATTTTCGAGATCACACCGGCGCTCAATGGACAGCGCGTCCTCTTCGATTTCTTGGATGCGGGCGATGTGCTTGAGCTGTTGTTTTCTGTCGGCTCCTACTTGAAACGAATGGGAAACGGAGAGCCACTCCCTCCGCCGCCGCAATCGTCAAAATAGGTCTTGTCCAGCGCGCGCGTTGTCCAGCTAAAGCGACGGAGTATGGAGTCGGCGATTCGAGTTCAATAACGAAACGCTTTCCATCGCGGTGAGCATCAGCAACGAAGATCGTTCGCCCGCAAGAATCCACGCCTGCGACACAGCCCAACTCCAACCGGCTTCGCCCGTTAATGAATTGGGACGTTCAACACGCTGTCGTATCGACCGGCCGCAATGTTCGAGACGACGCTGCTGACTGGTTGCTCCGTAATCATGCAACCCCCGACCGTTTTCACGCGAGCACCGCTCGATTTGTAACGGGCAACATTTTCCTGATAGGCTTGATCGTGCAGGACATGCAGGCCAAGCAACGCATAACATTGTCTGGCAAGATTTGCCTCGGATAGAAGTGATTTCAGGTTGCCGGCGGCGTTCGGTTCGTGCAGCAGACTGCGAAAAGCCCTCTCTTCCTTTGACGTGGTGCCAGCAACTCCGATTCCACCTAGTGCAAACCATTGCGCGGTCTTCAACGTGTTCCAGTCGCCGTTCGACGACAATCCGGACGCAGCGGCGATGTGAAGCATCGCCAGGAAAAATAAGGCCGACCGAAATTTCACTGAATACCAGTGTGGCAGAACGCGATCATGTTGCGCGCATTTATTGCCCATCGCACGCCCGACGCGAGCAGCAATGCAATTCGTCACCGCGAAGTTTTTCAGCTGCCAATAATCATCTTTGACAGGTTCGGGTGCCAGTTATTGCTCGTTCGCGATGGCGAGGACGCCATCGTCAGCGCGGCGGGATCCGAGCCGGACTGGCATCCCGTGCGCTCGCTCGGAATTATCGTCCGCCGAAAAGTCTTCGGAACGATCTGAACACACGACCGGGGAAATTTGCGGCCTTTTGAGGAAGACCCGGCGCCTGCTGAGCAAACGGCCATTGCGAACCTCCATGTACCTGGCATGCGGCGGTTGGCACCTTGTCGGCAGGCAAATCGATATCGTAAGCGCTTCCGGCCGCCGTGCATCCTGTGGTTGCGAGTTGATTGGAAATCGAACATACCGTGGCGTGTTGGAGTGGCATGGTCGGTTCCAGCGGTACGGCTGGATAATGCTGTGCCGCTTTGTTCATCACCTGTGTCCACACTGGTAGCGCCAAGGCGGCGCCGTATCCGTGTGGAATGATGGTTGTCGGCTGATCGAATCCGACCCAGACACCGCAGGTCAGCGTGCTCGTATAACCTGCAAACCAGGCGTCCTTATAATCATTGGTAGTACCGGTCTTACCTGCCGCCGGCAATTTGAAGCCCAGTGACCGCGCACTGGCAGCAGTGCCCTTGGTCAAAACATCTTCCATTAGCTGCGAAGTCATCCAGGCCGCGCTCGGATCCAGGGTCGGCACAGAAATATGCGCGGCGAGATAAATCGGTTTGTGCCGCTGATTGTCGATCCGCTCGATGATGTAAGCCTGCTTGCGCACGCCCGCATTGGGAAAAACGGAATACGCAGCAGTCAAATCTTTCAGGTCCGTCTCGAAGGAACCGATGTAGATCGCGGGGCCATGCGGAACATTTTTCGAGACGCCGAGATCGTTCGCAACCTTTTGCACTGCGTCCAGCCCGGCGAATTGTCCCACGCGCACGCTCATGGTGTTGCGCGAATGGATCAGGCCGTACGAGCAAGGCATGGTGCCGCCGTAGGTGCCGTCGGAATTCGCAGGCGACCAACTTCCCGCGCCCTCAATCTCACCGGGTTGAATCGGGCCATCGCTGATCGCGGCGCCGGGTAACAACCCGTGGCTGAACGCGATCGTGTACACGAATGGTTTGAATGCCGAACCGACCTGCCGGTTCGCAGGAGCAAGTGCCCGGTTAAACTTGCTTTGCGCGTAATCGCGGCCGCCTACCAATGCGCGAATGCCGCCGCTGGGATTGTCGATCACAACCACCGCCCCCTGCAGGTAAGGCATGGCCGAATCCCCTTCTCCGTTCTCCGGCGGTTTGTAATTCGCTTTGAGCGGATGATGAAAATTGGATTGATGCTCGATTTTGGTGAGTTGCTTCTCGAGCGCATCCTGCGCGGCGTTTTGCACGGTCGGATCGAGCGTCGTGTAGATCGATAGACCGCCATTATCGATTTGGTCCTGCGTTAACAACAGATTCAAATCACGTTGCACCGCGTCCATCGCGTAGTTCTCCTGAATAAAGGGCATGCGCTTCGGGTGAGCCGTGATCTTTGCTCGCTTTGCGTCCTCGGCGTCAGCCGGTGAAAGCTTCTTCAACGCCACCAAGCGATCCAGAACAGCGTTGCGTTGAATCCTCGCACCTTCCGGATTTTTCAGTGGCGAAAACCGATTCGGGCTGCGGATCAAGCCGGCCAGGAGCGCAGCTTCAGAGAGATTCAGCTTTGACGCGTTCTTGCCGAAATAAGCTTGGGAAGCGGTCTCAACTCCATAACAACCGTTGCCGAAATAAATCCGGTTAATATAAAGCTCCAGAATCTGCTGCTTGGTAAACTGGCGTTCGATGCGCAGCGCGACCATTGCTTCCAGTATCTTCCGGCTGAGGGTGCGACCACCGAGTGGAAGGCTGTTTCGGGCAAGCTGCTGGGTGATACTGCTGGCGCCTTCCTTGGCTGAACCACTCGTGATATCGCGGACCAAGGCACGCAAAATCCCCCGCCAATCAATCCCTTTGTGCTCGTAAAAGCGAGCGTCCTCGCGCGCCAGCACCGCGCTAATAAAAAACGGTGAGACCTCGCTCAGCGAGACCTTCAGACGGTTCGCGCCCGCCAGGCGGCTGTAAATTTTTCCATCAACATCGTAAACGGTGTTTCGCTCCGGCATTTCGCCGACGTTTTTCATGTCGAACGTTTGCGCCCACGTCCCGTAAAAGAGAAAGACGGCGAAGACCGCAGCCGCGAGTAAAATCAGCAGCGTGATTTTCCAGCCGTAGCGGAAAAGAATGTTCCCGCTTTTCTGTTTTCGCGACCGGAGACGAGCGAACAGTTTCATTTGGTTAGGAAAGAAGACAATCTAGCCGCACCTCGCGTTGCGCGAAAGAGAAGCTCGAGTTGGAGAACCTGGAGGGCGCTGCGCCGTCAGCGCCCGGGGAATCACAGATGGCAGCAAACCTCACCAATCACCAACGCAAAAAGCTTAACTCTCCTTGAAACGGCCACTCGTCCGCGCTGCTTGCTAAGCCCGCGCGAACGGGATTATCTACGACGTATTGCCATTTCGATTCATAATTTTCGGAACGCCGCAATTGGGTGTCCAAGAAATCCCGCTGCCAGATCGGCTGTTCGTGTGGGCGCGGCCAATTTTTTGATGCGATACTTTTCCAATACCGAACCCAATGCATCAGCGGCTCAGTCGGAAACACGGCCGGCGCACAAAAGAGGTGGAGATGGTCCGGCATGACGACATAGCGGCCAATGCTCCACGATTTCGCCCGCTGCCATGCGTCGAGGATCACAGCCATCGAATCGGCGTGCGCGAACAGTGGCTTACGAGCCTTACTGCAGATCGTCAGAAAAACAATAATAGGTTCGTTAAACCTTTCGCGAACTGCCGGATGCGCCGGATATTTGCGGCGGATTTCCACTATCTGTGAGAAGGGGCGCAGATCGAGGGCGCCGACGACGCGGACGCCCTCCAGATTCAACGCTTCATAAATTCAGCTTTACCACGCCTTCGTGTTGCTCCGTCGGACAGGGCGCGTTGGTCGGAACATCGGTCGCGGCGTCGCTCGGCTGAACGACTTTATGGTCGATCAAGTATCGTTCGACTTCCTCGCCACTGACATCAGCCAGCATTTGCCCGTTTATTTCGACACAGGGCGAAAGTGGCTGGCCACTCTTGGTTTCCATCTCCCAGCGGAACGCCGGATTCTGGATAATGTCCTTTTCTGTATATGGAAGGTTGTATTTGGCGAGCACGGCGCGCACACCGGCGCTCCAGCCACAATAGGTCTTCAGATATGCTGTAATTTCTGGCGTTTGCATCTGCAGAATATATCACAAACGAGTCCCAAGAAAAGATCGAAGCTCTGGAGCTTCACCGATAGTTTTCTGGTACAGCTGGTGCTTTAAGAGATTCTCCGTTGTGTCGCATCTCGCCAAGTGTACGCAAGTCGCGCCTTCGTTGTTCCTCCATTAGGACAAAACAAGAAGGCGCGAGAAGAAAACGAGTTTAGCCCTTTTCCCTCTTAATCTTCATCGAGAATCACGCGATCAACCATCACGTTGTCGCCCGTTCCGACGTAATGAACCCGGACTGGCACACCTACTTTAACTCTCGTTGTTACGATATCTTCATCC
>WNFP01003179.1_pt1 | contig 13145 bp, 10 predicted proteins | sample 5400201 | NCBI WGS metagenome assembly WNFP01 (sample SAMN13153355, study PRJNA577476) | soil metagenome | isolation source: 115 cm saprolite under Madrone tree | place: USA:California | collected 2016-06-14
GTGATCGTGCCGTCCAGGACCGGCGGAGAGGCTGTCGACACCGACAGCTGCGCCACGGCGACCACCCACCGGCCGTCGTACGTGCTGTTCGTCGCGTCCAGACCCACGCGGTTCCGCACTTCGCTCACCACGCAGTTGCTGCCCGAGCCCTTGACCTGCACGCAACCCGACAGGGCCGTCAAAGCCGAGCCGCCCAGCGCCTTGCCTTCCGCCAGCCGCGCGTCCTTCGTGTACCCGAGGTACAGGGGCAGCGCCACGGCGGAGAGAATTCCGACGATCAGAATGACGATCAGCAGCTCGACCAGGGTGAACCCGGCCTCGCGCTTCGTCCCGCCCAGCAACTTCGTTACATTGGTAAACATCGTTTCCTCCTCAAGATGGTTTGTCATCACGGGCCTGATCCCCAAACTCCGCATGGCCCTGCAGCCACCAACGAGAGGAGCAAGCACCATGCCGAGGCTACGAAAGTCGAACTCGGCGCATAGAATTAGATAGTTGCAGAGAAGAACATCGCGCCAAAGTTGGCTCCTTAGACCACAATTCTGGTTGAACCCTCTATTTTGGAGGCCCGTCAAAAGGGGGTCATCTCCCCCGGCGCCTTCCTTGACACGCCCGAAGGGCGGGGCCTATGATCCGCTGCCCGGACCCAACCATGAACCGCACTCTCTTGCCCGGAGTCCTCGTCGCTATGCTGGTCGCGATAGCGGCCGGGGGCGGCTGGGTCCTTCGCGGCGTTTTCCCGTCGGCGGGCGGGAGTTCCGGAGCCCCATCAAGATCCGCTCCGAGCGTCACTCTCGCCGACGGCCTGCAGGCCGGCTTCGTGGGTGTCGCGGAGCACGTGCGACCCGCCGTGGTCAACCTCGGCACGATTCAAAAGGCGCGCGGAAGCCGAGCGCCGGGTCCCCAGCCCGGCCGCGATGATCCTTTCTTCCAGGAATTCTTCAAACAGTTCTTCGGTCCCGAGGGGCCGAGCGGCGGCTCGGAGTTCCGCCGGCCTGGGCTGGGTTCCGGCGTGATCTTCGACAAGCGCGGCTTGGTCCTCACGAACTTTCACGTCGTCAAGGGCGCCGACGAGATCACGGTCAAGCTGTCCGACAAGCGCGAGTATCGCGGCCAGCTCCTGGGCACCGATCCCAAGACGGACCTGGCGGTCATCCGTTTTCAGCCCGACCACGAGCTGACGGTCGCGACGCTCGGCAATTCGGAGGCTCTTCGCGTCGGGGAATGGGCCATCGCCATCGGTAATCCCTTCGGACTCGACCAGACGGTCACCGTGGGCGTCATCAGCGCCACCGGACGCTCTGACGTGGGGGTGGCGACATACGAAAACTTCATCCAGACGGATGCCTCGATCAACCCCGGCAACTCCGGCGGGCCGCTCCTGAACCTCAAGGGCGAGGTCATCGGCATCAATACGGCCATCTTTTCCCAGAGCGGCGGATCGGTCGGCATCGGCTTTGCCATTCCGATCAACATGGTCAAGCGCGTTGTTGATCAGCTCGTCGACAAGGGCAAGGTGGTCCGCGGATGGCTGGGCGTGTCGCTGCAACCGCTCTCAGCCGAGCTGGCCGACTCCCTGGGCGTTCCCGGCAAACAGGGCGCGGTCGTGGCGTCGACCATGCCGGGCGGGCCCGCCGCGGCGGCGGGGCTTCAGCAGAACGACGTCATCCTGGCTTTCGACAAAATACCGGTAGAGGACTACCACCACTTCCAGCGGTTGACGGCCGAGACGCGCGCGGGAACCAAGGTCGTCCTGCAGGTCCTGCGCAAGAAGAAGACGATCGAGCTGCCCGTAACCGTCGCCGAGGCGCCCGACGAGGGCGGCCTCCGGCGTCCGGCCGCTCCCTCCCCGAAGTCCTAGCTCCGAAGTCTTAGCTCCGAAGTCTTAGCCGCCGGGGCAGGGCGGCGAGAAGGGTCCAGGTGCCGCTGTTCGAGTTGAACGACGGCGCATGCCGTCGTAAGACAAGGGCTGAGTTGATCCCCAGCTAAATCACTGATTCAGCCCTCGCCTCGTGGCTTCGCCTCTCAGCCCGAAGAGCCACGAGCCCCCTGGCCGAGGGCGCTAACGAAGCAGATGGACCCTTATCGGCGCCCGACTACGCCACAAACGGAGGGATGGGTGGTATGTCCACCTGCTGTGTCTTGACCTCACGCACCCCGCGGACGGAGCGTGCCACTTCGACGGCTTCGTCCATGGCCGCTGTGCCCTCGAGCGTGACGAGCCCGGCCTTGGCTTCCACCGTGATCCGGTACTTCCGCGTCTCTGGATTGGTGGCAAGCGCCACCTGGATCTGAGAGGCCAGGGACCGGTCGGCCACGAGCTGCTGGCCGGCGGACGTGGTCTGGATTTCCGGCCGCTGGACTGCGGCGGCGACCAGCTCGACAGCCGCGTCGATCGAGAGCTTCTCCGTGTTGAGCACGAGGTCGTAGAGGGAAGGATCCCGGACGTCCACCTCGTAGAGGTAGCGCATGCGCCCGAGTTTTTCCATGTCATCCCGCCGCGCCATGTCGTGCACGGTCCGCGGATTCGTCTGCTCGCCCATCTGCCCCGAGAGCTTCTTTGCGAGGCGCTTGACCCGCAGGTCGAAGGGCGCCATCACCCGCAGCCGCACGACGTGCGGGATGCCCCTCAGGAGCCACTGGCCGGCGCGGCCCATGAGCACGACCCGATCCTTCTCCGCGAACTCGAAGAGCGCCGTCTGCAGCACCGTGATGTAGCGCCGGGTCTCGGCGTCGAAGCGCTCGAAGAGTGACGGCTTGGACTCGTCGAGGCTCGAGAGCTTCTCCTCCAGCACGCCGTAGCGCAGCGCGGCATCGGAGATGAGCTCCTGGTCAACGTAGTGAAGGCCCAGCTTCTCGGCCACCTTCTGGCCGATCTCCGGGCCGCCCGCACCGATCTCGTGGGAGACAGTGACGATGCTCATGGCTGGTCCTCCTTCCGGTATTTGTTCCGGAGCGCGGCGGGCGCGATGGCGATGCGCTTGCCGCTGACGTCGTCCAGGACGTAGACCTCGTCGGCCAGAGTGCCGCTCGCGAAGACCTCGAAGACCTCCAACGCCTCTTCCAGGGTGGTGCCCGCGGGCCGACCCGCCATCATTGCCTCCACGGCCTCCCGCTTGAGTCGCATGGGTGGGCCACTCAGTATCAGGAAAGCCCGGCGAACGCAAGGGCCTCAGCGGGACTTGCGGAGGAGCGATTCCGACTCACTGACGAGCGCGGCAGCCTCGTCCGAGCGCCCGTCTCGGCGAAGCTCGTCGGCGCGCCTGGCAAGAGCCATGGCGAGGGCAGCCTGGGCGTCCGGCCGGTCCGGTCGCTGGGCCAGAACCTGCCGGAGGGTAGGAATGGCATCGGCGTACTTGCCCTGCATGACCTGGAGCAGGCCCAGATTGAGCATTCCCCCGATCCGCTCGGGAGCAAGCCGAGCGGCTTCCCGGAATTGCGCGGCGGCCTCGTAAAGGCGGCCCGTCCGGAGCAGGACAGCACCCAGGTTGTTGCGCGGCCCCGCGCTCCCGGGACGCGCTGCGATCGCCGCGCGGAACGCCGTCTCCGCCTCGCCGAGGCGATCCTGGTCGAGCAGGAGATTGCCCAGATTGTTCTGGCAGATCATGCACGAGGGATCGGTATCCACCGCGCGGCGCCAGAGGGTCTCGGAATCATGCCACACGCGGCTCTGCCGCCACGTCCCCGCCCCCAGCCCCACCACCACCAGCCCCACCGTCCCCAGCGCCGTCGCTGTCACCCACGGCCGCACCGCCCCCCGCGCCCCCGCCCCCACCACCCCCACCACCACCCCGCCCACCAGCAGCGCGAACCCCATCCCCGACAGATAGCTGTACCGGTCATGCGCCAGCTGATACCCCGCGTGCACCGCCCCGCTCATCGGCAGCACCAGCAGCGCCGAATACCCCCACGCCGCCAGCCCCCCCGGCCACCGCCGCCGCAGCGCGATCAGCACCACCGTGATCACCGGCACCGCCGCCAGCGGCACCAGGAACTTCCCCGCCAGCGGCTCGATCCGCGCCGGCAGCTCGTACATCGGCGACAAATCCACCGGCCACACAAACTTCCACGGATAGAAGAACAGGCTGTACACCGTCATCACCGCCCGCGCCCCCACCCCGTACTCCCCATACCCCGTCACCAGCGCCCCCTGCCGCACCGCCACCAGCGCCACCACCGCCCCCGCCCCGGCCAGCACCAGGTAGCCCAGCTTCTCCCGCACCAGGGCCGCCCACCCCACCCCCTGCCGCCGCAACGGATACACGTCGAGCACCAGCAGCGCCGCCGGCAGCATCATCGTCGACGCCTTCGACAGCAGCGCCGCCGCGAACAGCCCCAGCGACATCGCCCGCCACCGTCCGTCCAGCCGCCCCTGCCGCCCCTGCTCTACCGCCTTGAGATACCCCCACACCGCCAGCAGGAACCACAGCCCGCTCAGCACATCCCGCCGCTCCGTCGCCCACGCCACCGACTCCACCCGCAGCGGATGCACCGCGAACACCGCCGCCGCCACCACCGCCCCCCACTCCACCTTCGCCGCCGTGCGCGCCGCTCCCGCCCCCGCCGCCAAAAGCCGCCGCGCGACGGCAAAGAACACCACCGCGCTGCCCGCGTGCAGCAGCAGATTGCCCGCGTGATAGCCCCACGGCGCCATCCCGCCCACCACGTAGTTCAGCCCCAGCGTCACCCACGTCAGCGGAATCCAGTGCCCCATCAGCGTCGTCGTCGCCATCCACCGCAGCTGGCTTGGACCCAGGCCTCTGTAGGCCTCGTTCGTCACCAGATTCTTTTGGTCGTCCCAATTGAGGAACTGCCCGTCGAGGGACGGATAGAATGCGCCGATCGTGAGAGCCGAGACTCCGATCGCGAGGAGTACCGTCCGCAGCCGGCTCACTGCCGCGTCCTGCCTCGGTCCGCCTGAGCCTGGCCTCGGTCCGCTTGAGCCTGGCCTCGGTCCGCTTGAGCCTGGCGGTCGAGCGCCAGAGCCAGATCCCGTCGCGCGCTCTCGAGTCCGGGGTTCAGCTGGAGGCTCCGCTGCAGCGGCGGAATCGCGTCGCCGAACCGGCCCTGCCTCACGTAGACGCTGCCAAGGGACGCCCACGCCGAGCCGACATTGGGGCGGCGCTTGAGAAATGCTTCGAAGGCGGCGGCGGATTCGTCGAGGCGCCCCTGCAGCGCGAGCGTGCCGCCGAGGTTGTTGTATGGCTCGTCCCGCTCGGGCCGCAGCAGGATGGCGCGACGGAAATGCGTCTCGGCCTCGGCGATCGCGTCCGGACTCGACGGAGCGCCGACGGCGAGGGCGGAGCCCAGATTGTTGTGACACAGCGCGCACCCCGGGTCGACGCCGACGGCCCAGCGCCACAGCGTCTCGGAATCGTTCCACAGCCGGCTCTGTCTCCACGTGTCCGCACCGAGAGCAACGACGACGGCCGCGGCTGTCACCATCAACGCGACCGCGAGGCCGTGTCGCAGCCGTCCGGACGCGGCGGCCTGCTGGAGCAGGATGAGCGCGCCGCCCGCCAGCAGGGCGAAGCCGAGTCCCGAGAGATAGGTGTACCGGTCGGCGGCCATCTGGAAGCCGGCGTGGGCCGCGCCGCTCACCGGCAGGACCATCAGCGCGGAATACACCCACGCCGCCAGGCCGGCCGGCCAGCGGCGGCGGAGCGCGATCAGCGCCAGCGTCACGAGGGGAAAGATCGCGAGCGGAGCCAGGAACCGCCACTCGAGGGGATGCACCGCGGCCGGCAGCTCGTACATCGGCGAGAGCCCCACCGGCCACAGCCATGTCCACGGATAGAACGTGAAACTGTAGGTCATCAGCGCCAAGCGCCCAGGAAAGCCGACCTCGCCGTACGAGGTCATCGCCCAACCCGATCGGAGCGCGATCACTGCGATGACGGCGGCGATCGCGGCGAACGCCAGGTAGGCGAGTTTCTCGCGCACGAGGACGACGAGACCTCGCCCGCACCGGCCGAGGGGCCCGAGCCGGCCGAGTGGATAGAAGTCGAGGAGAAGAAGGACGCCCGGAAGCATCAGGGTGGACGCCTTCGACATGAGAGCCGCCGCGAAGGCGACGAGGGAGAGAGCCCTCCAGCCGGGCCGCGGCGCGGCCGCCTCCGACATCGCGCGAAGATAGAAGCAGACGGCCAGCAGAAAGAAGAATCCGCTCAGGAGGTCCCGGCGCTCGGTGATCCAGGCCACCGACTCGACCCGCAGCGGATGAACGGCGAAGATGAGGGCCGCGAAGACCGCGCCGCCCGTGAGAGCGGCCTCCGGCACCCCCGCGCCCCACGCCGCGGCAAGGAGGCGCCTCGCGATGAGGTAGAACACCGCGGCGTTGGCGGAGTGAAGCAGGAGGTTGCCCGCGTGGTAGCCCCACGGGTCGAGCCCGCCGAGGGCGTAGTTCACGCCGAGGCTCAGCCACGTCAGAGGGACCCAGTGGCCGAGAAGCGTCGTGGTGGCCATCCACCGTAGCTGGGCAGAGCCCAGGCCGCGAAAGCCCTGGTTGGTCAGAAAGTTGATGCCGTCGTCCCAGTTGAGGAACCGGCCGTTGAGCGAGGGCAGGAACGGAAGGATCGCGAGAACTGCGACGAGGAGGACGGCGCCCCGTGAAGCGCCTTTCAGCACGGCCTGCCGCGGGCGCTCCGCCGGCTAGCGCCGGCCAAGGACGCGGGCCATTTCCTTGGGATCGAAGCAGTGCTCGAGTGCGTCTTCGGCGCTGATCCACCCCTTCTCGACGAGGCCCTTGAGCGAGTTCTCCATGGTCAGCATGCCGGAGGAGGAGCCGGTCTGGAGCAGCGACTGGATCTGGAAGGTTTTGCCCTCGCGAATCAGGTTGCGGATCGCGGGGCTGATGATGAGCATCTCCATCGCGAGCGCGATGCCGTCGTTGTCTTTTCGGGGGATGAGCTGCTGGGTCACGACCACGTGGAGCACGTTGGCGAGCTGGACACGCGCCTGCTGCTGCTGGTGCGGCGGGAAGACGTCGACGATGCGGTCGATGCCCTGGGCCGGGGTCTTCGTGTGCAGCGTGGCGAAGACGAGGTGGCCGGTCTCGGCGGCCGTCAGCGCCGATTCGATCGTGGGCACGTCGCGCATCTCGCCGACCAGGATCACGTCGGGGTCCTCCCGGAGGGAGGCCCGGAGCGCGCTGGCGAAGGAGAGCGTGTCGATGCCCACTTCGCGCTGCACGACGATGCTCTGCTTGTGCTGGAAGAGGTACTCGACCGGGTCCTCCAGGGTGACGATGTGGAGCTGGCGCTCCTCGTTCATGCGGTCGAGCAGCGAGGCGAGGGTCGTCGACTTGCCCTGTCCCGTGGCGCCCGTCACGAGCACGAGGCCGCGCTTCAGCTTGATCAGGTCCAGGACGCCCGGAGGCAATCCGAGCTGCTCCACCGGCGGGATCTGGTAGGGGATGCGCCGGAACGCTGCGGCGACGCTGGCGCGCTGCCGGAAGACGTTGATGCGGAAGCGGGCGAGCCCCGTGATGCCGAACGAGAAGTCGCAGTCGAGGCGCTCGCTGAAGGTCTTCTTCTGGTCCTCGGACATGATGGAGAAGACCAGCGCTTCGCACTGCTCCGCGGTGAGCGGCTGGGACTCGTGCGCGATGAGCTTGCCCCGCACGCGGAACATGGGCGGCAGGCCGACCTGGATGTGCACGTCGGTCGCGTTCATGTCGATCGCAAGGCGCAGGACCTGTTCGAGCTGGACCACGGGCGTCTCTTTCATGCAGGGAACGCTACCAAGGCGGGACGGCCCGCGTCAACTAATCGCGCTGCGTCTCAGCTCGACGAGAGTTTCCAGCGGGATGGCGAGGAACGTGGACACGACGGCGGGGTCGAAATGCGTGCCGGCGCAGCGGGCGATCTCGTCGCGGGCGGCCTCGAGCGACACGGCCCGCGAGTACGGTCGGTCGAATGTCATGGCGTCGAGCGCGTCCGCCACGGAGAAGATGCGGACGCCCAGCGGTATGCCTTCGCCGCGGAGGCCGTCCGGATAGCCGTTGCCGTCCCAGCGCTCGTGGTGATGGTAGACGATGGGAATCGCGCCTGCCAGGAACGTGATGTTCTGGACCAATCCCCGGCCGACCTCCGGATGCGTCCGCATGACCTTCCACTCGTCCGGGGTCAGCGGGCCCGGCTTGAGGAGGATCGAGTCGGGGATTCCGATCTTGCCGATGTCGTGGAGAATGACGCCGTGCTCGATGTCGCGAAGCTCGGCCTCGGGAATCCCGTGGGCGCGTGCGATGGCGACGGCATAGACGCGCACCCGCTCCGAATGGGTTCCAGTCCCGAGGTCCCTCGCGGCGATGAGCCCGTGAAGCGCGTTCAACGTGGCGCGCTCGCTCGGTGACAGCGGCCGGAGCCCTGCCGGCAGGAGACTGATCTCGCCGCTTCGCCACACGTCCGCGGTAGCCGGGTCCGTGGCCGGATCGGCCGCGGCCGGCCTCACGATGAAGTCACAGGCCGGGCCGTAGAGGCCCTCGAGAGCGGTCCGGACGTCAGCGCTGCCGTTGACGACCACCACGCCGCCGTCTGCGGGCGCCGCGGAGCGGTTGCCGACGAGCGCTTCGAGAGCCGCGGCGGGGGCCGGCACCGCTTTGGCCAGCCACGCGCTGTGCCCGTCGGAGGCGCCGGAAATCGCCGGAAGCGTGATGTCGGAGGCGGCGACCGCTTCGTGACTCGACACGCGATTCTTCCCGGCGCGCTTGGCGGAATAGAGCGCCTCGTCGGCGGCGCGGAGCAGGTCGTCGGCCGAGGCCCCCACGTCTTCGGGCACCGTGGCGATCCCGAAGCTCGCGCTGATGCGCTGCCCGTGCGGAAAGACGTGGTGTTCGAGGACGTGGCGGATGCTGTCCGCATAGGTCTGGGCGCCCGCCTTGGGCGTCTCGACCAGGAGGATCGCGAACTCGTCGCCGCCGTACCGGCAGATCACGTTGATGCCGCGCGAGTGCTTGAGGAGGAGCTCGCCGACACCGCGCAGCGTCTCGTCTCCCATCGCGTGGCCCAGCTCATCGTTGACGGCCTTGAAGCCGTCGAGGTCGAGCAGCACGACGGACACCGGGTGCTTGAAACGGCGGTACCGGGCGACTTCTTCCACGATCCGGATCGAGAAGAAGCGGCGATTGTAGAGCCGCGTCACCTCGTCCTTGAACGAGGCCTCCTTGAGCCTGGCGTTGGTGCTTTGGAGCTCGCGGTAGGCGGCGTCGAGACGCGAGGCGAACTGGTTGATCTCGACCGTCTGTGTCTCGATGGTGCCGAGCACGCGCGAGAACGAGCCCATGAGCATGCCGATCTGGTCGGTCTTCTCCGCCACCGCGGATTCGATCCTGCTCGTGGCGGCCACCGTCTCCGCGGTGCGCCTGACGGTCCTGCCGAGGTCCCAGATGACGAAGCCGCCGGCGGCCATCAGGAGTCCGGTGAAGACGAGCAGCGCGTGGCTCCAGAGGAGGTCGCGGCCGTAGAGGGTCTCCTGGCCGAACCACGTCATCAGCGAGGCGTAGAGCGAATAGGCGAGGATGAGAAGGGGCACCAGGGCTGTGAGCGTCAGCGCCAGCGAGATCTTGCGCCGAAACCACGCGGCCCAGAGCGGCTCCGTATCAGGCGAATCCGGCGCCCGCTCGGGCTCTTGTTCTGACTTGGTCGCCTCCGACTCACTGGTCATCGACCGAGGGAACTACAACATTTGTGCCAGCCGACAGGAGGCCGAAAGCATTGACGTTTTGGCCGGGCGCTCGGAGAGCGACGGACCATCTCCGCCGTCAGAGCGACAAAAACTGGCAGTGTCTCGGGCGGGGGAGTCGGGCGGTGAAGCGCGGGGTCAGGGCTTGGCGAAGGAGACGAAGAAGGAGCCGAACTCCACGGGCTCGAAGCAATCCGGAATCTCGCCGTGCTTCCACGCGCCGGGAATCTTGACCACGCGGAACCCGGGCTCGCCACCCCAGCGCCGCCGCAGATCGGCCTCGCTGAATACCCGGCAGTGGTCGGCGTAGCCGTGGACGGGCCGGTAGTCCGGGATGGGCCCGCGGGCGCGGAACTCGTGCATCGGAACGACGAAGCAGAATCGCCCGCCGGGCCTGAGCACGGTCAGGATCGAGCGCACCGTCGCGTCCACGTCGCGAACGTGCTCGAGGACCGCGAACGAATACGCGAGGTCGAAGCGCGCGGCGGGGAAATACTCGTGGACTTCCTCCGCCAGGCCCTGGCGAAAGGATGCCCTGTCCCAGCGGTTGAGCTGGCGCGCGATGCGAACATTGGTGAAGGACACCTCGACCCCATCCACGGACAGCTCCGGGTGGCGCGCGCAGAGGGCCATGGCGACACCGCCCTCGCCGCTGCCGGCGTCGAGCACGCGCCGCGGCTTCACAGCGTCGACCTCGCGCTCGAGCTCCTGGAACTCCGGGTCGCGGCCGCGCCGGTCGATCATCTTGCGGGTCTTCTTTCCCGACAGCATCCGGATCCGCTTCTCGAGGAGCTTGAGCCCCATCTTCCAGCGCAGTCCCTTGTACTGCTCCTCCTGGGCGGCCACGTAGGCCTCCCGGCTCTGCAGGTGCCCGAGCCACGACCGGATGCGCGCGGCCTGCTCGGCGTAGCGCGGATCGGGACGCACGGCGTGCGCCGCCTCGACGATCTCGAGCGCGCCGTAGATGTTCTCGCGGTACAGCTCGAAGCGGACGCTCTGGATGACGCCGTCGACGTCGGCGGGATCGGGCACGGCCACGGACTCGCTCATCGTCAGGTCACTCTCCCGGCACGCATCGTACCATCGCTAGTCGCCGCGGCTCGCGGCGGACTCGAGGCCAAAGGCCTCAGCCAGGAGCTGGTAGGAGCGCAGACGCGCTTTGAAGTCGTGCGCGATGGTCACGATCACGAGCTCGGTGGCTCCGTACGAGCTTGCGAGTGCCGTGAGCCGCTCGCGCACCTGCTCGGGGGCGCCCGCGATGGTGCGCCGGCTCGCGTGGTGGATGATGGACAGCTCCTGCTCCGTGTACGGGTATGCCTCGGCCTCCTCGACGGACGGAAATGCGCTCGGACGTCCCGTGTAGAGGCGCGCGATCCACAGGGCCCGGCTCTTCGCGAGCCGTAGCGCCTCGACCTCGGTGTCGGCCGCCAGCGCAAAGGCGGCGACGGCCGCCCGCGGCGCCACCAGCACTCCGGGACGGAAGCTCGAGGCGTACGCGCGCGTCACCTCGGCGCCGCCCGCGTCGTTGATGAAGTGGGCGAACGCGAACGCTGTGCCGAAGTGGGCCGCCAGCGCCGCACCCTCGTCGCTCGAGCCGAGCAGCCAGATCTCGGGCATCGTCGGGCCGTCGGGCATGGCGCGCACGCCATGGAAGGGATGGCCCTGCGGCAGGTCGTTTCTGAGAAAGCCGACGAGGTCGCTGATCTGGGCCGGGAAGTGCTCGATGCCGAGCGCGCCCGGCCCGTGGACGAGCGCCCGCGCGGTGCGCGGGTCGGTGCCGGGGGCGCGCCCGAGCCCTAGGTCGATGCGCCCCGGGTAGAGGGTCTCCAGCATCCGGAAGTTCTCGGCCACCTTCAGCGCGCTGTAGTGGCTGAGCATGACGCCGCCCGAACCTACGCGAATGCGCGAGGTGCGCGCGGCCACGTGCGCGAGGAGAACCTCGGGCGTCGAGCCCGCGAGCCCCCGGCTCGCGTGATGCTCGGCGAGCCAGTAGCGATGGTAGCCCCACCGCTCGCAGGCCTGCGCCAGTTCGAGCGTCTCCGCGACGGCCTCGGCCGCGGTGCCGCCCGAGCGGATGGGCGACTGGTCGAGAACGCCGACACGGAGCACCGAGGCCTATCCCTCAGGCCGTGGGCAGGCGCCGCGCGAGGACTTTGGCGAGGCTCTCGGGCGCGAAGCCCAGCTGCAGGAGCGCCGTGCCCGCATCGGAGTACTCGCGGTAGGCGCGGATTCTTCCGTCCTCGAGATCAAAGATGCTCATGCCGGACATCCGGACGCGCCGCCCCTCGCTCCGCGGCACGGCCGCCGTCGCCGTGTAACCGAACGTCCACTCGGCGGCGGCCCGGTCGGCGTCCATCACGATGGCATCCATCTGCCACCGGTAGTCGCGCCCCTCGCGGAACATGCGCTCGAACATGCCGCGCAGCGCCGCCTGGCCGGCGTGCGGGCCGTAGAAGAGATCACGGTAGGTCGCGTCCCCGGTGAAGCAGGCGAGCAGCCCGTCCACGTCGCGCCGGTTGAAGGCGTCGGCGAACCGCTCGACCAGATTCACGCCGGCCCCCGGGCTCAGGCCCCCTCGACCTTGATGCGCATCGCGTAGAAGGAGCGCCAGACGAAGACCACCGACACGAGGAAGAACAGCGCCGCCAGGCTTCGGCTCAGCACCGCACCGCGCTCGGCCGTGAGCGACACGGCGAGCTCGACCGCCAGCAGGCCGAACAGGGTCGTGAACTTGATGATGGGATTCATGGCGACGGACGACGTGTCCTTGAACGGATCGCCCACCGTGTCGCCGACCACCGCCGCCGCGTGAAGCGGCGTGCCCTTTTCCTTGAGATCCACCTCGACGACCTTCTTGGCGTTGTCCCACGCGCCACCGGCGTTGGCCATGAACACCGCCTGGAAGAGTCCGAAGAGCGCGATGGAGATCAGGTAGCCGATGAAGAAGTACGGCTCTAGGAAGGCGAAGGCCAGGGTCGCGAAGAACACGCACAGGAAGATGTTGAACATGCCCTTCTGCGCGTAGAGGGTGCAGATCTCGACGACCTTCTTGCTGTCCGTAACCGACGCCTTCGTGACGCCCTCGAGCTTGATATTTGCCTTGATGAACTCCACCGCCCGGTAGGCGCCCGTGGTCACCGCCTGGATGGACGCGCCGGTGAACCAGTAGATCATCGTCCCGCCCGTGATGAGCCCGAGGAGGAAAGGCGGATGGAGGAGGGACAGCTTGTCCAGGTTCTGCGTGAGGCCGTGGGTGAGCACCACGATGATCGAGAAGATCATGGTCGTGGCCCCGACGACGGCCGTGCCGATCAGCACTGGCTTGGCCGTCGCCTTGAACGTGTTGCCGGCGCCGTCGTTCTCCTCCAGCATGTGCTTCGCCGACTCGAAGTTGACGTCGAAGCCGTACTCCTTGCGGAGCGCCGCCTTGATGCCGGGAACCTGCTCGACCAAGGAGAGCTCGA
>WNFP01003182.1_pt1 | contig 13140 bp, 8 predicted proteins | sample 5400201 | NCBI WGS metagenome assembly WNFP01 (sample SAMN13153355, study PRJNA577476) | soil metagenome | isolation source: 115 cm saprolite under Madrone tree | place: USA:California | collected 2016-06-14
CAGCAGGTGCCGCCGCCGACACCCCTGCAGGCGAAGGCCTGCCAGTTGCTGAATCTGTTGCCAGTAGCAGGAAATTGAATTTTGAACTATCTCTCAGCAAATCAGCAGAATACTGTCTGAACTTATCTGGAACTTCGGCCTAGTCCGATTCCTTGCACGATGCGCAAAACCACCAGGAGCACCGGGGCGGCGATCCCCAGCTTCGCGTAACCGGGCAAAAGGCCGGTTAAACAGGTGGTGACACCGACGATTGCTCTATTGAGCAAAAATGAGAACTTCCGGCCCGTCCGATCGCCGAAGTGACCAAAGATGAACGCCCCCACGAGTCTTGCCGGGAAGCCCGCACCAAAAGCCAGATAGGAAAGCACGAGCGCCTGAGCAGGAGGCAACCGGGGAAAAAATATCGCAGGAAATGCACTGGCGGCTGCGTAGCCATAGATGAAAAAATCGTAAAACTCGACGGATGCACCAGCAGTCGCCGAAAAGGCAAGAATAATCAAGGTGCGGGTGTCTGTTCCCTCGATGTGCTCTGTCGACATCCGACAACTCTTTATTTTGCCGAGAGCATGCAACAGGCGGGTTCGATCTCTTCTTCGGGTGGCTCGTTTTTGGCCTGAAGGCTACTGGAATCTGGTCTTGCGGTCAATTCGGCGAGTCACCCGTGCGCGTCACTCGGAAGCAATTCCAGCGCGCGTGGCCTGGTTGTGAGATGTGTTCTACTCAGATTCCCGCCCTGCTCGCCAGCGAGAACGGCAACCCCACAAACAAAACATGAATCACTCACTGCACCACAATCACGGCCTTAGGAAGTTGTCGTTTGGGCATGGCCGACAGGGGTAACACGATCCGGTTCATCACCACAAACACCAGGATTCCGTATGCTGCTCCCGCGATCCAGCGCGACTGGACCAGCCATGGCAGCCAGCGGGCCGTCACGCAAAACACAATCGCCGCTGAGAACGCGATGACAAAGTGCAGCACCAGTCCCAGCGCACCCGTCGTCCATCCCTTCTCCAACGCCTTCGCCCCCAGCAAGCCGCTGGCAACGTTGTGCCACACCTGCAACGGCGACACTTTTCGAAGCGCGAACGATGTTGTCGCAGCGATCGCGTCCAGCGTTCCACAAAGCGCACCACCCCAGAAAATCGCCCGAAGCATGTCACTCATGTCGTCCCCAGACCAACCAGCCCTCACAGCGAGCGCCCCAAACCATCCGCGCGCCAGGCTTCCCCTTGAGTTCTTCGAGAAAGACCTTCCAAAAACTGCACAGCTTTTGGTGCCCTGCTGTGCAATCACACTCTCCGCCAGGCGCAAGGCTCCGACCCGTTCTGATCGCGGCATCGGCAGCAGCGGTGCGCATCTTGATCTCGGTGCTGTTCTCGATACGGACGTTGTTCCTGCAGCGGCGTCGGGCAGCTTACCAGCAACTGGCTGCTGTCTACTGCAAAACAAATTCCTGCGGCAACCCCGAACTAACAATCTTTGGAATCTTGACCGGCTTCTCGTTCAAATCTTGCTTCGTGGTGAGCCTTCCCTCTGGGCTCGTGGTGGAACCCTTGCCTTCCCTGACGCCTGATACCCGAAAACCTGAAAGCTCGCAAAAAAAGGCCACCGCCGAAGCGAGGGCCTTTCCAGAGCGCGTAAGGCGTAAGCCCGCAGGCTCAGCGATTGCGGTCGCGATCGTTGTCATGATCGTTGTCACCGTCGTTCCATCGGCCGTTCCAGCCTTCGCGGCCCCAGTCGCCATCTCTCCAGCTCGTGAATTGAGAGCCATCCACGGTGCTACCTTCGCGGTATTCGAACAAGTGCCGGCGTCCGCCGGGCCCACGCGTGTAGATGCGCAGCGTCTTGACGCGGCCCTGGTCCGGATCGACGCCGAAGGTGCTGTTGCCCATGCGGAACGTACGGTCAGCGCGCGCCAACTCGCGCAGCCGGTTGGTCACGTCGACATGGTTGCGCTCGGTGCCGTACTCGGCATGCAGAATCTGGTACTGGCCGGAGTCGCCACCGCCACCAGGATAGCCGCCTCCCTCCCAACCTCCGTTCCAGCTGTCGTCGCCCCAGTCGCCGCGACCCCAACCGCTGAATTGCGAGCCATCCACCGTACTGCTCTCGCGGTACTCAAACAGGCGGGGTTGTCCGTCCGGCCCGCGCGCGTAGATGCGCAGCGTCTTGATCTGCCCCGGGTCGGGATCGATCCCGAAGGTGCTGTTGCCCATGCGGAACGTGCGATCCGCACGCGCCAGCTCGCGCAGGCGATTGGTCACGTCGACGTGGTTCCGCCCGGTCCCATACTCGGCGTGCAGGAGCTGGTACTGGCCTGAATCGCCACCATTGCCCCCGCCGCCCCAGTTCCCCCCGTTACGACAGGCAAACTGCGAGCCATCGATGGTGCTGCTCTCGCGATACTCCAGCATTTGTTCGCGCCCGTTCGGCGCGCGGGTGTAGATGCGCAGTGACTTCTTGTTCTCCGGGGAGGGATCGGTGCCGAACGTGCTGTTGCCCATCCGGAACCGGTTTTGACTGCACACCACTTCGCGCAGCCGCTGCGTAACGTCGATGCGCTGATTGCCATAGCCGTAGTCGGCTCGCACAATCTCGTACTTCTGGGCGGCAGCCGCAAGGGCGGACAAGATCGCAAACACAATCAGGGCACCGGGGAACTTTAAGGTCTTCGAAGGATGCATAAGAATCTCCTGAGTGGGAGGTCGTTGCGGCACAGCTCGTCCGATGCGCAAGCAGCCGCACGAAACCAGGGTGAGTTTCAGACCACCGACCCGAGCCTGCCCCGGAGGACCGTCCACTTCGATGCTGTGGGCGACCCGCCACGGCACTGACCTTCCGTGTCCCCGATCATACTCGTTCCAACCATCGCCGTGCAGCACTTCCAGATCGCACAATCTCCAAGGCAGCATCGGGACTTTGCCAGTGCGCTCGTCACCGGTGCCCAATCAAGCAGCGTGGCTCCAGAGACCCTAGACCTAACACCTGAGACCTGACGTCCAAGACCTGCCTCAAAAAAAAGGCCCTCGCCGAAGCGAGAGCCGAGTTCCCAAGACCTATCCTGACACAGGAGAACAAAGCGCCTTTCACCACCCACTGAGAACCGAGGAACGGAAACTCGAGAACTTCTTCCTTAGCTGCACCCGCTCGTCGACCCGCAAGACATGCACCGGTAGCACGACCCGTTGCGCGTCATGATGGCTCCGCAGTAGTGGCAGCTCGGCGCATCCCCCAGATCCACAATCGATGACAGCGCATCCGAAGCGTGTATCGATCCCGACCGCGGTTCCCGCGTCTCTGTCCCGTGTAGGGTTCCTTCCGCGCTCGGTGTCGAGTGCGGTGCGCCGCCTGCCTTCAACCGCAGGTTCTCGAACAACATCTGCTGTTGTCCCGTGAGGAACCGCACCTGCAGCCAGCGGAAGATGTAATCCATGATCGACTTCGCGAACCCGATCTCCGGATTGTTTGTCCATCCGCTGGGCTCGAAGCGCGTGTGCGCGAACTTCTCGCAGAACAGTTTCAGCGGAACACCGTGCTGCAACGCGATCGACACCGCCAGCGCAAAGCTGTCCATCAGCCCGCTGACCGTCGAGCCTTCTTTCGCCATCGTGATGAACAGCTCGCCCGGCTCGCCATCCGGATAGAGCCCCACCGTGATGTAGCCCTCGTGCCCGCCCACGTTGAACTTGTGCGTGATCGAGGCACGCTCTTCCTGCAGCTTGTGGCGAACCGCCCGCGGAGGAGCATTCAGATTTTCCTCTTCCTGCGGCACGGCCGCCCGCCCAGCATCTTCCTTCTTCGACAAAGCCGTGGCCGACCCCGCCGCCGAAAGCGGCTGCGACTGCTTGCATCCATCCCGATAAATCGCGACGGCCTTCAACCCCAGCTTCCAAGCCTGGAGATAGGCTTCCATGATGTCTTCCACGGAAGCATTGTTAGGAAGATTGACCGTCTTTGATATGGCCCCCGAGATAAACGGCTGCGTAGCCGCCATCATCCGCAGGTGCCCCGTATAGGAAATCGACCGAGTCCCTTTCGAGGGTTTGAACGAACAATCGAACACCGCCAGATGCTCGTCCTTAACATTCGGTGCCCCCTCGATGGTTCCCGTGGCGTCGATATACGAAACAATCGCATCCGCCTGGTCATGCGTGTAGCCCAACTTGAACAGCGCTCCGGGCACCGTGTTGTTGACGATCTTAATCATCCCGCCACCCACGAGCTTCTTGTACTTCACCAGCGCCAGATCCGGCTCCACTCCGGTAGTATCGCAGTCCATCATGAACCCGATCGTTCCGGTAGGCGCCAGAACCGTGACCTGGCTGTTCCGGTAACCGTGCTTTTCGCCGTGGGTCAGGGCTTCGTCCCAGCATTGCTTGCTGGATTCGTAGAGCGAGGCGGGGACGTTGGTTTTGTTTATGTTGTTGACCGAGGCTCGGTGCATTCTGATTACGTCGAGAAAGGGCTCGCGGTTGATGTACCAGCCGGGGCAGGCCGCTCCGGGCATGACGGCCGTGCCACTGCTCGAGAGGTTCGCGCCGAGATTCGTCTCGGAGAGATTCTTTTTTGTGGGTTCGGTCGCGGGTGCCAGCGGCTCGCAGAGTTCGGCGATGCGCGAACTTTGCAGGTAGGCTTCGCCGCACATGATGGCGGTCACGCAGGCGGCATAGTCGCGGCCCCCGTCGGAGTCGTAGGGCAGGCCTGCGGCCATCAAGAGTGCGCCCAGGTTCGCGTAGCCCAGACCCAACGGACGATAATCGTGCGAGTTCTTGCCGATCATCTCGGTCGGATAGCCCGCGTTGTCTACCAGGATTTCTTGCGCCGTGATCAGCACATCGACTGCGTGACGATAGGCTTCGACGTCGAAGGTGCCGTTGGGAGCGAACTTGAGCAAGTTCAGGCTGGCCAAGTTACACGCGGAGTCATCCAGGAACATGTACTCGCTGCAGGGATTGCTCGCGTTAATGCGGGCAGTGTTCTTCGAGGTGTGCCAGCGGTTGATCGTGGTATCGAACTGCATGCCGGGATCGCCGCACTGCCAAGTCGCCTCGCTGACCTTCTTCAAAAGGTCTTTGGCTTTGTAAGTCTTGACCACCGAGCCGTCACGGATCGAGCGGGTGGAGAAGTCGGTGTCGCGCATGACTGCGTACATGAAGTCATCGGTCACGCGCACGGAGTTGTTGGCGTTCTGGAAGAAGATGCTGCTGTAGGCCTCCGAGTCGGGCGAAGAGCCGTCGTATCCGGCCTGCACCAACGACCACGCCTTGGCTTCTTCTTTCGCTTTGCAATCGATGAAGTCGACGATGTCGGGATGGTCGATGTTGAGGATGACCATCTTGGCAGCACGCCGGGTCTTGCCACCGGACTTGATGACACCGGCAAACGCGTCGAAACCCTTCATGAAGCTGAGCGGACCGCTGGCGGTGCCGCCGCCGCTGAGGCCTTCGGTTGAAGAGCGCAACGGAGACAGATTCGTCCCGGTGCCGCTTCCCCACTTGAAGAGCATGCCTTCGGTCTTGGCCAGAGTCAGGATCGAGTCGAGCGAATCCTGCACCGAGTTGATGAAGCAGGCCGAGCATTGCGGGGTCTTGTAACCGGTCACGCCGAACTCGACGCGTCCGGTCTGGTGATTCCAGTGCCAGTTCTGCGCGTCGGAGTTGGGCTCGATGCGGTCGCAGCCGACGTTGAACCAGACGGGCGAGTTGAAAGCGGCATACTGGCGGACCAGGATGTGCGCGAGCTCGTCGTGGAAGGTGGCCGCGTCTTCCTCGCTGTGGAAGTAGCCGTCGGCCTTGCCCCAGTCGCGAATGGTTTCGGCAACTCGCGTGATCAACTGGCGGACGCCAGTTTCGCGCTCGGGCGTGCCGACGGTGCCGTGCAGGTATTTCGAGGCCACGATGTTGGTGGCGGTCATAGACCAGTCTTTGGGGACCTCAACATCTTTCTGCTCGAAGATCACGTTGCCCTGGGCATCGGTGATCTGGGCGAGACGGAGTTCCCACTCGATTTCGTGGTAGGGCGACACGCCCGGCTTGGTGAAAAGACGCCGGAACTGGAGGCCGGGGACCTTCTTCTCATTAGGGTCGGCGACGGCCGGGGCGGCGGATTGGGGGCTCTTCCGGGTTTTTTCGGTCACTTCTGGCATTGCTTTCTCCTACTATTGGATTCATCTAGAGCTGACTTCGATCTTGTCTGCCGCCCCTTCGGGGCTGGTCATTTTGTTGTCCTTTTCCCCACGGCTGGAACAGCGCCGAAAGGCGGGTTCCGCCGCGGATCGGTCCGGCACGCCTGAAGGCCTGCCCGGATACGAGTTCCGCCCCTTTCTGCAGCAGGCACGACGTCCAGCAAGTGCGACCCGCAGCAACTGAAGGCACAATCCAACCTGTTTTTCCTGCGATACTCTAGCAGCCGCGCCCTTCCACAGTTCTTGACTTCCACCCGTGCTTCGCTTTACGAAATCAGCAAATGCAATGTCCATCGAAGCCAATCATCCAGCAGCGCTGCGCTCAACGCGGGCCAATCAGAAACCTGCGGGCAACGGCGGGGGCTCGTTTTGAACAGTCCCCTCGGTCTGTTTTTCGTCCTTGATGGGACTCGGGTCGGGCGCTGCGGTGACGGCACGCGCGATCCCGAAATCCTTGGTTACGCTGTTGGCGACCACGCCGGTGGCCGCTTCCGACGAGGCTACCAACCAACGGGTCAGAGCGGCGCTGGTGGCATGACGCTGCCGAGGGTCGGCAATCTGGGCGAAACGAACAAAACAACGTCCGCTGGAGAGGCGCGCGCTGAGCGGATTTCGGGGCGCGAACTGACGGCTCAGGGCCACGCACAGGTCCTCGGTTTCGGCGACCTCGAAAACCGCCAGCATGCGCCTGGCACCGGGAATTTCTCCAGGACCTACCACTTCCTCGCCCAATGCATAGATCCCGGGTGCGCTGGGGACCAACAGCAGGCTGAAGCTGGACTCGCAGCGGAACCAACGCGACCAGTCGACAGTACGCGTGCTTACCGGCGCTTCAAAGCCATGCCGGGCGAGTGAGTCGGCGACGATGCGGTCTAGAGTTTCCATAGCACCTCGGGGTTTTCCAGTTTCAGGGTCCCGCTCCCAGTCGTCGGAACTTCCTGGCGACACCAAACCCTTGAACTCGGGACGGCCGAATGAGAACTGAGAACCGGGAACTGGGTTGTTAGAGACACAGCGACGAGACCCCCCTCAAAAATCCTTCACAGCCCGACGCGCGCCATTCGGCGACATGACGACACTCGGTTTCCTGAACGGAAAAACTGAGAACCGGGAACTACTCAAAGTTTTCAAGCTGTGCGTTCCCCCAGGGGAGGTCCGACGGACCGAACGGGGGAACGGCCACCGCACAAGCTCACCCATCCTTCAGGACGGGCAACCCTTAGAATTCCCCGGCTCGAATTCCAAAACCAGACGAACTGGGGAATCCTGTTAAAAGGGACGGCCCGGGTCACCTCGGCCACGCTGCCGACCCTTGTTCTTCCCTGACTTGCCGCCCGTTTCCGAGGGCAAATATCACTTATGGGAGTGCAACAGTACGCCCGTATGTTGGGGCTGTCAAGAGGGTAACACTACCTATTGTACCCCAAGCAATTAACGGCACTGGTCCCTGATATTTCCACAGGCCCTTTTAGCGAGTTCTGAGATGTCAGGCCCTGGGTCTCAGGAATCGCCTCAGGTGTTGGCCTTAGGCCGATCCCGGGGCTCTGGGCTCCGGCAGGACGCGAACATTGTTTTCTTTCTCTGGGCGCCTGAAGCGCAACGCATTCGCAACCGCTTGGCTGCACGAAGTGACTCGTGCTCTTCCCCTTTCCCTTCCCGCGAGGGCTTTTTCCGCCGGCTGTGAAGGTCCCTGATATCCCACAAGGGTTCGGAGTTGGCCTTCACCAAGATCCGAAAGCTCACAGCGCAGCGCCCAAAGGCGCGATTTAATCGCACCTTCGACCGCAGAAACGTAAGCACCCCCAGGACCTGAGACTTAAGACCTGCCCTCAGGCTACGCAGGCGCCTCCGCCTGAGCTACGGCGGCGGACTGGATTTTGTGACGACGCGGACGGAGACGGCGAGTGCGCCAGCGAGGGCCAGGGATCACTGGCAAGGCCCATGGGAACATAAATGTCCTCGAAAATTTCACGGGGTGCGATGCGGCGGGAACCATCGGAGGACTCGACCAGGTAGTCGCCTCTTTGTCCGGAGTGTTCGCGTCCGATGGCGTCGACGAAGTTAAGCGGCGCGTCTAGTTGCCGGGCCTTAATCAGGAAGCGCGTGCGATAAGTTGTCCATTCACTGGTCATACGTTTCACGAGACTGCGTCCTTCGGGGGAGGAAGGTGGATGTTGATTTCAGATTTTGCAATTTGAAGTCTGCAATTTCAGAGTTGCGATTTCAGATTTTCCATTGCACGTCTTCATTGTTTCCGTGTACCACTCGGGAACTCGAGTGCAGCCGCTGGCTGGGGCGGCGTCACTCTGCTGGCGGAAACTTTATTGATGGTGCGGTGAATGTACTCGGGTGCGACCTGGGGGTCAATTCCAAATGTTTGGTGCAGTCGGGAATGCTTCAGCCGCAGATTTTCGCGGAGCAACGCTGTTCAAGCATCCGATGAATGAGTACGCGGAAAGCTCGCGATTGCGGGGGTTCGGGATGGGTCGAGAAAGGTCAGACGAAATCTGGAACGCACCCGCGCGGAAATTTCCACAGGGGAAGCACAGGAAATGCAGAAAAGCAGTGGTTCGTGAAAAGCCCCCACCCTGGCATTTGGCGAGTCGTCACACTGCCGCTGCGACGGTGAGCACTCCGTTTCAGAAGGGCGAAAAACAACTCGCGCAAACGGAGTGGCTGTCGGAGAAGACCAAAGCATCACAGCGAGCCAATCCGGTGGCAGCCTTGGAGGTCAGGATGTCCTCTGCACAAACAGACTGGAGAAGTATTGACGGTTCCTGGCAAACAGAAATCCCCACAGGATGGTCACGAGAATCGCCAGCACCGCTCCGGCATGCGCCAAGCAGAGGTGATAGAGCAGGATGTTGACGATCACCGGGCCGAGCAGGGTGAGCGCGAGCGGAACGTAGCGGTTCAGCAGCAGAAGCGCGCCTCCGGCGACCTGAACGGCACCGATGAAGAGAACGTAGTGCGATTGAATGAGCACATTCAGGAAGTCACCCGCGAGACCCGGAGGCAGGGTTGCCGGGATGAAACGCAAAAACGGGTTGAGACCAAACACCACAAAGATCAAGCCCAGCAACAAACGTGCGATCAGCGCTGCGATTTTCATGTGTACTGCCTCCGGCAATTCGCTCGGCCTTTCAGGGATTTCATTTACCCCGGTCTACTGGTGATCCAGCATTCGCACAAACTATTTCGTAGCCCTCTGGAGAGGATACGACACTCAGTCTTGCGATGCATCTGGGTGCGTTTGTTTTCGACCTCGGGCAGGCGCGGGTGGCGGTTTGGGGCAGCGCCAGCCATGCTAGCTGGCGCTGCGCTGCTCAAGGCAGCCAATCAGTCGTTAGCCCGGTGTCCTATTTCTGAGGCTCTTTCTGGGGCTCTTTGGGAGGCTTCGGCTGATTCTCGTTCCTCGGGGTCGGTTGCTGCTGGCGCTGCTGCATTTGTTGTTGCTGCTGGGCCTGGCGCTGCTGCATGGCCTGGGTCTGTTGCTGGTGCTGTTGCTCCATCTGCTGCTTTCTAGCTTCGTCGGCGTTTTGCTGCTGCATCCGCTGGTGGTCCTGCTCCTGCTTCTGCTGGAGTTTCTGGCGTTCCTTGTCCTGCTGGGCAGCCATCCTCGCCTGCTGCTCCTGATATTTCTGATCCGTCTTCGCGTTCCCGGTGTTTTGGGGAGCCTGACGTTCGCTGGGCGGAAGATCGTTCGGATGAACTGCGTTTCCCGGGCGGGGAACGTCGTTGGGTGGGCGCGGGATCGACTCATTGCCGCGCGGTTGAGGCGCGTTCCGGTTCGCGGGACTGCGGTTGGCTTCTCCACGATTGGCCGGGGGGGTGTAGGGCGCGCCCGCCTCTCTGGCTTGCACGACGCCCCGATCGTTGAGCGCTCCGGGCCGAGGAGTAGCAGCGACGGCGGGCTTTCCACGGTTGACCGACGCTCGTTGCTGAGGGTTCGTACGGGCCGCCTGTACCTGTTGCGTTTGAGCGGCGACCGGAGGGGCATGGCGTTCGCGGGCAGCGGCTTCTTGTGCGGGGGTCGGACGCGCATCGATGCCGCCGTTTCCTCCGTTGTAGCTGACGCGGTTTACGGTGGTCTGGTTGATGACGGTCGTGTTGTAGACGTTGTGAATGTTGGTCACGTTCACGTTGTTGACGGAACGGTTGTAGTAGAAGCGGTCGTGATCCCAACGTCCGCCTTCGTATCCGTTGCCGAAGTAACCGTAGCCGTAGTTAATGCCACCGTAGAATCCGACCTGCGGGCCCCAGTAGCCTTCGTGAAAAATAAATCCTTCACCGCTCCAGGCCCAAAAGCCAGGGGTCCAGAGGTAGCCGATTTCCGGCGCCATCACCCAGGTGCCGGGGACCCAGTAGTAATCGCCCTCGTCGTAATCGTATGCCCAATAGCCGGGGGTCCAGAGGTAGCCGTCGCCGGGGCACAAGGGCTGCTCGTACACGGGCAGGGCGGGAGGGCCGAATGAGATGGAGATGCCGACCTGACCGAATACAGCTGCCGACATTGTCAGGACTAGGAGTGCAAATAAAAAGGAACGTACCAGGGGAAAAATATTCATGGGGATTCCTTTGGCCTCAGCGTCCTTCGCTTGCCCGGTCTGGCTGTGCTGCTGCGGGTTGCGCGGATCGCAAGGCGAACCCTGCGGGCCGAGGCATCCAGGATGCGGCGATGGCGAGGAAGTGGGCAGCGGCGCGCGTGGGCCGCCTGGGTGTGCTTGGACCGCTCATACTCAAACTGTAGAGGATTAGGTTTGGTTTGAAATAGGGAGAAGGCTGTAGTTCGCCACTCCAGTGGCTGCAAAGCGCGCGAGTTTCGACGCATCCTGCTAAACTTTGCGCGCATGAAAGGCTTCCATGATGATGCAAGGAATGAGACTTCGGGGGTTGCCTGGAAAACGGGGGGAAACGATGACACATCGGTGGGTCGCGCTGGTTACGGTGTTTGCTCTCACGGGCGCAGGGGTGGCACAGAAGGCGGACGCCCCGGCGGCGAAAATGGTTTATCTCCGGTGTGGCACTCTGATCGACGGCAAGTTTGATAATGCCCGGAAGGATGTGGTGGTGGCCATCCAGGGGGAGAGGATTAAGGACGTCGGCGCCATGCCGGCGGGAGCCGACGTCATCGACCTGTCGCGCGAGACTTGCCTGCCCGGGCTGATCGATACACACACGCACATTCTGCTGCAGGGCGACGTCACGGCCGCCGACTATGACGAGCAGTTACTGAAGCAGTCCCCGGAATATCGCACGATTCTCGCCACTGTCAACGCGCGGCGGGCTCTGGAATACGGGTTCACCAGCATTCGCGATCTGGAGACCGAAGGCGCGGGCTATGCCGATGTCGACGTAAAGAAGGCCATCAACAACGGCGTGATTCCGGGACCGCGCATGCAGGTGGCAACCCGAGCGCTGGACGTTACGGGCGCTTATCCGCTGCTGGGCTACGCGCCTGATATTCGGGTGCCGCATGGTGTGCAGGTGGTCGACGGGACCGATGCTGGACGCGCCGCGGTCCGCGAGCAGATCATGCACGGAGCGGACTGGATCAAGGTCTACAGCGACCGCAGTTATCGGGTAGGTCCGGGTGGCGTGCTCGACGATATCCCGACCTTCACGCTCGAGGAAATGAAGGCGATTGTGGACGAGGCGCATCGCGAGCGCCACCGAGTGGCGTCCCACGCGATGGGATTGAACGGTGTTCACAACTCGGTCGAAGCGGGCGTGGATTCGATCGAGCATGGCAACTACATTGCCGATGAGGATATGAAGACGATGGTGGCGCGCGGAACGTTTTACGTACCGACGATTTTTGTGGGGGTCTACGTGGCGGAGGGGCGGGCGGCGGAAGGCGCTCCGGTGTGGGTGAAGATGCTGGCGATCCACGAGGACACCTTCCGGCGGGCGATGAAGGCCGGGGTCAAGATTGCGTTCGGCACCGACGCGGGCGGGTTTGCTTGGACTGTGAATCCGGCGAAGGAGTTCGCGTACATGGTGAAGTGGGGGATGACGCCGACCCAGGCGATCCAGTCGGCGACTTCGTCGGCGGCCGAGTTGCTGGGCTGGTCGGATCAGGTAGGCACGCTCGAAGCGGGCAAGTATGCCGACATTATCGCGGTGCCGGGCGATCCCCTGGCGGATGTAACCGCGCTGGAGAAAGTGGACTTCGTGATGAAGGGCGGAAGTGTAGTCAAGAAGCCTTAGGCAGGGTCTGCGATGAGCTCGATGCCCGCCTGCGTTTTGACGTCATTCCGGGTGACTCGGTCTGCAATTCTTTGACATCCTCCCCTTCGTGAACGGAGGGGATTCCTACCGGCTGTATACTCGCGCATACGATGCCGTCGGTGGGTTCCTGACACGACGCATTGGCAGCATGCGAAGATGACGAACAGGGTCGAAAAACCCTGGTCGCAAATAAAAGCGTGCTGAGATCAAAGGAGTTAACGTCAACAGCTCTGACTTGCCGGACGTTGCGCGATTTTCATGAAATTTCGCGGGCGGCCGGCCCTAGAGGACAGGCTAACGAGGCGAGTCCCGCCTCTTTGATGTTTTCGCACCAACCCAATCCGCAGGGGCGGAGAAGCCACACTCGACGCACACGAAGTTGCTTTGGGTCTTGCGATTCTGTGCTGCTGTGTGGCGGCACGCAGGACACTTGCGGCTTGTGTTCTGGGGCGGCACGGCGACGAGAAGACCGCCCTTCCACTGGGTCTTGTACTCCAGCTGGCGCCGCAGTTCGAACGGGTTGGCGTCCAGAATCGAACGGTTGAGTCCCGACTTCTGGCCAACCTGCTTTCCCGGCTTTGCCTTCCTGCCCTTGGCCGACGCCGACATATTCTTTACTTGCAGGTCTTCGATAAACACCACGGCGTGGTTTTTGCTGATGTCGTTCGAAGACTGGTGGACCACGTCCTTTCTGATATGAGCAATCTTGCTGTGCAACTGGG
>WNFP01006554.1_pt1 | contig 13140 bp, 11 predicted proteins | sample 5400201 | NCBI WGS metagenome assembly WNFP01 (sample SAMN13153355, study PRJNA577476) | soil metagenome | isolation source: 115 cm saprolite under Madrone tree | place: USA:California | collected 2016-06-14
AATCGGCTGTCGATTCTGCCTTTGTTGGAGACAATCACGCGCAATGGGGCAGGGGCTTGTCTTCGCTTGATTCTGGCTTGCCGAAAATCCTCCGGAATACCGAGCCGGACGTTGTCGCGTTTCAAACTGGTGTGCCCGATCAGAACGGCGTCGGCCCAAGCACGCTGGCGGAACAAGTGCAGCTTATCTTTACGTGAAGTGAAATCAACGGGTGCAAGATTTCGGGTCGTAACCTTACCGTCGACCGTCATTGCGAAGGTGGCGGCGACGAACGGGCGTAAATGTTTCCGTTTCATCTGCAAGCGTCGAGAAGCTGGCCGCGTATGCCCAGGAAGACAACGGCAAATTCTTATATGGGCTAAACGCTGGACAGTTCAGTGAGTAGAAAACCCCGAGTTGGCGGGCGATCTTTTCAACAAATGCCAGGGGCTGGTTTGCCAAGCTATGCCAGTACCGGTATTTCAAGAATCTTAAGAACTCCTCCTCGCCGAGTTCACGCCGCCAACGATTGAGAAGTGGTTCCGCGCTACCAACTCGTAGATTCTCGGGTTCAAATCCCAAAACGGGAAACTTCTGTGGAAAAAGATGATGGGTGCGTTGAATTTTCGCGTTGAGATCATCGCGGGTAACTCGGAGCCACTGACTTGAGTACATCGCAAAATCGCCGAGCTTTCGCCCGTTGCTGAAGCCCGGAGGCAACCTGCGCCGAAGCAGGCGGAGTTTCATTATCGAATTCCTGCACAGGGATTGTTTCCTCTGAAAGAGCGCTGTCATCCGCACTGCGGACTACGTAATGCAGCTGTGGATTGTAATCCCGTATGTAACCCAGAAACCTGGTGCCGGGGACCTTCCTCCAGTAAAATAACGTGTTAACAAATCGATTTTCGCTGTACATGCTTGAAGAGCGCCCGATTCCACGAACCACTCCCATTGGATCGACGATTACCAAAGTGTGTGGGATCCGGTGCCTACGTTTCCATAGCTGACCGGTAATGCGCGCTGCTGGCGCGCCGTTATCGCACTGGACTAAAGCATCAACCTTACATTGACCGCGTAGCCCTTCACGCTTGTATCGTCCGCCAAACAGATTTGTTTCTTGAAGGCCGATCCAGTCCTGCAACCCCTCGGCAAACATGTCCAATCGGCGCTTGCGCATTTCCTCGGCCACTCGATAGAGCAACTCGATGGGCGCGCCCTTACCGGACAAAGCTTTTATTTGTTGCTCGTCGAGCTGTACTCCATTTATCAGGCTTGTCGCTCCTGACTCGGCGACAATCCTTAATCGTCTCATATGCAGCGCATTTTTATAGTGCGCAGGAAAGGTCATAAGAGACAGTGTGAGAACAACAACATAAACTATCCATCGTAGCCTCGGTTTGGCATCGGCCCGAGCGATGCCGACCAAAAGCAAACCGGTCCAGAACAGAGCGCTCCAAAAAAAATAGCGGGGAAGGGTGGCGCCTGCAGAGATTGATATATGACCCGAGCGTCCAGCTACAACGAGAAGGAGTGCCAAAATATTAAATAGAACAAGGGCTAATCCAGTGAATTCGATACTGCTTTTCCCTACATCGCGCCGGATAATCTGTGGTATCACTGCGACTGCGAGCAACACCAATCCGGCCGCACCTGTGATTGTGGCCAAGCTTGGGTACTTGATGAGACAAAGATAAGGTTCTTTTGCCCACCAAGCGATTGCGACATCCGACCCCGGGCTCCCTACCAGGCGGCATAGCCAGAGAAGGTCGAAGCCGATGGCGTGCATGCTCGGTGCTCCAGCAAAGTACTCCGGAAGCAGAGCGAACACGACACCCGTAGCCAGACCTGCGGTAATAAGCAGTCCAATGCAGCGTGTCGGCAACCGTAAGAACCACCCGAGACACAGCACGGCTGGCCAAATCGCCAGGCCTTGAGCGCAGCTAAAGGAGGCGACAACTCCGGCGAATAACACGATCAGCGTAGGCTGCAAAAAGCCGACGCTGCTGTCGCACATTTTTGGCAGGAAAAGAAAGGCAAGTGCTGCTCCTGCCATTGCCAAAGAGTTTTCACAATTGAAGCTGCCCGACGCAGTGATGATAGACCGACCCATCCAAAAGTTCCCCGCGATCACAACCAGGGTCGACGTAATTTTCCCTGTTAAACTCACCGTTTTATCACGCCAAATCGGAATCAGCAGCAGCGACGCAGTAATAAAAAGTAACGCGAGCCCCGCAAAGAAGAGAGGTTGCTGATCTCCATGAAGGAAGTGCAGATCGGCCAGCCGCAAAAGCGTCGGGAAAAATAAGGAATGATTGTAGTACTTACACAGTGCGCTCTCGAGCCACGAACGAGTAAAGTAATTTTCGTATATCGCCCAATAATCTCGCTGTATCACCGTCCACCGGCCGAAATAGAGGTAGACGACCCCGGTGACAAGAAAGACTAAGGCTGCCACGCCCGCCCATACCTGAACAACCCGCTCAGCCACTCTGGCAAACTTGTGCGATTGCGGTCGAGAAAGCATAAAGCGGTTCTTAAGTGCTTTACCGGCGAATATGGACAGCTGTTTTTGTGAAGCGTTTTAGGAAAACCAGGAGGCTGTTCATGTGGATATCGAAATGTGTCGGGTCGATTCCGAATTGTTTGGCGCGGTCGACCTGCGCACGCAGTTCCTTTTCCACTTCCTCCAGCTTCGCCTCGGCAACAACCTGGCAGTTGTTGGATAGAAATCCTCCGCTATCGATCAGGCTTGGCACGTCCGTCCGCGGCAGAACGGGTCCCCATCTGTATGGTTTCCACTCACTAGTAAGCGTGAGATGCAAACCCAAATCAAGTTGGGGGTGTGCCACCGAGTATGCAGCTATCTCAGGGAACCATGGACAAGGTACCATGACGCTTCCCGAATTCACTACGCCTTTCTCAAAACAGGCGATCGAGGCTTGATTTTCCGAATGCGACAAACCCAAGTCGTCGGCGTGGATGATGAGTAACTTGGCGCTGCGTGGATAACCCAATCTTTCCTGGATCGTGATGTTTGCTGGGCAAAGAGACCGGTGGTTACAGAGCAAAATAGGCACGCGAACAGGACTTGCATCGTGATGGGGTTATTGGGAGAATGGCGAGACGTCAGAATGTTATTCGCGCGTCTCTCGAGGAAGCTAGTCATTCCGCTTCGCCAAGCTCATGTTCCAGCGTAACTACTTCCTGTTCCATCTCGCGTAATCTCACGCGGCCGGCCGGACCACTGGGCCGGTAAAAGAGATAAACGACAGCGCCTGGAAGGCAGCAAACCAGAATAATGAGAAAACTCAGCGAGCCGATCAGAATGGCTTTTGCTTCCGGCACGCCGCAAAGACCGTTCAGCATGATCTGCAAAACTTTTTCGCGAAGGCCAATTCCCGCGAAACTGATCGGTAACGCCGAGATCGTGCGTTCGACTGGCATCACCGCAAAGAAATTCAACAGGGGCACGGGCGCGGCCAACGCATAGGCGGCGCACAGAAAAGTTGCGAACGTGGCAAGGTGCGCCACGAGCGATGCCCCAAACGCGACCAGTGTCGCCCGCCAGTGATGCGCGTAGAGATGATATGCCGCTGAGATCTCGATTAATCTGTCGCGGCCTGGGAACCGCGCGGGTAACGAATGCAACAGTTTGAATCCACTAATGACGAAGGTTGCAAGTAAAAAAACAACTGACGTGCCAAGAAGGAATAGCAAGAGCCAAAGCAAACTTCGCGTCTCGGGTTTCTGCGAAAGGAAATCATAACGCAAGCCGATAAGCGTGGCGGTAATGGCGACCAACGCGACAAGGCCAATAAACCGATCGAACACCACCGCCAGCAGCGCGCCCGCTTTCTTGTCGGGGGTTTCCTTCAGCAGATAATAACTCTTGATGATATCGCCGCCGGTGCCGCCGGGCAGAAACTGGTTGTAAAACATTCCAATGAAAAACAAGCCCGTTAGGCGCGGCAGACTCAGACTAATTTTTTGCACCTTCAGCAGAACCAGAATGCCCATCACAACCCAGCGATACTGGGCGTTCCGGATGGCCTCAACCATCTGCGCGCGCCTGTTGGGATCGTGATAGACCCAGTAAAGCACTCCGATCGTTACGCCGAGCTGGAAAACTGTGAGCAGGATTTTCTTCATTTGCCAAAGCGTTCCTTCCAAATTTGGACCGACTGGCGAATTGCCTCAGCGGTCTTGCTCGGGCTCATCTCCCACACAAATAAGCAGTTCGTGGGAAGCAGCGGAACAAGTTTTTCAAAATTCACGTCGCCGGTAAATGGCGCTTCATGATCCTTCGCCGGCCAAATGCAGTCCTGCACGTGACAGCCAAACGCGCGCGGACCGACCATGCGCAGCCATTCGAGGTGATCGATAAAGCCTAAATTATGTTTGATCTGTGAATGACCGAAATCGTGCCAGTAACCGACTTGCATGCAGTCGATCTCCTCCAATAATCCCGATAATTCGCGCTCAGTTGGAATCTCTTCGTAGCCGCGGCGGCATTCCAAAGCAACCCTGACGTTTTTCGAAGCGGCGTGCTCAATGATACGACGCAGGCAGTCTTTGACGCGTTGCAAATAAGCCGGCGCAAATTTTTCCCGTTTTTGCACCGCGCCTATTTTCAATCTCACGTATTTGCGCGACAGGTATCGCCCGTTTTTCGCAAGCGCGATCAATTGGTCCGTTATCGGTGGCATGTTCACGTCGCCTAAGTGCAATACAACAAACGGCGCGTTTAATCGCGCTGCGAAATCAATCGTCTGAAACGTTTGCTTGACGGCGCGCTCACGTTCCTCGGAAGAAACAGCGGAAAATTTGTAGCAGTCTGGTGAAGCCATCATTACTTCGACGGGTAGCGGACAGAAATTATGCAAACTGCTGAAGCGAACTTCCCCGGCATCGAACATTTTTTGGATGCCTGGCATGAGCGACAGCCGAATGCCGTGACCGAGCTCGATGAAATCAAAACCGAACTCGGTCTTAATTTCCCTCAGCATTGCTTCTCCGTCGGTGTGTCGTCCGGAGTTCCAACAGGTGGAAAACGCGATCACGCTAAACAGCGGCGGCGACCGGTGGCGGCGCGGGCGTCTCAGCGGCGGGCGTTTCGCAGACTGCCGGTTGTAAGCATTGTCGCCGCACGCGAGCAAGCACCGTGAGCGCGATTATGCCATAACAAACAGCCGCAATAGCCAGCGCTGTGCGCATCCCAATCCGATCGGACAATCCGGTGATGCCCAAACCCGCGACCGGCATTAGCCCAACGAAGCTCAGCATGAATACAGCCGAGACGCGCCCGCGCAGATAATCGGGAGCGCGTTCCTGCACGATCGTGTTTGCCAGGCCGAAATTCATTGCCAAGCCGAGCGAATTGAGAATGAGCGCAGCCATTGCCACATAAAAACTCGGCCCGCGCGACAAAAGCGAAATCGCGCACGTTACGACAATGACGTTCACCATCATGATCGGCACACGTTTGTCGCGCGGAAGCGTAATCAGAAAAATCGCGCCGATCACCGAGCCAACCGCCGAAGCACCCATCAAATAACCAAGTCGATCCGCGCCGAGTCCGAGCACCAATCGCACGTACAGTGGCATCATCACCGTGATGATCGGGAAAATAAAAACTGTCGTCGCTGCGATCAGACCAATCATCGCGAGGCTCGGCTTGTCTTTCGCGACATAACGAAACCCGTCTTTGATTCCACTGGCGCGCTTGCTTTCCTCCTCAGCCGTGCCCCTGGAACGCGGCGGAATCATGAACAGCGCAATGATCATTGCTACGAACGAAATTGCGTTGCAAAAAAACGCCGAAGCCGCGCCCCAAGCGCTGATGAAAATTCCCGCGAGCGCCGGGCCGACAACGCGCGAACCATGAAAAACGGCGCGATCGACTGCAATTGCACTCTGGATTTCATCACGCGTGACGAGCTCCGGCACGAACGCATTTAGCGTCGGCATTTCAAACGAGTTCGAAATGCCGAGCACGACCGCGAAGGCGAGGATATACCAGATGCCGGATTCACGTCCGGCGCCCGTCCCTCTTATGTCAATTTTGTTGCTCATGATCAACAACCCAATGGAAATTGCGAGCGCGATCTGGACATACTGAGTCACAAGAAGAATTTTTCGTTTATCGAAACGATCGGCTGCCGCGCCGCCGAGCAGTGTTAAAAGAAGCATCGGGAGACCGGCCGCGAGATTGGCCATTCCAAGCAGGAGTGCTTTGGTCGTCAGCAAGCTCATCACGTAACCTTGGGCCATCACCTGCATCCACGTGCCGGTATCCGAGATCACACTGCCAATGATGTATCGGCGAAACGCCCCAGGACGCAGCACGCGCAATGCATGCCGAGTGCTCAATTTTACTTCCGAGCTCATCGCAAACACTCATCGTTGTAGCGGCGTTTGTGTCAAACGCCTCTCCGACTTTGAGCTAGTAACATTTGGCTTGATCGCTCGCAGGCGTTTCCAGTAAACCGCCCTACCCAAGCGCGATTGCCGGTGAGCGTGCGTTCATTATCTTAAAAGCGATGCGCATCGACAGATATACGCAAAAGATGCAGGAGGCGCTGCAGGCTGCGCAGGACCTGGCATCCCAAGCTAATCATCCGGAGATAACCAATGAACATTTTCTTTCCGCTCTTCTCAATCAAAGCGATGGCATAGCTCGGCCGTTGCTTGAGAAGATTGGAGCCGATGTAGATCAACTGCGCGACCGGTTACGTGTGGAGTTGGAGCGCCGTCCAAAGATTCACGGGGCCGCCGCCGATCTGCGGCTCTCGAACGAGCTCCGGACCGTGTTGGACAACGCGGAGAAAGAGATGTCGAAACTGAAGGATGAGTTTACCAGCGCCGAGCATTATCTGCTGGCTTTAGCTGGCTCGAACGTTCCCGCGGCAAAATTACTGAAGGATCTCGGCGTCACGCACGACAAGCTCATGCAAGGGCTACAGCAGGTGCGGGGCTCCCAGCGGGTGACCGATCAAAATCCGGAAGGAAAATATCAGGCGCTGGAGAAATACGGGCGCGACCTGACGGAGCTGGCGCGACGCGGCAAGATCGATCCGGTCATAGGACGCGACAACGAGATTCGACGCGTCATGCAGGTGTTGTCGCGGCGGACAAAAAATAATCCGGTGCTCATTGGCGATCCAGGCGTTGGCAAAACAGCAATCGTCGAAGGTCTGGCGCGGCGGATCATCAGTGGCGACGTGCCGGATTCATTAAAAAACAAACGAATCATCGCCATGGACATTGGCGCCATGGTCGCGGGCGCGAAGTTTCGCGGCGAATTCGAAGACCGTCTGAAAGCATTCTTGAAGGAAGTGACCGATGCACAGGACCAGTTCATTCTGTTCATCGATGAGCTGCACACGATCGTGGGCGCGGGAGCGGCAGAAGGCTCGGTCGACGCCTCAAACATGCTCAAGCCGATGCTCGCGCGCGGCGAGCTGCGCACGATCGGTGCGACCACGATCGATGAATATCGCAAATATATCGAGAAGGATGCGGCGCTAGAACGGCGGTTTCAGCCGGTGCTGGTCAGCGAGCCGAGCGTGGAAGACACGATCGCGATCCTGCGCGGACTAAAGGAACGTTACGAAGTGCACCACGGAGTGCGCATTACCGATGGAGCGCTAGTTGCCGCGGCGGTCCTGTCGCACCGTTATATCACCGATCGCTTTTTGCCGGATAAGGCGATTGACCTCGTCGATGAAGCGGCTTCGCGTCTGAAGATCGAGCTCGAGTCCATGCCGACCGAAATCGACGTGATCGAGCGCGAGATCATGCAGCACGAGATGGAGCGGCAGGCGCTTAAGAAAGAAAAAGATCACGCCAGCAAAGAGCGATTGAAAAAGCTCGAGAAGGAATTGGCCGAGCTAAAGGAAAAATCGAATGCCCTCAAAGCCGAGTGGCAGAAGGAAAAAGCCATTCTAGAAGAGCAGCGAAAATGGAAGGAAGAAATTGATCAACTTCGAACGGAGCTGGAGCGCGCACAGCGCCGTGGTGATTTAGCCAGGGCAAGCGAAATTCAGTATGGCAGAATCCCTGAGCTGGAAAAAAAACTGGCTGACGCGACCGCAAAAAGCGCAAAGGCCAAGAAATCGCTTCTTCGCGAAGAAGTGACCGAGGAAGACATTGCCGAAGTCGTTTCAAGTTGGACGGGGATTCCTGTATCGCGATTGCAGGAAGGCGAGCGCGAGAAATTGGTGAAGCTCGAGACGCATTTGCACGAGCGTGTTGTTGACCAGGAAAGCGCCATCAAAGCCGTCGCGAATGCTGTTCGCCGCGCCCGGGCGGGCTTGCAGGATCCGAATCGTCCGCTCGGCTCGTTCATTTTTCTCGGACCAACCGGCGTCGGCAAAACGGAGCTCTCCCGCGCCCTGGCGGAATTCTTGTTCGACGACGAACGAGCGTTGATCCGGATCGACATGAGCGAATACATGGAGAAACACACCGTGGCGCGATTGATCGGCGCGCCCCCGGGTTACGTTGGTTACGAGGAAGGGGGCCAACTTTCTGAAGCCGTGCGCCGCAGACCGTACTCGGTTGTGCTGTTTGATGAAATCGAAAAAGCGCACCCCGACGTGTTCAACGTATTGCTGCAAGTGCTCGATGACGGTCGCATCACAGACGGGCAGGGGAGGACCGTCGACTTCAAGAACACCGTCATCATCATGACCTCAAACATCGGCTCGCAATACATTATGGAGGAAGAGCAATCGCCGGAGGCGCGGCGGAGGCTCGTCATGGATGCGTTACGCGCGCATTTTCGTCCCGAATTTCTCAATCGCGTCGATGAGATCATCATTTTCGATCGGCTAAGCGAGGAGGATCTGAAGAAGATTGTCGAAATCCAACTCCGTCACTTAACGAAACGGCTCGAACAACAGAAGATCAGGCTCGAACTTTCCGATTCGGCGAAAACATTACTCGCTCGCGAAGGGTACGATCCCGTTTACGGTGCGCGACCGCTCCGGCGCGTGATCCAAAGAGAAATTCTCGACCCGCTCTCGATCGATATTCTCGACGGCAAAGTCCGTGAAGGCCAAACGGCTTATGTCGATGTAAAAGACGGCAAACTCGAATTTCGCGAAAAATAATTGCGGGCGGACCTGCGGCGGAAAGAAACCGCGGTCAACTGCTCGTGGATTCATCAACGTGCTTCTGTTGCGCGTTTGCGGCTTTATTATACGCGTCTTCACCCTCCTGGACGTAACACCTGGTGAAAAATCGGTCGTGGTACTTGTCCCATCCTTGTGCAAAGAGGAATTCGTGGGCCTGGGATGGACTGTAATGGCATTCTGCCATGCTGCGACCTTGCTCGCGTGCAGGCTGAGCGTCTTCGACGCCAAAAACAAAACACACTACAGCCTGTGACTTGTTAGGAATGTTGCGCGCTTTCCCGGTCTTCGGATCCGTCACCGAGTCAATGTGAGCAATGAAATGTCCGCTGTGCTGATCCGGTTTGTACATTTCCATGACCGCCCCTTTATCAACGAGGGCTTGCTCTTCCCTGGTAAGCGTGTCCGGTTTGCCGGCGGTGGGCGATATCAGAAGAAGCGTTGTTACCAGCAATAGTATCGACTTTTGTTTGCCAGTTCTTACCGCGAGTTTTCTCATAAAGATTATTCGGGCAGCAAACAGATTTCTTTCAGATTATTTGACTCCAGATGCTTAAGACCGAGAGCGGTGTCCCTCACGATCGCCTTCTGTATCCTTCCCAAGAAGATGGTCGCTAGAAATTTCAGGAAAAAATGGTTGTGAAACCTCGGGATTCGAGGTTTCATTCTCGGTTTTTAGTGGACGAGAGGTTCAAAACCAAGATCCAGTTCAACGGCCGCGAGTACGCCGCTGCCGATGAGATGCCCGTCAGGGTTAGAGTGGCTTACGAACGCTTCCTTCACGAGACGCCCGTGCTTCATTCCGGAGCGCGACTGGCTGCAAAACTAAAGGCGACGATCATCGTGAACGATTCGCAATTCAATCACGCAGGGGAAATGTCGGTGGAGGATCGAAACTCGTATCACGAAGCGCTCGAAACGCTGTTCTCACCAGGCGTTGCGGTTTCGGTTAACGAGGCGCACACAACCAAGCACCGAAAAGTGTGGCCGATCGCAGCCGTTGTAAGCGTCCTTGCCGCAACTGCTGTTTATCTCGGGTTGCGCGTCTTCTTCGGCTAAAAAACCGAGCTCGTACTTGTCATTCCGAATGGAATGGGCTCCACGTCCATGCCCTGCTCACAAGTTCAGATGGACGATTCTCTTTCGCGGCTTCATGTTCGGCAACCGACAAGCTCGTTTCAGTTACTCGACAAAGATTCTTTACGGCGATCCAGCCTTTGGAAAACTCAAACTCTTCGACAACGTTCAGCTCGTTTGAGCTTTTCCAGCCGGTAGAGAACAGGAAAGAATGACGTAGATCGTCGTTCGTGCACGTCGGGCACAGTGCAAGTATTTCGGGTATCGACTCGCCCGACCAATGGTCCCCGCCAATGTTCCCGGCTTCTTTCCTGCCGAGGTCTTCTGCGACGTCATCTGGCATTTTGATGACGCGACCATCTCGCAGTGAGATGACCCATAAATAATCACCGGCATTTCCACGACGGTTGTTGATCGCAACCAGTGCATTGTCAGGACTGAAAAAGACGTCGAGCAGATAACCCATTGTCGGGAACTCTGCCACCGTCGTACCGCTTGCTGAAACGCGCAGGGTGCACTCATCCGGGTGACCAGGTTTTGGTATCATGCGAACGCAATACTTTTTGTCGCGAGAGCAAACTTCTGCTGGCGGACCCGATTCGTGCGCTTTGTGGGAACCTTTGTGTTGCTTTTCTGCACTGTAGACAGACCCAGTCCACACCAGAAGCAAAAGGGGCAAAACGAATCGGCTTCGCGTTGTCATGGAGACTTCGAATTACTCTTGTGGCCGTTAGGCCATTACTTGCTTGAACGCGTTCAGAAACGATTCCATTTCGGATTTTTTGCCGATCGTAACTCGCATGTGGTTCGGCACAGGCGGAAATAGTCGGCCGACGTGCACGTTTCGATCTTTCATTGCCTTGATCAGAGGGAGGACCGGGCGTTTGCAGTCGAACATGATGAAATTCGCTTGCGAAGGAATTGTCTTGTAGCCCATTTTGTCGAGCTCGCCGATGGTGAATGTTTTGGCGTCATTGTTCAAACGTTGCCCGTTTGGGACTTGTTCGGGATCGTCGAGACTCGCGCTGGCTGCGGCCAACGCCATGATGTTGACACTGTCCCACATTTGATGGGGGCGGATGCGCTCTAACGTTTCCTTTTGCGCGACGCAATAACCGCAGCGCAGCCCGGCCATGCCATAAATTTTTGAAAACGTGCGCGAGACAATAAGGCTTGGATGGTCCTGCACTAATGGGATCATGCTCTCGTAGTCTGGGCTGTCGGCGTAATGAAAGTACGCTTCATCTACCAGAATCATTGTCCCGCCTGGAGTTTTCTCGACGAAATCGCGCAGCTCGTCCTTGGGCGTAATACTGGCGGTAGGATTGTTCGGATTGCAGACGTAAATCAGGCCTCCCTTTGCAGCAGCCATCATTTTCGGCAGATCATGCGCAAAGCTGCCGGTCAACGGCACCTTTACAACATCGGCGCCATTGGCGCTGGCGTTGAGTAAAATTGCCTCGAATGTGGGCACCGCCACAACGAGCGCCCCGCGCTGCTTGCCGGTGAATGTTTCTGCGCAGAGTTTCAGAATCTCGCCAGAACCATCGCCGAGAAGGATCTGATCGTGACTAACGTTGTTCAGCTTGGCCAGTTTCTCGATTAGCACGTTGTTATGCTCATCGGGGTAACGGCAGCTCAAACCGAATGAGTCTGTCATCGCCTTGAGCGCGCTTGGGGAAGGTCCATAAGGATTCTCATTCGCGCTCAAGCGCACAGCGTTACTTGTTGCGGAGACGTGCTCTGGTTGATTTGCGAATGAAAATGTCGGCCTGACGAGAGCCGCTGTCGCGCCGGCGCCCAGTATTTGTGCAAATTTTCGGCGGGAAATTGAGATCGTGTTCATGGTAATCATCCATAGGACGATTCGTGATCAAATGCGAGACCGAATTGCGGTGCGGCTCCAAGGGGGTGGCAGTCTCATGCGCCATTCCAAAAACGGCGATTTGGAAACCGCTCTTTCCTGGTTCCCGCGCGGCGTTAGAGTCCGCTGTGATCTTGTCGTTATTGAAGCAGCGCAGGCGACGTCGCCTGCGAGCGCGGCCGTTTCCGAAGGAATGGCTGAAGTTGGTTCAGCATCATGTTGTATTTTTTCGCCGGCTGTCTGGAGGCGATCGCGCGGAATTGCTTGGTCATATTCAGGTATTTCTTGCCGAAAAACGTTTCGAAGGATGTGGCGGTTTCGCGATCACGGATGAGGTCCGCGTGACTATCGCGGCGCAAGCTTGTCTTCTGTTGCTGCATCGCGAGACAGATTATTTCCCGGGTTTGCTGACGATTCTTGTTTATCCCTTAACGTACATGGCGGAAGAGAAACGGCAGATTGGTGAGCATGTTTGGGAAGAGGGGACTGTGGGTCGTCTTGGCGAGACCGGCCGTCGAATGGGTTCGTTGGTCCTGGCGTGGGGCGCGGTTAAACATGGCGCGGCTGATCCTTCCGACGCTAAGAACGTTGTCCTTCATGAATTCGCTCACCAACTCGATTATGAAAATCATGCGGGCGACGGAGTGCCGGCATTGGAAACGAGCGAAGAGCAATTGGCCTGGAGCGAAGTGATGCGGTGGGAGTTTGCGTCGCTGCGCGCCGCTGATGAGGGCGGAATCCCCACGTTGCTCGACACCTACGGAGCCACTGATCCCGTCGAGTTTTTTGCCGTATCAGTCGAGGCGTTCTTCGAGCGGCCACGTGCGTTGCGCGCTAATCATCCAAACCTATACACAGAATTGCAAAAATATTTTCGACAGGACCCAGTCGAATATTCTGCTGAGCCGGCGGATGTGTGGGGTAATTATTGAGGTTGCGGCACGATTCGAAGATACGGTTTCGGCGCCTTCCAGCCTTGTGGATAACGCTTCTTCGCCTCCTCGTCGGATACCGAGCCCGCAATGATCACGTCTTCCCCTTGCTTCCAGTTCACGGGTGTTGCCACCTGATGCTTCGCGGTTAATT
>WNFP01003185.1_pt1 | contig 13136 bp, 11 predicted proteins | sample 5400201 | NCBI WGS metagenome assembly WNFP01 (sample SAMN13153355, study PRJNA577476) | soil metagenome | isolation source: 115 cm saprolite under Madrone tree | place: USA:California | collected 2016-06-14
TTGCCAGCTCTGCTCTTAATTCTGGAGTAACGATTTCGTCTGCATCCAGATGAAGAACCCATTCGTGTTTAAGGTTTCCTTGTTCACTAGCAAAATTCCGTTGAGAAGAAAAATCCTCAAATGCTCGTTGAATGACACGTGCTCCGTGACGCTTTGAAATTTCCACAGTGCGATCCTGGCTGAATGAATCGACTACGAGGATATCGTCGCTCCATGACACCGAATCGAGGCAACGCGCAATGTTTGTTTCTTCATTGTGCGTCAGGATGATAACGGAGATCATTTTGGCTCAGGCCTCCCCCAGCGTCCCGGAGAACCACTTGAATGTTTTTCAGCGATCACGCAACGCATTCCGACGACTAGGCGTCGCGACGTGACGGCGCGGCGTTACTGACTCAGCCGACCACCTAGCACCTGCACTGGCGCGGCATCACCCGGAACGAGAGTTGCCAGCTGCGGCAGTGGTCGAGACCGCGCCACGGCCCACATCTCGCCAAGCCGAACAAAACAGTATGCAAATATGACGGGCCAGAGGACCAGCATGCTAATGTCCCGGCCGAGGTTGAAGGTAAGACCGGCGCCAAGCATGAACAACACGAGGCGCAGCAGCGATCGCCGTTGTTCCCACCAGCGAACCAGCAGACCGGTCCAAACCGCCATAAGTGTGGCGGCTGCGACCGGACCAAGAATCTGGCCAAAGTTCAAGACGCCGCCGCCGATCATTCCGCTGGAAACGGTGGTGTTTACACCAAGGTCGCCGTCATCACTCTCGAACCCGCGCCACTTGGCGTAGTCAATTCCAAGCAATGGCTTTGAAGGCCAGATCATACGCGGAATAAAGTTAAGTACTTCGTTGAAGTATCTTGCACCATACGCCGGAGACGTACCGCCAGTTTCCAAGTAAACGTTCACAAAGCAAAGCTCCTGAATCATGTTCAGCCCGCTTGGTCGCACATCTTCACCCATGAGCTCATACGGATTCTCACTGGCCAGCACTTCTCTGTAGCCGCCACTGTCGCGAAATGCAGTCACAAATTTGAAACCCTCATTCAAGCAGAAGAATGCAACCGCCAGAATGGCCAATCTTATAACGAGCGGATGACGGCCATAAAATAGATATGTGATGATAAAAGGGACCACCGCCGCGAGAAAATGGCTACGCGCTCCCGCCAAAAAGAAGTACGGGAGCGTAATGGCAAACATTGCGGCTGCGAGCAACCGCCAGGCAGTACTGCGCTGGAAAAATACCAGGACGCCTAGGAACGCTGTTACGGCATTGAACACATAACCTGCGGAGGAGATCAGAAATCCGCTCGCCCCAGTTTCCACTGCACCACGCCCCCACATCGTCGGACCACCACGGCCATCCAGCGGAAGTACAGCGCCCATCACGTCACCCCCCATTCGATAGATGCCGATTGCAAAAAGGCCCAGCCAAAGTGCCCCGGCGGCTTTTAAAATCTGCTCGGGAGTAAGACGGGTATCAAAAATACCCGAACTCCGCCGGCGCAGAATCCAACGTGTTGCGACGGGTGTAAAAACGCGGAATCCAATTAAAAACAATAGTACCTGGCCATAACTTTCGCCTAACAACGAGGAAGGCAGATAATCGTATTGCTCTGGATTAAGAAAAGGATCGACGAAGTACCATGCAAACACGGTAACGTAAACGCCGATCGTAATCCCAAAACTATCTCCCTTGAGCAGTCTTATACAGCTTTCCGCTGTCAACACCACTAACACAACGGCAGCGAGATAGAACGTTATTTGTTGCGCGACCACGGAGTGGAAGAATATCCCAGAAAAACACGAAATTGAAAGCGTCATCGTCTAGGGGGATTCCTACAGCGTCCCGTCCAGGTGTTGCAGCTCGCGAGCAAGCGCCTGGATGGTGAACTTATCACGCACACGTGAAGCGAAAGCAAGTCTTTCCAGCCGGTCCGGATTGGCGATGCAATCGCGAACAGCCGCTGCGATACACGTCGCACTCGGTTCATCAAGAATGATTCCGTTGAGGCCGTTTTCCACGACTTTGCCGCAAGTTTTCGATACGATAATGGGCAAACCATGCGCCTGCGCTTCCAGCTGCGTAATGGCAAATCCATCCGACAATGTCGGAAGAATAAAGAGGTCTGCATTTCCGTAAAATCGAGCTGCCTGGTTGCGCGTTACGGGGCCAAACCATTTTACCCGCCCGGTGTCGGTGATTGTGCTGGCGTTTGCGATTTCCACAGGTCCGACCATCCAAAATTCAACCGGCTCATCACGCAAAATCCGAGCGGCCTCCAACAACCTGGCGACGCCTTTGCGCAGATTAATTAGACCAAGAAACAGCACGCGCAGCGGCCGCTCAGCCGTAAAATGATCGGGGTAACTGCGCTGTAGCCGCGGCTCTGCGAGCCGCCCAAGGCCAGGTTCCTCGTACGCTAGCGGAATGATTGATATCTTTTCGGCTGGAACTCCTCCGCGAACCAACCCTTCACGCGACCATTCGGAGTTAACAACAATGCGGTCGGCGAGTTTACACTCTTCACGCCAGAAAGCCCAATATTCAGGTGGCGCAGGGTGCCAGCCACCTGCCAATTCAGGTACGCGCGCCGCCTCTTCTGCCACAATCCTCTCTTCCTCGGGCCCAGGGTCGATCTGAACGAGCAGCGTCTTCCATCCGTGTGCTTTTGCGTACCGAAACGGCTCAAGGGCGGTGTAGCTGTAGCTCACTAAAATGGGCTGATAGTCGATAGTTGAGAGCGTAAAGCTCCGTGGGAGCCACGCTCCTTTACGGAGCTGAGAGCGGAGAAAGAAAACGACTTTGCGTTGAAACCAGCGGTCGCGCGCAACGATTTTTGGCCATCCCCGGAGGTCACGCGCGCCCGCAAGCATTTCAAAGAGCACTAAGGACGAATTAAACGCTTTTACTCGCGCGTCACGTAGGTCGCTATGAAACCTCTGCGCGAACTTTGAACCGCGACCGCAGACTTTCGCAAGTAGAGACGAAGGCGGGACCCACGCATCGGTTACCAAGTAATCGAGCATGCCGAGACGGTATAACGCCCGGGGAATCGCGTATTGTTCTCGCGCGCCGAGCTGACAGCAAACCCATTGGGAGCGCGGTGAGTCGGATGCATCAGTAGCGCGCACGATGCTGTCAACTCTGCTGGAAATAGGTCCACAAAATCGCCATTCCCAGGACGCTACCAATAAACATTCGCGCTGCCCAGTACCGGCGCGATTCAAGGGGAGCACCGACCACCAGGAACAGCACGCCGAGACATCCTACGATGTAACGACTCGAAAATTGCGCTGTCATTTTCATCGGCGCCAGTATGAGTGCGCAAAGAGTCAGCAAAAGAAACACTTGGCCGGGATCCCCCCGCTCGCGCCAAAATGTTTTAAACGTAGTCCACGCCCAGACCGCACCAATTGCGCCAAGGGAGCAACCGACGGCGAATCCGATCCACAACCCCAATTGCATGCCGAATGCGTGAACAAGCAAGGACTTTGCAGGAGGGTCTTGATAGTTCCGCGCGAAAGACGCCAGAGCGAATCCACAAAGGGTGCAGATTATCCAAGCTTTTCCTCGCTGGTACCAAAGCCACGCCGGATTGAGAAATAGCGTAGCCACAGCTGCGTAACTCAACGAAAGCAGAAGGTTCGCAAAGCTCCCCGATGAGTCAGTGATCCGGTAGTAGTGTGGTGGAGCAAGGCCATGCCAAAGCACAAATAACCAGCTGCAAACAGCGAGAGAAGTGATGATACATATAAGTACGGACGACCACTTCTCGCGCAGCCAGAACATCATCACGACCAAGGCCGGAACAACAATCAGATATGTCTGCCGTCCGAGAATTGCTGCTCCCAAGCATAATCCAGCAAGAAACGCTAAGCCGAAGGTTCCTCGTGATAACATAACGTCGGAATTGATCACTCTCAGAAATAAGGGGACAAAACAGGTGAAGAAAAGTAATGCCGGTAATTCCGTCAGCGCCATGCCCACAGCGGGCCAAAGGAATGGCACCGCCAACAGCGTGAACCTAGACAATAATCTGGGAGCGACGGGCTCGACCGGTTTACGCCTTGCAAGCAGCAGAACAACTCCGAGGAAACAACAGAAGTTTACCCATCGAATCGCCGGCGGTTGCAAGTGCGTAATCGGAGACAGCACCCGGTGAATTGCGGGATAAAGCGGTCCGGCGGCACTATGATTTTCAGGCGATAGGAGCGCGTCGCGCCATCCGTTCGTCGCCACGATTTGGGTCAACCCGATATGGTTACGCTCGTCATACCTAAGTTGCGATGGACTCGTGACAATCATCGCAACCATCGCTAATAAACAGCCGGTAACGACGATCAGCTGCAAGTGTAGTCCGCGGCAATGTATCGAAAGACTCACATTCAGTTGTCGTGATTAGCGCTGTGATCGCAGGCTTGGGCCGGGGAAGATGAACAGCGGAATCCAATCACAGCAAACCCACTCATTGCTTCAAGGCAACGCTAGCCAGCGTTTGTAACCTGCCCATGAAACAGGCCTGCGCCTTCGAAGACAGTAGGGAATTCCACCCAATGCCTGGGGCCACCAGCTGGGTTCCCGGATTATCCAGGACCAGCCGCGTTTGCGGGCATAACGAAGCTGCGAGAAAACACGCCACGCAATCATTCCGACTGCAAACGGGAAGGGACATCGCATAAGTGTGCTCCAGAATTCGTTGCGCGCGTGACGATGATGAATGCGGATCTCATCGCGTGCCTGCCCGGAGTAATGGTGACGGATCGTGATCACGGGAGAAAAAAGCACATCATACCCCGCCGCCACACATTGCAGGGCGTAATCCGGCTCTTCATACATGTGGAAAAATCGCGATTCAAACCCGGGCAGTTGAAGATAAGTAGATCGGCGCAGGACCGCCCCGGAGTTAGCAAACGAACGCGTCAAATGTTCCGAGCCAAATCTTGTTTGCGCGAATGTTTCGGGATACTCATCTGTGCGCTGGGGAAAATGGAGCACCGCCAATTGAGGCCGCTGTTCAAACAGCGGGACGATGCGCGCTATACAATCCAACTGCTCCGGATAACTATCGTCATCCAATGCCAGTATAAGATCGCCTTGCGCTTCACGTATCATCCGATCGCGCGAAGCCACTGAGCCAAGGCCAATTTCATTCACGAACAGCCGGGCTTGAGGCAACTCCGCCTTCGCTGCCTCAACAATGTCGTCTGTGCAGCCGTCAATTGTGACGAGCACCTCCAGCGGTGGCGGATTTAATTGCTGCAAGGCACGACAAGTCCGCCGCAAATCGACGACGCGGTTCCTGGTGGTGATCATGACGGAAACGGTCATGGACAAGAGATGGCCTTCAAAGTCACACAGCCGACGTCGAGCATTTTTTGAAGAACAATGTCAGGCGCACGATGTCAGCGCGTTGATAGCGAAAGCGATTTAGAAACGTCGTCAGGTCCGCCTGGGCTGTCGTGGTCAAAGCTTCCACGGTTATCAAGTCGAGTAGATAGCGGGAAAACCGAGCCCGTTGGAAACGGATAAAAGCAGACAGCAGGGTTTTCTCAGGAATCTGCTATGCGGTTAGTGGGTAGTCGTGGCCGGACATTAGCATTTTCATCTTGTAACCAATTCAAAAGCCGCCATTTGACCTTGTTGGCGAGGATTCGGCGGTCTTCGTTTAGCACCGCCAGCCAAGCTCCCAAATCGCTGTGATGCCTGCGATGATGCTCCAAGCGCGCAATAGTGAAAGGTCGCGAGTACGCGTGCCGGTCAAACAGGAACGGTTTGCGCCCGCAAAAATGAGCCACACGTGGACGGCGAATTTCCTTCGGAAAGCGCCAGCCAGCTCCCGCGCAGTCTCGCTCGAATTCTGCCGTGCCGTGATGTCCCGGGATATGCTGCAAGTCAGTCATGGCAGTTTTAAGTTTTCCTCGCTGAGTAGCGGCGTGGACCATATAATTCAACATGCCCATGTCGCCCCAGGCAAACAACCCAGGTTCTCGGCGGGCTAAAGTCTCGATCTCGTGGTACTGCTCAAACGAAATGGCGTTGCGCCGCGCGGCAAAAACCCCTCCGGAGAAATAAGCCCTTCCGCGCCAATCAAAATCCGCATCGAACGTGCGCAACTTCACCGGGTTAAAGTAAAAATGCGGCAGCCATACCGGGATTTCCACAGCGTCGGCTGGGATTGAAATTTCGCTCCATAAAATCTGAAAGTCGAGGTCCGTGCGAACCTGTGGAGTAAAGTCGCCCCAGACGAGGGCATCCGAGTCTACCCAGACGTAGAATTCAAACGGTCCTTCCCACATGGCCGCATGCTTGGCGTGAAAACTTCCGGCTGTGACGTTTCTCATTGCGGCGGATGGCAAATCGCCGACTCGCAGAACGATGGGCTGGTAGTCCTTCTCCAAATCCGAAACATCAAAATCACCATCGACCGTGAAGCATATTGGCACCTCGGGGCAGTAATGCCTCATGCTCGCCAGCGTCGCCTGAACCATGAACTTGTCTCCTGCATGGCAACCGGTTACAAAACCAAACGGAGCCTGCACCTTCATGCGGTGAGGACCGATTGCTTGCGCTGTGCGTTCTGGCAGAACGAAATGCAGTCTCGATAGAGCTGCGCGAATGTTCTGGAAAACGAACTCGCTGCGTTGCGAGTGTGTGCCGTCTCATACCCAACATCGCCTAACCTCCCGCGGAGTTCCGGCGAATCTCGTAACTTGGTAATAGCTTCGATGAAAGCCGCGCCATCTTGGGGTGCACATAGAATCGCGCCCCGCCCATCCGGCGCAGCTTCCGGAATTCCGCCTACCCGAAACGCCACCACCGGTGTTCCACAAGCCATCGCTTCGATCAGTGTCAGGCCATAGGTTTCCATCAACGAAGCGCTGACAAAAACATCCGCAGCCGCAAAGAGCCGTGCCAAATCGCGACGTTCCCGGATGCCACCTGTAAACCGCACGTTTAAACCATCTGGAACCGCGACAGCGCCTTCGCCGAATGCCAAAACGATTACGCCCTCGACATCCGGCAAATGCGACAGTTGCTCGAGCAACCACGGCACATTTTTGTTTTCATCGGTCAGCGACGCGCCACCGGTAACAATCACAAAGACATCTACCGGCAAGTCGAGATCTTTTCGGCACAGGTTCTTGTCCTGCTGTTTAAATATTTTCGTATCGATTCCAGGAGGAATTACTCGCACGCCACCGCAGGCTTTGGCTATTGGGCTTCGCCTGGCGATTTCGGCCAGCCACTGGCTGTTTGCGATCATGCGTGCTCCACAATTCCGATATGCCCGCAACTTCTGCGAATGCGCAGCGCTTGCCAGGAATCGGTTCGCAGGCCACCTCAAGATCGGACACGGATCGCAAGGGCGTGTCCGGCTGGCGTAACGATCACACCCACGATAAAGAAAGCAGCCGCCGGTCACGTGCCACATATCGTGCACACTGATCACGACGCCCATTCTGCGCGGCAGCGTCTCGAGCCAACTCGGAACGTCGAACCAATCGGCCACCACGTGAAGATGCACCACATCCACTCCTTCCAGATCCTCGGCCGCTGGCGGAGACAACAGTCGCCGTGTTCCATGCCACGGCTCAGTGGACAAGGAGACATACGATCGGCGAATAATGCGATCTAAGAGAACTCTGCCGGTTTCTGCTGGTGACGAACTTTTGCAGAGCACTTGGCTCTCGATCCCCTGCTCTGCTAATGCGGTAGAAAGAAGCGCCGCATATTCATAGCTGCCGCCGGCAGCGTGAGTGTTGAGCTGCAATACTCTCATACTGCGGACTTGAAGGCAGCGGATGTGAACTTCATACCTTGAATTTGCTCAGCGCGCCTACGGTGAAGCCGACGCCGACGCGGCGCGTTCAGAATGTAGCAGAGCCAATAACGCGCCGCTTTCTGATACGCCGCACATTGGTCTTGCTGTCCGGCAATCTTATAAAACACGGACATCAGCGGAAAGGCGAGTGTCCGAAAAGGTGCAAGCGCATTGCGAAGGAATTGTTGTCGCCGCGATTGTTTCAAAGCCGCGGTTTGCCGATTCACAGGCAACTCCATTTCCGCCGCAAATCGTTCGAACAATGCTTGCGCCGGACCAGGTTTTCCACCGAGCCACGGCGCCGAAGTCGTGTAGTGAAGCACACAGTCCAGACTATTGTCGTCCTGCTCGTCAAAACGCCAGGAGGCTCGATTCCAATGCTCGGGCAACTCCTCAATGCGTCCGTGCAGAAGAAAATTGAAGGCTGACTGATCCCAAAATCGGTAGTGCCCCCTCCAGCTGTTGAAAAATTCGAGAGATTTCTCGGTGAAATTCGCTTTCCTTAGTTCGTCCAGATTCAATAGCATCACGCCAGCGTTAAAGTAGCGCCCATCAGCCGGAAGATTCATCGCACCGGCTATTGTGCGGGAGTCATCGCCAAGCGTCAGAGTCTCCGAATCGGGAACAGCTGCAAGAATTTTGCCTGGAGACAATTCAAGATCAAAAAGCTCAGACAGATCGCGGAATACCAAGACGTCGCAGTCGAGATAGATCAAACGTGGCACATCGAGCAAGTGTGGCAGCAGTATCCGGCAATAGGTCATATGTGAGCGACCGGGACCAAGGGTCGCGCCGCGGAAAATGGATTCATCAATCGGCACAAACTTCAATCGGCCACTCTTCCCAAATCTTGTCAGCAAATGCGAAAGAACTTTCCTGGATGTCTCGGAAATTCCGCCGTCGAGCACCATCAAATCCACTTCTCTCGTCGGGTCCAGGTGGCTCAATGCGCTTGCAACCGCGCAGTACAGCCCGGGGAAGTAGCGTTCATTACTGGGTAGGGCAAGGACAACCGGTTCCATCGTCTCACGCGAATGCGCCGGTGCGGGCACACACGGTGGGCAGTGAATTGTCGCCTCTCCCCTCGACGGGGAGAAGGGGAGTTTCGGGGCAACTGCGCGTGACAAGCTCCGATCCCCTCAGCCCTGCCCCAAGGGGAGAGGCGAGAAAGGCCACGCGCAATGTGCTGCGAGTCGCTTCAGGCATTACCCTTTAGGAGACGAGCGGTGCCCAGCGCTGCTTCATAGGCACATTCAAATCTTTTCACGACTTCCGGCCACACAAATTTCTCGGAAACTCTGCGACAATTCTGCCCCAATCGGGCGCATTCTTCGGGTGAGTTAAGCAATTGATAAAGACTCGCCGCGAGCTCCTCTGGTGTTAAATCGACAGCATTCCTTTTTGTGTTTGGTGTCCCGACCAACAAGCCGGCGCCTCCTTTTCCCAACAACTCCTCAAGCACCGGCAGCCGCCGAGCTACCACTGGCTTGGCATATCGGCCAGCCTCCATATAAACCAGCCCAAAAGATTCCCCTATGGAGGGAACGCACAGGCATGTACACGCGGCAAGCGCATCATGCTTTGTTTGTTCCGAGACAAATCCGAGATCGAAGAAACCGATTTGAGCCCCAGCCATGTTCTTCGCTCCAGTCGGGCCGATGCAGACCAGATTGACGTCAGGCATCTTTGATCGCAGGTGACGAACTGCCTCTATTACCAGCGGATAGCCCTTGTCGGGATCCTTTCGGCCGATGTAAAGAATGATGTTGCCAGAAATGCCGGTCTTTTGGCGAAACCGCTCCGCATCACCGTCAGCTCTATCTTCAATCCCATTGCCGACCACATCGATGGGCACCTGAAATCCCAGCAAACGGAAATGATCGGCTTCAAACTGCGTGTGAACCAGGAGCCGACCAGCGCGACGAAACAGACGATGATCCAAAGGCGTGTCGCCAGCCTGAAAGGGATGACATGTCGGCTCGACCAGGAAGGGAATACGCTGAAAGCGAGCGGCTCTTTCCGCAGCAAATCCAATCAACGCAGTAGCCTGGCCAATATGATGAATAATATCCGCATCCCGATATGCCTGTCGTGCGGGCCGCATTGCCTGCATTTCATATAAACGCACGCCCATCGCCGCCAGTCTCTGGCGCACAACACATTTGGAAAGGAGCCACTGCAGGGGCCGCCACTCCTTGTCTAACTGTAGGGAACGCACACGGATGCCATCAAGCGAGACGTCGCCAGCAGCCTCATTTGCGAAAAGGTAATCGCGAAATTCAGGGACGAAGGAGTACGCCCGGGTAACCACAATCACTTCATGACCTCGCTGCACGAGGGCACGACTTAATTGCTCCGCGTGCGACTGCAAACCACCGGTTCCCGGTTTGAACATCCAGATACTGATAACGATTCTCAATGGTCGCTTAGGATTCAAATGGGTGGGGCTTAGATGTTTGAATAGTCCGCAAGATTGAAGTCTTGAAAACCTCATGGATACGGTCCGGTGAAAAAAATGTTCCGGCCGCCCGAATTGCGCCGGCCGTAAAACGCTTGTATTCGGACTCACTCATCAATTGTTCTAGTGCGGATACCACCGCAGCGGGATCCGGGGATTCGACGGGCAAACCGGCTGCCGTCTTTTTCGCGACGATTACCGGCTGGCAATATGATGGCCCCCAAACCACGACCGGCCGGCCATATTGGGCATATTCGAGAAATTTTGTCGTGAAGCTAACACGTGACATTATTTCCGAACGTCGCTCGAAACTCATTATGGCCAGGAACACATCGGCACTTGCCAGAATCGCAGGAAGTTGTTCGTGTGGGATAAAGCCTTGGTAAATACCTTGCGCTTTGGCCCAGGAAACATCTGCATGATTCCAATCCGGATTTGGCCCATAAACGAGAAACTGAAACTTAGGTGAACCAGCCAGTCGGCGAGCCAGTAAAAGTACAGATCGTCCGTAATCCGCTGCGATGGTTCCAGCATACAGCACCCGAAGCGGTCTGGAGCCGCCGGGTGCCGCGACTCGCACGTCTGTCGGCGAGGGTGCAGGACACGGAAGCAGGGTGACTGCATTGGCGTGTGGTCCAAGAAATTCCCTCATCCCCTCGCTAGTGCAGAAAGCAAGTGCACTGGCGGCATACATCTTGCGAAGACGGTTTTCTATTACTCGACGTACCCACGGGTAGGGCCGTTCTGACTCCGACCAATACTGGTTATGCGGCCACCAATCCTGAAAGTTGGTCACCAATGGCAGGTTTAGTCGTTGAGCTGTTAAGTAAGCACACCAACTGACATCGTTGTCCGGGATAGTAAAAACAAGGTCTGGCTTGAATTCACGTGCCAGCGTCAGCGCCCTCCAAATCATCAACCTACCCAAAAACAACATTTCGAGCTGACGGATAAATCGTCGAAAACGCGTGCGCATGGCACGTTCGAGCCAAGACGGGCGCTGAAAGCAATCAGAGCGAATGTCAGGAGCTAAAAATTTTTGGTTAGTTAACACGAGCGTTTCGAAATCTCGCCGTTCAATCAAATGGCGCCGCATTGCCAGGCAGGCTCCGCTTTCGGTGCTTGGTGCTGTCCAAGCGATGTACAAAATGCGAGGCTTGTCATGCATCTGCAGCATTCCTTTGCTCGCCGCAAGCCGCTACGTACGTGCAAACCTGCGGCGAGCTACTGTGAACGAGTTTGGAAATGTCTCGAATCACTTTGACGTGGCGTTCAATTGTTAGCGAGTCCGTCGAAGCCAAAAGCTAGCAGGCGACACTCCAGCTTTGTAGGAAGGGAATGCCTTCATAAGTAAGTCCGGGTGCTTGATATGCATCCACTGGCCGGCCCAGAGCACTTCGAACGTCGTATTGAAGCTAAGGAACATCTGCAAAAGGTACTGCTCATTCCAGAATCGGTGCCAGTCAATTACCCACTGCTTCGGATATTCCACAGGCATAAAGATGTCGTGGATATGGACGACAACTCCGGGCCGGATACGCGGTAACACCTCAAGAAATTCAAACTGCACGTCGCTGCCGATTTTACATACATGGGAGGAGTCGATGAACAGAATGTCGCCTTCGCAAAGCGATTCAAACTCATCGAGCGGAACCTCCTGAACAGGTACGCGCCAAAGCTCAACGTCGCGTGGAAGCTCAGCTTCCAGTTCGGCAGAGGGATACGGTTCGATCGCAATAAAACGGCACGAATGTCCATCTGCACGATTGCGACGTAATGCATCAGCAGCGAGAAGTGTCGAAAAACCGGATCCGATTTCATACACGCGTTGTGGCTTTAATAGCCTAATTAGTCCGAACAGTATTTCTGCGTCCACTGCCTCGAAGGCAACGTTTCCCAGATAATAACGAAACTGCTGCGTCGAAGCTCCGTCTGGTATAGCTGTATATTCGTCCCTAAATCTTGTTACGATCTCTGACAGAAGTTGCTTTTGCTGCTCTTCCCGCATATCAACGCCTGGCAGATCACTGACGCGATTCCAAAGCGAAATGGGCAAATCGTGCGTGTCAGGAATTGGCTGGTAGTAATGAATTTGTGCAACATGAAAACCATGCCTTTGCCACAATTCAAAATACTTTGGATCTAGTGCCAACCTGCGTAGCAGGGGTGCGATTGCACGCGCTGTAAGATCGCGTGCAAACTGCTTCGCTCTACTCATGACACCCATGCGATCAGATCCGTGATTGCAAGCGCAGTTTGAGCGCATCACGGTAAAACAAATGCCGCATCCAGTTCACATAATGCCGGGAATAATATCCCTCGCTCTTCATGTTTCGGTGACGGAATCTGTGGATGTCATCGAAGGCTACCAGATTAATTTTGCCTGGCAGCAGACCGGCTCCCCTGTGCACAGCCGAAGCAATAATGGTCTGTTCAAATGCGCCATCCTTGGGGTCAGCAAGCGCCTCATGCACCATAGCGCGTAAGATCTCCGCTGGTAGAAACTCGCCGTGCAGAGCTACTATGCCACCGTTGACAAACGGCGGCTCCAATACCTCCGGACAGAAGCGTAGAGCCAAATCGCGGTGCTGATAACAGTTAGTTTCCCGCACACCGCGGGGCTTGGCCCAACAATCGCTGGGGCCCAACAGATCGGCCGGGTCCGCAAACCAAAGGATGTCCGCATCTACGAACAGTACGGGTTGCTGGCGCGCTAAAAGGACAATCGATGCAAGCTTTAATCCCCAACCGCTCGCCTCGGCATACTGCGCGAGCTCGCGCTCTCCGGCAGCGTGCACTTGAGCAATAATGTGCTCACGGGAAAGAACATTGATTTTGCCTGGCCACCA
>WNFP01003766.1_pt1 | contig 13136 bp, 10 predicted proteins | sample 5400201 | NCBI WGS metagenome assembly WNFP01 (sample SAMN13153355, study PRJNA577476) | soil metagenome | isolation source: 115 cm saprolite under Madrone tree | place: USA:California | collected 2016-06-14
TCCAAGGGCCGAGGATACAACGCCGGTTTCTGCGGTCTGGACCTGTGCGTGTTTGATGCCTTTGAGCGGCACACCTTGGCCACCCTCCTCGAGACGCTTCGACCGATGCCGCAGTGGTGGCGCGAGCAGGCGTTCTTCGTCAACATGACATTCACGTCCTCGAAGATCGTCCACACCTTTGAACGGGAGAAGTACATGTTCCTGCCCCACGACGACCCCACGTACCGGGAAAAGAGCAAGATTTATCACTGCATTTTTACCACCGATAAGCGGCGGGTCGACCTGTACTATCTTCGCCGTTACGGCCGCTCACTCTCCCAGAGACTGCGCGCCCTCGAGATTTCCGGCGTCTTGCAGATCCAACGTCTCCGAAAGAGACTGCAGATCCGGACGAGGATCTACCGCTTGCTAGGCCGCCGGCCCGTCGTCGAGTGACGTCGACGTCGGTCGGCACACGTAGTTCGCATGGCCCCCTAGGGGCTCGAGAAGATAGTCGAACTCCTGTAAGAGGGCGAGGACCGAATCGAATGGCGTGCCCACCTCCTCCAGAAGTTGTGGGTGCAGCTCGAGGACAATGGCGGGTCGCATCTCCCGCATGATCCGCTTCATACCACGGAGCACGAACACCTCCGCACCCTCAACATCGACCTTGACAAGCCTGACCCGCCGGATACCACGGTCTCGACACAGATCATCGAGGCTCGTAGACGGTACATCTATCGCGGTACTCGCAACCGCGCTGCTCGTATAGAGCGAAGCCATGCTCGAGTTGGACTCCGTATGGAGATAGAGCTTCACCACGTTTCGGGACTCGCCACAGGCCGTGTGTACGACAAGCACGTTGTGGAGGTTGTTGCGCTCGATATTCTCTCGAAGCTGCTCTAGCGCGAAGGGATTCGGCTCGATAGACAGCACGGTGCCACCGGGCCCTACACGACGGGACGCGAGGAGCGTGAAGTACCCGACGTGGGCGCCCACGTCAATGAACACGTCGTTGGGACTCAAGGTCCTCTGAATGAATCGGGTGAGGGCCGGATCCCAGACGCCTTCCAGCAGGATCGTCTGTTGGACCAGATCGCGTATGTTCAGCCGCATCCACAAGCCGGGTTGGAACTCATACCACTCCGAGCCAAGTAGCCCAATCTTGGTCGCAAACGCTCCCGCATAGGTCCCAAAGTCCTTGCCAAACTGGAGCGGCCACGCACGTCTGACGGCACGAATTGCGGACAGCGCAATCCTCGTGGACCGGCTCATATGTCGAATATCCCGCGCGCTCTACCGGTCAACCTTTGAGACCGCGGGGCCTCGCGACCCGAATTCGCTGGCCGTCCAGAGTGATTCGTAGATGTCGATCGTTCTGTCTACCGCGAGCCCGATGGTGAAGTGTGCTCTCACCCGGTCGACCGCTCGGACGGCCATCTGCCTCCTTCGGGGGGCGTCCCGACTCAACCGCTCGATGGCGTCGGCGAAAGCGACCGCGTCGCGCGGTCGGGCCAGGAGCCCCGTGTATTCCTCTTCCACGACCTCGCTCAGCGACCCGCTCCGGCTGCCCACCACCGGCACTCCACATGCCATCGCTTCAGCCAAAACAAGCCCGAAGGCCTCCCCGACCGAAGCCAGGACGAAGATATCGGTCGCCTGCAGCAGCGTGCGCGGATCTGAGACATTGCCCAGCCAGTGCACCCGATCCTCGACGCCGACTCGCTTCGCGAGCGCCTTCAGATCCGGGAGCATCTCTCCATCACCCGCCACCAATAAACGCACCGGAATACTGCGCTCACGGAGCTCCTTGCAGGCCTCGACGAGCACCTGGGGGTTCTTGAATGGGCGCAGGTACGACACCGTCGACAGAATCACCTCGTCGGAGCGGATGGAGAATCGGTCGGCCCATTCCTCTCGAGCCTGGCGGTTTGGGACGAATCGCTCGGTGTCAACTCCGAGATACCTCACCACGATCTTTCCTTCCGGAACGCCGGCGGCAAGGAGCTGCCGCTTCACGAACTCAGAGATAGCGATCACCTTCGTCACCGGGCTCGTCATGATCTTCGTCCGCCCGCGCAGGAGCCGTCTCTTCCACGAGGTGGCCCGGAACTCGCCGCTGTTTTGCATCTCGTAGATGACGAGGGGAATGCCACAGAGTCGGGCTATCCACGGCAGGGCGCTGAAGTAGTCGAAGAAGATGATGTGAGCGGTGGTGACCGAGAACCTCTTGACCAGTTGCCGCAGGGTGCGGCAGTAGTGCGCGAGCCCCTCGCCGTAGTGGATGGCCTGGATCTCGGCTCCGCTGGACCTGAGCCTCGACTCGATCTCCGCGCGCAGGGGCCGTGAGAACACGAGGACGGGCCGCACCCCCTTCCGGATCAGCGCCTGACACAGTCGAAGATGGCGATCTTCTTGGCTCGTCCAGGTAGAGGGAGCGGAATCAAGGAGAAACACAACGCTGCCACGACTCACTGGCAGCGCCCTGCGAGGGCCGGTGCGTGAACGAGTCCGTATGACTCCAGCAATTGCTTGACGTTCTTCTGCAAGTCGAAGAGGGTCTGCACCTTCTCCCGCCCGGCCTTCCCCATGGCGATGCGTCGGCCGGGATCATCGATCAGAGCGCGCAGATTCTCGGCCAGCGCCGCGACGTCTCCGCGCTCTATCAAGTAGCCTGACTCGTGCTCGCTCACGACTTCCGGGATTCCGCCCACGCGGGTGGCGACCACCGGCCGACCATACGCCATTGCCTCCGCGATCACCCAGCCGAACACCTCTCCCCAACGGGAGGCCTGGCAGAGAATGTCCGTGGCGTCGTAGACCCCGGCGGTAAAGGGGTCCTCGATCAGACCCGTCCAGGTCAGGTGCCCGTCCAGTCCCAGCTCCCGCCCCTTGGCCATGTACTCGTCTCTGAAGGCGCCTTCGCCAACGATGACGAAGTGGCTGCCGGGATGCTCGCCGACGACAAGCCGTGCGGCCCGGAGCAGGTCCGGGATGCCCTTCTCCGGGATGATCCAGCTCACCTGGGTAATGACGGTTCGACCCTCCGGAATAGAGAACCTCCGGCGGAAGGCGCCGGCCCGCTCGCGGCTCTCGACCACGCGGCTCAGGTCGACTCCGTTATAGATGCGTTCGCATCGCCCCTCGGGGAACAGACCCCGGTCTACGAGCGAGCGATGGCCGTAGTCGCTGACGCAGATCACCTTGGTTACGGGCCAGTTGATCGCCCGGGCGAGACAGCGCCTCGGCAGGGAAGCTCGCTCGCTACGGTGACCCTCGGGTCTCGAGCCATGATCGGTGAAGAAGACGTCCGCTCCCGATGCTACTCGGGCTACCCACGGATACAGGCTCAGCAAGTCCACATAGTGAAAGTGCGCGATGCGGGGCTTGTAGCGACGGAGAATGCGGGCTACCCGCGCCATCACCTGGAAATTGAATCGGGTCACGTCCTGATGTAGAAGCTCGATGGAGACGTTCGGGAGGTCGAGGAAACGCCGCACCTCCTCGGTAGGCGGCGTCACGAAGCACAGCACGCTCCGCCAGCCCTGGCGCCCGAGCTGCCGCGACAGCTCGCGAGCGTACGTCTCGGTGCCGCCGATGAACCGCGGCTCCACATCGAAGACGGATACGATCGACGGCGCGACGGGAGCCATCGGCAGGAGCGAGAGGCTAAGCGCGCGTGCGGGTCGCCCCGCGGTGCAATCTCGTCACCAAGCGAATCTGCAAATCCCGCAGCCGCAGGTTGGCGTCGTGAATCCGGGAGAGCGTACGGTGGATGCGCTCAGTCCCCCTCGGCTGCTCGAATCCGGGCCGGTAGTTGGTCTTGTCACCGAAGCCCAGGATGCGCTGGTCCTCGTCGGAGAGGCCACCCAGGAAGGCCGCGTTCAGCAGCAGTGGATGGTACCGGTACGACTCGAGGTCCTCTTTCTGCAGCGGAACCTGGGGATCGTGGTAGTTGAGGAATACGACCTGCCGCGGCTCCAGCATCGGTACGCCTTGGCGGTGTATTCCGGAGGTGTCGAAGAGGAACGCGGTGCCAGCCGGCCCGGTCAGCTCCGCGATCTGCGATGCGGGAACATCCGGCAGGTCGGCCGTGCGAATGCGCCGCGGGGGGTGCTTCCGATGGGTGCCCCGGATGTAGTTGAACGCCCCGCTTCGCACGTCGGTCAGGTAGAAGCCGAGCTTCACTTCCTTCGGGATGTCCTTGCTCACTTGCTGGTCGTACCACTCATCACCGTGCCAGCCGTGAAAGTCACGCTTGGTGGGAAGCGACCGCCATCCTCTGGCTTCGACCAGCGCACACCGTCCAAGGTACCGTTGCAATACCCCCTTCACGATCGGGTGCACGGCGACATCCACGAACCCCTGCTCGAGGGTCAGCACATCCTCGACCATATGCCGGTGCGGTTCGGTCTTCTCGTATCCGTTGATATTGTTCCAGCGTAGCTGGCGGAGCCGGGCGTTGAATGCCTTCTGCATGACCGCGAGGTGCTCCGCGGAAAACAGCATCGGCAATCGGACGACGCCGTCCTGCTCGAGAGCGGCGACAATCGTATCGATCTCGTTTGACATGTCCTTCATGCCTCCCGTATCAGAAGCATACCGTGTTCTTGCTCGCTCGCCGAGGCAATCTCCGGGTCCCTTGGAGCGCCCGCTTCACTTCCGCACCACATGACCGATGAACACCGCCTGGCCGAGAAAACGTCGCGAGTGCATGGTCGACTCGAGAGTCAGTCCCACCGACCGGTAGTACCGACGCAGGCGCCGGTCGGACTGGAAGATGGTGTCACCGAGGAATCCGGGAAGCCGCCTTCCGGTCAGCCGGTAGATGATGGTGTTCACGATAGTCCGGGCGGCGTAGACGGAGAGCTTCCAGACCTCGGGCTTCAGCAAGTATCGGAGCGAGTAGCCCAGGCCGTGGAGATAGACGACCGCGACCCCTCCCTTCGCCAGCACGCGGGCAATCTCCGCGATGGCGCGCCGCTCGTCGGTGTAGGGGAGGACGACCTTGCAGAGGACCCCGTGGCAGCTTTCGTCGCGGAACGGCAGGCTCTCGGCGGCGGCGATGATGACCGGGTGCCCCATGGCGTGGCACTCGCGGGCCGCTTCCGGGGCTAGCTCGAGCCCGATGGGCCGGCAGCCCGCGTCCCGGAGCGCCCTCAGCTGGCTCCCTTGGCCACAGCCGACGTCCACCACGATCCCACCCGATCGATACCGGGTCATGTCGGGCGGCGGGGTGAGGTAGGCCGACCAGTATCCCCCCTGCGCCAGAGCGGTCGCTCCGCTCACTGTGCCCGAGCCACGGCGGCGCGGCTGATGAACTGACGCAGGCCCGACGTCCAGCCCTCGAACTCCACCTCGGACGTGGTCCCGGCGTCGATGAATCGAGGCAGCAGGAGCGGATGGTGGCTCGCCGACGCCAGGCCCGGGTCGGTGGTCACGGCGGAGGTCACGCCCGCCTCGGTGAGCCAGGGCAGCATGGCGGGCCGGTGAACGCCACTCGGATAGCAGAAGTGGGTGAGCCGGGCCGGGTCCAGACCGCAGTCGCCGAGCGCGCGCCGGTTGTCGTCGATCTCGCGGATGAAGAGCTCCCGCTGCTCCGGCACCCGGTGCCGATGGGTGTGGAGCTGGACGTCGACGATGCCGGGATCGAGCGCTCCGATCTCCTCCGGCCGCATCAAGGCCAGCACCCGGCTGCCCAGGAAACCGTCCCAATCTAGGCCCGCCCGCTGGGCGAATCGGCCCAGCCAGTCGTGCTTCTTCTCCGCCGACCAGCGTTCCCCCCAGACGGTCTCGCAGACGCGGGTGGCCGCCTGCTCGCGATCGGATGCGGTGCGTAGTGGCCGGCTGTCTTTAGCGAGCGGATCTGGCAGCTCGACCTTCCCCGACGTGCCGGCCTTCCAAAACAGGTAGCGGAAAGCCACGTCGAAGACCGGGCGGTGGTCCAAAACGTGATAGGTCGACACGTACAGGGTCACCGGGACCCCGAGGCGCTTGAACACCGGATACGCGACCGCGTGGAAGTCGTAGGTCCCGTCGTCGACCGTGATCGCCACCGCCCGCGGTGGAAGGGTTCCCTCCCTCAAGCGAGCCAACCCCTCGGGAAGAGGAAGCACCGCGTACCCCCGGGCGGCCAGGAACGCCAGCCGTGACTCGAGGTGATCGCGCGTGACGAAGAGCGCGGGATCCCAGACGTGCTCGTCCTCCAGGGCGAAGCCGTGGTAGCACAGAATGAGCAGACGCCGGGCCCGCCAGCGGCTGCGGCTGACCGCCCCGAGGCCGCCGGCGAGTCGGATGCCCTGGAGCGCCGAGTCCCTCACCCGCGTCCGGAGCGAGCGCCGAGGCGTCATCGATCCAGCCTGCTCCGTGCCAGGTCGATCACGACCTGGTCGGGTCGAGTGGCCGCCAGGACCTGACGCGCCTGGTCGTCGGCGTTCGCCACCACCAGTACCTCGGCGTGCGCGAGCAGGTCCTCTGGCGTCTCGCACATCAGGGAAGCGATGTGCGGGATCTCCTCCTCGATGTACCGACGGTTAGCGCCGCCGAGACGGGCGATGGATACGCTGCGGTCGAGGATCCGCACGTCGCAGCCCTTGCCGATCAGGGTTTCCACCAGCAGCACCATCGGGCTCTCGCGAAGATCGTCGGTGCCCGCCTTGAACGCCAGGCCCAGGACGCCGACGCGCCGGCGTCGGGTCGCCAGGACACGGCCGACGCCCTGCTGGATCTGGCGATCGTTGGACGGCAAGATCTGCGAGAGGAGTGGGACCGCCAGATCGGCGCTGCGGGCCGCGTAGGTCAGGGCGCGAAGATCCTTCGGAAGACACGAGCCGCCGAACGCGAACCCGGGACGCAGGTACGCCTCCGAGATGTTCAGCTTGCGGTCCATCAGGAAGACGCGCATGACCTCGAAGGCATCGGCGCCCAGCGTCTCGCACACATCGCCGATCTCGTTCGCGAACGCGATCTTGAGGGCGTGAAAGGCATTGGACACGTACTTGGCCATCTCCGCGGAGCGGATCGACGTGTCCACGAACGGGGCGTCGACCCCGGCGTAGAGCTCGTGCAGCCGGGAGACGGCATGCGGGGTGTCGGCTCCCACCAGGGTGAGGGGAGGCTGAGCGAAGTCCCGCAGCGCCGACCCCTCGCGGAGGAACTCGGGGTTGACCGCGACGGTGAGGTCCCGGGGGTGAGGGGCGTCTGCTCCTTGGAGAGCCGGCACCAGAGTCGATTCCGTGGTGCCCGGCAGAACGGTGCTCCGGAGGACGACCGTGTAGGCCCTCGGCTGACGTCGAAGGCATTGCCCGATCTGCTCGGCCACCCGCCGGACGGCCCCCAGGTCGAGCTGACCGTTGTCCCGGCTGGGCGTGCCCACACAGATCAAGGCCAGCTCGGACCCGGAGACCGCCTCGTCCACGGAAGTGCTGGCGCGCAGCTGGCCGGACGCGGTGACCTCGGCCAGGAGCTCACCCAGCCCGGGCTCGACAAGCGGTGAGGTCCCCGAGTTGACCATCGCCACCTTGTCCGGATTGATGTCAACTCCGATCACGCGATGTCCCGCCCTGGCGAGGCACGCCGCGGTGACGCACCCGACGTAGCCGAGGCCGAAGACGCTAACGCGCATGCCGCGAGACGAGCTCCTGGCAGTGGCTCTCGAACTCCCTGGTGACCTGGCTCCACGAGAAGCGCTCCTCGACCAGCCGCCGCCCGGCCAGGCCGAGCGCCCGGCGCCGATCGCCATCCTTCAAGAGGCCGATCACCGCCTGGGCAAATTCGGCCGCGCTGTCGGCCTGGAGGAAGTGCCGCTCGGAGGAGATGGGCAGGCCCTCGGCGCCGACCCGTGTCGATACGACGGCTTTCCCCATGGCCAGCGCCTCGAAGATCTTGAGCCGCGTGCCGCCGCCCACCCTTAGCGGAACCACGTAGACGGCCGCTTCCGAAACGTAGGGCCGGACGTCCGCCACCGTTCCGGTCACGCGAACGCCAGCCGCCGCCCCAGCGGCCCGCAGGCGCTCCGTCGGATCTCGTCCGACGACCGCGAGCGATGCGCCGGGGACCTCACGTCGGATCTCCGGGAGGATCGACTCCAGGAAGTAGAGGATGGCGTCCTCGTTGGGATACCAGTCCATGGATCCGGTGAACACGAGCGTCGCCGGCGCCTCGGCGGCCCCGTTCGGGTGGAAGTACGCGGTGTCCACTCCGGTCGGGACGGCCCGGATGTCGGCGCCAGGCGCGCAGGCCATGAGCAGGGCGCGGTCCGCCTCCGAGACCGTGATGGTGAGACCCGCCCGGGCGCACGCCGCGGCCTCGTAACGGCGCATCTTGCGCCATTCCACCGCGAGCAGCGCGCGCCGCCAGGCGCGCTTCTCGACCTGGCAGAGCCGCTTCCAGATCATGTGCTCGACGTTGTGCTCGAAGAGCACGACGGGCACACCGACCGGCGTCGGAAGGTTTGGCATCGCGACGAGGAAGTCGGCAACGCAGAGATCGATGCCCTCGGCCAGGTGCTCGCGGATGCGGGCCCGGACCGCCGGGATGCGCCACCGCCACAGGTCGGCCGGATACGGAGACGCCCAGGATCCCGCCACGTCGCCGGCGAAGCGCATCGTGCCCTGCTTGGGCATGGCGTACGGGACGGAGTCGATCCGCTCACAGGCGGGCAGACGGCTCGTAAGAGCGGCCGGGTCGTCCCCGGGCGGATGTGTGGTGACCAGCCGGACCCGGTGACGCCGCGACAGCTCATCGAGCATGTGGAGGCTGCGGAGCCGGCCGCCCGTGGTCGGAGGCCAGAGGCCGCCGACCTTGACCCAGAGGATGCGAAGCGGCTTCATGCCGATGCGAGGTCGGCGGGATCTTCGCCATCGATGAAGATGCGATGCCACATCTCGAGATTCAGGAGCAGCCAGAGCCGGTCGGTGTGATTGGCGGCACCGCTCTCGTGCTCGGTCACGAGCCGCTCCAGGACGGGGCGCTCGAACATGCCGCGCGCGAGGGCCCGCGGACCGAGGATGGTCTCCCGGATCAGCGGCGCATAGCGCTCGCGCGCCCACCGGCCCAGCGGGACCGGAAAGCCGAGCTTGCGGCGCCGCAGGATCTCGCGGGGGATCCGCTTCCGGAGGGCCTCCCGCAGGACCACCTTGGTGGTGATGCCCCGGACCTTGAACTCGACGGGCATCCTGACCCCGTGCTCCACGAGCTGATGGTCCAGGAACGGCACGCGGCTCTCGACCGAGGCGGCCATGCTCATCTGGTCCTGCTTCATCAGCAGCTCGACCAGGTAGGTCTGCAGGTCGGCGTGGCTCATCCGCTCGAGCGTCGACCCGGGCGCCTCGGCGAAGTATCGCATCTGCTCCCGGTACGGGTCCGTGGCGTCGGCGAGCCGGCGGTCGGCCACCAGCGCGCGCCGCCAGGGCTCCGGAAAGACGGCGAAGTTCTCGTAGAAGACGGCCCTCACGCCCGGATCCAGGGCCAGGAAGCTCCGGCCCGCATACCGCCGGAGCGCCCGCGGCAAGGACGCGACCGCCCCGCGGATTCCCCTCCGGACCGCGGGCGGGGTCCAGGCCCAGTAACGGCGGCCAAGGGCCTCGTTCCAGGCGGTCAGCCGATACCAGTTGTAGCCGAGGAAGAGCTCGTCGGCTCCTTCGCCGGTGAGGACCACCTTGACGTGAGACCGGGCGAGCTGTGACACGAAGTTGAGCGCGATGCTGGAGGGGAACGCGATCGGCTCGTCCTCGTGCCAGATGAGCCGCGGCAGGGCTCGAAAGAACTCGTCGGCGGAGAGGACGACCTCGTGGTGCTGCGCTCCCACCGCCCGCGCCGCGACCCGGGCAAACGGAAGCTCGTTGCTCGCCGGATCGTCGAAGCCAACCGCGAACGTCTGGATGCGATCGCTCGCCATCGGCGCCATGAGGGCCGCCAGTCCGGTCGAGTCGAGCCCGCCGGACAGGAACAGGCCGAGCGGCACATCGCTCATGAGATGGCTACGGACCGTCGCCTCCAGGCGCTCCGAGAGGTCGGCCGCGCGCTGCGCGAGACCGGCCGAGGAGTCATCGGTGCCGGTAGGGAGGGACCAGTAGCGGTGCCGCCGGGGCCCCCCCGCCCGCGACCAGGTGAAGATGTGGCCCGGTGGGAGCTTGCGGATGCCCTGAAAGAAGGTCTCGTCACCGGCGAGGAAGCGGGTCGCGAGGAACTCGGGGACGGCCGCCGGGTTCAGCGCCGGCCGACCGGCCGTCACTGCAAGGATCGCCTTGATCTCGGAGGCAAACAGCAGCTCTCGGTCGTTCACCGCGTAGTACAGGGGCTTGATCCCGAGCCGATCCCGGGCGAGCAGGAGGCGCTCCCCCTTCCGGTCCCAGAGGGCGAAGGCAAACATCCCCTGCAGCCGCTCCACGCAGGCGTCGCCCTCTTCCTCGTAAAGGTGCAGGATCGTCTCGGTGTCGCTCCGGGTCTGATACCGATGCCCCTTCGCCTCCAGCCCGGGTCGGAGCGCGGCGTGGTTATAGATCTCCCCGTTGTAGGTAATCCACACCCGGCCGTCCTCGTTCGACATCGGCTGCTGTCCGCCCGCGACGTCCACGATGGACAGGCGGCGGTGGCCGAGGCCTACGGGCCCATCGATCCACAATCCCTCGCCATCGGGCCCGCGGTGACGGAGGACGTCTCGCATTCGCTTGAGGCGGGCCTCCTCGGGTGTCTCCCGGGGATCGAGCTTCACGATGCCGACGATTCCACACATACCGGCTATGCCCTCGCTTTGCACAGCGTGAAACAGGCTACCTTCTTTTGCGACGGCTCCTTCTCGGTCAAACGGCGTAGGAACAGACGAGCGAGTGCAACGTGAGCCGGATAGGCCAACATCCGAACGACCCGCGGGATCCGGCGATTCAGGATCACGTGCTCTACCGGGATCGTTCGTTCCCCCCAGAAGCTCAGGTCCCCCAATGAGAGCCCGCTCCGGCGAAGGAGCCGCCCCTCCAGTGTCTCTCGATCGTAAGCGCGCTGGAAGAAGACCCGCTCCCCGTCGCCCGGAGCCCAGTACGCGTCGGGGTCTCCGCGCTGCTTGAACTCCTCCAGATAGCCGTGATCACTCCACGGGACCGTGAGGCAGGCCGTACCGCCCGGGGCGAGAACCCGCGCGATCTCCTGGATCGCGACCGAATCCCCCTCGTCAGGGATATGTTCGATCGCGGAGATCGAGAACACCCGATCGAAGTGGCCTGACGGATACGTGAGGTGACGAGCGTCCTCGCGTCGCATCACATATCGCCGCTGGTCGCTTCCGAGCGCGACGTGTGAGTAGCGGTCGTACCTCTCGAAAAAATAGTCGACCAGATCAGTAGCGTGAACCTCCGCCTGAAGGCGTGCCGCCAGGAAGAGCGACAGGAGCTTCGGGCTTCCGATATCGAGGACTCGCTGGCCCGGCTGGACGTCGAGATGCTGCAAGATGTAGCGTGTCTCGACACAGCGGATGTACTCGACCGGCAAGACGAGGCTCTTGAGCCCGGCGATGGGCGCCGAGGGCAGCGTGCGAGCGCCCAGCGAGAGCCCGAACACATGAAGGTTCCAGTCCGTGTATCGGTTGGAGCTCCAGCTCGGGTCGCTGACGGTCCCTTTCATGCGTCAGGACGTCTCCGCAAAGCGGATCTGCCGGCTGCCATCGAGGAGCACGCCGACGAGCGCCCCGTTCTCGAGGAGGGCCGAGACGGTCGGCAGCGAACCGAGCGGATCGTCCGTCGGGATCAGGAGCGTGATGATGCGCACCGGCAGGCGGGCGACCGTGGAATAGAGCAGCAACGGAGCCGGCTGATGGTCGCCATAGTGGGAGGATATCCACCCCTGGCGCGGGTCGGTCTCTCCTTCCAGGAGGCTTGCCTTCAGGGGCACCGTGGCAAGAGCGTGGACGATCACACCAGCGCCTGCATTCCTCACCGCGCGGGCCCACAGGCCTGCGTCGAGCGTCACCGACATCGGCGCAAACTGGAAGCGGAGATCGACCCGATGTTCGGCGCGCCCATCCAGGTCGTCGACGACGATGCAATAACGCCCCTTCTCGAGGATCACCTGCCTCCGGTGGATCACCGGGTCCGCGAGCCGACAGTAGGCTCGATGCTCGCCGACGGCCACATCACGGTGCTCGGTCGATTCCCAGCGAACCAGGTGAGCGGCTGGCCGGCTCGCCCATTGGAATGGCCCGCGGGGGACAGCCTGGCCGGCGCCATCGATATCGACGGTGCTGTGGAGGCTCAGCAGATCGGCGTGGCCGTGTCCTCCGCTGATCCGGCAGCCGAGCGGACCGACGTCGAAGATGATCTGGTCAGCCTCGCGGCCCCAGTCGCTGCGCATCACCGCGTACCCGCCGTCGAGCAGCAGACGTGATGGACTCTGTGCGGGAGGAGCGGCTTCGAGTGCCGCGAAGCGTTGTACTCCTCCTGTGCCGAGCAGCCAGGCGACCTCTGATGTGAGGGAGTCGCTCGCCCATGCATAGTCTCCCCGGTTCAGAACCACGGCCGCCGGTCCGAACACGCCTCGCCCATCGTCCGGTCGGCGAGGCTCCAGCGGAAGCAGCCAACCTCCGTCGGCGTCGCCGATCTGGGGGAGCGAGCCGTCCGGGCGGCGGAGGACGAGCAGGGCATCGAGCAGGTGTTCGAGCCGTTGGATCACCCCATCGGGCACCGCGAAGCCGTTTCTCTTGGCCAGGATCACAAAGTGAAGATAGATCTCGGCCGTGTACCTCTGGTAGCACGTGGCCTGCTCCATGTACACGCCGTCGGGGAGGATCTGGCGGTCGGCTTCGTGGATCAGGATGTCGGTTGCCAACCGGCGCCAGCGCCCGGCGGCGGGCATGCCCGGAAAGACGGTGCCGGCATAGAACAGGCCGAGCGCCTCGCCGGTCAGGTGCGTGTTGGGCGAGAAGTAATAGGACAGGTACCGCTCGACCCGTGCGGCGTGAGCGGCGATGCCGCCGACGAGCGCGGCCCGGAGGTCGGTGGTGAGGGCAGCGGAGCCCCGGAAGAGCGCGAGCGCCCAGCACCACGAGATCAGCCGGAAGGCGACCTCCAGGCTGCTCGTCCAGTTGATACCCATGCCGGGCGGGTTGGCCCGCAGCCAGTTCCGGATCGTTTCGGCGAACATCGCACCATAGCGCTCGTCGCCGGTGA
>WNFP01005999.1_pt1 | contig 13136 bp, 15 predicted proteins | sample 5400201 | NCBI WGS metagenome assembly WNFP01 (sample SAMN13153355, study PRJNA577476) | soil metagenome | isolation source: 115 cm saprolite under Madrone tree | place: USA:California | collected 2016-06-14
GCTGTCCTCGGCTATTGCCTCGGCGCGCTGATGGTCTTTCTGACAGCCGTGCGCCACGGCGTCGACGCTGCGGTCGCTTATCACGGCGGTGACACTGAGAAATATCTGGGAGAGATCGAGGGGCTTCATGCGCCCATGCTGATGCATCTGGCCGAGGAAGACGAGTTTATTTCCAAGGCTGCGCAAGCTGAGATCAAGACGGCGCTTGCCAAAAAACCAAACGCAACGGTCTACAGCTATCCGGGCCAGCATCACGCCTTCTCCCGGCATAATGGGGCGCACTACAATGCCGCGGCGGCAGCGCTCGCCAACGGGCGGACAAGCGAATTTCTACATCAACAACTGCGGTGACCTTCGGTCGTTCCAGCCGTTTCCGGCGACTGGAGCGCCTTCGGCCAGGACGGCGTTTTCGCGGAGCTGGAAAGCGCAGTCGAGAAAGGCCCGAGCAAAGCAGGACCGATGCTGTTTATGCAGCTGACGAAAGTGCATCCAGATTCAGAACGATTAGAGCTGTTTCCTTCCCCCTCGAAAGAGTTGTTCGCAATCATCACCTTCCAGTGAATCCGTAAAGCCTCCATCTAGGGTTGTTTGTCGGCACAGACTTGCCGCACCATCGGACACATGAACGAAGCAAGCTTAGTGGCGGCGGCAAAGAGCGGAGAAAATGAAGCACTCGACACACTGTGCCAAGCTCATGCGCCGCGGCTCTTTCGCGCGGTGCAGCGCATAACTCAAAACCGCGAAGACGCCGAAGATGCGGTTCAGGATTCTTTCCTAAACGCATTGCGTCACCTCAAAAGCTTCGATGGTAGGTCGACCTTCTCCACTTGGTTGACACGCATTGGCATCAACTCAGCACTGATGATCCTTCGGAAGAAGCGTAACTCGCGCGAAATTTCTGTCTACGGTTCGACTGCAGACGAACCAACGTGGGAAGTACCTGACTCAGCTCCGAATCCTGAAAGACGATATGCAGAGCGAGAACGAGACAGATTTGTCCGCAGCGCACTTCAGCTGCTGAGTCCCAGGATTCGGCGAGCTCTTGAGCTTCATACGTTCCAAGATAATTCGGTAGAGGAAACGGCCTTACAACTGGGCATCTCGGTTTCGGCCGCGAAGGCGCGGGTGTTTCGTGCCAAAGCGGTGCTCCGCAAATCAAAAGCGCTGCGCAAGATCAACGAGCCCAGTTGGTATGGGCTCGAGGTCAAGGGAGGAGAGTTATGAGTACAGCAGTCGTTTTGATTACCGGCGCGCTGACCGGCATCGGTCACGCTGCCGCATTAATCTTTGCGAAAGAAGGAGCACGTGTTGTTGTGTCCGGTCGTCGAGAAAAAGAAGGAAAAGAATTAGTTGCAGAGTTAAAAGCGCTCGGAGCCGAGGCCATTTTTGTTCGTACAGATGTCCGCAAGGATGAGGACGTGCGGAACCTTGTGAACCAAACGGTCATGCGTTTCGGACGCCTCGATATTGCCGTCAACAATGCCGGGACGGAAGGATCGCGGGGTCTCGTAACGGATCAGACCGCAGAGAGCTACGCGGATACGTTTGATACGAACGTACTTGGTGTGCTGTTAAGCATGAAGCACGAACTGCGGGCGATGCTGCCACAGGGGAGCGGGAGCATCGTCAATGTCTCATCGGCCTATGGAAGCGTCGGTGCTGCTGGGGCATCCGTTTATGTGGCCAGCAAGCATGCGGTGGAAGGGCTGACAAAATCCGCTGCACTGGAAGTCGCGGGCACCGGGGTGCGCGTAAATGTGGTGGCTCCGGGAACCACGGATACCGGTATGCTCACGCGCTTCACCGGCACAGATGAAAACAAAGCGGCGCTCGTCTCGACGGTACCCGTCAAGCGTCTGGCAACGTCGGAGGAGATCGCTCACGTGATCGCCTTTGTTGCTTCGGATAATGCGTCGTACATGACTGGTTCTTCCATCCCAGTCGATGGAGGCATGATCGCTGGCTAAATCTTCCTTGACTACGGCACCTCGCTGCTCAACACAAGTCGTTTTCTGAACGCCGAGTCGTGAAAAGGCTGGGACGACGCTAGCAAACGTGTGCGTTTTTGGATTGTGAGGGTGTACGGAATGACTACACTTCAAGGCAAAACCGCGCTGGTGACAGGCGCATCACGCGGAATTGGGCGGGCCACTGCATCCGCGCTCGCTAAACGCCGGTGCGCATATCCTTGTGCACTACGGTCGTTCCGCGCAGGATTCGGAATCTCTCGTGGCAGGCATCCTTTCACAAGGCGGACGCGCGAACGCAATCAGGGCCGACTTGGGAACTCCGGAAGGACCAACCCTGCTGGCGGAGGAAGTTCGCTCGATCGTCGGCGAGCCATTGGATGTGCTCGTGTCCAACGCGGGAATCAGCAAGGCAGCAACCATCAAAGATCATACAGACTGCGGAATTTGACAATCTCTTTGCAACGAATGTGCGAAGTCCGTTTTTTCTGGTGCAGCAGCTCCTGCCCATCCTTGGTGAAGGCTCGAACATCATTGTGATCTCGTCGCTCGGGGCCCGCGCCGTAATTGGCACACCCGATTTGGACAAGCCTTCGATCCTTGCCTACGCGGCAACCAAGGGAGCAATAGAAACCCTTGTCAAAAACTGGGCTGCCATTCTCGGGCCACGGGGCATTCGTGTAAACGCAGTCGCGCCAGGCGTGATCGACACTGACATGTCGAACTTCACAAAGACTGAAGGGGGCCGAGAAGTCGTGCTTGGAATGCAAGCATTGAAACGAATTGGCAAACCGGAAGACGTTGCGGATGTCGTTGCGTTTCTGGCGTCGGACGCGGCGCGCTGGATCACGGGAGCCAGCATCCCCGTCGATGGCGGGTCGAAGCTTTAAGGGCCTGACGCCTTGCTGGCGTCAGCTGCTAATCGCTCGGATGAATGAGGAGGGTCGGCAGATGGCAAAAACAAAAATGGCAAGTGAGACGATCGAATCCAAAAATAAAGCGCTCGTTCTAGAAGTCTTCGACACGCTGTTCAACAAGCGCGACTATGAGACCGCGCAACGGTTTTGGTCGCCCGACTACATTCAGCACAGCGCTCATATCGAACCTGGCCGCGAAGGTCTGTTCAATCTCATCAAAAGCCTCCCGCCAACGCTCAAGTACGGCCCATGTTTGGCGAGACATTTAGCAAATAAAGCGGCAGTAGAGAAAACGTTATGGACAATTTCACGCAGGAAACGGTTCCGACAGAGTTCTCTGAAGCAAAAGGCATTCATGCGCGACGCCGGAACGATGGTGATGTTCGCTGGAACGCCGTACGCGCACCTGCACATCTGTGGATCACCATGGGAGGGAAACGAATATCATCGAGGTGATCGCGGCGTATGGACGATGAGGTACGAGCGTCCCTGATTGACTCGTTCCACTGGTGTTTTTATGACTGAAAACGAATGTTGCACTTCCCGGCGCTCTTTTCTTTCTAGCGTCGCGGGTGGCTTCTTGGCAGCCGGCCTTCCGAAGCGATTATTCCCAGGAGACGACATGCCAGCACTGAACTCTGTTTATCGCGGCCAGCGCCTTGCGAAAACTCATCTGAAGTGGGATGTGTTCGTAACGCCCAGTATTCCCGTGGACGCCGTGCTGGTCGATTCCTTTATCACTCTGGAGCAGGCTCGCGCCCAGGCCGATTGGATCGCCTCCACGGGAAAAAATCTCACAACCATCTATGCAACTCACGGGCACGGCGATCACTTCTTCGGGCGAGCATTATTTTGGAACGCTTCCCAACAGCGCGCTTTGTCGCCGCGCCCAGTGCGATTCACGTCATGAAGGAGCAAACCGCCCTGGAGTTTGTGGCGAAGTTCTGGGAATCGCGTTTCCCGAATCAGCTCCCGAAGCGTCTTGTGGTTGCCCAGGAACTCAAGACGAATGTGATCGAACTGGAAGGCGAAAGGCTGATGGTAATGCCGCTTGGGTTCACGGATACCACAGGGACGACCTGTTTGCACGTGCCATCGCTGGAACTGATCGCCGCCGGGGACGCCGCCTATAACGGCGCGCATCCGCGACTCATGGAAGCTAACCAGAATCAAAAACGTGACGAATGGATGTCAGCACAGGACAAGATGGAGTCGCTCAAGCCACGTATTGTCGTCGGCGGCCACAAGAATATGAAGAATGATGACGACGGCCCACGGGTGATCGGACAGACCAGGCAATACATCCTTGATTTTCAGGAACTCGCCGGAAAGACCACGACTGCAAAAGAGCTCTACGTCCGAATGCCGGCTCGATATCCGGAATGGCTCAACCGAGGCGCCCTTTGGAGTTCGACGACGGCGATAAAGAGATGACCAATCATCGCAACCATTCCATGTGAGGGCGTCGCGGCACATAAGACTCAGTGCAACGATGCGAAAGCAATGTGGCGGGAGCGACGGGACTCGAACCCGCGACCTCCTGCGTGACAGGCAGGCGTTCTAACCAGCTGAACTACGCCCCCGCATGTGACTAACGACAACATCTGTTCTTGTGCCTTCCCGTCCTCTCAAATGCCTTAAAGTTCCTTCCGACTCCCTCAAATACCGTAGGATGCCGTGACAGGGCAGCGTTCTAACCAACTGAACTACGTCCCCAGCCGTGGAATCAACAACTTAGCGTAAAACCTTGCAACTAAAGCCTTTGCAAGATTCGCATACAGCGCACTGGCCGCTTGCGGTGCATACAGTAGCAGCTGTCCCTGCCAAAACCGCCCATAAACCGCCCATAAAAATCGGTGCGCTCATGCGAGATTCATACTAACACAGATGCCTGCAAGGGGCGAACCAGGATTCCAAAGCGAATCGAAACAGCCGATTCGTAAAAACATTGACGGAGTTTTGACGAAAGGACACAGCTGAAGATCCTAGCGGTCTAGTTACCCGATCACATCCCATCGCTGCGCGGTTCGGTTGACCAAGGATGGCGTGATGAGTGAGCAGCAGCCGGATCTCGCCAAATCGAACTATGACTCAGCGAATGCATCAGTAGGGGCTGCTGCAGCAAACGTTACGCAAGCTGAGGCGCAGGTCAGTCAAAAGGATGCTGCGGTCGCAGTGGCGCAAACGAATCTGGACTATACGGTGATTCGTTCTCCGATCGACGGCACTGTCGTGGCACGGAATGTGGATGTCGGACAAACCGTCGCGGCATCCCTGCAAGCGCCAACAATTTTTACGATTGCGCAGGATCTCAAGAAGATGTGGGTTTATGCCAAGACGGACGAGTCAGATGTCGGCAATATCAAGATTGGTAAGCCAGTGACGTTCAAGGTGGACGCGTTCCCCAAGGACACCTTTCGCGGGGTCGTCAGCCAAGTGCGGATGAACGCAACCACCGTGCAAAGCGTAGTCACCTACGACACTATCATTGAGTTCGCAAACCCTGAGTTGAAGCTGTTCCCGGGAATGACGGCATACGTGACCATTCCCGTGGCCACTGTGCAGAATGAGTTAAAGCTGCCCAACACGGCGCTGAGGTACAAACCTCCGATGACCGCGGAAGAGATTCTGGCGATCTATAAAGAATACGGAATCGAAGGAGGCGGAGAAGATCGGATTTGTTTTCCAAGGCTTTAATTTGCTGGCGCGGACCACGGCGCTTGAAAACACCGAGCTGCCGACCCTCTATACGAGAATCGACAAAGCGGAGCGGGAAAAGCGTGCTTCGGAAGCCCTGGGGTTGGTGGGCCTGACCGAACGTGCGCAGCACTATCCGTCCCAGATGTCCGGAGGACAGCAACAGCGCGTGGCCATCGCTAGAGCTCTCGTCAACCGTCCATCGATCCTGCTGGCCGACGAGCCCACCGCCAATCTCGACAGTCGAACCTCGGTCGAGATCATGCAGATCCTTCAGGACTTGAACGACAAAGGATTAACCATTGTTTTGGTGACTCACGAACTCGACATCGCGCAGTTCGCCAAACGCGTGCTGGTTTTCCGCGACGGTAAAATTCGCAAGGATGATCCGGTACTCAATCGGCCGAGGGCCACGGAAGTGCTGAAGGCTCTGCCGACACTCGAAGACTAGACCGAGGTCACGGGCCCGAGCTCCCATAGCACTATTTGTTGAAGGAGACACCAAATCTCGCGCTCCTTGCCGCTGAATCTGACAACTCGTTCAGGAAAACTTCAGTAGGCAAGGCGTGTCTGCGCTCATAAGATGCGGAAAACAGTTCTTTGAGAGGCGGCAGTATGAAAAGGATTGTTCTGATTTGTCTGACAGCGGTTACGATCTTCCTTGTGGCCCACGCAAAGGCGGATGCGCAGGAAAAAGAATGTTTGCGACTTGTACAAACGATTCCGATGCCGAACGTAAAGGGGCGCATCGATCACATGGATGTGGATGTGAAGGGGAAGCGGCTCTTTGTGGCGGGACTTGAGAATGGCTCGCTGGAAGTGGTGGATTTGGGTGCTGGCAAATGGTTGAGAAGCCTTCCTGGTTTTAAGAAAACACAAGGTGTTGCGTATGTGCGTTCCCTCAATAAGGTGTTCGTGGCGAGTGGAGATGACGGGATGCTCCGCGTTTTCCGCGGCGACACTCTCGAGCTGCTGGATGCGATCAAGCTGGATCTCGGCCCCAACCGTGTTGTGTACGATCCTAGCGGGGAAGTTCTCTACGTCGGGTACGGCGGGAAGGATGCAGGCAAGGACTACGGCGAAGTCGGGGTCATCGACGCCAAAACGGATAAGCCCGTTGGCGATATCAAAGTGGACGGCCATCCTGGGGAGCTTCTTCTGGACCAATCCGGTAAGACTTTGTTCGTCTTCGTTTCCGCTACAAGTAAAATTCAGGTCGTGGATACAAACAAGCGCGAGGTGGTGTCCACGCGGCTGGTGAGCAGCCAGCGGAATGGTGACGGAGCCTTTGACGAAAGAACGCACCGATTGTTTATCGGAACACGTACGCCTCCGCGAATGCTGGTTGTCGATTCCCAGACCGGGAAGGAGATCGCGAATCTCCCTACGGTTGAGGGAATGGATGGCGTCTATTTCGATGCTGGCCACAAACGAGTGTACGTTTCGGGAGGCCGCGATCAGGACGTCGGGTATGTTTTCGCGTATCAGCAAAACGATGCGGATCACTACGAAACGATCGGGAAAATACCCACGAGGTCTGGTGCCGGTACTTCCTTTTGGTCGCCGGAACTGAATCGCTACTATGTGGCCGCGCCCGCTCATGGCAACGAAGAGGCCGCGATTCTGGTGTTCGAACCAGAGTCCTGAAACTCTTCTGGCGCTCTTTTTAGGACGAAAGAAGCAGTGCCGGAATCCGCTCTCAGGAGTAGATATGAAGAGGCTGCTAACCGTCAGTGTAATGGATTGGCTGGATCGTATGCGCTCTCGACCAAAGTAGATGCTCAAAACAGTGCGCCGGCTCAGGCCGCGCGCCCGCTCGTTTTGACCGAGGCCATTCCTCTAGAAGGCGTGAAGGGACGTATCGATCACTTTGGGTCTGCTGGCAACCGGTTGTTTGTTTCTGCGCTTGGGAACAATACAGTCGAGGTAATCGATATAAGCGCGAGAACCGTCGTCCATACGATAACCGGAATTTCGAATCCTCAGGGAGTAGTCTTTGCAGCCGATGCCAACCAACTCTTCGCCGGGAGCAGCAAGGGAAAACTGTACATCTACGACGGAACTTCGTTTGACGTCATCAAAGAGATCGATTTCCACAGCGATGTCGACAACGTGCGCTACGATGCGGCGAATAAGCGTGTCTACGTCGGCTACGGCGAGGACGAGACGGGAGCGATTGGGATCGTCGACGTGACGACGAATGAGCGTCTCGACGAAGAATATAAGCTGGGAGCCCATCCGGAATCCTTCCAACTGGAAACGTCGGGACCGAACATTTACGCGAACCTGCCGGACTTGAAGCAAATCGCAGTAATCAATCGCAGCACACATGCGATCTCACGGTGGGCGGTAACGCTTCAGATGAACTTTCCGATGGCCTTGGATGAGACCGATCACCGCTTATTCGTTGGCACTGGCGCGCCGGCGCGCCTGGCAGTGTTCGACACGAACTCGGGTCATATGATCACCGCGCTTCCGTGTGTCCATGACACGGACGACCTTTACTACGATGCCGCCCGCAAACGCATTTATGTGGCAGGCGGAGAGGGATTCATCAACGTTTTTCAACAGAAGGATGCTGACCACTACGAGCTTCTCTCGAAGATACCCTCGGCACTGGGCGCCCGGACAGCCGGATATTTTGGCAAAGGAAGGAAGAGCGCGGACCGCTTCTACCTGGCGGTTCCAGCGCGTTCGGGCCGTGGCGCAGAAGTGTGGATTTATACCGTAGAAGACTAGAGATAGAAGACCTGACCAAGATGCATGAAGGAAAAAGCCAATTGCGCATCCTCGTGGTGGAAGACGAAGCGAAGGTGGCTCGTGCGCTGCGAGAGGGAGTGGAGCGTGAGAAATACGAGGTCGTTGTCGCACCCACCGGAGAAGAAGGGTTCTTCCTAGTGAATGCCGAGGAATTCGACCTCGTCATTTTGGATCTCATGCTTCCAGGCCGCGACGGGCTCCAAGTGCTGGCGACGCTGAGAAAACGCGGATTGCAAACCCCGGTTCTCATCCTCACCGCTCGCGATGCAATCGAGGAGCGCGTGCGAGGACTCGATAGCGGCGCTGATGATTACCTCGTTAAACCCTTCGCGTTCCCGGAACTCTTGGCGCGGGTGCGGGCCCGCCTTCGACGCGGGCGAGCTGAACAAACGCCTAACTTAAGACTCGCTGATTTAGAAATGGAAGTGGTGACTCGCAAGACGAATAGAAGTGGGCAGAATCTAGAGTTGACGGCCCGAGAGTTCGAGCTTCTCGAATATCTGCTTCGGCACAAAGAGCAGGTCGTTTCTCGGGAGATGCTGGCGCGCGATGTCTGGAAGGAAACTGCTCGCGCAACACCGCTCGACAATGTAATGGACGTTCACATCAACCGCCTTCGCCGCAAGGTGGATGAGCCTTTCGAGCGCAAATTGATTCACACGGTTCGCGGTGTCGGATTCGTGCTGCGAGAGGAAGAATGAGATTCAGGCCGCGAAACGTCCGTTCCCGATTGACGCTCTGGTACGTGCTCGTGCTGGCGGGTCTCCTAGCCTTGTACGCCGCAGTTGCTTCCTCATTCCTATTCTTGAGCTTGCGCGAGGACTTTGATCACAACCTGCTTCAGGACCTCGACACCGTTGAAGGGATGCTCGAAAAAGAACCCAACGGGCACGTTTCTCTCCATGCCAGTCATCCTGATATCGGTGAGCCAAGGATTGGTCATTTCATCGAAGTGTGGTCACCGCGGGGCTCGCTCCTATATCGAAGTGCGGCCTTGCAGGGCCAGACGCTAGGCGGTCCTCCAGGCCCAGAGGAGGGACTGCACGACCCAACTCCTGCCACTATCCGGCTGCCGAATGGCACCCGAGCCAGACTGGCTAGCAGCATCTATCACATAGAAGACCAGCGAGTCGTTCTCCGAGTCGCCTACAGTGAGGAAAGATTATGGCGTGAGCTGGGCGAATTCGGGGAAGTCCTCTTGCTCGGCTTTCCGATCGCTGTGTTACTGGCAGGTTTCGGGGGCTACGCCCTCGCACGAAAAGCACTATCCCCAATCGATTCGATGGCCACTCAGGCAACAAAGATATCTGCCGAACGGCTGGGGGATCGCCTTTCCATCGAGAATTCTCAAGATGAGTTAGGAAGACTCGGGACCGTCTTCAACGACATGCTCGGCCGGTTACAAGCGGCGTTCGATCAACTGCGCCGCTTCACGGCTGACGCTTCTCACGAATTGCGTACTCCGCTGACTGCCATCCGAAGCGTTGGCGAGGTTGCGCTACAGGACCAGAGGAGTCCAGCGGAGTATCGAGATGTGATCGGAAGCATGCTGGAAGAGGTAGATCGCCTCACTCGGCTCTCGGAGAGCTTGCTGGCGCTTTCCCGCGCCGACGCTGGGCACGTTCACTTTCAAGGGGAAGAGATTCCTCTTCTTCGCCTCGCTGGGGAAGCCCGTTCTGTAGTCGATGTTTTGGCTGAGGAGAAGCGCCAACGGATTGATATCGAGGGGGACACGAACATCTTCGTCTCCGTTGACCGGCTGATTCTCCGCCAGGCCATCGTCAATCTGCTGGATAACGCCATTAAGTATTCGCCTACAGAGAGCCGGATACTCGTCCGGGTAGAGAGTGGGGGAGACGAGCAAGTGTTCCTAAACGTGGTCGACCAAGGACCTGGAATCCCAGGGGAACATCAGCCTTACGTCTTCGACCGTTTTTACCGTGTTGATAAGGCACGCACGCGAGAATGGGGTGGTGCTGGTCTTGGATTGTCTATCACTCGCTGGGCGGTCAAAGCTCACGGCGGCACGATAACTCTGAAAAGCGAAGAAGGCCACGGCAGCACGTTTCGAATCGCGCTGCCAGTCTTGAAACATTCCTCTACCAGTCATTCAAAAGGAGGGGCGCAATGAAAAGAATATTGGGGATTCTGGCTGCGGTTGGCTTACTTTCCGTATTGATTTGGGCGATTGTTGAATCCAGGGAGGAGCGATATTCCTCGCATGCATCTCAAGCGGAAACGCCTGCGCCTCTCCAGTCCGCCGGCGTCTCATTCACATACAACTTCGATAGCGACGCCGGGGGGACTGTGCCCGCGAAGTTTCATGGCGCGCGCACGGGGAAGGGAGCGGAAAGCAAATGGGCAGTGATGACCGATCCCACCGCACCTTCGAAACCCAACGTCGTTGCGCAAACTTCGACCGACACGACCGACTATCGCTTCCCGCTTCTCATTGCGGACGAAGGCAGCTTCAAAGACCTTGACGTGAGCGTGAGATTCAAAGCTGTTTCCGGCGAAGTGGACCGCGCCGGAGGACTGGTGTTCCGGCTGAAGGACGCAAATAACTATTACATCGTCCGAGCCAACGCTCTGGAGGACAACTACAGGCTCTACCACGTTGTCGCGGGAAACCGCCGCCAATTTGCAGGCGCGAATTTCAAAGTTAGTTCTGGCGAATGGCATGAGCTGCGCGTGGAATGTGTTGGAAACAAGATCGTCTGCTACTACGATGGCGTGAGGAAGATCGAAGCGACGGACGAGACTTTCAGGAACGCTGGCAAAATCGGCGTATGGACCAAAGCCGACTCCGTGACGTACTTCGATGATTTGAAGGTTGTCGCAAAATAGGTTGGCAAGGCATTGAGCCGAAGCCAATCTTCGGTGCCTCGCACTACGGAGCGAAAGCCTCAGCGATGAGCATTTTGCAGCGATACCGAAAAAATCGAATTCTGGCGTGGGTGCTCGCTGCTTCGTCCATTGTGCTCACAATGGTGCTGATCGTCGCGATTGGCCTTGGGATTCAGAGCCACAATGACCGGGTACTGGGCGCCCAGGTCGCGCAGAGTGAATCGGAGCTAAGGACTCTGGGTGCCCAGATTGCCGCTATTAAAGACCGCCAGTTTGGAACCATGAGCGAATACGTTGCCGCGTATGCGCGCGTTGAACCGTTGCTCAAAAATTACGATCAAAAGTTGCAGCAGTACAGCGAGCTATGCAGCACAGCTGAACAGAGAGATCAGAAACGAGGACTGATCAATATCCGGCGTATGTACAGCCGGTACAACACGGAAGCGTGGCGGAACAATTCGGAAATCCTCGAGCTTGTGCGGCAGGTGAATGAAGTCACAAAAAAAGAGGCGTCGGTCATTCACGACATGGCTTCGCTCCCTGCGGACGAACAAGTGCAGTTCTGGCACGACGAATTCATGCCGCTCGCGGCGCAGGAACACGCTCTACGCGAGCAATTGTTGTTGGTTGGGCAGAGAGCATCGCCTGAGCGGGCAACGCAGTGACACGAAAGCCGATCTAGTGCTGAACCCGAGACTCCCCAAGTCTTTTCGACCACCTTCGAAAAATTGACATAACCTTTGTTATGGTTCTAACATCAGATGGAAATGGATGCACGGAAGCAAGCAAGCATCGCTTGGCTGCTGCTGACGTTCACGCTGCCCACGAAGCGCGCCAGTCAGCGGGTGGAAGTCTGGCGAAAGCTCCAACGCTACGGAACCGTGCCGCTGGGCAATTCTGGGTACCTGCTGCCTAGCACTCCGGCGAACGAGGAACGCTTTCAGTGGCTCGCGACCTCCATTCGCAAATACGGGGGCGAGGCTTCCATTGTTCATGTGCGATCCATCGACAATATGTCGACTCCCCAATTGATCGCGCGCTTCGCGGAAGCGCGCGCGCGTGAATACCAGGAATTGATTCGCGGGCTGCAAACGTTTTCCTCCCTGCCGGTGCAAAAGCGCGCCGTCGGCCATCTGAGCCGGTTACGGAGCCGTTTTCAGGAGATTGTGGAGGTCGATTTCTTCGACAGTCCCTTACAGAAGCGCGTCGGAGAGCTGCTCGCGCGAGCCGACGAGGCGCGCGTGTCGACGCGAGTGCCGGAAACCGCGCCGATCAAGCCGCTGGATTACAAGAACAGAGTCTGGGTGACGAGACCGAGGCCCGGTGTGGATCGCTCCGCGTCCGCATGGTTAATTCGGCGCTTCATCGATCCCAAGGCACGGTTTACCTTCGCACCGGAAGAACAGGTACCGCCCGCAGCCGTGCCTTTTGACATGTTCCAAGGCGGTTTCGGACACCGCGGTGACAACTGCACATTCGAGACCCTGCAAAAGGATTTCAGGATTCGCGACCGAAAAGTGAAGCTCATTTCCGAGGTTATTCACGACGCGGACTTGGCCGATGACAAATTCGGCCGCAAAGAAGGTTATGGGATCGATGAGGTGCTCAAGGGTTGGGCCCGACAAGGAATCCCGGACCAGGAGCTTCTCGATCGCGGAATGCAATTAATTGAGGGGCTCTATCAATCGCTGGCGTGAGGGGCTTGTCGGCGAGTGGAGTTTCTGGAATGGGAGAGCAGATCGTGTTAACGAATTGTCGCACCTACCTCCGATGGATGGCGGTCACTCTGGTTCTATGTGTGTCAGTCGGGCCACCAGTCCTGGCGCAATCGGGTAGCGCGAGCAAGGTGCTTACGCTTGAAGAGGCGGTTGATTTTTCTCTCAAGAACTATCCAGCCGTCCGCGCTTCCCTGGAGCGGGTCCGCGCGGCCGATGCTGGCATAGGCCTG
>WNFP01003186.1_pt1 | contig 13134 bp, 18 predicted proteins | sample 5400201 | NCBI WGS metagenome assembly WNFP01 (sample SAMN13153355, study PRJNA577476) | soil metagenome | isolation source: 115 cm saprolite under Madrone tree | place: USA:California | collected 2016-06-14
CCTCTTTTGCAAGTCCCATCGCCCGATATCAGAACGCCCGGTCACGCCTCGCGTCGAGTCCACAAAACCACATTCCCTCAGCCAACCGTTGATCCGCGTACGGTGGCCAAGAGGTGTAACCAAACCGCTGGAGCGAACGGCCATCCGACTTGACTCCATATGACATATAGTTTTTTACGGAAATTTTTCGGCACGGGTTTTGCGCCGAATCGCGGTTGACGTCCTGCGGTGTTTTCCGCCAAACTGCCTCTATGGAGGCAGAAATAGATTGCAAGTTGCAGTCTAATTCTCGTTAGAGCTCGTAAATCACTCGACATGGACACGCCTTCACCAAAGCAGCCAACGGATACGACGCGCTTCGTGGAGCCGAGCTTGCGGCCATCACCAGAACACCCGTCGGGGCGTCGCATTGCGTTTGGTGTAGCGCTGCTCCTTGGTGGCTTGGTCGCGATCTTCTTCGGCTTTCTCGGATTCCGAACGAGCAATTTGGATTGATCTAACCACGCAGCCACCCGTTGTCGATTTTGGCTGACATATACAAGTACTGATTTTGTCGGGCCTGGTTTTTGCCCCGGAATCGCGGTTGACGTCCTGCAGTGTTTTCCGGCAAACTGCCTCTAATGGAGGCAGAAATAGATTGCACATTGCAGTCTAATTCTCGTTAGATGCTAATGCGCGTCGTTGCCGTCATGTTATTGCTGTCCGCGGGCATCGCTGCTGAGGCGATGTCATACTCGTTTGTTTCTAAGGCGAGCGGGCGACTGGGCGGGCCGATCCGCTTCGAGTTTTACCGTGATTCGACCACACGTCCGAAGACCGATATCGAGTCATTCACCGTTTCTATGCGGACCGCCGATGACCGGTGGAAGGCGATGTGGTCCATCCTGAGCGGCCGTGGTCTGACACAGCCGATCGAGTACGGAGTTACGCCTCCTGGTTTTACCACGATGATTCAACCGCAGAAGCTCATTCCCGGTCGCGTTTACGCCGGGTTCGCTTCCGATGGACACGGGGGCTCATCTGGCGTGACTTTCGGATTCGATAAAAACGGGAGGATGACCTTCCCGGATTCATTCGATCGATGAGTGGCGAATGAAAGCCTCTAACCATCGATGAGCCAACGGCCCCCCGATTTTGTCTGACATATAGTTTTTTACGGAAATTTTTGGGCGCGAGTTTTCCCCGAAATCGCGGTTGGTGTCCTGCAGTGTTTTACGTCAAGGTGCCTCTATGAAGGCAGAAATAGAGGATTGGAAAGAAATGCCCCGGCCGGAGATCATGCAGATCCTCCGCCAGTATTGTATCGCGCTCTGGTGCGTCGAGTACCCAGATGGGGCAGAGCAGCCGAGCAAGGTCGATTTCAAAGTTTGCGGCGCGTCAGCGTTCTTGTGGCAATCTGATCGCGGGAAATTCCTCATAACGGCGCATCACGTTTGGGTTGCGTTTCGTGATCGGGTACTAGAGCGAGGTCGCTGCCTCATTTTCTACCTAGATCGAGATCATGCGATTCCCATCTTCGGAGTAAAGCCTGTGTCACTAGACGAAGACTTGGATCTCGCGGTATTTGCTGGTCCCGGCATTGACAACCTCAAGCCGGATGAGAAAGCATTTTTCCGACAGCCGCCTTACCCACGATCGGAAGTAGCGACCGGTGATCGTCTCGCGCTCTGTGGGTATCCTAAAGACTTACGCATTTCTGAGAAACCCTACAACACTATCGGCATCGTTTACATGCAGGGGCCCGCAATTGTGGGAGCGGCCGGACTCACGATTCGTATGCCCGGTAATCCGCCTAATAAATTCCGCAGCGCTGCCGTGCCATCTCTGGCGAGTTTCGAGTTGCCTGGCACAAGCGGTGGTCCGGTATTCGCGTTTAGGCCTTGGGGAATAGAGTGGGTGGGAATCGTAAGCGAGGGCGGTGGGCCACCGCACTATGACGTTATGATTATCCCCAGCAGATTCATCGGTGACGACGGAAAGATCACGCGTCCTCAGACGATGCTTCAGTGAAAGGGAATTTTTTCTGACATATAGTTTTTTTCGGAATTTATGCGGCTAGGGGATTCGCGCGAGCCGCGGCGTGATATTCGGTTGACGCGTGGATTATCACCTTATAGCAAGTGAGATTTTATCGGGCATGCGGCACGATCCAACAGCAGCGATTATCGTAAACAAAGAGTTGGCTGCCCGAGGTCAGCTTCACACCGCTATCGCTCTTTGGTTCAGTTATGGCGATCCGGTATCGATTCATACCCTCGCCGCCGCTGCTCAAGGAATCTTACAAGGGCTTGCGGGAAAGGATCACCAGCCACCGCATATGCGGAAGTGGATTAAGAACTTTCCTCCACGGGTGCAGAAAATAATCCAGAATCCGCAAATTTTTTTAAACATGCTTCGACTGATCCAAAGGCTGCGAAGGCTTATCAGCCTTACATTGCCGACCTGATTATTGCCGACGCTGCTCTTTTGCATCAGGATTTATACGGCCTTACGCCGTTTATTCGGGCGTTCACGATTCGATTGAGTTTTGAGCAGCCCGGAATTTTCGAGACACATGAGTTGAGTGAAAAAATCACGCAGGGCATACGAATAGATGACCTTGGGTCGCTCGATAAACCGGCTTTCCTCGACACTGTTTTTGCCCGATTCGCCTCGATAGGGGTTCGCTAGCTCGATGGGGGTTAGGAGAAAAGCCCGCCGGATTTTCTCCGACATATAATTTTTCAGGAAATTTTATCGGGTATGGGTTTTGCTGGATTCAGTCGCATTTGCGTGATTCGGCTTTTTCGTTCACTCTCTACCACGTATGAATCTCTTTAGGACCGCGGATGAATCCTTAAAGATAGGCGACTCTCTCTCGTGGAAGCAAAGACGCCCGGGGACGCACGGGCACGGTTACTTGGACGATCAAGGAAATGTCACATCGGTGGCCGAGAAACCCACCCCCGAAAACGAACAAGATGGCCAAGCGATATGCGAACGACTTGTGAATTGGCTAAATAGATCCGCACCTTTGTACGGCAAGCCTGTAGCAGGTTCGGAGGAAGAGGTCGATTGGCTTGCACCAGCACTCCACCAAGACGGCGAGAGCCTCCTGGTGCAAGTCGTTCGGGCCGAAACGGAGGAGGAATTCTGGCGTCGAGTCGCACAAGCGGGTCAAGCGCGGCGAGAAATTACTGTCGCTGAAGCCGCCGACTTACTTATAAACGCAGTTAGGCATAAGAAACAACACTACTCCGATCAGGTACGCGCCAAGCTTGTACTCGTTGTGGATGCGGGTCGATCCCCCGCGTATACCTTCCAGCCCGTCGTGGATGCATTCAAGACCAAGTACGCGACTGAGTGTGCCGAGAACGGGTACCGATCGGTCTACGTCGTGGGCCCACACAATGACTTGGTTTATAGGGTCGATCTCGCCGGCTAACTAGGCGCTGCAACCGACCGCCTCGAGCGGCTGCTGCGCCCAATCCGTTAGATCCCCGCCAAGAACTGACGAGGCGGTGACAATGACGGACAGGGCGATTCGAGATGACATATAGCAAACTTTCTTTTTGACGACGCGGATTTTGCTGGACGGGGAGCCTGCGAATGCCGTCCATATTGGTCGGGCCGAGGAGAAGATCACATGAGCGACGCATCATCTTGGGATATGAATCAGGAACGGGCGTTCATGAAAAACCTATTATCCCAAAGATTTAACTTCTTCCTCATTGTATTCACCGTTGTGCTTGCTGGGGCAGCTACCGCTAACACACAAACCAAACAGAGTGGAATCCTGATTTCGGGTTTGTTATTGTGTCTTTTGATCGTGCTAACTATCTACCGCATCTATGCAAACCTGGATGAAAATCCTAAAGATTCTTCATGAGACAAAATCCCATCCTGTCGCGATTATAGGTGAAAAAATTAGCAGGCGCGGTCTGAAAGTGGGCGTCGAAGCTAATTCTTTTATCGGCATTTACATTCCCACGTTATCGATACTGATTCTCGGGATTGCAGCGCTGCTTTCGTGGTTTGGCTGCTTGAAAGCTGTCTGACAAAAGGCGCAAAATTATCGACATTCGCGATTGGCTGCGGTAAAAGCCTTTCGCATGAACCGATGGCTGTTAATCGGGTTGCTTTCGTTTTTCGTGGCTGAGAGTTCCCAAGCCGGTCTTGGAGAAACGCTCGAGCAGGCCAAAGGACGTTACGGCTCCATCGTAAAACAAGAGCAGAGCGAACATTTGCCGCAAAACGAAGCGGGCATGATGTATGAGTTCAACAAGGACGGGTTTAGAATTCAGATTCGGCTAGTCGGCGGCAAAGTGGCTTGGATCTTATACATCAAAGATGACGGCCCGATATTTGAGAGCGAAATCCGCACGCTTCTTGAAAATAATGCCGAAGGGTCGACATGGGACAATGGCGCTGAGGTTACCGATCATCGGATCTATAAGAAGCACATCAAATTTGGCCGGACCGATGGTTTAGCCGATGCCGAATATCACGAAATTGGCACCTATCACGGGCTTGGAATCATAACCAAGGCGTGGCGACACGCAACGTCGGCGGCGAGTGGCCTGTAAGAAAGAGTAACACGACAATGGACAGCAGTGAGCAAAGCGTCCGGTGCCAGCAAGAGACGCGCGTTTTGCGGGAAGTTGGCGTGGCTTGTGATCGGTATGCGCGACGGCAAAAAGCTGCGTGAGCAAGGCAGCGTTTGTTTAGTTGATTTAGAAATTCGCGTCACCGACCATCTAGGCTTTTTGACAACGCATCGCGAAGTCGGGAATGTTCGATTTCCGTCTCTACTCTTTTCCAGTCAAAGGAGGCGATTCTGTCTGTTAGGACTGTGAACCAGCGTCGCATTGGTTTCATTTTTGGGGCATACCTCTTCAGGAGACTTGATGTCATGGTTACCGAGACCTCATAGGAAATGGTGTAATATCGATTGGGAGCGGTGATGTCTTGATCGACAACGCCCCATACGCCTCGTTGGGCGACTATGGCCATCGATGGGTGTATCGAGATCACGGTCTTTGTCAGTGGATTGGTCAAGATAATGGTCCGAGCATCGGGTTCGGGTTGGGATCTGATGTCCGTGTCGGGCGGAAGAACAAGCTTCGAAAAGACTAGTACGCCGGGTTGGGTAATGAGCTTGTTGTGTTCGAAGTAGGCACGGAGTTGGTCTATGGGTACAACCATCTGCGCCTCTGTAGACGCAGAATGGTAGCTCTTCGCCGTCCCGACGGGGCCCGGATGTTCCGAGAGCTCCAGATCCCACCCTTGGAAGAAGAGCTCTAGCATCCCCTCGAGGATGCCCTTTTCGATGATATCCAAACCTTTATTCTCCATCGCTTTTTCCAAGGTTTCCGCTTTGGTTGCATCGGGGATTTCCGCGAGGTTTGTGAACATATTCGAGTAGGCGGCTTGGTATGCATTCCATGAGTTGCCTGTTGCAAAACACTTCTCTTGAGAGTCGTATATAAGGATCAGGTCAAAGCGCGCTGATGTGCGCTCCCGACTCAGGTACGGAAGAGCAGCCACGAGCAGAGGAAGAGCGGAGGCAACAGCGATGGTCGCATTTTTCAGGGCGTCCGTCGCGGCTGCGTTCATCCAAATCAGCCAAACCGCGAAGGCGGCTGACAGGGCATAGACGACGAGAAAGCTGCGAACAAATGCCGCCTCAGTCATTCGGGCTGGAGGCGGTCCGAGAAAAGCGGATTCACGCGGAGGCTCTTAGCACGCAGTTGTCAGCGCGGGCAAGCCTAAACGGAGAAATTTTCAATGGCCGAGCATGAAACAGCCCTCCGGGCCGGAGGAATCACGTTGACAACTCTCAGGCATTCTGAGCAAAAGAGTCGCCCAGCTTTTCGTCAGGCAGACAACGAAAAAATGAGCGAGACGACACCGGTTGAAAGATCGAAATTGCTCCGGCCGTGCCACGATTGCGGGCATCAGATCTCGAAAGAAGCGCTGATGTGCCCGAGCTGCGGGCGACGGGTGACGTTTACCAGCGGTCTTCTTCGCTGTCTTTTTTCGTCGGTGTCCTGTTTGCGATAATTGGCGTGGTGTTTGCCATCCTGATCGGATTTCTGGGCTCGCTCAGATAGAAGGTTAGGGCCGCCAGGAAATGGCCTTCCGGCCTAAGGATTAATACCATTCTCCGCGCCGACTTCGTGTAGTAGTCCTGGGCGTCACACTCGCGCGGGAGAGGGTTTCACTCGCTTCCATCTTCCAGAGATCGGCGCCCGCCTTGCGTGCGAGTCCTTTACGCGCGTTCTTACGCGTGTGTGGTAGAACGCTTTCTGATCGTTTTTTGCCTGTACCGGTGGGAGTTTGGCGCCGCCAGCCTTTGTTCGGCCGCTCGAAATGGGTTGCGCCAGCGCCCCGGTTTTTTGCGGAACACCGGCGCGTTGCTCTGGTTTGCGAGAAAATGGCCTTACCCTTCGCGGTGTAGGTGCAGGCAGCCCTTATGATTTTATATGACATATAGTTTTTTTCGTTTTTTTTGCGGGGCCGAATTCCGTCTGGACGTGGAGAGTGCAATGTGATAAGGCGTGCGGTTCCAAGTGAGCACGATTATCGTTCTTTTTGGGATTGTAATAGTCCTCAAGGTTGCTGCGGAAACGTGGCTAAAGGAGAAGGAACGTAAACAACGCCAAACGTTCTATCGGGACGAATATCTCAAGTCGGACGACTGGCGGCGAAAGCGAGCGTTGGTCTTAAAACGAGATCAGCATCGTTGCGTGTATTGCGGTCTGCGAGCCCGCCAGGTTCATCACAAGCGTTATGCTCGACGGAACATCGGAAGGGAGCCGATAGAATGGCTCGTTTCAGTGTGTGAGGTCTGCCATCGCAAACAGCACAAGCTCTGATTGACTCGGGAGGATGTAGTTGTTGGGTGTTCCTGCGCGCACGCACCATTTAACCAGGCTGTAATGTGTACATTACAAAGAGGTGTGGAGTTTTAGCTGACATATAGTTTTTTACGGAAATTTTTTGGCGCAAACTACCGCTTTGAAGCATTGCCGATTATCTCTTCTGCGAGCCGGAATCCTTGGCTCGAAAGCCTATAGCCGTCGTTCGGTGTTCCGACGACTAGTCGGTCATTCCACAACGCGCGACTTTCCTTCCTGATCGTTGCGGGCGCTCGCCTATTGGCATGTTTGCACAGCTCGGTAAGAGTCATGCGTGAGGGGTACACACTGTGAAGAAGCACGAGAATTTCACTTCGGGCGTTGAGGTTCCCAAAAACGAGCTTCTGTCCGTCAATATCTTCAAGAACTGGGGAGAGTGGAGTCAACACTGAAGCGACTACATGTTCCGCATCTGCAGACGCGGTCCGAGTATTTTGCCGCAGCAATTCGCAAAGGAGCCATTCAGCTCCGAACAATAAGAGCTTCAGATCAGCGGTATTAGGATCGATGGAGCCGATATGAGCAATATTCCGCTTGTTTCGTAGGCTGTACATTGATCTAGCGAGGCGGCCACCGCAGATTCGCAAGCCTTCGTCCAATGTGGGATAGGTCGACTCAACTGTCCGTAAGAACTGATCGACATTAGGGGATGCTTCGTATGAGCCTGTGCAAATATGCTGGAGCGCTTGCACAAAGTGTTCCACGAACTTCCCTGGAGCCGAGCGGCCCAGTGTCCCAGTAACGACGTCACGCCTGAGGACGCGATATTGCGCTGCAAGCCCGTCTGCGACCGGGGAAGGCAAAAACGAGCGGAGCAGTTGGTCCAGGTTCTGACTCACTCTGCCTCACTGCCTACGAGCATCCGCCGCACAGAATCCTTACCTGCCTCCGTCACCTTGTACAGTTTTCGCGCTTGTTGGGTCGTGCCGCTCTTCTTCAGTTGCACCACCCGTTGAGGCTTCTCCTTCATGAGACTTGTGAGCGCACTTGTAATGTTTTTCACGCCGTGTCCCAAGTGCTTCATCTCTTTGTTAATAGCCTGTGCCGAGAGTTGGGCATGTCCGTCTTTCTCTTGCAGCCAATGCGCCACTACCAAAGCCCGCTCAACGTCCGTGCGGGGGTTGGCCGCAGACATGAACTCCGCGAGCGTGTCATAGCCAGACTCTTGTCCAGCTCTATCGGCGTTGTCTTCTTCGACTTGCGCAGTTTGCTTTGGTTTCGCTGGTTCGCTTGATTGGGGTATTGCGTTAGGACAATACCGAGCGAACGCCCACCGGAGAATTCGCTCTTGTTCACCTGGTTCCAAGCTTATAAGTGCGCCGTCGACGAGAGCCATCGCTTTTACTTCAGCACTCATAGATTCAAAATCGATACTCATATAGACCTCAAGTTTCATGAGTTTCTCGCCGCATGTCAACTGCAAGAAGGAGGGCGCCGGATGTAGTCATAGCGGCGCGAAGGAAACCTGGTTGTAATGTGTACATTACAAAAGCTGCGGAGCTTTAGCCGTAACCCCTCAGAATTGTGAGCGTTCACAGCGTCCTGCTTGCTCCCAGAGTCAGGCGAGGGACTGTTCCCCCCGAACTGCCCAGGGGTTCTGGGGACGCGGCACTAGCGTCCCCAGCTGTTATCCCAGAGTTTGGAAAATCTCTGTGCCTTGAATGCCCCGCGTTTGGCACCGAAAAATGATCAGTTTTTGCTTTTTAAATGTGTTTTTAAAAATACGTAAAAAATCAAATAAATACTTGACACACAGGTGTTTATGTGATATACTATTAAGATGGGATATGATAATCGAGGTATGTTCGAACAAACCACGAAAGCCTATGCGGAATCGGCGACGGAATGGCTGCTCAAGCTAATCGTTTGGGAGTTTTTCTGCACGCTCACGTGGAGCGGTCGGGCGCGGAGCTGTGGCCGCAAAAGGCGGACTCACGTGACTCGTTGGCTGCGCTATTGGGCACGGACGGTCCGGCCAGGGGTTGCAGGTCCGCTGCGGCAGCTCGCCTTCGTGATTCGCTGGGAACGGGGCGAGATCGGCGGATTGCCACACTGCCACATTTTGATTTCACGCTTTCCGGAGCCATCGATTAATCCGAGTACGTGCTTCGCGATGGTAAACACCTGGAAGCACGGGATCGCACAGGTTCGTCTGTATGATCCTTACGCGCCGGGCGATGTGAGTAGATATCTTTCGAAGGGGCGTTTCTCGTCAGCGGCAGATTGCGAGGGCGCGAATACATACGAGCTGCGCAAGTTCAACCGGGCGGACTGGATTTACGTGAGTCCAGGCGCCTGGGCAGAAATGCGAGAAGCTCGAACGGTGGCCAGGAGAATGTCGCCGCTTCCGTCGTAAACCTAATATACGCGGAAGCGCTTTGGTCACCGCGAAGGGTTCCCGGCGAGCGGAGCGAGCCGGGTTCCTTGTGGTGAACTATGCCTTTGAACTGGCAATTTTTACTACGTTAGCAGCGGCGTTTTGTCCGCGTTTGTGAGAGATGCCGTCTTGTGCCATCTGTCGTTGCAGGAGCGCAAGTTGTTCTTGAAGGTTAACAATACGATTTTCAAATTCTCTTACTTGACGCCGTTTTTCCATTCCTGCGGCCCCTTGGATTGGGGTTTCTTGGAGGGAGCGTTGGATCTCTTGATGCGTTTTGGCCCACGAGGTTTGGCCTTGTCGATGCAGTTGTAGAAGGTGGCGCAGGTTATCTCGTAGATTCCAGAGTGCAGTAACGGCCACGTTAATTCCAAAGTGCGTGGCGTTGGGATTGGATACAGGGATTTCGAGGACCAGCTCGCGGCAGCGGTCCAGCTCGCGCAGGAGCGATTCGGTATCAAAGAGCCAGGGATCGGGAAGTTTGTAAGGTGGCCGTCTTTTCATGTCGTCGTGTCCTTTGGTAAGGCGGCGACATGTAGTTCATCCGCGGCCGTCAGCGTGTGGATGAACAGGGACAGGACTCTAACCCGAACCTGATGAGGACTATAAGTGGATACCAGGAGCTTGTCAAGTGGGAAACTGAACATGTGCATGCTGTAATGTATACACTACCGATTTTATATGACATATATTGTCTGATGTTATTGAAGAGGTTTGTGCTAAGGTTCAGCAAATCTCTTTGACCGGATTAAATTGCCCGGCCATTGAATCCCCCAGGCTCTTGACCCTGTCGCTGCCGGTGCTAGCGTCGCCAAGCTTCGGTTTCACCCGTACGACAGCCATGATGACTTCCCGCCATTTTTTAATCCGGTGCGCACTGCCTGGTATTTGCCTGATTCTCGGTCTTACAAAACCCGCTGGTGCGGCACCCGAGGAAATGTCCGGCAGCATTCAGCAGATGATGACCCCGGAAGAATTCAAGGCCGCCGGTTTGAACAAGCTCTCGCCCGATGAACTGCAAAAGCTTGATGCCTGGCTACAAGGCTATCGGCAAGTCACCGAACAAACCGCCGAAAAGAAAGCTACAGCGAAAGCTTCCGCAGAGTCCCACGCCAAGATGGATCTGCTTGTAAGTCGCGTGGATGGCACCTTCAACGGATTGACGGGCAGGACGGTGATTCGTTTGGAAGATGGAACTGTATGGAAACAAGCAAACGCCGACGACCGGTATCGGCCGAAAGTCACTGATCATCCAGCAGCTGCGGTCATTCACGGCATTTTTGGCTACAAGATGCAGATCGAAGGGACCCAGGAATTCTACGTCGATCCCATCCGCAAGCCGTAGTTGATCAAGCAAGCGGTTGCGTTGCGGAGCCAGCCGGCAGCAAGCGCCCCAGGCCGAACTCGGCGTGGATCAATTGCGCAGCGTGTTCTGCCTCTTTCTCGTCGACGATGACGGCGATCTTAATCTCCGAGGTGGATACCAATTGGATGTTGATCCCATTTCGCCCCAGGCATTCGAACATCCGCGCCGCGACACCCGAATGCGACCGCATTCCAATTCCGACGACACTGAGCTTGGCTACGCCACTCGTAGTGTTCAGGCGTATTGCGCCCATCTCGCCTATTACCGGCATCAAGATCTTACGGGCGTTTTCCAGTTCATCCTCGTGAATCGTGAATGAAATGTCAGTCGTCCCGGCGATCGACGCATTCTGCACAATCATGTCAACGATGATGTGTGCGGCGGCAACATTGGAAAAAATCCGGCCTGCGATTCCGGGTTCGTCACGGACTCCAGCAACGCTCAGCTTTGCCTGACGCCGGTCGAGACTGATCCCGCGAACCACCACATCTTCCATGCTGGGAGTCTCTTCTCTGGCGACTGTCCCGGTGGTTTTCTTAAAGCTCGACCGCACTTCGAATTCGACGCCGAATTTTTTCGCGAACTCTACGGCGCGCGACTGCATTACCTTCGCGCCGCCGCCAGCCATTTCGAGCAGCTCCTCATAGGATATTTCCTCGAGCTTTTGCGCATCGAGAACGATCCGCGGATCGCAAGTAAAAACCCCATCGACGTCAGTAAAAATCTGGCACGCGTCCGCGTTCAGCGCGCCCGCAAGCGCAATTGCGGTTAAGTCTGAGCCGCCGCGTCCCAAGGTGGTGATTTCTCCTTCAGGCGTCTGACCTTGAAAACCAGCGACGATCACGATGTAATCGTCTGAGAGGAGTTCGTGAATTTGCTTCGGACTGATATTGGCGATGTGTGCCTTGGTGTGATTGCGGTCGGTTAGAATCCCCGCCTCCGCGCCGCTTAATGAAACGGCTCGTCCACCGAGTGCGTTCACGGCCATCGCGGTTAAGGCCGAGGCGGCATGCTCGCCGGTCGATAAGAGAACATCCATCTCGCGCTGTGTCGGCTGCGGTGATATCGCGTGTGCGAGCTTGAGCAAGTTATCGGTGACACCCGCCATTGCAGAGATGACCGCCACAACCTGACAACCCTCGCGCTGTGTTTCGATAAGACGGTGCGCAACGTTGCGTATGCGCTCAGGAGTCCCGACGGAAGTGCCGCCATATTTTTGAACGACCAGGCGCATGTCAGATAAAGATTAAATCCAACGAAACACGAACGGCGATGCTTTTCGAGAGTTGGCTACAGGCCAATTGAGCGCCGCACGTCGCCCACGGTCGGGGCAACCGGTTTCAGTTCTTTCACTCCCGGGGTAATCGCATCGGGATCTTTCAAGCCGTGTCCCGTCACTGTGCAAACTATCCGACTTGCCTCGGGAATGTTTTGGAGTGAGTACGCCGCTTCATTTGAATCACAGCATTTGAAAAGCCCGGCAATGGCCGCCGCGCTTGCTGGTTCGACAAAAATCCCCTCGTGTTTTGCCAGCCAACTCTGTGCTGCGAGAATTTCCTCGTCAGTTACGATGTCAATTGCTCCACGCGATTCTGCAATTGCCGCCCGGGCTTGTTTCCAGCTGGCCGGATTCCCGATTCGAATTGCAGATGCAATCGTTTCCGGTTTTTCAACGATACGGTTGTAAAAAATCGGCGCCGCGCCAGCAGCTTGAAAGCCAATCATCGTCGGCAGTGTTGTGGATCTCTGATGCGATTTGTAATCCCGATATCCCGCCCAGTAGGCAGTGACGTTTCCCGCATTGCCCACTGGCAGTAAATGAAAATTTGGCGCATCTCCCAAAACATCGACGATTTCAAATGCAGCGGTCTTTTGTCCCGCGATCCGGTCAGGGTTAATCGAATTTACGATAACAAACTCGTGGCTGTCGCCTAGCTCGCGCACAATGCGAAGCGCATCGTCAAAATTGCCATCGATCGCGACGATTTTAGCTCCGTAAGCAAAAGCTTGCAGCAATTTTCCGGTTGCGATTTTTCCTGCAGGCAAAATCACGATGCACGAAATTCCGGCGCGCGCTGCGTAAGCAGCCGCTGAAGCCGAAGTATTGCCCGTGGAAGCGCAAATGAGAGCATTTGCGCCGCGCTCCATCGCTTTCGACACCGCCACCGTCATCCCACGGTCCTTGAAGGAACCTGTGGGATTTACGCCTTCGTTCTTAACAAAAACCTCGCAGCCGCGCCCAACCCGTTTGCTTAATTGTGGACAATAAATCAGCGGTGTATTCCCCTCGCCCAACGAGACAATCGGCGTCGAAGGAGAGACCTGTAGAAATTCGCGGTACGATTCAACTACCCCCCTGCTCTGCCGCAATTCTGATGTCGTCCATTCCATTTACGTTTTCTATTCGAGGCGAATCCGTGTGATTGTCGATCCGTAAGTGCCGTGTAAGATCATGCCGTATGCCCGCGCTAAGCAAGGAAGATAAGCTGCGG
>WNFP01008998.1_pt1 | contig 13134 bp, 8 predicted proteins | sample 5400201 | NCBI WGS metagenome assembly WNFP01 (sample SAMN13153355, study PRJNA577476) | soil metagenome | isolation source: 115 cm saprolite under Madrone tree | place: USA:California | collected 2016-06-14
CGCGTGCATCCACTTGGAAACGGCGTTTTCTTGTCATTCATTGGATCCAATCCGATTCTCTCGCGTCTCCGACCACTATTCCGTGATTTTGTCGTTAGGTGGTACGGGAAGCCTGCCGGAATCCCAGGAAAACCGCCTGATTTTTTGGGGTTGAGGAAATTTTCTAGCCTATTGTCCTTATCAAGGTTAACCTTGGCCCCGCCCGTCGGCCGGATTCCGGATACTGGGAATTCCGGTATGGACTGGGAACTCATCAAATCAAGGATTTAGGCATTGATAGCAATGAAGCCCCGCACGGAAAAGCTCAGTGATCTCGAAATAAAGGATGCCCAGTTAATCTTCGAATCGGTTTGGCAGGATCTCGAAGCCGAGTTTGGCCGTGAGAATCTGCGTTTCCCGAAAGAGATCATTCTTCTCGGCGGCGCTCCTGGGGGCGGCAAGGGCACCAACGCAGCGTTCATCATGAAGACGCGGGGCCTGACGTATCCGCCTATTGTCGTCAGCGCGATGCTCGACTCGCCTGAGGCAAGGGCCCTCAAAGACGTTGGCAACATGGTTGGGGATCGCGAAGTCGTGAGTTTGGTGCTGCGGCGCCTGCTGCGACCGGAGTATCACCATGGCGTGATCCTCGACGGTTTTCCACGGACCCACGTGCAAGTCGAGTGTTTGAAACTGCTTGTCGACAAAATGCACGCGTTACGGCGCGAGTTTTACGGCACGCCGCTCAGTATCCATTTCCGGCATCCGACCATCCACATCATGGTTCTTTTCGTGGACGAGCAGGAATCGGTAGCGCGGCAGTTGAAGCGAGGCCGCGAAACGCGCGCCTACAACAGCGAAGTCGCGCGCACTGGAATCGGCACCCTCCGCGAGGATCGCCCTACGGATCACGACGAGACGCTTGCGCGGCGGCGGTACCAGACATTCAAGGAACAGACCTGGGACGCGCTCCAGTCACTGAAGGAAATTTTCCACTACCACTTCATCAATGCCCGAGGACCCATCGAGGAGGTCGAGCAGAACATTCTGCAGGAGCTCAACTACCAGAGCACACTGGAGCTCGATCCGCGTACGGTGGACCGGTTGCGAGGCGTGCCCGTGGCAAGCGACCTTATCGTGCATGCGCGCCAGGAAATGGTGAAACGGCTCGACAGCTACGAACTGGAGCATGGCGCACTATTCGCGCAGGTCATCGCTTTCATCGAAAAGAAAATGATGCCGATCGTGCTGCGCCATGCGATCTCGGGCATCGCGCTCATCAACACAGAGGACCCACTTCTCGAAGATCCTCTGGCGCTGGCGATGCTCATCGACGTGTTTTCCGAGCGTGGTTACCACGCAACGGTGGACATCCATCGCGTCGACGTGCCCGTGCGGTTCGACGCCGCCACAGGAACGATCGAATGCCGCATCAAAAAGGTCTATCGCACCCAGATACGGTTTCAAGGCTCGGAAATTCGACGAGGCTGACCAGTGCTGGTTCAAAATATCGCGCGAAGCGCATCCGATTAGCGGCGCGTCGCGGCAGCAGAATGTAGCCCCACGCGCGAGCGTGGGGCTATGTGGTTGCGGCCAAAGGGTCAGCCCCGCAAGGGGCGTAAGATTTTTCGGAACCATCTTGCGCTCCTAACGGAGCTGGTAAGTCGGGTTACCGATACCCCACGCTGACGCGTGGGGCTAAATTCTGTCGCCGCTACGCGGCTTCAAGCGGATGCCTTCGGCTATTTCTTCGGCAGCAGATTGTTTTTCACCACGTTATCCAGGTTTTTCTTCAGTGCCGCCTCCGCGTCCACGGGCAGCAGGAAGCCCGACCGCACCAGACCATTGATCGCGTCCTGGAGCCGGGAGGAGTAGGTCTCGAAGTTTCCGTAACGCTCTTCGATCGACAAACGTGGATCACCGCTTTCCAGCCGGTCCGCTTTGGTTTTCGGAAACGGAATGTACTGGCCGGAACCTTCACAACCATCGTTGTTGTGTGGCGCGGCGCGGAGCGCCCAACCTGTATAAGTCGCCAGCGGTACCTGGACCTCGGGCAGACGAAGGCCGGCGATATCATTGCCGTCCGCGTCTGTCTTGGGCACAAAGCTCGGGTAGATCGGTCCGTTTGCCGGATTGTCCTGATACGGCGCAGCGAATACCGGCGGGTTGATCGTCGGAATTCCCGTCGAGTAGAAGTTCGGCCCGTAGTTCAGCAGATACCGCGTTGTTTTGAAGCCCGAGTAAGCAACACCCGGTATTTGGGGAAATCCGGTTGTGGTCTGATCGGGCTTCACCAGGGTACCATCCGAAAGCTTCGGAACCTGGCTCGCGGGTGGCAGCATTCCGGCGCTGGCCCATTTATCCAATGCAACGAAGAGCGCGCGTTGCACCGCCTGCGAATCGAGAGGATTCTGGAACTGCTGACAGGCACCCCTTGATGCCCCATTCCCGGTTCCGTGCTGCATGCTGGACATGAAATAGATCCGCGTGAAAGGCGAGTCCGGCAGATCCTTCTTGCCGGCCGGATCGGTGGTCATCAACGATGCGGCTTTGACCCAATACTCATTGGCGGAAAAGATCTCCATGGCAAATGGACACGTGTGGCTCGCCATGCACCTTGCATAGCGGCTGTCCGTCTTGCGGGTAATTGGATCCGTTGTCTCGACATTCGCGAACGGAAAACGACCTTCGACAAATAAATGATCCTGCCGGTTGCGCTCGGTTCGTCCAGGCTGCGACCACCGGTAATTCATGCTGATGCCGTCGCCGGCTGCGATCCACTGCATCATGCCGTCCAATACCTGTTTCCCGTTTTCCGCCTGATTAAAGCCCAGATAGCGGAAGTCATTCAGGAAGCGGCCCGGTTGCGAGGAGACCTCGGTGTAAATGCGGGTGACATCGCCCGCGAGCGGGTTAGCGGTGCCGGCGTCGTCCTTCGTCTCGTAGCGAAGCCATGCGTTCCAATCGCGAACTGCCGCAAAGCCGATACCGTTGACCGTCGGATCTTTCGCGGTGTAACTGAATTCATAGATATCGCTCGGCACAAACGACGTTCCCGCAGGCAGGAGCGTGATCGCGGTACCTTTCGCGTCATATTGCCAGCCGGACTCAGGAATAACCTGAGGCGCATCGTTCAAGTGAACACGATGTGTCAGGGTTGCTTTCGATCGATCGAGCGTCGCTGCCGGATAAGTAAGCGCGTACGAAGCTCCGGCGTTCACGATGTACTCAAAGGACGGACCTGTGATCGAGGAGCCATCGGGATTCTTCGCGATCGGCAGCGTGATGGTCGTGCTGAGATCGGATCCATTCGTTTCCGCCGAGAAGTCCCAGCCACTGAAAGATATCGAATAGCCCTGCGGCATAAGGAAGGAGTTGCCGAGAAGCGATGCATCGGTAACAGAGCCCGGGTCGTTTCCGCCCACACCACGGTTGAGAGCGTTGATCGTTTTCCTTCCGCGATTCGGCGGCTCGTACAACATCCTGTGATTGCCCTTGCTGAGGTCCATCGGCTTGAGAATATAAAAGTCGAACGAGTATTCGACTTTGCCCCGGGCGTTCCTCGGCGCAAGCTGCAGATCGACGATGACCGCGTTTTTCGGATCCTTGGGATCGAGCTCGCCAAATGCCTTTCCCACGATCTTTTCGTACTGCCCGACACCCGGCCACGAGTAGCCGCCGAAAGTCGGCGATTGTTTCGCGGTGATTTGAATCTTCTTCACACTCGCGCGGGCGGGCATAGCCACACATAGCGCACCGGCCGCGACCAGAACGCATGCAAAGGTGACACGTCTGAACACGCTCATACGCACTCCTGGTTGTGTTGTCATTGTGTCGAGCAAGTTATCAGGATCTCGGAAAGGCGTCAAACATTCGAGATGGCCAAATCGTCCAGGGCTCCAGGTGGTCGCACGGGTGACGCGCTGATGCAGCGGCCCTCGAATTGCTCTTTATTACATCGACATTGATTCTCCTTGTAGATTCTCCTTGTGGAGGGGCGCCGGTTTGCCACCGGCGCCCACTTTGTTTAGCCCCTCCCGGGCACGATCCGTCTTTACCTGAAGCACTTGGAACGCGGGGAACCCCAATTCCACCTTTTCTTACCCGGGGTACCTAGGGTATGGTAGGCGTACCGAATTTAGCGCTAGGAAAGAGCCTCTCCACTCAATGTCGGACAAAGACACTATTATCAGATGGCTGGAGCGAGTCGAACGGCGAATTCGAGCCAACCGACTCTTCCAGGAACTAACCCTCGGGTTGACCCTTTTCCTGACTTTTCCACTCGCGCTCAAGATCTGGGACCTCTTCTATCCCTTAAGAGGAAGGACCATCACGATCGTTGTAGGCGTCTGGATGGTCTCGTTCGCAGCTTACTTTGTTTGGCGTCTTTTGCAGAAGGAGACGCTTGGCCAGGCTGCGGCGTCGGTAGACAGGCGGGCCGGCCTGCACGACGAGATCAAGACTGCGCTGTGGTTCATCTACAATCCCCGCGCATCGGAGTGGGTGGACGCGCAGCTCCAGCGCGCGGCCAGAAGCACTCGGGCGCTCGATCCGGAACGGCTCTTTCCTCGCAGTGTTCCCCGCACGTTTTATATTGCGGCCGCGATGATTCTGGTCTTCGTCGCATTGAATTTTGTTCCGCTGCCGTGGAATCACAACTGGCTCACACTTCAAGCTGCCCCGGCGTTCAGTCTGACGGACAAAGAGGAAGCGGCACTCAAACAGGCCGTGGAGCTTCTTCAGAAGGCAGAAAAGCTCCAGAAGACCGAGCTTGCGGAGCGTATTGAAGACATCGTGCAGCAGCTCCAGCAGGGCAAGATCGACGCGTCCCAGGCGGCCGAGATGCTCAATGACGTCCAGAGCAAACTCGACGAAGGCAACCTGGACCTCGGAAGCATCAACGACGGTCTCGAGGAGATCGCCAAGGATCTCCAGAGTTCAGACCTGACCAAGCCCACAGCCGATGCGATGATGCAGAAACAGCTCGACCTCGCCGCTGACGAACTGCGAAAGCTCGCCGAAAAGCTCAGCCAGAACACGCCCGAAGCAAACAAGGATTTGCAAAAGAGCCTGCAGCAGGCTTCGGAGAATCCGCGGCCCGGACTCGAAGAGCTCTTGAAGCAATTGAAAGAAGCGGCGGAAGCCCTGAAGAATCAGGATCAGAAAAATGCTCAGGACTCCCTCGACAGCGCGGCGCAGGAGCTCAACAAGCTGGAAGACCAGATGCAGGCGCAACAACTCAAGAACCTGGCCAGCGAGCAGCTGCAAACTCTCGAGCAGTCTCTGCGTCAGCGCCAGCAGAACTCCCAGGGAAAGAGCCAGCAACAACGGGGCCAGCAGCAGAAATCGCAGCCCGGCGAGAAGGGAAAGGCCGGTGAAAAGGGCGAAGCACAGGGCGGCCAGCCGCAGGCCGGTCAGCCAGGTCAGGACGAGCCGGGCGATGACGAACGTGTGCCCGGTGAAAATGGCGAGCCTCAAGGAGGAAGCCAGCAGGGAAGCGGCTTGAATCCTTCGGGACAACGCGGCGGCAACGCTCCTCGTGAAGGTGCACCGACAGAGCTCGATGTGAAGCTGCAGCAGGAAAAGCTGGCAGGTATGGAGGACAAGGGAGCCAAGCCGGAGGATATCGAGGAAGCCAGCAAGCAGGAGAGGTCGAAACTGGATTACCGCAACGTCAAATCCGAACTAAGCCCTGCTCAGAAAGATCTACTGAATCAGGACCAAATTCCTTGGGAATATCGCCCTCTTATCAAAAACTATTTCCAGGCGATACGCCCGCCCGTTAAAAAGTAGGAGCTTTTTAATAATGAGCACGGCCATCGATCAACAGGTAGAAACGTTCCAGGAACAATTCAAGCGCGTCCGGGATGAAGTTGGAAAGGTCATCGTCGGTTACGGCGAAATCATCGACGGCGTAATCATGAGTCTGCTCGCCAGCGGCCACGTCCTGCTGGAGGGAGTGCCCGGTTTGGGCAAGACCAAGCTGGTTTCGACTCTGAGCGATGTGATGCGCCTGAAGTTTTCGCGAATCCAGTTCACGCCCGACCTCATGCCGGCGGACATCACCGGCACCAACGTTGTCCAGGAAGATGCCCTCGGCGAGAAGTTTCTCGAATTTCAGCCGGGACCGATCTTCTCCAATATCCTGCTCGCCGACGAGGTGAACCGCGCAACGCCGAAGACGCAGTCTGCGCTTCTCGAAGCCATGGAGGAGCGAAGCGTCACCGTCGGCAAGCGCACGCACAAGCTGGATTCTCCTTTCTTCGTCCTGGCCACGCAGAACCCGCTGGAGATGGAAGGCACCTATCCCTTGCCGGAAGCACAACTCGACAGATTCTTCGTCAAGTTGAAGGTCGATTACCCGACCATCGACAGCATGCACACGATCATGAATCGGACGACGAAGATCAAGGAGCCCGAGGTCAACCGCGTTCTCGGCCAGGGCGAAGTCCTCGAAATGCGGAAGACCGTGCGCGCCGTTCCGATCGCGAGGCCCGTTCAGGACTACGCGATTCGGATCACGCTGGCGACGCATCCGCAGCCCCCTTATGCCCAGCCGCTTACCATGAAGTATGTCCGCTATGGTTCAAGCCCGCGCGGTGCCCAGGCTCTGGTAATCGGAGGAAAGATCCGTGCCCTGCTCAACAATCGCGTGCATGTTTCGTGCGAGGACATCCGGGCCGTAGCGTTTGGCGCTCTTCGCCACCGAATTCTTCTCAACTTCGAAGGCGAGGCAGAACGTGTGGACACGGATACCGTCATCAAAGGAATACTCGAGAATACGGCGGAACCCAGCTAGCCGCGGACGGAAATTGATTTATGTCTACCGCCACTCTCAGTTTGTTCGATGATGAGTTTCTGAAGAAGCTCGAGTACCTCAACATTATCTCGAAGCGGTTATTCGCAGGGCAGCTCCGGGCCGAGCGGCGCACGCGGAAGCGGGGCACGGGACTTGAATTCGCGGATTATCGGGCGTATGTCGCCGGCGACGATTTCCGGCACCTGGATTGGAAGGCATATCTTCGGCTGAACCGCCTCATCCTGAAGTTATTCGAAGAGGAAGAAGACCTGCCGATTTACTTCTTCGTGGACAGCAGCCAGTCCATGAATTACGGCAGCCCCTCAAAACTGGACTATGCGCGTCGAGTCGCGGCGGCGTTGGCCTACATCGGGCTGGCCAACCTGGATCGAGTGAACATTGTTTCCTTCGGCAACGGGATCAAGGGCGAGCTCCCGCCGCAGCGCGGCAAGGGCCGGATCTTTAAAATCTTCCGGTTTCTCACCGATATGACAGCCGGCGGCGACACGAATGCGAAGGAGTCCTTCAAAACTTATTGCACCGAAACGCGCCGCCGGGGACTGGCCGTTGTGATTTCGGATTTCTTCGATCAGCATGGATTTCAAACGGCTCTGGATGTTCTTCGCCATTTTCGTCACGATATTTTCATCCTCCACATTGCGAGTCACGAGGAAATCGACCCGCCGTTGAAAGGCGAGCTCCAGCTTGTGGATTCGGAAAGCCAGGTCGGCCGCGAAATTACAATAACGCCTTCCCTGCTGGCGGCGTATCGCGCGGAGTTCGCGAGGTATTGTGAGTCTCTCGAAAGTTATTGCGGGAAGTATCAGCTCGGATACGTACGCACGGCCACAGACTTTCCTTTTGAAGAGTTGGTCTTGAAAGTTTTCCGTCAGGGCAGGTTTTTGAAATGACGTTCCTGGCACTCAGTCCATTACAAACCGTTTTGCTTGCGCTGTTGACCACCGGGTTGGTGGTCGCGTTGTATTTCCTCAAGCTGCGTCATCGCCGCGTGTTGATTTCTTCGTCGATCCTGTGGCTGAAGGTTCTCGACGAACGCCAGGCGCATTCACTCTGGGAAAAGCTTCGGAAGATCATTTCGATCATCGTCGCCGTCACCATCACGCTGCTCATTGCTTTGTCTCTGGCGCGGCCGGAGATCGAGTCGCTGACGGGAAAACCGACCGCAACGAAGCACGCCGTCTGATCGAACAAATGTCGCCGCGAAGCGCCGAGCCGCAGTTCCCGAAAGTGGATGGCCGCGATTCCCGGGTCTACTTCGTGTCCGATGGCGTCGCCCTGCATGGCGTACCGTCATTCGTACGGCGGGTATCCGTATTCGAGCGTGCGCAAAACGTGGGCATCACGGCATTCGAAATCCGGTCGATACCCTCGACTCCGCTGGGTTATGAGGCGTATCTGGAAGTTCAAAACTACGGCAATCCGGCGGAAGTCGCCATCACGCTGAGCGCACCGGGAGGCCAGCGCCTTAGCCGAAGCGTTCGCCTTGCGAAAGGAGAAATATTCAAGGATACATTCGACCTGTCCCGCTTCACGGGAGGCGGTATCCGGGCCACCATTCAATCTAAAGACGACGCCCTGCCGCTCGATGATGTGGCCTTCGCCTATCTTCCGATCAAGCGAAAGACGCGCACGCTTCTCGTAACCCGGGGGAATAACAACCTGGAGACGTTGCTGAAGCTCGATAACTACGTTGAGCTTCTGAAGATCGATCCGGCGAATTACCGCGAATCCTCGAATATCGATGCCTACATCTTCGATCGTTTTGCTCCCTCCACGCCACCCTCGAGGCCGGCATTAATATTGGGTGCGCCGAATGCCGGGTGGCTCCGGACATCGAACGGCATCGTTCAGAAGCCCGAAATCACTACGTGGTCCGAAGACCATCCCATCATGCAATTCGTGTCTGTCCACGACGTATCCATAGAGCGTGCGGCACAGATCGATGCGACGAACCTCACCGTGGTCGCGGCTTCAAAGCAGACACCCTTGATCCTGGTCTCGGAGAAACCCAGGTGGGTAATGCTGACGTTTGACCTGGATTCCTCGGATTTCGCTTTCCACGTCGGTTTTCCGGTCTTCATCGAAAACGTTCTTGCATGGTTCAGCCGCGAACAGCTCGCGCTGCGCCGGTCGCCTGGGGTTGTGGAAGTGCCGCTTGCGAATGCGCAGGTCCGAACGATCGATGGGAAAACGGTGCCGGCCTCGCAACAGCTCGGCAAAACCATTTTTGAAGCCGCGGAACCCGGTCTGTATGTCGCCACACAGGGTGAAAATCGAGTCCACGTTGCGGTGAATCTGGCAAACCGAAGCTTTTCGGACGTCAACCAGTCCGTCTTCAAAGATGACCGGGCCGCGGCCGGCCAGCGGTACTGGCTGCGGCGTGAATTGTGGTTCTACATGTTACTGGGCGCGGTTGTACTGATAGGCGTGGAGTGGTTTACGTATCACCGGAGAATTACGTTATGAGGAATCGGGAAGCCAGAAGCCAGAAGCCAGAAGCCAGAATGCAGGAACCACACGTTTCCCCATTCTGGCTTCTCGCTTCTGGCTTCTGGCGTCCTGTGCATTAGCGGATATGCAACTCAGTTTCGACACATATTGGCCGCTCCTGTTTCTTCTGCTGATTCCCTACCTCTGGTGGGTTCAACGGAAGACGCTGACGGACCTCAGCCCGAAGCATCTCCGGCTTTCGGGAACGGTGCGTTCGGCGATTGTGGCGCTGCTCGCTCTGGCGTTGATGCAGCCGGTGATCTATCGGTCGGGGGTCTGGCTCTCGGTCGTGTATTTGCTCGATGTGTCGCAGAGCGTTTCGCCGACGGCAATTCAGTCTTCAATCGACTGGATTCAGCAAACGAACAACTCGGGGCATCCCGACCAGGCTCGGTTCATACCGTTTGCCGCCAATTCGACGGTTTTCGACACTCTGGATCAGCTCAAGAAAGTCGAAGTCGCGAGCAAATCCAACCAGGGATCGATCGATCAAAGCGCCACCGACATTGAAGGCGCGATGGATACCGCCATTCGCAGCTTTGCGCCGCACCACCTGAAACGCCTCGTCCTCATCAGCGACGGTAACGAAAACTCGGGCCACATGATGAATATGCTTTCGCGGTTGAAGGTCGAAGGCGTCCATGTGTACACCGTGCCGGCACAGGCGCGCACGAACCGCGATGTCTGGGTCGAAACGATCATGGCGCCTGCCACGGTCACGGCAGAAGAGCTGTTCCCCCTGGAGGCCCACGTTTACAGCCAGGTGGACACTGCGGCCGAGGTCGAGATTAAGTATGGCGATAAGACGCTCGGCACCCGAAAGCTTCAACTGGTTCGCGGTCTCAATCGCGTGGCATTCGAAGGAAGCATCAAAAATGAAACGGGCCCTGTCACGCTCGAAGCCCAGGTGAAAGCGCCCGGAGATACCTTCCTCGACAACAACAAGTTTCGGGCGTCGGTGGTTGTGGACGGCCGTCCGAAGATTTTGTATGTCGAAGGGCGTCCGCAGAGCGCGAAGTATCTGCAAACCGCCCTCACTGTGGAAGGCTTCATGGTCACGGCGGTGGCGGCCAACGCCATGCCCGATAACATCGAAACGCTTGACAGATTCGATGCCGTCGTCCTTAGCGACGTGGCCAGAACCAGTCTCAACGATCAACAAATGCGAACCCTGGCCACCTATGTTCGCGACCTTGGCGGCGGCTTCATTCTTGCGGGCGGCGAGAACAACTACGGCGAAGGCGGCTATTCCAAGACGGTCATCGAAGAAGTTCTTCCCGTCACCTTCGAGGCCAAGAAGGAGAAACCGGATTCGGTAGCGATGATCGTTATCCTCGATAAATCCGGAAGCATGGGTGGGCAGAAGATCGAACTGGCTAAAGAAGCCACAAAGGCGCCTCTTGCGCTTCTGAAGGACGAAGATAGTTTCGGAGTTGTCGCATTCGATTACAACTTCTACTGGCCGGTACGTCTTCAGCCGGCCGCAAACAGGACGCAGATCACCCAGGCGATCAGCGCGATCATCGCCGGCGGCGAGACAAACATCTATCCTGCGATGCGCGAAGCTTATATTCAGCTCGCCGGGGCAACGACGCAGGTGAAACACGTTATTCTTCTGTCCGACGGCCGCTCGCTGCCTGACGATTTTGAAGGTTTGACGAAGAAGATGGCGGAATCCAAGATTACTGTCTCGTCAGTCGCGGTTGGCAACGGCGCAGATCGTGAGCTGCTGGCGAATATCGCAAAATGGGGCAAGGGCAGAACCTACTATCTGGAAGAGCCGACGAACGTTCCCCAGATCTTCACGGAAGAAACGGAGCTTGCCACCGGAAAGACGCTTCGCGAAGAATCATTCAAACCGGTGGTGAAGAAGAACGTCGAGGCGTTCAAGGGCATCGACTTCAAGACGGCTCCGAATCTGCTGGGCTACGTCGCGACGAAATCCAAAGATACGTCGGAAGTTCTGCTCGAATCTGCCCGCAAGGATCCCATCCTCGCGCGTTGGCAGTACGGCCTGGGTAAAACAGTGGCGTTCACATCCGATTTGAAGGACCGCTGGGCGGTGGATTGGCTCAAGTGGAAGGGCTATCCCAAGTTCTGGTCGCAGCTTGTGCGCGAAACCATGCGCAGGCAAGACGACAACGAGTTCGACTTCCGCGTCGAGCGTAGTGGCGACGAAGCGAAAATGACGATCAATGCCGTCCGCAAAGACGGTCAGTTCAGAAACAAACTGGATTCGCTCATAAGAGTTGTCGGACCAGACCAGGTCGTGTCCGATGTCTCCGTCCATCAGGTCGGACCCGGATCCTACGAAGCAAAGTTCCCGCTCACAAAAAAGGGCTCCTACCTTTTCCGCGCGGTCGGCGAGGAAAGCGGAGGCTCGTCCAGGGTCCTGGCGTACTCCTATCCGGACGAATACCACTTCTATCCGCCCAATACCGATTTGCTGCGAGCCATCAGCAGTGAAACGCACGGACGATTCCAGCCCAAGACCGAAGACATCTTCGATCCGAACGGTGAAACGACTGCCCTTCCGACGCCTCTCTGGCCATACCTGACCAGTCTGGCTCTGTTGTTGTATTTAGCGGATGTGCTGCTCCGGCGGATTCGGATTTTTGAGGTATAGAAGGTTTCAGCCGCGGATTACGCGAATTACGCGGATGGGCGCGCTACTATTCTATATCCGCGGTGGTATTGAAGATATCGCGCGCCCATCCGCGTAATTCGCATAATCCGCGGCCGAAATACAAACCCTCGTTTGAATCGGTGAGACATGCGGGCTAGAATATCGAACATCTGAGTTATGACTTTCCGTCGGTCGCTTCGAAGCAAGCTGATATACACATTTCTGGGCGGGTCCCTCCTGACTGTCCTGCTGTTCAGCCTTGTCATCAAGGGCATCATGAACGATTACTTCCAGCGTCTCGGAGCAGTGCGGCTTCAGTTCGTCTCCGAGCAAGGCCAGCGCGACGTTCGAACGAACGTCGCCATTTTCAAGGATGCGTTTCGAGACATCTTCGCCGGCTTCGCGACTTCCATCAGTGCCCTTTCGCAATCCGGAGCAATTGGAGATCAGTTGCCTCGAACGCAGGCCGAACGCAACCGGATGGCGGAAGTGCTGCGGCAGGCAGAGCTCGAAAACAAGCTCTCGATGATCACGCTGGTGGACCTCCAGGGACGCACCATTCTTCGCTCCTCAAATCCGAATGCGTATGGTGATGACGCCCTGATGCGCGATTACAGTAATCCCGAACGGCCGGTCTCCTCGGTTCGCAGAATCGTCGAGGACGCCCTTACCGGCCATACCATAAAGACGTTCGCAGCCGTCGCGCCGCAGATTCTGGAAAAGGAAGGATTGGACAAAAAGGCCGCTATCCTGCTGAAGACTTTCGAAAACGGCCCGGTGGTGATAGAGGTACCCCCGAACACCTACGAACAACGCGGTCTCATGATGATGGTGGCAACGCCGGTCCGCACGTCCTCGGGCGGGATCGTCGGGGCGGTGATCGCGGGGAGATTGCTGAACAAGGACCTTTCGATCGTTCAGGACTTCCAGAATCTGGTTCAGGACAAGGCCACCATCTTCCTTGGCGACGTCCGCATCGCCACAACCATCGTTGTGTTACGAGGTGAGAACAAGGGGCAGATCGCCCTCGGAACGCTTTTGGACGAAGGCGCGGACACTCGCCTCAGCCGGGGCGAACCTGTTCAACGGACGACGACCATCAACGGCGAACGCACAATGGGCGCCTATGAGCCCCTGCTCGACTACGACCAGAAAGTGATTGGCGCAATTTACGTCGGGCGGCCGCTCGCATTCATCGATTCAATCAACAGGGCCCAGG
>WNFP01003187.1_pt1 | contig 13131 bp, 10 predicted proteins | sample 5400201 | NCBI WGS metagenome assembly WNFP01 (sample SAMN13153355, study PRJNA577476) | soil metagenome | isolation source: 115 cm saprolite under Madrone tree | place: USA:California | collected 2016-06-14
GATTTTCTGTGGCAAGCTAAAGCTCACGACGTGCGCCGTTACCCCGCTTTCCATCTCGGTGCGATTAAACGCCCACACCTGCGCGTTCTGAAACGCCTGGCTTCCGGTAGTACCGAATATGTTGGCCGACATATAAATGCCGTCCGGCCAGACGCCGAGTTTTGGGTAGTCGGGGATCTTGCCGCCGGATGCGGTCTGCCACGCATAAAAAGCCCAGCCGCCGTTAATTGGATCACTCGTCTGCGAGACTGCCATGCATTGGTACATCGCGCCGGACGTATAATTTGACCACGCGAAGTCAGAGATGATCCAACGATCGCTCAGCGCATCGTAGAGAGCCACAGGGTCGCCCTGATTTGAGTTGTCGCAGGGCGTACCGGTCGGCGCTGTGGAAAATAATGTGTTAAAGGTGAAGTTGGCCAGACGAGTGCCGTTGCTTTTGTCGTAGATACCAATGGAAGTATTCACCGTCTGGATGTAGTGATTGGGCCCGACATCGCCATTTGTGTCAGGCGGCCAGCCGGCGCCCCAATTAGCAAAGTCAAGACCCGCAAAGGCGCTGCTGGGTGTCGGGGCAGGAGCCGCTGGAGCAAAGGACTGCAGCGCGTAGTCTGGTTGAACCTTTCCCGGGACCACGGTCGGCAATTCATCAGGCGGCTCCTTAGGTTCCGGACGCTCCTCTTCAACCACGGGCTTCTTCAAAGGAAGACGGCGAACATCTCCATGAAATATTGTCGGCTTGACCGGCTTCATGGTGTCCGATGTGTCGTCCACTCTTTGAGCGGGTTCGCCCTTTTCCTGATTTAAGAGACTTAGATTTTGCCGGTTGGTTGTCGGTTTGTAGTCAAGCCCGGCGGTCGAAAAACTATTGTCCTGCTTAAAAACGGAACTGTTGGAATAACCGCCGACGTGAGGGACAACTTTGGTCACAGAGCGTTCCGCTGAGCTCGTTAAAGCGTCTATCGTGACGGCGCCGACAGCTCCAATAACAAGCAGAGTGATCAGACGGGCGCGCGCATTCGTGACTAATATTTTCAGTATTAGTCGGCGAAAGGATGTGTAGAGAGCCTTATTCACAGGAATCTCCTTCTTCAGCATTCGAGAAGTGGCCCTTCGATCTTTAGACGATGTCGGCGAACTGTGCTTCCATGCGGCGGAAATAGTATAGACCGCCAATCAAGAGTGCGATGACCACTGCGACAGATACCCAAAGCATAGCGCCCGGGGGATCTGATTTTCCCAAAAGGGCCCAGCGAAAACCTTCGACCACTCCCGCCATCGGATTCAATCCGTAGAGCGCGCGCCAACGCTCCGGAACGATCGAACTAGGGTACGCGACAGGTGTCGCAAACAACCAGAATTGGATGATGAAGTTTATGGTGTAACGCACGTCACGATACTGAACGTTAAGAGCCGATAGCCAAAGACCAACACCGAGCGCGGTCATGATTGCCAGCAACAAAAAGCCGGGCAGGGTTACGATGGCCCAGGTAGGAATGATGTGATAATAGGCCATCATTAACAGCAGGATGACAAAAGCGATCGCAAAATCCACCAGCCCGCCCAGCACCGCCGAGATTGGAACCACGAGTCGTGGAAAGTAAACCTTCGTGATCAGGTTTTGATTACCCACGAGGCTATTGCTCGACTCAGTCAGTGCGTTGGCGAAGAGCTGCCAGGGCAGCAATGCGCAAAAAGCAAAAATCGGATAAGGAATACCGTCGGAAGAAACTCTTGCCAAGCGCCCAAAAAACAAACTAAAGACCAGCATCATGAACACTGGCTGAATGATCGCCCACGCAGCTCCGAGCGCGGTCTGTTTGTAGCGCACCTTCACGTCCCGCAACGTCAGGAAGTAGAGCAACTCGCGGTAGGCCCACAACTCGCGCAGCCCGAGCGAGGCCCAGCCACTGGGCGGATCAATATAGAACGTCGAAAGCGAATCTACCGGTAACTGCTGCTTGTTTACTGCGGACATGTAAAGAATTTCGGATTTCGTCTTTGGAGTGCGGTGACTTGTCACCGCTTTGGTAAGTTGCGACTTGTCGCGACTATATGGAGCGCGGAACAACGTTGCGGCGCCAAAGCGCCGCATATGAAAAGCGGCGACAAGTCGCAGCACTCCAGGATTAGGAACCCGCGCCGGTGTTGGCGCTTTCGGTTCCAACATCAGTGCCGTAATCAGCATCACTGCTGTAAGACGACTGGGTATAGTAGCGCTGATAATAATAGTGGTCGTGCGAACTCACGTTAACGTTGTTTAGCACCACGCCGAAAATCTTTGCGCCGACGTCGAGCAGCAGTTGCCGCGAACGGCGCACCACACCACGCGAGCTCTTCCCTCCATGCACGACCAGCAGCACACCATCCACGATTGATGCGATTAACACGCCGTCAGTGAAGGAGCTAATCGGCGGAGAGTCGATCACAATGTGCGTGAACGCGCCGCTCAGAGTATTGATCAATTTGCGCATTTGATCTGAACCGAGTAGTTCCGCCGGGTTCGGTGGAATCGGGCCGGAGGTAAGCACGTGCAGACCGGAAGACTCGTCTTTGGTAATTGTCTGCAGCATCCTTTCATGGTTCATCTCGCTGGAAAGAATTGAGCTGAGTCCCTCGCGCTCTGGCAAGTCAAAGATCGAACGCAGGCGCGGGCGGCGCATGTCGGCGTCGATTATTATTACACTGGCGCTCGTTTGTGCGAGGCTGATCGCGGTATTGACCGCAGTCGTTGTCTTCCCTTCACCGGGAAGACTGGAGGTAACCAGCAGGGTCTTTGGTGCACGCCCCGCAGTCGAAAGCAATACCGAGGTACGTAGTTGCCGGTAGGCTTCGGCCAGCGCTGAACGACTGTTCGCCTGGAGGAGCAGTTCCGGATGTGCGCCGTTACTCCCATTGCGTTTTTGCAGTGACATTGCCGGTGCACGCAATCGCGTCCGGGCCTTGCCCGATCCGGTCGCCGGTATCACCGCCAAGGCGGGGAGATGCAGAAACCTTTCGACATCGTCGGCCGAATGCACAGTGTCGTCCAGGTATTCAAGGAATAATGCCAAAACAACTCCCACCCCCAGCCCGAGCACAAGCGCGAGTATCACGATGCGCATCCGCGCCGGGCCCACCGGAGAGTCAGGAACAATTGCGTAGTCGACGACCGAAATATTATTGGGGCGCCCAGCCAATACCACATCATTCTCTTTAGAGCGTTGCAGCAAACTGTCCAGTAGTCCTTTGTTGGTCGCGATCTCCTGTTGCAGGATCCGATAGTTGATCGCTGCTTCATTCTGGGTCACGGTTTCGCCCTTTTGCTGATTAAAAGACGTCCGCAGAGACTCTTCGCGGCTAAGTGACTGGCGATATCTGGTTTCCAGATTTGTGAGCAGCGTACTGGTGTTGCGCGTGCGCATTTCGTTCAGATGCTTTTGCACTTCGTCAATCTGTTGATCGACTTCCTTCACTTCCGGCGCTTCCTCTGTCGCATCAACCAACAACTGGGCCCGTTTCTGTTTCAGGTCGGCCAGTTTCTGCTCAGACTCGTTGAGATCCTTGGCGCCGGCCTCGGCAAGTGACCTGGCGGCGCCGGGCGCCTTTGCGGCATTGTACTCAGCCTCAGCCATCTTGCGATCGTTTTCGGCTTCGAGTAATTGCTTGTTTAGGCCTGTCAGGCGATCGACCACCGTGTTTTGACTGGCATCGAGCGATAGTATCTGGTTGCTCTTCGCATAACTCACCAGCTTTTCCTCGTCCGTGCGGATCTGTGTTTGCAACTCGGCCACTCGCTTGGAAAGAAACTCGCTCGTGCTGGTGTTGGTTTCGTTCTTCTTCTCCAGATTCGAACGGACAAAGGCTGTGGCGACTGCGTTAGCTATCTTCGCGGCGACATCAGGATCGCCGTGTTGGTAACTGATGTCGATCAAGCGTGTCTCTTTATCATAAGCGGCGCGGTTCTCACGCACGGGCGCAACTTTCAACCCAGCCTGAAGAGTGCTGACGTAAGGCGCCAGCCGTTTCGCCTGGCCCAGGTCGTCGCCGGAACTTACGGGCGCGACCACTTCGGTCAGCGTTAGTTCATTTGATTGCTTCCCGGGATCTTTCTTCTCCGGACCTGCCACGCCGAACATCTGGAGTATTGTCTTCCACGTCGATCGTGGTTGCGATGACTGCGGGCTTTGAAAGGCAGAGTTGTGTTCAAGGTCAAGCGTTCTGACGACGCGACGCATGAGGCTTGGACCAGTCAGAACCTGAAGCTGGGTGTTGAAGTAAGCCGGATCCGTCATGGAGTTATAGTAGTTATTACTGTCCTTACCGGAATACATCGGGTTGACTTCTGTGTCGACCTGAACCCGCGACGACGCTTCATAAATATCGGGCTTGCGCGAGACGTAAAGAATAGCCAGGGTGGTAATCAAGGCAGCGACACCTATCACCAACCACAGGCGCTTGCGAACGGCGCGCCAGTAGTCGAGGAGATGGACTTCGGCTTCAGGTGCGGCATCTCCATAGCCGTATCCGGACGAACGATTGGGGGAAGCTTCATCCATACGGCGATCAATCTCGGCCGACTCCTCCTCGCGCTTTACCAATTTAGTTGCCTCGTTCATATGAATTCCTTTTGAATTTCAAATCTCAAGCCGTACGTTGAGCTTTGTTCTTTGTACTTGAAGTCTAACGCCAGTTGAAGCTTTCGACTCAGACACCATGGAGGCATTACGGACAAAGCACAACGGTCTAATCACCAAGTTCCTCTTATGGTATCGCACGGATGGGAAGCTGCATCGCCGAGCCCATCAGACCTCGCAGCAGACTCTTGCCTGTCGACTCCGACACTTCGACAACGTCGTTGGGGCGCAGCAGCACGTCTTCGGTCTTCTTGCTGGCAATTTCTTTTAGGCTTACATACATCTCCGACTGGCCACCCGAACCTGGAACCTGCCTGATGATATGGATCCTATCCGTCTTTGAATCGCGCAGCGGGCCTCCCGCGACCGCGATTGCACGCGAAACGGTGATTGGCTCTTTTATCGGAATAGCCATCGGATGATAGACATTCCCCACAACGTAAACCTGATCGGCCTCGGGAATCGTTACGATGTCGCCTGCTTCCATGTAAGGGTTGGCTTTCTCCTCACCGCGCATCGTGTCGGCAAGGCGAAGGCTGATAAATCCCCCGGCGTCATCAGCGGGATCGGAATTACTCGTACACAAATCTGATCGTGGGCCGCGAATGATATTGATAGTCTGTCCGGCTTTTTCCGATGGTCCCTTGGCGAAGGTGAGCAGTTCGAGCAGGCGTATTCGCCGCTGCATTTGGTAACGCCCCTGCGAGTTTACAGCTCCGATTAGGGCCACTTCGCGCGCGTGAAATTCCTTAACAAAGACATCCACCTGAGCATTGCGGTAGTACTTGAGATAGCCCTTCGAGATCTCTTTCGCCAACTCGCCTTCGCTCTTACAGGCCGCCTGAATATCGCTTTCGATCAACGGCATGCGAATCATCCCGCTGCCATCCACGCGTACCGAATCGCGCGAGAGGTTCGGGCGATTCAAAATGTGTATGTCCAGCAGATCACCAGCACCAATGCGATAACGTTGATTGTCTGGTGACGCCGACCCAGGTGACAACACGGTCTGAGTGGTTGCGGATCTGGAATCCGCCGTTGGCTGGGGCTGGGCCATTGCGGTCGCAGCCATGCACACGGCTGCGAGCGCAAAGATGCGCCCGGCTCTGACGAATAGAAATCGGAGATGATTACGGTTGTCTTCCATAGGTTTCACTTTCCTGGCCGATGCAGCGCGTAACAGTCTTCGCGCAAGAGGGCTCGCGTATCAATGAGAAACTCGCGAGCTAAGAATATTCAAACGCTCCAAACACACTTTCCCCTCATGCGAGCTCTTCGTTGAGTCAAGACTCGAAGACCCGCAGCGACCCCGAAGGGAAACCTCATCAGCGAGGCAGCTTCAACTTTTCAAACGTGGCAGAGATTTCAGTCTGTGATTCTCAGTATCTTCAATCGAAATCACAGACTGAAGTCTGGGCCGCCACCTTCGCGGAACAGGCGCGAGATCAACTCCGCCCGTCGCTTGACTCCGAACTTGACGAAAATATTTCGCAGATGAAACTTCACTGTTTGTTCGCTCACTTGGAGCCTGGTTCCGATCGCGGCATTAGTTAATCCCTGAGCGCAGCACAACGCGACTTGCGCCTCTCGCCGGCTCAAATTGTGACCATCGACCACCCGCCTCACGGCCGGCCCCAATGACAACGTGCCCTGTTCGCTTTCCACACCTTTCGGGTAAGCAGACAAACCGAGCGCGCGGCGCCGCGCCAGGATTTCTTCCGGAGTAAAAACCAAATAGACCAAAGACGGCGCGTGACCGCCGTTTTCCCCAGCCACCTTCTGTCGTTCAATGCTCAGTTTTTTTACGAGCCCGATCACGCCTCTGCGTACGGTACTATGACCGTTGATTCCCGTTAGGCTCATGAGGCGACGTGTCGTAAGCGAAGCGACGCGTGTTCCGACGTTCCCGATTTCGGCCAGCATCGCAGCATAGACCTGATGTTCATTCACGGTGTGACTAAGCGCCACGATGGCCATCGCCTGGTCGGCAGGGTGTTCTGGATTCCCGCCGAAAGAGTAGGTTGTCGGCGCGACTGCCGTCGAATATGATCCCTTGCTACTCTGCATTTTTGTGTTTCTGGGAATCGCGCGAAGGACGGGAGACAACGCAGTACGGAAATCCCTAACCCTCTGTGAGTGCTAACAGCCATCGATGCGCTTAGAACCCAGTCGCATCAGGGCCGTGTCCACTTCCTTCGATTAAGCCTCCAGAGACTAAGGGTTTGGTTCGGGACTGTCAAGGAAATTTCACGGTTGACCAAGCTCTAAGATCGTGTAGCCACGAATGTTGCTAGGTCCAATGCCTTTTCGGCGAGAGCGCCAAGTTCATCGAGTGCGGCCCGCCGGCCTCAGCGGACACGTCTTCGCGCGGGGGAATAGAGAGAGCTTGAATGCCACCCAGTTTTGGGATAAGAAGTTTGACAACACTTGTCATTGGCGAAAGACTCTGGAACATCCCAAAATCTGTCTTTGCTTCGCTCGCTCTCAATCTCATACGCGCACACAAGAATTATCAGAATGCGAAAGAAGAAACGACGGCCGAGTAAACCACTCGGGTAATTCTCGTCCCTTGTTTAAATATTCTTCTCGAAGTCGCGTTCCTGAAATCGTTATTCCCTTTGTAGCCACGGAGGCTTCCTCATAAGCGGTAGCGACTGGGTAACCGTCCTCGCAATCTATAGGCTCATTAAGCGGCACCCCCGGTCGCTGCCACCCCCGGTACTCACTCGATGACTGTCGTTCCTCGCCCCGGCATGATTCACAATAGCCATTTGAGCAGCAATCCAAGACAGGTTACCGCCGCCAAAGCGACGAAGATGTTCCACTTGAGCAGTTGCGTTAAGACCAGCATCGCGATTAGTACCGCCCACGCAATCGGCTGAGTTAGCGTGCCGTGTGCGATTTGGACGACTGCCGCCAGAATGAGTCCCACCGATGTGACTGTCAGACCTTTGGTGAACCCCTCGATCCAACGCGAGCCGCGCAAGTGTTCAAGCCCTTGCAGCAAAGGGATCATGATGTACCCCGGGAGGATGATGGCGAGGGTCGCGACAATTGCGCCGGGCATTCCGTAGAGCATGTAACCAATGCTCGCAACATAAAAGTTCGCTTGTCCCGGCGTCACGCGCGCGATCGTGAAAGCATAGAGCAACTGATCCTGGGTCAGCACGCGGGCCCCCTCAACCAGATGAGTCTGAAGCAGAGGGATCATAACGGGCCCGTTGCCGAAGGTCATCAAGTTGAAGAGTGCGATAAGCAGCGCGAGCTTCCAGAGACTCATTTTCCCCCGCCTTTTCTTTTAGAGTCACCCTCTTTTTTATTCTTAGGCAGAACAAGTGCGCCCAGCACTCCTCCTGCCATCAGAATTATTGCGGGATTGAGCCGAAGGAAGAGCGCGAGAGCGAAAGCTATGACAGCAAAGATGAGTTCGCGCGACGGACGGAAAACGTCTTTCCCCAATTTGAGCGCGGCAACGACGATGAGTGCCAGCGCCGCCGGCATGATGGTGACCGGTAAGAGATCAAAGAGGCGGCTGTTTCTTAGGTAGTGATAAGCGATAGTGAGAGCGATGGTCAGGACGAAGACCGGAAGGCTGAGAGCCGTGAGTGCGATCACCGTGCCCGACAGCCCGCCGAACTTGTAGCCATAAGCGACCGCAAGTGCCGTCATTGTCCCGCTCGGCACGATGCGACCAATACCGTAGATAGTCAGGAACTCCTCTTTTGTGACTGCGCGGCGCTTATCGACCAGTTCCTCCTGGAGCACAGCGAGGATGCCTAAGCCGCCGCCGAACGCCAGCCCGGCCTTGAAGAAGATCGAGAACAGCTCGCCTCTCGTGACGCGAGTTGAATCATCTATACTTTGCCGTTTGGCTTCAGCTCTGTTCAAGCGTTCTCTAATCTACCTCGCTGCGAATGAAGCGCGACCATTCTATTCCGTCTTTCTCTCAGATTCACCCTCACTTTCGACGCGTTCCCCGGGGAAATTTCACACAAAGACTCGCCGGGGCCGTAGCGCCGCGAAAATTAACCGTACATTTACCACTGATCCTGTAGTCTTTCGATTAACTCAGAGACAGCTGTCGCTGGGGTGGCTATTCCGGAAGGGGAGATCCGGACCAAGCCGCAGCAACGCACCGGCGGCTTGACTCGGCGAAGAGTATCCGGCGCGCGGCCGGATTTGAAGAAGAGGAGGATGACGATGAATAAAATGTTTGCAGCGAAAGAGTCGCGCGGTTGGTGGAAAACAGTCGCGCTCGGCGGGTTAGCACTGATGGTCTTTTTGATGATCTGTTTGAACGCGTGTTCGTTGGGTTCGCCAAAGGCATCGAAAACAAACAAGGACGTAACACCTCCTGGTGCGGGCTCGGCTGTGACGAAAACAGAGAGCGTGCCGACATCGCTGTCTAACGCCGGTGAATTCGGCGAGAACGTCTATGACTATGCGAAGGCTAACGACTGGAAGAATGCTAACGTCAAAGTCGCGGCGCTCAAGGATGCACTCAAACAGGTGCGCACCGACGTCAAAAACCAAAGCGCGTCAGTCGATCGTCTCGACAAGACCGTCGCCGCGTTGGACCGCGCCGTGACCGCGAAAGATCGTCAGGCGGCCACGCGCGAAGCTAATCAAGTCACCTTCGAGGTTGCCGACATGACCGCGGCTTATAAACTGAGCGTGCCGGTTGAGGTAACCAGGCTTGATTACTACGGACGCGAGTTAGAAGTCTGGACACAGGCACAAGACGCAAACAAATTGCAGGCGACTGCCCGCGAGATGCGTCGGACCTGGGATAGCTTGCGCCCCACGATCGAAACCCACAGCACAACTGAAGCGAAGAAGTTTGACACTTTGGTCGTTCGCGTCGAATCAGCCAAGACGCCTGCCGATTACGCGCATGCGGCAACGCTCGTGCTAGACGAAGTGGACAACCTGGAAAAGCTTTTCCACTGAGGTTGGAGTAAAGTTGTGTTTGTGGCAGGTGAAACGAGCTCGTTCCCCTTCTCCCTTTGGAGAAGGGCCGGGGATGAGGGCCTACGAGCGGGATCTATTTTCTTATTTGTGCTCCATCAGCGACGAGTGGCATTCAAAGACAGGAAAATCGCTCGGGCTCTACGCAGCGGTAAGCCCTCACCCCAACCCTCTCCCAGTGGGAGAGGGAGATAAGAATTCCCTGGCGGTTGCGGAATCACGCACCGAATTTCTTTTCGATGTCGCGAACCGCAATCGGGGTCCCCAAGCGGGCAGCCCACTTGGGTGATGGTAGCGACCGGGTTCAGCTGCCCTCCCACTAAAGTTAGTCGGACATTACGCCTCCAATATCCACAACGAGTCGCGGAGTTGAATTGGAAAGGAAGGAAAGTGAAATGAACTCGCTCAGCAAAGAAAATACCAAACTCGGCTTTATCGGCATCGGCAACATGGGAAGCCGCATTGCTAAGCGTCTGCTCGAACACGGCTACCAGGTCATCGCTTACAATCGGAGTCGCGACGGTGCCGAGGCGTTGGTTAAGTACGGGGCAACGGTCGCTGACAGCATCGAGGTACTCGCATCCGAGGCGGATGTCATCCTGTCGTCTCTTACCAATGATAATGCGGTAAAAAGTGTCTATACCGATCCGGAAGGTGTCTTCGCTCACGCGCGTCGCGGGTCGGCCATAATCGAGATGAGCACCGTGCTTCCCGCGACTTCGCGCGCATTGTACGACTTGAGTCGCGAGGCTGGCGTGAAATGTTTGGATTCGCCGGTTTCGGGCAGCACCCCTGCCGCTGAAGAAGGTACATTGACGCTCTTCTGCGGCGGAGACGAGGAACTCTTTCAAGCCGCCCAGCCAATCTTCAGCTCGATCGCCAGCCAATACTTCTACCTGGGCGGCAGTGGCTCAGGCACCGCGATGAAGCTCGTCGCGAATACTCTGCTGGGAGTTGGAATGCAGGCGATTGCCGAGTCAGTTGCCCTGGGCCAGAAGGAAGGATTGGATCGTCATCGGCTATTTGAGGTGTTATCCCGAACGGCGGTCATAGCACCTGCGCATCTCGGCAAACTCTCACGAGCAGACCGTGGAGACTACAGTGCTCAATTTGCAATTCGGCTGATGAACAAAGATTTTGGTTTAGTTCTCGAAACCGCGGCTGCCGCCAAGGTGCCAATGCCGGCCACTGCGGCAGCCTTTCAAATGAATGTAGCGGAATTCAATGAAGGTAAAGAGGAAGACTTCTCGGCCGTGATTACCTTGATGGAGCGACTGGCGCGGGTGGAAACCTCAGATGTCGCGAATCGCTCGGTTGCGGGCTCCGTGTCAAGTTAGAGTTCAAAGCTTTAGCGCTGCGCGTTAAGCAACCTTTAGGTTGAAATCTGAACGCGAACTAATCAACGTCGTGTTCTGATTCCTACATCTCATGTCCAGAGAATCAAACAGGCCGGTTAGGCAAGAGCTAATGCTGGGATTAGCTTACCCAGCTGTCCTCGGCACGATTCTATACCAACTGGTTTTCACTATCGCTCATGTATTAAGGGAGCAATATCCCCTTAGTGCAATCGTCTGGATCAAATGGACATTGGTTGTCATTTCGATTGGATTCTATGTCTGTGATTATCTCTACATCGTTTTTACTAAACGTTATTACTGGTGGTCTTTCTTATGCGATGTGGTGTTCCTCTTAGCGCTCTACGCCACCGTAATAGCAATAGACGTAGATAATCCCAGGAGCCTGCCCCACAATAAGGTGATTCTCCTGTGCTACTTTATTTTTCTCATGGTCTACCTGGTTTGGGATGCTTATGAATTTCTCAGCTTACCACAAGGCAAAGAGCGAGATTTCTACCGCTCAGTAGTGTCCTGGGAATTGCCGTGGCTATTTGTAATCGGCATCTTCGAGATAATAGCCCAGTTATGGAACGACCATTTTATGATCAGCATCCTGACAATCATTATTTTGTCGATCGTAACTATATGGTTTGGATTCCTCGTCAGCCGAATGCGGAAATTGATTTGAGGCCGCCCACTACCGGGTAAACTGGATCGTCTGCTTTAAAGTATGTGTACTCTGATCTGTGTTATCCGCGTTAATCTGTGGCTAATCTGTCGTACACAAATGAAAAGATGCGCAAGCGGTGCTGAGCTGTTCTTTCTTAAGGTCAGGAAAAACCAAATGCCAACAGAACAAATAGGGATCACTTTTGGTACAGGAACAGGCCGAGGCTGTTCAGCGTTGCGTACCAAACTGCCGTCAAACGGTTTTCTGCGACTTCTCCGCTTTCTCTTTACTCTGGCGCTGCTGATCGCAGTCGTTGCTTCCAGGTCAGCGGACAAGACTCAGTCGCAGGGACAAATCCCTGGCTACAAGAATCCGCGCCTCTCGATCGAACAACGCGTGGCCGATCTGCTTTCGCGCATGACGCTGGAAGAAAAGATCGCGCAGATGACGTGTCTTTGGGTAAACCGACCGCAGAAAAATGCCCGGACGGATTTCGCAACCGATCGCGGAGACTTCTCGCCGGAGAAAGCCGCGCAGGTAATGAAATATGGCATCGGGCAAATCGCGCGACAGCGAGAACAGAAGGGCCCGCGCGAGGGAGCCATCTTTGCCAACGCAGTGCAGAAGTGGTTACAGGAAAGTACGCGTCTGGGAATTCCTGCGATCTTTCATGATGAGATCCTCCACGGTCACATGGCCAGAGGAAGCACAAGTTTCCCGCAACCAATCGCACTCGCCAGCACGTGGGATCCTGAGTTCATAGAAAAGGTTTTCACTGCCGGGGCGCTTGAAACCAGAGCTCGCGGCAGCCAGCAGGTGCTTGGTCCAAATCTGGACCTCGCACGCGATCCGCGTTGGGGGCGCACAGAGGAAACTTACGGAGAAGACCCTTATCTCGTCTCCCGCATGGCCGTGGCAATCGCCAGGGCCTTGCAGGGGCCAGGACCAATTATCAATGGTGATCACGTCATTGCCACGGCGAAGCACTTTGCCGCACATGGCCAACCGGAAGGCGGCACCAACATCGCTCCCGCAAACTATTCCGAGCGCGTGCTCCGTGAATTTTTCCTGCCGAGCTTCAAAGCGGCCGTGACAGAAGGCGGCATCATGAGCGTAATGGCTTCTTATAACGAGATTGACGGTGTGCCGTCGCATGCCAACTCGTGGCTCCTGGAGAAAGTTCTGCGGCAGGAATGGGGTTTCAAAGGCACTGTTGTCTCTGACTATGACGGAATTACTCAGCTACAAGGTTTGCACCACGTGGCAAACGACAAAGAGGAAGCAGCACGGCTGGCCCTTGAAGCAGGCGTGGACATCGAGCTGCCGGATCCGGATTGCTTCCCGTTTCTCCTTAAGCTGGTCCGGGAAGGAAAAGTCTCCGCGGCTTCAATCGACAAAGCCGTCGCGCGTAACCTGCGGGCCAAGTTCCTGCTCGGCCTCTTCGATAACCCTTACGTCGATCCTGATCGAGCCGTCAGGGTAACGAACTCGAGTGAGCATCGCGAATTGGCAGCCGAGGCCGCCCGGCGGTCGATCGTGC
>WNFP01009345.1_pt1 | contig 13126 bp, 6 predicted proteins | sample 5400201 | NCBI WGS metagenome assembly WNFP01 (sample SAMN13153355, study PRJNA577476) | soil metagenome | isolation source: 115 cm saprolite under Madrone tree | place: USA:California | collected 2016-06-14
CTATACATTGCCTTTAGATTCTGGAACATCAGGCGGTATTCCCGCGTATCTTCAAGTGCAGAGGGTGACGGAACCGGAAATTTGCAGTCTCTAGTGAGTTACACATCATGAGTTACACCATCATGAGTTACACATGGCTCCGCAAACCAATGGAAACAGTATTTTGAGCATGAATCGGGAGAAGAAGAATGCCGGTAGCTTTTATCCGCAGTAATTTTGTCAGGCAAGTCGCGTCCGTGGTATGCCTGTTTGTTTTCCCGCTGGCCGCCCAGCAGGCGAATACGTCATTGTCGATGCAGCCCGCGCCAGCCCCGGTGCAGGGCGGCAATCCACCAGGCGCGCCCACGGCCAATGCACCGGAACCGAAGGTCCTGCCGCAGCCCACGCATGTGGATTACTCCAGGCCGACGCCATTGCTGCCGAACCCATTTGCGCGCTATATTTCGCGTGACGTGCCGCCTCCGGCGTTCACGAACTCTCCTAAAATCGAGCAATTGATCCAGAACGGGAAGCTTCTTCTGTCACTGAATGATGCTATCGCTATTGCCCTGGCTGACAATCTTGACATCGCCGTGGCACGCTATAACCTTCCAATCGCCGATACTGACATCCTGCGCACCAAAGCCGGCCAGTCGTTTCTCGGGACCAATACCGGCGTGGTCCAGAACACTCCCGGTGGCGGCGTGGGCGGCGTTGGTTCCGGTGTGACGGGCGCAGGCGCCGGTGGAACCACAGCCGGCGCTGGCGGAGCCGGCGTGGGTGCGGGCGGCTTTGTGGGCAGCACCAGCGGTGCAGGTCCCCAGCCGGATAGTTTTGATCCTGTTTTGAGCGGGACGCTCAGCTTTGAGCGGGCCCTTTTCCCTTTGACGAATACAGTTACCGCGGGCACCAACGTTCTGAACCAGAACTCAACAATCGGCGATCTCAGCTATTTCCAGGGTTTCTCTCCTGGTACGGCTCTGACCGTTGGCTTTAACAATAACCGCATTACTTCCAACAGCCCCCGTTCCTTTACCAATCCAAGCTTGCAATCCAATTTTCGCGCCTCGGTCCGGCAGCACCTGTTACAGGGGTTTGGTCCTTCCCTCAACACCCGCTTGATCCGGCAGGCCAGGAATAATAAGAAGATCACGGAGGAAGGCTTTCGCTTCCAGGTGATTGTGACAGTCAGCCAGATCCAGAATATTTACTGGGACCTGGTCAATGCCTATGAAGACTTCAAGGTGAAGGAACGTTCTCTTGCGCTGGCGCAAAAGACGCTGTCAGACAATGAAAAGCAGGTGGAGATTGGCACCCTTGCGCATCTGGACGTAGTGCGGGCCCAGAGCACCGTTGCCACAGCCGAGCAGGACCTGATTATCTCCCGCACCAATCTTCAGTTGCAGCAACTGGTAACCAAAAATGCGCTCACGCGCAGTCTTTCCGGAAATTCCGCAGTTGTACAAGCTGAGGTAATCCCCACCGATACCATTCAAATTCCCGACCAGGAGAATCTTCCGGCGGTGGATTCCTTGATTCAGCAGGCCCTGACGCACCGCCCGGACTATACGCAGCAAAAGATCAATCTGGAGAACGGCCAGATCAACATCAAGGGCGCCAATAACGGCTTACTGCCGGTGATCGATCTGGTGGGCTTCTACGGAGCTTCCTCGATTGCAGGCTTACAGAACCCATTGGCGACGTGCGTTTCACCTGCCACTCCAGCCAACACCGGAGGATCTTGCTTGCTGGCGGGTAGCATTCCACCAACGGGATTTGGAGATGCTTTCAACAATCTATTTAACTCCACCGCACCTGACAAAGGCGTGGCCATCAATATCCAGATACCGCTTGGCAATCGTGCTGCCCAGGCGACGCAAATTCGTTCGCGGCTGGAATACCGGCAATCCCAATTGGCTTTGAAGTCACTGGAAAATCAGATTGCGTTTACGGTCCGCAATGATGCATTTACGGTGGAGCAGAACCGGGCGCGCGTGGCAGCGGCACAGAAAGCGCAGGAGCTGTCAGCCCAGACCCTGGATGCCGAACAGAAGAAATACAACCTTGGCGCCTCGACGTACCTGGCAGTATTGCAGGACGAACGCGATCTGGCCGCGTCCGAATCCGCGGTTGTTGCGGCCATGACCAACTATGCCAAGTCCAAGGTGCAACTGGACCGCGATACCGCTCAGACACTGGAGCGCAACAACATCTTGCTGGATGAAGCGGTCACGGGCCAGATCGCAACTCAACCGAGCGTTCCCAATGCCATACCCAACAAGACGGCGCTCCAGGAAACCAATACCCCGGCGCAGCAGCCGCCAAAATAAGTCAGGACCCGCCTTTCAAAGCCAAGGCTGGGCTTCACTACTCAGCCTTGGCTCTTGTCACCTGCATTTATTTTGGTTTCTACGGCCTAACTGACGTTCTGATCAGACAATGTTCTTAATGATATGTCGCGCGCAGAAAGCGGTTGCCGGACTGGGCGCAATGCTGTTTTTCATATGGCATCAGACCAAACTTGCTCCCAGAACCGTAAATATTGTCTGAAAAAGTATTCTCTTATTGGCTGAGGAAGTTCTGGCAACATTGGGCTTGCTGATATATATTTGACCCACCCAAATTTCCCCCTTGCCTGAAAAATTTATCCTAGCTTTCTGAGGTAAACATGCGTCTGCTGCTCCTGTTGGCCCTGGTGATTTCGTCTGCCATTCCGGCCATGGCACAAAAAGAAGACTGGCTTCCCATCATGCCGGAAGACTTGCAGATAAACCAGGTTCCTGGCGACCCAGGCGCGCCCGCCATTCAGCTTTACTATGCCAACTACATAGACGACTCTTCCGGTTATGAATTTATCTACAAGCGCGTGAAGGTCCTGAACGAAAGCGGCAAAAAGTATGCAGATGTGGAAATTTTAGGCGCGGTGGATGCTGGTATTGGGAACTTGAAAGCCCGCACCATCCATCCCGATGGTTCCATTGTTGAATTTACCGGCAAGCCGTTCGACAAGATCGTATTCAAGGGACGTGGCATTAAGTGGAATGCCAAGACCTTCACCATGCCGGAAGTAACTGTGGGAAGCATCATTGAGTACAAATACAAGATGAAGGATTTTTCCAGCGACCACTGGGTCCTGCAGCATGATCTCTTTACCGTGCGTGAGTACTTCAGCTTCCAGCCGCGCCAGTGGGGTGAATCCATTTCCTGGAATGGGCGCAACATTAAGGAGCCGTTGCCGGTAAAAAAATCCGGCGGTTGGGAGCTGGAATGGAAAAATGTTCCGGCTTTTCAGGCTGAAGCCAACATGCCGCCGGAAGCCAACTACAAGCCTTCCATCAACTTCTACTATTTTCGCGAAGATATCAAGAATACAGAGAAGTTCTGGCAGGAAATTGGGAAGTTCCTGAATGAGTACTATGAACGGTACATCGGCAATCGAAAAGAGATCAGGGAAGCGGCGCTGCAGGCCATGGGCAGCGAAACAGATCCGGAAAAGAAGTTGCGCAAGCTCTACGAACGCGCACAGCAAGTCAGGAATCTCAGCTTTGAGCATAAAAAGACGGAAGAAGAGCGCAAGAGAGAGAAGATCAAGACCAATGAGAACCTGGGCGATATCGTCAAGCGCGGCTATGGCGACAGTGACGACATCACCGCGTTCTTCGTAGGCATGGCCCTGGGCCGCCGGCTTTGACGCCCAGCTTCTGCTGGTTTCGAACCGGAAAAACTCGTTTTTCACTCCCAAGCTGCCCACTCTGGATAATCTCGGGGGCAGGGTCGCGCTGGTAAAACTTAACGGCGCTGACGTCTATTTACAGCCGGGCGTCCGTTTTTGCCCATATGGTCTTCTGCGCTGGCCCAATACTTCAACCGAGGCCTTGAAGTATGACAAAAAAGGCGGCAGTTTTCTGCTGGTGCCGCCCATGACGAATGACAAGTCTTTGACGCACCGCGTGGCCAAGGTGGAACTGACTGATGAAGGCGCTCTTAGCGGCGAAATCACCGTGGAATTTCAAGGCGAGGAAGCCCTGGAGCATCGTTTGGACGCGCTTGACACCGACGATGCCGGCAAAAAGAAAGACCTGGAAAACGAGCTTAAATCATGGCTGCCGGGCGGAGCCGGCGTGAAGCTGGTGAACGTTCAGGGATGGGAGTCGCCCAACGAGCCGCTGGTGGCCCGTTTCAGCGTGGAAATGCCTGGATTTGCCTCATCGGTCGGCAAGCGGATGCTGCTGCCTTCTCTGTTGTTCCAGCCGCAAGCCAAAGACGCTTTCAAGCACGCCGAGCGCAAATATCCAGTGTATTTCCCATACGCGTTTTCGGAACGCGACCGGGTGGAAATCAAACTGCCTGCCGGCTATACCCCGGAGAGCGTGCCTCCCAAACAAGACGTGGCCCTCAAGTATGCCCGTTACCAGAGTGTGAGCGTCACAGACGGCAAACATCTGGTGTCCGAGCGCGCTCTGGGGTTCAATGCGATCTTCGTGCAGACGGAGGCCTATAAGGAACTCAAAGATTTTATGTCCAAGATTCAGGCTGGCGACGAACAGCAGGTCGTCTTGCGTGTGGAGGCAGCAAGTAATGCTCAGAAAACGAATTAACGGCGCAATTTTGCTTATGGTGCTCGCCTCTTCTCTGGCGGGAATGGCGGAAACGCCGGACTGGCTGCGCGTGCTCGCGCGGCAAGCGCCCAAAACTTATGCCGACGACGTGAATGCCGTCATCTTGTTGCAGGATGATGAGACCACGGTGAGCGATAAAGGCGAAATCGTGGAGCACGGAAAGCTGGCTTACCGCATCCTGCGTCCCGAGGGAAGAGACTTTGCCAACTTCTCGATCGGATTCGGAAAGGACACCAAGGTCGACTTTCTGCGTGGATGGAGCATGACCGCAAAGGGCCAGGAATACGAAGTTAAAGACAAAGATGCCTTTGAACGCAGCAGTTCCACGTACGAAGTGTATTCAGACGTCAAAGAGAAAATCCTTAGCGTCCCGGGCGCTGATGTGGGCACAGTGGTTGGATTTGAATACGAGCGCAAGCACCGGCCTTTCATCTTTGAGGACAGCTGGTCCTTTCAGACTTCAATTCCGGTGGAACGCGCGCGTTACGCCCTGCGGTTGCCTTCCAGTTGGGAAATGTCGACCCACTGGGTAAACCATGGCGAACTGAGACCTGCCATGCAGGGTGAAACTTATGTTTGGGAATTGGCGGACATTCCCAGGATTGAGACAGAATACAAACAACCTCCGTATCCCGCGCTGGCGGGCCACATGATCGTCTTGTTTGCCTCGGAAAAGTTTAAGAGCCAAACCTACAGAAACTGGAACGAATTGGCCGCGTGGACCGCGCAGGTCCAGGCCGGAACTTTTGAGGCCAGTCCGGCGATTCAGCAGAAAGTGCAGGAGCTGGCTCCGGCCAGCATGCCGCCCCTGGAACGCATCAGGGCCCTGGCGCGTTTTGTACAAAAAGACATTCGTTATGCTGCCATCGAAATTGGTATCGGCGGATACAGGCCGCATCCGGCCCCTGAGGTATTCGCCCATCGTTACGGGGATTGCAAAGACAAGGCAGCGCTACTGAAATCAATGCTGAGCCAGATCGGCGTCAAATCATATCTGATGCCGATTCGCACAGACCGGGGTGTTTTTACTGACAAAACTCCCGCCAGCCTGGGTTTTGACCATGCGATTCTGGCGATTCAGCTGCCCCATGCAAGTTCCAGTGTATCCATGCCTGCAGTCTATGAACATCCAAAGCTCGGCCATCTGCTGATTTTTGACCCCACTTCCGCACTGGTGCCTTTTGGGCAAATCCCTTACTTCGAGCAGGACAATTACGCCCTGTTAGTAGACGACAATGGCGGAGAGCTGATTCATTTGCCGATGAGCTCTTCCGATCTGAACCAGATCACCCGCAGTGCCACGCTTAAGCTCCTGCCCGACGGCACGCTGGCGGGAGAAGTTGAAGAATCACGCTCCGGTTACTTTGCGTATGCCGTGCGCGATCTCAAGGACATTTCCATTCAGGACCGCAAGAAATGGATTGAGCAGGTGCTTGGGCGCACGGTGGCTAATTTCCAGATTGATAGCTTTGATGTGGTCAACGCGGACGATATTGATAAGGACCTGGTGCTCCACTACAAATTCACCGCTGGTCATTACGCCAAGAGCGCTGGCCCATTGCTGCTGGTGCGGCCTCGTGTGGTGGGGGAAATGGCCGGGTATTATGACATCAGCAAGCCCCGGCACTATTCTTACGAATTTGAAGTGCCCTTCACCCGTAGCGATAAAGTCGAAATCTCTTTGCCCGAAGGGTTCCAGGTGGACGAACTGCCTGAACCTTCCCATGTCTCATTTCCGTTTGGCGAATATGTCAGCAAGACGGAGAAGGCCGGCAACGTGCTCAAGTACACGCGCCAGTACAAGGTCCAGACAACGATTGTGCCGCTCGAAAAGATGGAGGACCTGAAGAGACTCTTTGGGCAGATCAACGCCGACGAAAAGAACATGGCGGTACTCAAGCGCAGCAATTGAAATCAGCCGGCGAACCGAAAATTATTTTGTGAATGGGAGATCAGAGCATGTCGTGGATGCGTTCATTTGTATTGACTATGGCTTTGCTTGTCCTGGCCGGGACTCCGGGACCAGGAGAGGACTGGCAACCGATAACGCCGCAGGAATTGCAGATGACGGAATTTGCGGCCGCTCCGGGCGCTGCCGCTGTGCAGCTCTATTACCGCGAATCCACCGACCATGAGCACCAGTCCATATTCTTCTACCGCCGGATCAAAGTGTTAAACGATAAAGGCAAGCAATATGCTGATGTTGAGATACCGGTCCAGCCGTTTCAGCATTTGAATGAACTCAAGGCGCGGACCATTCATCCCGATGGGAGCATTGTTGATTTTACCGGGGAGCCCTTCGAAAAGACCGTGGTGCGAACCCGGGACTTCAAATTTCTTGCCCGCACATTTACCCTGCCGGAAGTAACCGTAGGAAGCATTATCGAGTACAGATACCGGCTCACCTGGGACCCGAATATCGTTTACACCTCCGCGGTCTGGAGCCTGCAGCATGATTTGTATACCGTAAAACAGCAGTTTGAGTTGCGGGCCGTCACCAAGTACCTTTACGGCTGGGAAGGCCTTACCAAGCATATGGGCGACACGATGGGACTGTCCTTTAGCTACTCCCACATGCCGAATGAACTGAAGGTGCAAAAAGGCGGCAACACTGTAAAACTTGACGTGGAAAACATGCCTGCCTTTAATGAAGAACCCTCCATGCCGGATGAGAGCAATTTCAAGCCGGAGGTGCGGTTTTTTTATGGTGGACGTGAATTGCAGTCCAGTGAGACTTTTTGGCATGAGGTCGGGGTGGAATGGCACGTACAGGCGGAGCGGTTCATCAGCAACTCAGACGATATTCGCAAAGCTGCCTCTGCGGCGATTGGAAGCGAAAGTGATCCGGAAAAGAAGCTGCGCCGGTTGTACGCCCGCGCGCAAGAGGTCCGTAATCTCAGCTTTGAGCGTAACCGCAACGCTGAAGAGAGCAGGAAAGAGGACCTGAAACCCAACGAAAACGCCAGGGACGTTCTGAGCCGCGGCTACGGAAAGCACAATGAAATTGCGCGGCTTTTTGCCTCGCTTGCCAGAACGTCGGGCTTTGAAACGAGCATTCTGCGTACGTCTCATCGTCAGGCTCGATTCTTTGATCGTAACCTGCTCGCGTCCGACCAGCTCGATTGGGAGCTGGTCATGGTCAAGCTCAACGGCAACGATGTTTTTCTGGATCCGGGGACACGCTTTTGTCCTTTTGGGCTGGTGAGCTGGACATGGAGACTTGCAAGGCGAGATTACCGTCGAACTCAACGGGAACCGCGCGTTGGAGCATCGCCTGGAAGCGTTGGAAATGGATGAAGAGGGCCGCAAAAAGTCGCTGGAGAATGATCTGAAGGCGCAATTGCCGGCGGGCGCGTCAGTGAATCTAAAGGAATCCAAAGGGTGGGAACAGACAGAAGGACCTCTGGTGGGCATTTTTAGTTTTACCGTGCCGGCTTTTGCTTCACTGGCAGGCAAAAGATTTCTGATGCCTGCGTTTCTTTTCCTGAACACGCAAAAAGGCACCTTTCAACTGGCCGAACGTAAGTATCCGCTTTATCTGCACTACGCCTATGGCGAAATTGACAATGTGATCCTGCAAGTGCCTGCCGGCTATTCCATGGAGGCCGTTCCCGCGGGCGGCAACGTTAAATTACCCTCCGCCGTCTTTGCCAGCGCGCGCAGCTTTCAAGGGAATGAATTCATCAGCAAGCGCGCCCTTCTGGTAAATGGGATTCTCTTTGACCCGGCGCAGTATGGCGAGTTGCGCAGTTTCTTCAATAAGGTCCAGACCACAGATGACGAACAAGCAATACTGAAGAGGAGTGCCGTTGATGCGAAGAACTAACCTCGCTGTCTTCCTTTGTCTGCTTTGCCCGGTGCTGGCGGGCGCGACCACGCCGGAATGGGTGAAGAGCGCAGCCCGGCAGCCCGTGAAAAAGTATGCTGACGACGTGAACGTGGTAACGCTCTTTGATGAGCAGGATTACAGCGTCAAAGAATCGGGCGAGATTGTCCGGCACGTTCGCACTGTGCTGCGGATCCTGCGTCCCGAGGGGAAAGATGCAGCGCATTTCGGCGTTCCTTTCAGCAACGATTCGCGCGTGAATTACCTCAAGGCGTGGACGATTATGCCGGGCGGCCAGGAATTCGAGAGCCGGGACAAGGATGTGCTGGAAAGCAGCGCATCCATGGGTTTTGAAGTTTATTCTGACGTCAAAGTGAAGTACCTGAAAGCGTCCGGCGCGGACGTTGGCTCCGTTTTGGCCTTTGAATATGAAAGCAAAGAGCGCCCTTATACATTTCAGTTGATGTGGCGCCTGCAGGGCCAGCATCCCGTCGAACATGCGCGCTTCCTGCTGCATCTTCCGCCGCACTGGGAATACCGGAGCTCCTGGATTAATCATCCGGAGGGGCCGGTGGCCAACGAAGGCGGCGCATATGTGGTGGAGCGCATTCAGGCGCTCTCGCGTTTTGCCCAAAAGGAAATCCGCTATGCGGCAATTGAGATCGGCATTGGAGGCTACCGTCCCCACGCGGCGGGAGATATTTTTGCCAATCGTTACGGTGACTGCAAAGACAAAGCGACCTTGCTGAGTTCCATGCTCAATGAGATTGGCATTCACTCCTATTATGTTCTGGTCCACACGAACCGTGGGATCTTTACCGAAAAGTCGCCGCCCAATATCGGCTTTAATCATGCCATTCTCGCCATTCAATTGCCCGAATCGAGCCAGGCCAAGCCCATGCCCGCGATTTTGCGCCACCCTCGCCTGGGCCAGTTACTGATCTTCGATCCCACCAATGATCTGGTGCCTTTTGGCGAGATACCGTATTACGAGCAGGACAACTACGGTTTGCTGGTGAACGGGGAAGGGGGTGAGCTGATTCATCTGCCTTTAAGTTCTCCGGAACTGAACCGCATTACTCGTACGGCCAAGCTCACGTTGCTGCCGGGGGGCGGCGTAAAAGCCGACGTCGAGGAAGTGCGCACCGGTACGGAAGCTTATCTGGGACGAAGGCTGTACCGCGACCGAACCGAGAATGAGCGCAAGAAAATTATGGAGCGCCAGCTTGGCCGCGCCATGGGCGCATTCGAACTGGAAACGGTAGAGACCACCAACCTGGACACAATTGATCGCGAGTTAATCATTCACTACAAGTTTTCCGCGGACCACTATGCCAAAGACGCGGGCCCATTGTTGCTCGTCCGCCTGCGGTTGCTGGGAGAGAAGGCGTTCGATATCAATACTAAAAAGGCCCGTCTCTATGACTTTGAGTTTCCCGGGCCCACGCTACAGACGGATGCCTTTGAATTCAACCTTCCTGAAGGCTATAAGGTCGATGAGCTGCCGGAAGCCGGCAAGGCGAGCTTTCCGTCCGGCATGTATAGCAGTAAAAGTGAGAATTCAGGCAACACTTTGCGCTACACCCGCGAATACAAGATCGAAGGGACCAGCGTTCCGGCGGGACAAGTGGCAGACTTGAAGAAATTCTTTGAGCAGATAACCGCCGATGAACGACGCATGGCTGTATTGAAAAAAAGTAACTAACGCCGGACGGGGGACAAGTAATTAGGCTAGATAGAGCAGAGGATTGCAAAAGCCCGACGATAGACTACAACAGTCCTGCCCCGGTCTGACTGCGGTCTGTTTCATCTTCCGTTGCCGGATCGGTTATCATTGGCTTGAACTCCTTATGGCAGATCAAACCAAGAAGATCATCAAGGACCGCGCTGTGATGGCCGACCATCCTGTAAGCGAGATTTTTGAGGGCCGTCACCCTTCGGACTCTGAAAAACAGTGGGCGGAGAAGAATCTGGCGCCTAGTCTGGAAAAGTCCCCGGAAAAGCCCATCGGCGCTCCCACCGGCGTGAACCTTAACGAAAACGGCCAGGCTGAATTTACCACCATCAGCGGAATGCCGATTCGACGGCTCTATACGCAGGCCGATCTGCCCGAAGACTGGAATTACGAGAAGTATGTTGGCTATCCCGGCCAGGAGCCGTACACCCGCGGCATTCACGCCAGTGGGTACCGGGGCCGCCTCTGGACCATGCGCCAGTTCTCCGGCTTTGCTTCGCCGGAAGAGACCAATGAGCGCTACAAATATCTTCTGGCCCAGGGCGGCGGCGGCCTTTCTGTCGCGTTCGATCTGCCCACCCTGATGGGCTATGACTCCGACCATGCGGCCAGTGAAGGTGAGGTAGGCAAGTGCGGGGTGGCCATTGACTCCCTTGAAGACATGGAAATTCTTTTCAACGGGATCAATCTGGAAAACACCACTGTCTCCATGACCATCAACTCGCCGGCCTCAGTGTTATGGGCGATGTATCTGGTGGTTGCGGAAAAGCAGGGCGCTGACTGGAACAAAGTTTCCGGCACCCTTCAGAATGACATCCTCAAGGAATATATTGCCCAGAAGGAATACATTTATCCGCCTGCGCCGTCCATGCGGCTGGTGATTGATACGTTTGAATTCGGAGCCAAGTTTACGCCCAAATTCAATTCCATTTCTATCAGCGGGTATCACATCCGTGAAGCCGGTTCCACAGCCCTGCAGGAGCTGGCCTTCACCATTTATGACGGCGTGGAATACGTGGAATGGGCGCGCCGCCGCGGTCTGGACGTGGATGAATTCGGTCCGCGCCTGAGTTACTTCTTTAATTCCCACAGCGATTTCTTTGAGGAAATCGCCAAGTTCCGGGCGGCGCGGAAAATCTGGTACCGCCTGATGAAAGACCGTTTCGGCGCCAAGCAGCAGCGCAGCTGGCTCATGCGGTTCCATACGCAGACGGCGGGCGTTTCACTCACGGCGCAGCAGCCGCTCAACAACATTGCTCGCGTGGCCATCCAGGCCATGGCCGCCGTGCTGGGTGGAACACAATCCCTGCACACTGATTCCTACGATGAGGCCCTGGCCCTGCCCACGGCTGAGGCGGCCCGCATCGCGCTGCGCACACAGCAGATCATCGCGTATGAATCCGGCGTGGCCCAGACCGTGGACCCTCTTGCCGGCTCTTATTTCCTGGAAAAGCTCACGCTCGATATGGAGAAAGGCGCTTTCGACTACTTTGACCGCCTTGATTCCATGGGCGGCATGGTCAAAGCCATTGAACTTGGTTTCCCGCAAAAGGAAATTGCCGAGGCCTCTTACCAGTATCAGCGCGCGGTGGAAGCCAAAGAGAAGATTGTGGTGGGCGTGAATGATTTTGTGATTCAGGAGAAACAGCTCGAGACGCTCTATATTGACGATTCGGTGGCCCGCCACCAGACGGCCAAGCTTAAGGCCCTGCGCGCCCGCCGCAGTGATGACGATGTTCGCCGCACCCTGGGTGCGCTCAAAAAAGCAGCCGCGCAAGAGCCTGTGGTTCGCGCAGATGGCCGCATCAGTGACGCTAACACCATGCCCTTTATTATCGACTGCGTCCGCGCATACGCCACCGTGGGCGAAATATGCGAAGCTCTGCGCGAGGTTTATGGCACGTATGAGGAAGTAAGCATCACGTAGATCGCCGGATTGGGAATCGCACGTGACCGCCGTCATCGCCGCCAGCGGGTGAGCGTACCCTAAGTGATTGAGAACTTGACTGAGAAACTGGATAGCTGACAGAAGTATAGCAATTCCTTGAGCATCTCCGATTCCGGCGATGACGTGCGATCACGAGCATTCCCGGCGATTCCGAAACACCGCCCACTGCTCTGTCCCAGCCGTTTTCTCCAGCCAATCACACTTCTGCAGCAGCTCTTCAAATTCCGTAAATCGATAGGCGATATAAACCGGCCGCGGCGTCTTCGCAATCGACTGCCGCAGGTTCTCGATCACTGCCACGAAGGTGGACTCAGGGAACGGATTGAAGAGATAGACCACCAGCGGCACTGGTGGAAACTCAAAGTCGCGGGCATCCATGCAGAGAGATTCCAGGCAGGGCGATTCAAGCCGCTGGCCCGATTGCCGCTCACTGGAATGCTTCTGAATGTTGTTGCAGGCGGCGAGATGCAGCTCCGGCATAAACTCCACGCCAATGATTTTCTGAAACGGATAGCTGGCAGCCATCAATAGAGTACGGCCTTTGCCTGAGCCCAGGTCGATGAATGTGAAGCCCGGGAAATTAATGTCCTGGGCATGCATAATCTGCTCAAACAACCATGGTTCACTGGCAAAGTAAGGCCGTCCAGCCAACTCCGCCAGCAATTGCGTGCGGAAGCCCACGTTGGATCGCGTGGTGTCCACGGAATGTTCCCAGTCATAGTCCAGGTCGCCAAAGCGGGCCTGGCGGCGAGAAGGCAGCAACTCAATAGTTGACCGCCAGAGGGCCTGCGCCAGCTCGGTGAGCGCACCCCATGCTCCAAGGTAGCGCACGCTTTCGCGCCATTGCCTGGTAAAGGCCTGGCGGAAGTTGAATCCCCGGTTTGTTGTCAACGGAACCGGCCTGCGTGGGTTAAAATCAGCGTCATTCATGAAAAAAGCTGTTGACCACCTGAAAAAAGCGGACATCACGCTTGCATCTATTATCGCCCGTGTGGGGCCGTGCAAAATCGCATATCGTG